>Ga0180094_1000222_pt1 | contig 12193 bp, 6 predicted proteins | sample EasRivT47_16_1Da_FD_121786 | JGI IMG/M metagenome (GOLD analysis project Ga0180094, IMG submission 121786) | Soil microbial communities from meander-bound floodplain in the East River, Colorado, USA - East River metaG ERMLIBT47_16_1Da | ecosystem: Environmental > Terrestrial > Soil > Floodplain ... | reverse complement strand
TCACGCGGCTCGGGGGTCCGGGCCTCGCGGCTCGCGACCTCGCGTGGGCCGATCCGGTTGGCCAACGGCTGCCCGTCCGCTCAAACGTAGCTGCGCGATCGCTGGACCAGCTCTTCCCAGAGGCCGTCGGCCGATTTGCCGAAGATGAGCTGCGCATCGGGTTCGCGGACGAACCAGAATCCGTTGCGGATTTCGTGCGCGAGCTCACCGGGCCCCCACAGGACCAGGCCCACCACGAAGCGCGCGGCGTTGCCGTCCCGCTCGATAATTCCGTCCACCACGTCGACGTCGAAGGCGACGAAGACATCGCTCGCGAACGGGATCGAATGCCCGCCCGGGCTCGCCTGCTTCTGGACGACCGCGAACAGCGTGTCCGTATAGGCCGGTCCGCCGAGCAGCACGGGATTGCGGACGTGCTGAGACGGCACGTGTCCTGGAAAGAGGCTGCCGAGGGTGACGTCGGTCGGCCGATTGATGATGAAGCCCACGTGTGCGCCGCTTGCGAGCGGTCGAACGAACAGCACCGTGCCGCGATAGAACTGCGCGAGCTGGGGATGCGCCACGAGCACGACAGGCGCCGCCAGCGGGTCAGGCGTTTCAGTGTTCGCGGCGAGCGGCGCCACCGCGATCAGAAGTGCCGCAAGAGTCATGGCAAGACGACGAAGCCTCATTTCCCGCTCTCCTGCAAAGGTTCACGTTCCCGGCCGAGGACTCGTCGCGCGCGCCCAATGGACGGTTTCACTCGTTGTGAGCAAGAACCGATCCCAGGCGCGCACCGCCTCGTCGGCGCCGCCCTCGCGCGGTTCCGCTTGGCCGACCGGCGCGTCGCGCAATGTGCGAATGCACCGCGCGTGCACCGGTGTCGGTAACTTCTACAACCTGTACTCGCCTGCAACGGCCACGCTAGACTGCAGCATGTCTCGACCGCGCCGTCCGCGGAGCATCCGCGCGCACCTCATTGGCTTGCTGCTCGCGGGCCTGGTGCCGGTGGCGGCCTTCGCGGCGGTGCTGCTGCTGCAGCTGTGGGTCGGCCAGCGCGATGAGGTTCGCGGACAGCACGAAGGCGCCGTGAACGCGCTCGCTACCGTGGTGGAGCGCGAGCTGGAAGGCGGCATCCGGCGCCTCGAGTTGCTCGGCTCCTCGCCCATCCTGCGGACCGGCGCAATCGACCAGTACCGCGCGCTCGCCCAGAATTTCCTCGCCTTGAGCCCCGACTGGGAGAACATCGTTCTGCTCGATCCCACCGGCCGGCAGCTCTTCAATCTCGCCGCCCCGGCGGATCGCGCGTTGCCGCCGGCCACGGACCGCGCGTATGCGCGCGCGATCATCGATACCGGCCGCCCCGCGGTCTCGGACGTCTTCGTCGGCGCCGTAACGGGCAGGCCGGTCGTGGACTTGGCGGTTCCGGTGATCCACGCCGACCGCGTGCGCTATGTCCTTGCAGCGACGCTCGAGCTCGGACAGCTGGAGGCGATGCTGCTGAAGCATGTCCACGAGAATGGCGTGGCGGTCGTTCTCGATCGGGAGCACCGCATCATCCGGCGTTCGCGCGGCGGCGCGGCCCATGCCGGTAAGCAAACGGTCCCCGCGCTGCATGCTTCGATCGAGCAGGCGCCTCGTGGCTGGGGGCGCTTCCGCACCTTCGAGGGCGATGCCGTTTACACCGCCTGGGCGCCGGTCCCCGCATTCGGATGGACGGTGGCGGTCGGGATCCCGGCAGCGCCGATCGAGCAGTCGCTCACGCGCTCGCTGGCGCTCCTGGGCGGCATGGGACTGCTGGTGTTCATGGCGAGCGGCTGGCTGGCGATCGCTGCGGCGCGGCGAGGCGCCGGGGCGATCCGCGCGGCCGCAGTCGCTGCGCAGGACGTGGCCGCGGGCCGGCCGGTAGCGATGCCGCCCACGCGCATCGCGGAGCTCGACGGGCTCGGCGACGCGCTGCGCGCGGCCAGCGCGCGCCTCGCGCACGAGGCGGACATCCGGATCGCGGCCGAGAGCGAGCGCAACGCGCTCCTCGAGCGCGAGCGGGCGGCGCGCGCGCACGCGGAAAGCGAGAGCCGCGCGAAGGACGAGTTCCTGGCGATGCTCGGGCACGAGCTGCGCAACCCGCTCGCCGCGATCAGCAACGCCGGACGCGTTCTCGAGCGCGTCAACCTGACGAGTCCGGCCGCGGGCCGCGCGCTGGAGGTGATCAACCGCCAGGCCGCGCATCAGGGCCGGCTGCTCGACGATCTGCTCGACGTGGCGCGCGTCATGCACAGCAAGATCGCAATCAAGCGCGTCCCGGTCGACGTTGCCGACTGTGCACGTCGTGCGCTCGCCGCGCTGTCCGCAGCAGGCAAGACCGGCGCGCACCGCTTCGAGACGAGCCTCGCGCCCGCGTGGGTAAGCGGCGACGCGATCCGACTCGAGCAGATCATCGTCAACCTGGTCGGCAACGCGATCAAGTTCACGCCGCCCGGCGGCACGGTGAAAATCGCCACGGAGCGCGCAGGGCACGACGTGGTGATCTGCGTTGCGGACAGTGGCGTGGGCATCGAGCCGGGCCTGCTGCCGCGCATTTTCGATCTCTTCAAACAGGGCAAGCAGGAGCCGGCGCGTGCCGCGGGTGGGCTCGGTATCGGCCTCACGCTGGTGCGGCGGCTCGCGGAGCTGCACGACGGCACGGCCGAGGCCTATAGCGCCGGCGCGGGACGCGGTGCGCGGTTTGTCGTGCGGCTCCGCGCGATCGAGCCGGTGCCGGCCGCCGCGGGTGCAGACCGTCAACCGCGCCAGGACGGGCGCGCACGCCGCATCCTGGTCGTCGAGGACAACGCCGACGTGCGCGAGATGCTCCAGGCCGCGCTCACGGTCGAAGGACACGACGTCCGCGCGGTCGCCGACGGCGCCGCCGCCCTCGCGACCGCAGCCGATATGCGGCCCGAAGTCGCGATCATCGACATCGGCCTGCCGGGCATGGATGGCTACGAGCTCGCCGGCGCGCTGCGGGCGCAGTTCAAGGGCGAGCTGCGGCTGATCGCACTGTCGGGATACGGGCTCGCGGACGATCTGCGCCGCTCGTCCGCCGCCGGCTTCGAGGCACACCTCGTGAAGCCGGTCGACCCGATCCGGCTTGCGGCACTGCTCGGCGCGGAAACCGCGCGCCCGATCAAGGATGCAGCAACCTGAACGCGGGCGCGCTCAGCGCCCGCGCGCGGACCGTTTACCGGCGCCTTTCGCAGTGCGGCGCTTTGTCGCGGCCTGGACGGATGCCCGATCACCAGCAAGCGTGGCGCCGGGCCTTGTGCTTCGCGCGCGGTCGATGCCGAACAGCGGCTCGCGGGCCTCGACGGCGTGGCACGCGATGAGGAAGGCCGCCGCGTTCCACGACTGGCCGCGCATTCCGCCGGGGGCGAGCGTGCGGCCGTGCAACCACTCGGAGAAGGCCCAGTCATCGAGCGCATTCGCGCGCGCGAGCCGGGCGACATCACGCTGCGCGGCCTTGTGCAGCCCGCTTTCGGCAAGGGCGGCAACCCAGAATCCACCGACGAACGGCCATACGCCGCCGTTGTGGTATTGCCAGGCGAAGTTCTGGCGGTGGCGCGACATGTAGGGCCGCCACAGAAAGCTCTGCTCCTCGATCGGGTCGCAGACGACTCGCACCGGGTATGGATCGTTCACACCACAGCGCTCCAGGGCGCGCAGCGTGCGACGCCGTGCCGGACCGTCCGCAAGTCCGCACAGCAGCGCGAGCACGTTGCCGAACGCGTCGCCTTCGTCGCCGCAGAACGCGAAGTTGACGAAGCTGAGATACAGGTCGCGATTGCGCGCGCCGCGTTGGACGTAGTGCGCGAGCAGGCGCGCGCGCCGGTAAGCGGCGAGCGCGGCCGAGAACGGGTGGAACAGCTGGTTCGCGTTGCGCCGCGTCTCGTCCGCCTGGGGGAGGCGGTACAGCCGCTTGACCAGGTGCCACAGGGCGTTCGTGTAGAGCACGAAACCGGAGCGCGGCATGATGTCGGCCCAGTCGCTCGCCTCGTTCTGCTGCAGCAGGAAGAACCGTTGATGCTCCTGGCACGCTAGCCAGTTGAGCGCCTTTGCGATCACGCCTGCGAGCCGGCCCTGTAGGTCCCCTCCGGGCCGGGTGCGATCGAGGAACGCGAGCGCAATGAGCCACCAGAGCGTGGCGTCGATGCAGCCGAGATACCAGAAGTCGGCCTCGTTCTGGCGCACATCCACGAACTTGGGGATCTGCCCGTTCGGCGCCTGGTGCGCGGCGAGCGTGAAGAGCCCGGCCGGGGCGGCGCCGGCGAGGGCGGCATCGCCCGACAGCGCCATGCCGATCGCGCACACCGCGGCGTCGCGGCCGAAGACCGCGGTATAGCCGCGGCTCGCGGCGCGCGGGCTCGGCGTCGCGGCGAGGATGCCTGCGGGCGTGAGATTGCGGTGAAGCAGATCGATCGACGCCCTGCGGCAGCGCTCGATGAGCTCACTGTCGGGGAGCGTGGGTGGGGCGGGCGATCGCATCTCGGCCGATGGTGCCGTCCGGCAGCGCTCGCGTCCAGCCCAGGGTCGACCCCCGCGGGCAGCCTTCCCGATGGCAGGGGGCCTCAGCGCAGGGCCGCGGCGTCGTAGGCGAGCAGCGCCCCGGGAAAGTGCGCAAAGGCGCGGGCGAGCGGCAGCGCGCCGCCCTCGGTGGTGACGGTTTCACCGGTGAGGACGTTTGCGAGCGCCGTGCCCGCCGGGAGGAATGCGAGCGAGGCTGTCGTGTCGCCCCATGCGGAAGCGCCAAGTGGCGCGACGCCGATCGCCGGGCCGAGCGTGGTGAAGAGTCGCCCGACGATCGCGACGATGCCACGCGAACCGAGCCGGCGCGCGTACGCCACCGCGTGATACGACCGCGCGCCCTCGAGCGTGATCGGGTAGTAATCGCCGTTCGCGAAGAGGTCGGGCTGCTCGCGCCGCAATTGGAGGGCCCGCATGATCACCCACAGCTTGGCGCGGCCCGCGTGCGGGATCGCGAACAGCGCGCGCAGCCGGTCGCGGAGCGTCGCTGCCGGACCGATAGCGATCTCCTGGAGCGTGTCGAGCGCCGCGCGCCGGACCGCATAGTCGACCGGGCGGCGATTGTCGGGATCGACGAGGCTGAAGTCGAGAAGCTCGTTGCCCTGGTACAGGTCGGGGACCCCCGGGGAGGTGAGCTTGAGCAGCGTCATCGAAATCGAGTTGAGCAGTCCGAACCAGGCGAACGTCGGCAGCTGCGCGCGGAAATCGTCCATGAAGAGATCGCCATCGACGCGCGCCAGGAGCGCCTCGACGAAACCCGACACCGCGGCTTCGTACTCGGCATCCGGCGTGATCCAGCTCGTGTGGACCTTGGCCTCGCGCACCGCTTTGAGCATGAAGGCCTGGATCCGTTCTCGGTAGGCCGCGAGGGCGGCCGCATCCAGCGCACCGGCCGGGAAGCTTCCGACCAGCGTCTGGTAGAGGAGGTACTCGTCATTGCGCGAGGGCGCGGGCCGGCGCCGCAGCATGCGCCGCTTGCTTCGGTTCATCCGGCTCCAGCGGCGCACCGCCAAGCGCCACAGGGCCGGCAGCTCGGAGATGACGTCGATCCGGGTGCGCACGTCCTCCGAGCGCTTGTTGTCGTGCGTGGAGGTCGCGAGCATGGTGTGCGGCCATTTCGCGGCGCGGTCGGCGGCGGCGCCGTGGAACGCCGCGAGGGTCATGCCGAAGTGGTCCGGGTCGCCCCCGACATCGTTGAGCGAGATCAGACGGTTGAACACGTAGAAGCTCGTGTCCTCGACGCCCTTCGCCGACACCGGCGCAGTGAGCTGCTGGAAGCCCATGGCGAACGCTCGATACGCCGCAACCAGGGTCGCGGAGGCGTCGGCGGGGGGCTGCGCGAGCAGTGCGGCGCGTACGAAGTCGAAGATGCTCGCGTCGGCCGCGAGGCTGCGGCGCTTCGCCCGCCCGATCGCCCAATCGACGTAGCGACGGTCCTGGGGGGTGGCGCGTTCGGCGAGGTAGGTGCGGTAGACCGGAAAGCATGCGACCACCTCGGCCAGTGCCTGGCGCAGCGCGTTCGCGGTGTAATCGCGGGTGTGGCGCGTCGCTCGCGCGAGCGCGAGCAGCCGGTTCGCCGCCACCGTGAGCTGGCCCGCAAGCGCGCCGCGCAGGATCGCGCGCTTGCTCCGATAGATGGCCTCGTCGTAATCGAGCGCCTCTTCACGCACGAAGGCCCGCCAGGCGCGGTCGACGCGCGAGCGGGCCGCGGTGTCGACGAGGATGCCGTTCACCACGTTCGCGAAGCGGTAGCCCGTGGTGCCGTGCACCGGCCAGCTCTCCGGCACCTGCTCGTGCGGCGCGATGATCTTTTCGGCCACCACGTACAGCGGTCGCGGGCGTACGGCATCGAGCGCGGCGCGGGCGATGCCGGCGCGTTCGGCGTAGCGCTCCTGCAGCCGACGGAAGTAGTGTGCCGGATCGTGCAGCCCGTCCGGATGGTCGATGCGCAGGCCGTCGACGCGGCCGGTCGCGGCGAGCCCGAGCACGAAGCGATGCGTCGCCTCGAACGCCGCGTCGTTCTCCATGCGCAGCGCAGCCAGGTCGTTGATGTCGAAGAAGCGCCGGTAGTTGATCTCGTCGGCGGCGACCCGCCAATAGGCGAGGCGGTAGGCCTGGGTGTCGATCAGCGCGTCGAGGAGGTCGAAGCTCGCGCTCTTGCCGGCGCTGCCATTGAAGCGGCGGACCGCGCGCTCGATCGCCGCCGACAGGGCCGGGTGGCTGCGGACGAGCTGTGCGAGGGCGGCCTTGTGCGCTTCCTTCTCGCGCGCCCGTTCGGCGACCGCCGCCGGCGCCGTGAGTATGCGCGGCGGCAATTGACGGAACGCCTCGATCAGGCGCTGGAACGCGCTGCGCGCGTCGGCGTCGACCCCGCCGGGATCGACGCCGGAAGCCGCGCGCTCGAGCACCGTCGGGTACTCGCGCGGGTCGAGCGGAAAACGGTGCTCGTGATAGCGCACGGCGAACGAGCCGGCTTGGGCCTCGTATTCGAGCACGAGCTCGCCCCCCTCGAGCACCACGCCGTAGTGGCCGCCGAGAACGGGTACCAGCACCTTGCCGGCGAGTTCCGGGTCGAGCGGCGACCAGTCGATGTCGAACCAGTCGGCGTACGCCGACGCGGGGCCGTTCTCGAGCACGTCCATCCACCACGCGTTGTCCGCGCCCAGAATCGCCATGTGGTTCGGCACCATGTCGAGGATCTGACCCATGCCGTGGCGCGCCAGCGTCGCGCAGAAGCGCTCGAAGTCCGCGTCGCTGCCGATCTCCGGGTTGAGCGCGCCGTGATCGACGATGTCGTAGCCGTGTCGGCTGCCCGGCCGGGCGCGCAGGTACGGCGAGCAGTACACGTGACTGATGCCGAGCGCGGACAGGTAGGGCACCAGCTCGGTCGCCTGGGCGAAGCCGAAATCGCGGTGCAGCTGCAATCGGTACGTTGCGCGCGGCACGATCGCGCCCGACGACGTGCGGCGTGCGCGCTGCGGACGCTCGGCCGCGAGCGCGGCGGCGAGCGCGACGAAGCGCGCATCGTCGCCCCAGCCCTCGAGCGCAAGCGGCAGCTTGCGCCGCCAGTTCGGATGGCGCTCGCCGGCGGCACCGGGGGGGTTCGCCTGGTCCTGCACGCCGAGCACATCCTCGAGCTGCACGACCAGGACCTGCGCCGGGCTCCGCGCGAGAAAGCGCTGCACGGCGCACGCGAGGGCCGGCGTGACCTCTGCCGCGGTGCTCGCGTCCGGCGGCGCGAGCCGCGCCGCCGCGAGCGCGCGCGCGAGCGCCGCGCGGTCGCGTGTCCGCGCGGCCTGCGCCTGATCGCGCGCCGGACCGTCGGAGATCAAGCCGAGCTCCGCCCTGAGCGTGAGGTCGTGACCCGACCACCAGCCGGCGAGCGTCGGCAGGTCATGCGTGCTCGCCGTGACCAGCGACGCGGCGGCGTACACCGCGGGCGGCTTGAACTCGCCGGCGCCATCGCGCTCGAAGAGCAGCACCTTGTACGAGAGCACGCCGTGCGCGGCGAGGGCCGCGCGGACCTCGTCGGGGACGGTGCCGAGATCCTCGCCCACCACCAGACAGCGGTTGCGATGGCTCTCCAGCGCGAGGATGCCGAGCAGGTCGTCGAGCGGATAGCGCACGTAGGTCCCGTCCGCGGGCGTGCTTCCGGGCGGGACCCAGAAGAGCCGGAGCAGTCCCATGACGTGATCGATGCGGAGTGCGCCCGCGTGGCGCATGTTCGCCCGCAGCGTGGCAATGAAGGGAGCGTAAGCCGCGGCGCGCAGCCGCTCGGGGACGAGCGGCGGCAGGCCCCAGTCCTGGCCCTGCGGACTGAAGTCGTCCGGCGGCGCGCCGATGTTCGCCTCGATGGCGTAGAGCGCCTGGTTCGCCCAGCTTTCGGCGCCGGCGCGGTCGACCGACACTGCAAGATCGGCGTAGAGGCCGACGCCGAGTCCGAGGGTGCGGGCGCGGTGCGCGGCCGCCGCGAGCTGCTCGTCGGCCTGCCACTGCAGGTACTCGAAGAATTCCACTCGCGTGCGCTGCTCGACCGCGAACCGTGCGACCTCGGCGGACGCCGGGTCCCGATACGCGGCAGGCCAGACCGGCCAGCCCCAGACCGCCGGGTCCGTACGCTGGAAATGCTCCTGCAGCGCCTCGAACAGCGCGTGGCGGTGCAGGGCCTCGCCTTTGCGCGCGCGGAGCTCGGCGAACGCTTTAGCGCGCGTGGATTCGCGTGCGAGGTGCCGCCGAGCGAAGTGCGCATGCAGGAGCTCGAGCGCCGCCAGCTTGGCCGCCGCGACGCCGGGATAGTCGACCAGCACGGTCGCGCGCAGCGCCTCCAGGCGTGCCGCGAAGGGCGCCGAGCGAACGAGCGTCTGCGCCGCTTCGCACTCCGCGAAGTCCGCGATCGCCTCGACGTCGAGGTAAAGGACGTTCAGGAAGAGCCGGCTGGACGGACTGTACGGGCTGGCGTGCGCCGGACGGTGCGGGAAGAGCGCGTGGAGCGGGTTGACGCCGACGAGATCGGCGCCGCGCGCGCCCCACGCGCTGACGAGCAGCGCGAGGTCCGTGAAGTCGCCGATGCCCCAGTTGCGCGACGAGCGCAGCGCGTAGAGCTGGGCCGCGGCGCCCCAGATGCGCGCCCCGTTCGCGAGTGCCGGCGGAGTGAAGCACGCCGCCGGCGTGACGATGAGCGCGCACGTCGCGAGCGCGTCGCTGCCGCGGAAGAGCGTCAGACGATGGTAGCCGCAGGGCACCTCGCGCCGGATCGTGAGCTCGCCGGCGGTCAACGCGCCGCGATAATCCGCGCCGGACTCTTCCTCGAGATGCCACGTCAGGCGCGCGCCTTCGAGAGCAACCCGGAATCGCAGGGGCTGGCGGTCGGCGCGGACGACCACCGCGGCCGGCAGAATCTCGGGGCCTCCCGGTGCGCGCTCGTCCACCCGCAACGCGGTGAGAAGCCACTCGAGCACTGCCGGCTTCGCGCGGCGTGTCCGGCCCCGGATGTCCGAGTAGGCCGCGGCGATGCCGTGGCGTTCCGCCAGTTGCTCGAGCGCGGTCGCGTCACGCATCGGTCGGCTCGAGCGTCCACAGGACCGACCACGGCGCCAGCCCTGCGCCGGACGGCCCGCTCGCGTAGATCGCGGCGCCGGGCGGCCGCGCCGTTTCGGCGGGGAACGCCGACAAGTTTGCAGCGAGATGCAGCCGCGCGCCGTCGCCGAGCGTCCAATGCACCGCGAGTGCCCCGGGCGGCACACACTCGAACGTCCCGCCGCCCGACATCCGGGCGAGGCGCGGCACGACGTGCTTCCGGCGCAGTGCGAGCAGGGCGCGGCAGAACTCGAGCCATTCGCGGTGCGGGCTGCGCTCGGTCTCGCCCCACACGAGCTGCGAGCGCTCGAACGTCGCGCGGTCGTTCGGATCGGGAATGGTCGCGCGCACCGCGGCGTCGGTGAAGCGCGCAAAGCGCCCGAACTCCTCGCGTCGGCCGCGCGTTACGGCGGCGGCGAGGTCGGGCCCGAAGTCGCAGAAATAGAGAAACGGCGTGCTGGCCAGAAACTCCTCGCCCATGAAGAGGAGCGGCACCGACGGCGCGAGCAGCACGCACGCCGTCGCGGCGGCGAGCGCCTCGGGCGGGGCGAGGGCGCTGATCCGCTCGCCGAAAGCGCGATTGCCGACCTGGTCGTGCGTCTGGAGGAAGTCCACGAATGCGGTCGCCGGCAGATGGGCGCTCGGCTCGCCGCGTGCACCGCCGCCGCGATACGCCGAGCGTTCGCCCTGATAGGCGAAGCCCTCGGCGAGCGCGCGACCCAGCCGCCATACCGGCCGGTCCGCGTAGTCCGCGTAGTAGCCGTCGCGCTCGCCGGCGACAAGAATGTGCAGGGCGTGGTGCGCGTCGTCGTTCCACTGCGCGTTCGCAAGGGGCGGCGCGCGCCGCGGCTCACGGGCGAGATAGCGCGCCTCGTTACGGTCGTTCTCGAGCACGAGGTGCACGTGCCGCTCGCGCGCCGGTCCGTCGCGCACGGCGCGCGCGAGCGCTGCGACGATGTGCGGATCGGACGCGTCGGCGATCGCGTGTACCGCGTCGAGGCGCAGGCCGTCAAAGTGGTACTCCTCGAGCCAGTAGAGCGCGTTGTGGACGAAGAACTCGCGCACGGTGCGCGCGCCGGCAGCGTCGAAGTTGATGGCGGCGCCCCAGGGCGTCTGATGGCGCGCGTTGAAGAACTGCGGCGCGTAGGCGCGCAGGTAATTGCCTTCCGGCCCGAGGTGGTTGTAGACGACATCCAGCAGCACCATCAGCTCGCGCGCGTGCGCCGCGGCGACGAGCGTCTTGAGGTCCTCGGGCGTGCCGTACGCGCTCTCGGGCGCGAAGGGCAGGACGCCGTCGTAGCCCCAGTTGCGCCGGCCGGCGAACTCGGCGACCGGCATGATCTCGAGGGCGGTGACCCCGAGGGCGGCGAGATGGTCGAGCCGTTCGATGGCGGCGGCGAACGTCCCCGCCGGGGTGAACGTCCCGACGTGCAGCTCGTAGATGACCGCCTCCTCCCATGGCCGGCCGGGCCAGCCGGCGTCGGGCCAGTCGAAGGCGAGCGGGTCGACCACCATGCTCGGTGCGTGCACGTCGTCCGGGTTGCAGCGCGATGCCGGATCGGGAACCGGCCGGAGATCGCCGACGCGGAACGCGTAGCGCGCGCCGGCGCCGCAGCGCGGAACGATGGCCTCGTGCCAGCCGTCTTCGAGCACGGTCATCGGGAGTGCTGCGAGGGTGGCTTCGTCCGTGAGCTCGAGCGTGACGCGATCCGATGCCGGCGCCCATAGCCGGAAGCGCGTCGCGCCGTCGAGCGCGCGCGTGGCCCCGAAAGGCATCGCGTGCTCCCGCCTCATCGCGGCTTGTCGTCGTCCGGGCGACGCCGCGGCCACCAGCGCTCGAGCCAGGCCGCCGCCCAATGCTGGCCGCCGAGCCCGAACGCGAGCGCCAGCCCCAGGACCACGCCGCCGAGGATGATGAGGAAGCTCAGCCGCACGACGTTGCCGCCGATGTCCATCTGATCGAGGACGATGAGGACGACGAACGCGAGCACCGCGTAGCGCGCGATGCGCGCCAGCAGTTCCGCGTCCTGCATCCCGACGCTGCGGCAATACGCGAGAACGGTGACGCCGATGAAACGCGCGAAGTAGGCGCCGAACGCGAGGATGACGAGCGCGAGGATCACCTTCGGCACGAATCGCACGAGCTCGCGCAGCAGGTCGGTGATGTAGGTGAGCCCGAGGCCGTTGAACGCGATGATCAGCGCGGCCAGGATCACCAGCCAGTAGACGAGCAGTCCGAGGATCTCGGTGGTGTCGCTGCGCACGCCGCCCTGCCGTACGAAACCGTCCAGGCCCGCCCGCTCGGTGAGGACGTGAAAGTTGATTGCGCGCAGCCCGCGCACGACGGCGAAACGGGCGACCTTCGCGCCGAGCCAGCCGACCCCCAGCACGACGAGCGCGAGCGCCAGCCGCGGCACGAATGCGCCGATCTGCACGAGCACCGCGCGGACCGGTTCGATCAGCATGTCGAGCTGTTCCATCAGGCCTCCTGGGCGGGTTGCGCGAGCGCGCGCAGGGCGCCGAGCGGAATGCGCGCCCAGTCCGGCCGGTTGGCGAGCTCGTAGCGCAGTTCGTAGAT
>Ga0180094_1000219_pt1 | contig 12243 bp, 10 predicted proteins | sample EasRivT47_16_1Da_FD_121786 | JGI IMG/M metagenome (GOLD analysis project Ga0180094, IMG submission 121786) | Soil microbial communities from meander-bound floodplain in the East River, Colorado, USA - East River metaG ERMLIBT47_16_1Da | ecosystem: Environmental > Terrestrial > Soil > Floodplain ... | reverse complement strand
TCCCGTACGGCCGGCCGCGTCGAGGACGCTGACCGTCACGTTGTACGTGCCGAGAGTGGACGGCGTCCCCGAGAGGGTTCCGGTTTGGGAATTCAGCGTGATTTCGGGAGGCAAGCCGGTCGCGAACCACGAGGCGTACGGGGTCCTTCCCCCCGTGGCCGTGAGAGCTTGTTGATAGGCCACGCCGGTCAGCCAGGTGAGGGAGAGCGACGGGATCACGGGTGAGCTATTGGAGTCTCCCGCGATCTCGATTGGGAAGTTCGCCCCGGAAACGAGTAACGCGTGATTGGGGGCTGTGTGGACACTGATCTGGAGCGGATAAAGACCCCCCGTCGATGGCATGCCAAAGAGGGTCAACGTGCTCGAAGGGTTGAGGTTGTCCTGGGGAAACGCGGCCAGGCCGGGAGGGAGCGGTCCGGTGACGGTCCAGTAATAACTCGCTCCGGCGGTTCCCCCACTGACCGAGAACACCACGCCCGCGCCACCGGCAAACGGAACCCCCACCGTGCCCTTCAGGGTGTTGGGAGTGGCTTTGACGCTGATTCCGGTGGCTCCCGAATCAGGTGAGAGCGGCGCCGTGGTATCTGCGGCGCACCCGAGGAGGTTAGAGAGAGGAACCATCATCAAGAAAAGAGCCGAGCGAACCAACCACCGAATGGTCATTCGTTTCTCCCTAACTGCGAAGTTGAATAAGCATCAATATTCATGCCAGATAATTAACCTATTTATATCGTTGAATATTCCACTACGAACGTGACGAATTGTCTGTCCATTTTTCCCATACTTCGACCATCAAAAGGCGAGATCAACGCCCATGTAAAGGGTGTTGGATGTCTGGTCGGTACGGTTGATACTGTCAATCAAGACGGCTCGTGTGCGTGTCGAATTGGCTTCGACGTGGACCTGCAGGTTCGCGCGGCTGGTGAGGACGAGGTCGTGCTTGAGCGCGAGGGTGAAGGCGTCGGCATCGTTACTCTCAGCGCGAAGGGTGGTGATCCCTTGCGCCGTGTTGCGGATGAGGTCGTACCGTCCGGCCAGCATGGTCCGAACCGATTCAAACAAATAGTCCGCTTCGACGAATCCCCCGTAAAACGTCGCGGCTTGGACAGGCGCTCCGCCGGCGCTGGCGACGAACAGGTTGGCGTGATCTTGCCCCTGCATATAGAAGAGCAGCAGGTTCAGCGGGCCGAAGTTGAGATCCGCGTCCGCCCCGTAGCGGAGGAAGGGCTGGCTGTCCATTCCTGTCCCCGGAATCGTGACGGGGGGGATACCAGGCGTCGTCACCGAGTTCACGGGGGCAGTCCCCCGAAGGGCGAAGAGGCCGAGCCGATGTTCCGTCCCTTCTTTGGCGAGATGCACGAACACGTCGAGCGCTCGATTCGTATCGGTGGAGCTGTTGGGACCGTTGAACAGCGACACGGCGTATTCGACATCTTCAAGAAACGGGACGTGAGCCTCCATCGCGACGCCGAGTTGGGGGGCGTCCAGCGAAAAAGAAGAAAGAGTGAGGTCGCGTCCCTCCGGGATGTAGCGATAGGCGAGGTAGGGCGCGTTGCTCAGTCGGTGATGCCCCGACAGCGTCATCTCCAATTCGTGGCTTCCCAGGCGGAAGCTGAACCCGTGGTTGCCGTGTTCTTCGGCGTGAGCCGGCGCGGGGAGGCTGGGTTCTGGCTCCACTGACTCCGCGTGCGCGTCAGGACCTCCGTCCTCGTCGAGGGGTGGAGAGGACTCAATTTGGGGGGCGGCTGGCTGGTCGTCGTGGTCGCTCCGCGTCCCGCCCACGTGGGCGAAGCCCACCCAGGCGAAGCCGATCGCCCCGTTTTGTCCCGTTCCCGTGCTCGCTCCCGGATGAACATGGAGCGGTGTCTGGCCGGGGAAGCCCACGTTTGCCGCGGCGGGATAATACGTGAGGTAGTATGACACGTCGGGCGCCAGCAAGCCTCCGGCCATCAGCTCGAACGTCGTGAGCCCGAAGCCACGAGTCGAGATCGTCTGGAGGACGCTTCCTGAAACCAATTGCTTATCGCGTTTAACGAGCTGATACCCTCCTGCGGCGCGGATCGACACCGGCCAGTACGCGGGATGCTGGTCTTCGGGGTCTTCGGAGCGCACCTTCTCCTGTAGCCCCTCAGGAAGCAGCGACCCGATGCCCTCAAAGGTAAGATTCTCGTGAAAGTAGTAGCCGACGGCGTTGAGTTTCGGCACCATCGAGTGGCAGTGGCTGCAATCCATGTCGTACTTGCGGGCGAAGGCGGGGATGGCCTGTGCATCCGTCCCCCACAGCGACACCCAGACGAAGGCCGTCGCGGTGCCAATCAGAACTGTCTTCGTTATCGGAAATGTTCGAAGGGATGCTCCTGTTCGGCTGGCGATCGATCCTGGTTGTAAGTTGATTGCTCTCCTCCTTCAGGCGGTTGGGAGCCTGTACCAGCGGAAAGACCTACAGGGAGGACGGTTCATTCCCCCGTTTCCAGGTCTCGGCGGAGAGGAGGGGCATTTCTGGCTGATGCAATTGATTTTACTTATGTTTTAAGGCGGTTCATCGCCGGCCGGTGGTCGTTGCGCGGACGTCAATCGCCGGAGGATTTGGTCGATGTCTGTAGCCGTCAAGGTCCCCCCCAAAGACCCGTTCTCTCACAAGCCCCTCGGAATCAATGAAGAGACTCACGGGGAGGCTCACCACGCTGTACTGCGATACGACGTTCGCCCGGCGATCCACGAGCACCGGGAACGACAGCTCCCACTTCTCCGCAAACGTCTTGGCCTTCTCGGCCTTCTCGCCAAAGTTGACGGCCAAGACGACGAACCCGTGGTCCTGGTGCTGCTCGTAGGCCTTTTGGATTTCGGGTATCTCGGCCTCGCACGGCTCGCACGACATCTCCTTCCCCGAACACGTCCGTGAGGACGAAGTCCGCCGCAACGGCTGCTCGCCAGGCGAAACGAGTGGGGCACAGCCCCGCCATCCGGGACCATCCGAAGAAGGGGATCTGCGCGATCATGCGCGACGCGCTCGCCACTGGTACACCGCGTACGCCGCGATCAGCGCCCAGACCGCGGCAAGAAACCCGCCGCCAAAGGGGATGAAGAACCAGCGTTCGGCCAGCCGAAAGGCGCCGCTCTTGCCAAGAACCGGGACGGCGAGCGCCATGGTCAACCAACCGAACGGATAGGCGAGCCCCGCGCATAGCGCCGCAGTCAACACCCGCTTGACGCGATCGGTGAAGCCCGCGTTGACGACGATGAAGCTCAAGAGAAAGACCACCAACGCTAACCCATGGGAGTGCAGGTGGAAGGTGTGGACCCTCGCCAACACCTCCGATCCGATGCCCTCCAGGATCGTTCGATCGATGTCTGCCACGCCCGAGAGACCATGCACGTCGGGATGAGTCAGCGCCTCCGCCTGCGCCGCCGCCATGATCGGTTGCGGCAGCCCCCCCAGGACGGCGCCAGCCAACTCGCCGAAGCCGAACAGGGCGAGACAGAGGAGGGTGAGCCAAGGCGGGGGTAATTTCACCATCGATCGTTTTTCCACCGACTCCGACATGGCGTCAACGTCCGCCTCCGGTTGAACGCCGGACCGTCCCAACCGGGAGCGCGCGGGGGACGTCGAGGTGGAACGCAGTGGTGAGCGCGCCGACCAGGTCCTCCTGGAGATGGAGAAAGGCCTCCGGTTCACCGTCTTCGAGACGGTAGAGCATCGCGTCCAGCATGCGGTCGAGGCGCTGCTCCTCGATGGGGTCTTTTGTCGCCAGGGTCGGTTCGAGCAGGTAGGAGAAGTAGTTTCTCCCCAGCCAGAACATCGTTTTTTGAGTCTGGAGATTCACCGAGGTTCTTCCGAACGTGCCGCGAAGGGTCTCGAATTTTTCGACCATCGAGAGGAACGCCAACTCGTGCAGCAAAGTTTGGAGTCGGCGGGTATCCTGCTTGGCGATCGACTCCTCGATCGACGGACCCAACCGCGTGCCGAACCGCTGGTCGATCTGCAGCGTCGCTGAGTGGAGCCCGGCGCCCTCCATCGTCATCCCCATCCCCATGTCGTGGGAGAAATCCTGGTAGACCGAACGGATCTCCGCAATCGCGGCCTGGTCCTTGCCGTTCTCGATCAAGGCCAGCCCGCGTTTTATGTGGACCATCAGCGGCGTAACCTCGCCCACGATTTCGTGAGCCGAGGCTGGGTGGACACCGATCAGGAGAAACAGGAGAAAGAGGAGCGCTGCCGCGATCGACAGTATGGTTGGAGACTTAGGCATAGTGTTTCTCCGCAAGAGGGCGGATGCGGCGCAGCCGCGCCCGCCCGACGAAACGTTAGAACAACTTCGAGATCCCGAACCTGATTCCCATGTCCGGCGAATCATCATTGAGCCCAAACGGGACGGCGAACTTGAACGCGATGTTCTGAAGCGCAAAGAACGTTTCGGATTGGATCACGGCGATAATCTCCGGCGCGACGACCAGTTCGGTGTCACCTGACGCGTGGGTATGGCCGTTCAGTTCGGCCAGTAGAATCAGTTTGTCCGGGATCACTTTGAACATGGGCGCCACGCTGTAGACCCACGTCGCCCCGTTGTGCACCTCTTCGGTCACCGCCGCGACTGCGTCCGGGTCCGCCGCGGTCCCCAGCTCGAACTCTAATTCCCTCTCGGTCTCAAGCTCGTAGCCTCCGTTCAGGTGAAGGACAATGCGAGGGCCAAGATTCTTCGACAGGATTAAGGTCCCAGCCAGGGCGTGAGCGTTTCCCTTCAGCCCGGCTGAGGGGACGTACTCGACTTCGAACGCCGCGTCTGGAGCCATCGGGCCTTCGTCGAGAAAGCGATGCTTCAACCCGAACGCGAGTTCGTCAACGCCCTGGTGATGATCGGTTCCCTCTTCCTCGCGGAGGACGACCACACCCTCCAGGTTGAGTTGGGAGCGTTCGCCGATCCCGGCTTCGAATTCCACAGGAAGCAGGTGTGTCTTAACCGTCGTGCCGTTCTCGAACTTGGAATAGTCATACACGATTTGCCCGAACATCCTTCCGCGCGGGGACGTCGAAGCAATTTCGGTGCCGAGCGGTTCCAAGATGTGGGCGGCCAACACCTCGTGCGCGGGGGCGCCGAGCATGATAGCGAGCGCGGGTATCGCCATCAGTTTGATCGTCATAATATTAGACCTCATACCGATCTCCTCCTCATGAGCAAGATATCGCGCGACGGACGAGAGCGTTTCTCGCGGACGAGTGGTCCGCGACGCGGCGTTTCAAACGTCGCGCGGACGGAGCTGAATAAGCGTTGTGAAGGTTAGACGGCGGGCGGAGCGCGGGCGGACTTGGAACCGAAGAGCGCCGCCTTGACAGGGATGGGATCGATCGGCGAAGTGTGTCCAAGTGGCGGGAGTGGGTCGGCCCCGAGCGACGCGATGGCGGGGATCGCAGCAGCCCCGTGGTTCGCGGCGATACAGTGAGTGGCGTGCGTGGGGCCTTGCGACTGGGACGTGCCGTGTTGATCGTGTTCGCTAGTCGAATACTGGCAGTGGATGGCCTCACCCGCCAGGACCAGGTAGGCCAGCAGCACGCCCGTTGCACACACGGCGCGCCACGAGAGGTTCCGCCCTCGGACGAGGGTGGAGCGTCGGGCGAGACGTGATAATGGCTGGGACGGGTTCATACGTATATTGAGCGTTGGCCTGACCCAAATATTCCAGGCCATCTTAAGCGGGTCGGCCAGCGGGTGTCAATCGGCCCTGAAGTACTTGGCCTCGGGATGATGAAAGACCAAGGCCGAGACCGAGGCCTCGGGGTCCATCATATCCCCGTCGGTCAGCTCGATTCCGATGTCCTCGGGCCTGAGCAAGGCGAAGAGCTTCCGTTGGTCGGCGAGGTTGGGGCACGCGGGGTAGCCGAAGCTCACGCGGACGCCTTGGTACTTGTTCTTGAGGACGTCGTGGATGCTGGTCGTCGGGGGATCGGGGAATCCCCACGCGGTGCGCAACCGGCGGTGCAACCATTCGGCGAGGCCCTCCGCGCCTTCCACCGCGATCGCTTGCAGGGCGTGGGACCGCAGGTATTCGCCCTCGTCCTTCCACTTCTGCGAGAGATCACGGATGCCCACTCCGCACGTGACGGCGAACAGGGCGATCGCGTCGCGCTCGCCGGACGCCGCGTCGCGGCAGTAATCGGCCAGACAGAGGCGCTCTCCCGCGGGCTGCCGGGGAAAGGTGAACCGGTCGATCGGGACTTCGGGTCGGGCCGGATCGAACAGGATCAGGTCATCGCCGCTGGCCTGGCAGGGGAAGAACCGCCAGACGGCGTGAGCGGCCATGAGGTTCTTTCCGATGATTTCGGTTTTGAGCGCCTCGACCGTCTCATACAGTTTGAGCGCCTTGTCGTCCTTCTCCGCGAGGAGCTTGTCGATCTGCCCGCGTAATCCAAGGTGCCTGCCGTAGAGCATGAGGGGGTTGATGTACGCGAAGACCTCGCCGAGCGGGACGTTGCGCAAGAGATGGCGGTCGTAATCGGGCGCCGGCGGAACCGGGGCGTCACGGCGCACCGCGGAGCGGGCGGGGACGGCAGCCGACGCCGCCGCGGCCGCGGGCTTGGGCGTAGACGAGCCCCGCACCAGCGAGCGCTGTTCCTCTCGGATGCGCGCGATCAACGCCTGCCGTTGGTCCTCGTCGGTCAAGCGGTTGGCAAGGTCCAGACCGTTCATCGCGTCTTTTGCGTAGAGGACGATCCCGGGATATTCGGGCGCGATCTTCGTGGCGGTGAATTTGTTCGACAGGGCCGCCCCCCCGACCAAAATGGGGATGTCGATGCCCGCGGCGCGAAGGTCCTGGGCGGTGACGACCATTTGGTGGGCCGATTTCACGAGCAACCCCGAGAGGCCGATGGCGTCGGGTTTCTCGCGCCGGTACGCCTCGATGAGCGCTTCGGGCCCGACTTTGATCCCGAGGTTCACGATCTGGTAGCCGTTATTCCCGAGGATGATCTCCACCAGATTCTTGCCGATGTCGTGGACGTCCCCCTTGACGGTGGCCAGAATGATCTTTCCCTTCGACGTCGTTTCGGACTTCTCTAAGAAGGGCTCGAGATGGCGGACCGCCGCTTTCATCGCCTCGGCGCTTTGTAACACCTCCGCCACGATCAGCTCGTTGGCATTGAACAACCGCCCGACCTCGTCCATCCCCGCCATCAACGGGCCGTTGATGATTCCCAGTGGGGCTCGGGTCTTGAGCGCTTCGTTGAGGTCGTCGACGAGGCCGTCGCGCGAGCCTTCCACGATGTAGCGGGCGAGGCGGTCGTCGAGCGGCAGGTCGGCGGCGGCCACGCGCGCTTTGGGCTGCTTGCCTTTAAAATGCGCGGCGAACGCGGCCACCGGATCGACGCCGCGCCAGAAGATCAGGTCTTCCGCGAGACGCCGTTCCTCCTCGGGGATCGAGGGGTAGCGTTCCAGGCGCTCGGCGTTGACGATCGCCAAGTCCAGGCCGGCCTTGATGTTGTGGTACAGGTAGACCGCGTTGAGGACCTCGCGACCCGCGGGCGGGAGCCCGAAAGACACGTTGCTGATTCCCAAGATCGTTTTGGTCTCGGGCAGGGCCGCCTTGATCAGCTTGATCCCTTCGATCGTCTCGATCGCCGAGCCGATGTAGTTCTCGTCGCCGGTGCCCACCGGGAAGACGAGCGCGTCGAAGATCAGATCCCTCGGCGGGAGCCCGTACTTGTTGACGAGGAGGTCGTACGAGCGTTGCGCGATCTCGACCTTGCGCCGGCGCGTGACGCCCATCCCCTGCTTGGGGTCTTCGTCAATGCAGCCCACCACCACGGCCCCGCCGTAGCGCGTGATGAGGGGGACGACTTGTTCGAATCGCTCCTCGCCGTCTTCGAGGTTGATCGAATTGATGATGCACTTGCCCTGGCAGTGCTTGAGCGCGGCCTCGATCACCGCGTGGTCGGTGGAGTCGATCATCAGCGGGGCCTTGACCTTTTTCGTCAAGACGGAGATGAACGCCTCCATGTCGGCGAGCTCGTTCCGGTCGGGGTTCGCCATGCACACGTCCAGAATCTGCGCGCCGGTCTTGGCCTGCGCGCGCCCGATCTCGCCCGCCTCCTCGATCTTGCCGTCGACGATAAGTTCCTTGAACTTGCGGCTGCCGATTACGTTGGTCCGCTCGCCCACGATCAGCGGCCGGTTATCCTCCTCGATCGCGAGAAAATCGATCCCGGAGACGGCGGGGCGCAGCGCGCGCTGGGGGAGCCGCGGAGTTTTGCCCTTGACCATCTCGGCGAGCGCGGCGATGTGGGCGGGCGTCGTGCCGCAGCACCCGCCCACCATGTTCACCCACCCCTCGTCGACGAAGCGCGCGAGCTTGGCTGCGAGGGTTGCGGGCGTTTCGGCGTAGCGGCCCTCTTCGTCCGGCAGGCCCGCGTTCGGATAGACCGAGACGAAGCAGGTGGCCAGGCCGGCGATCGAGCGGAGGTGGTCGGTCATGAATTCGGGGCCGGTGGCGCAGTTGAGGCCGATCGAAAAGAGACCCACGTGTTCGAGCGACGTGTATAGCGCCTCGACGCCCTGCCCGGCCAGCATCGTGCCCGTGGGCTCGATCGTGCCCGAGACCATCAGCGGGACCCGTGTTCCGAGTTCGGCCTGGGTCCTTGCGATCCCGATGGCGGCCGCTTTGAGGTTTAGCGTATCTTGAGCCGTTTCGAGAAGGAGGAGGTCGACGCCGCCCTCGATCAACCCGGCTGCTTGGGCGGCGAAGCTGTCCACGAGCTGGTCGAACGTCACGCCGCCGGTGACGGTGAGCGTCTTGGTCGTCGGGCCCATCGAGCCCGCGACGAAGCGCGGTTTGTCCGACGTCGAGCGCGCATCGGCCGCGCGCCGTGCCAGCCGCGCGCCCTCCCGGTTGATCGCGGCGGTCTTGTCCTGGAGCGCGTATTCGGCCAGAACGATGGGCGTCCCGCCGAACGTGTTTGTCTCGATAATATCGGCCCCCGCGTCGAGGTAGGCCGTGTAGACGCTGGTGACGACGTCGGGGCGCGTGAGGTTGAGGTGCTCGTTGCAGCCCTCGTACTCCGGCCCGCCGAAATCGGCCGCCGTCAGGTTGTTCCCTTGGAGGACGGTGCCCATGGCGCCGTCCAGAACGAGGATCCGCTGGGCGAGGAGTGAACGCAGGAGATCAGACATGGGGCAGCATCATACCAGAAGCTGTTGGGAGCCGTCTACGCGCACGAAGGAGAACGGGCGAAATGGTCGCCGAGCCGCGGGGAAAACAGAGAATCGGTTACGGGTGATCCACCGCTCTGTCGGCCGGTTGATCGACCTCTGGATCGGTGAGCGAGACGTCTTCCGAACGATCCGTAGCCAGGTCGGGATGGACGGGCCGATAGTCCAGCGGATCGGGGAGCAGGACGAGTTCAATCGGGGCGCTGATGCCATTCACCGAGACCACGGCGGATGATGTGGAGTCGATGACGACTCGATCGAACCGGGGCGCGCCCTCGGCGGCGACGCTGACGGCGGGGAAGCCGAGGGTCAGCGCCAGCGCGAAACTGGGAAGGGAAAGGCGGAACCGCATGATCAACCTCCATACCAGAGTGGGAGATGTCGTCCGCTCTTGCGGAACAGAGAATATGCCAAATGGAATGCAAACCGTAGACCATGCACGATACGCCAAAAAGACCTCGGTTTTTTGAAGGGTTAGAGCGACGTGGGGTGATATGGTAGGGGCGGGTTTCAAACCCGCCCCTACGTGTGGGGAAAAAATCCCCAAAAAGGTTAGGATTCGGCTAACCGTTCCGCTCTTTGTGTTCGCGGGTCGGCAAGGTCGGCGCGACGCCCCCTCCGTTCTGATGGGTGCTGCGCCACCCGAGAGGAGGGGGAGAGTTTTCATTCCGCGCCCGTGGCGCGGTGCGGGTTGATCTCAGACTTGAAAATCGCTATAAATAAGGCTTGGTGTTCAAGTGTCTAAGGGTCGAAGGGCGGCGGTCAGGAGTGTTGGAGCGGGGGGATGCGATGAAAGACGTCGAACAAAAGATTGCGGTTGCAGCGAACGATGACTGTACCATTGCGGACTCGGGAGACAGCCCCCCGTTGGTCGTGGTATATGACATGCGAGGCAGTGAGGTCGTCTTTCGAACGATCCGCTATTACGACAAGAGCCTGATCGAAGCCGTGGCCGACTGCAAAATGGTGATCGGCAAGTCGTTTGGCGATGAGATAAAGGCGGATCTGGCGTCCCGGGGTATTGAAACGCGCCTCACCACCGTGGAGTCCTCCGACGAAGCTGTGGGGCAGGTGTTTGACATTAAGCGCGGTGACGGCAAGGTCGAGATGAAGATCCAACACTAAATCCCCCCATCCCCCCCTTTGACAAAGGGGGGGATGGGGGGATTTGCCCTTTCCTCCGATCCCCGTACCGTCAGGTAGATTCCACTCAGGATGACGATCGCCCCGCCGATGAGAAAATGCGTCGTGGCGGGTTCCCCGAGCAAGCCAATTCCCAGAGCGCTCCCCACCACCGCCCCGAACATCGACAGGACGCCGCCCTCGACGGTCGTGGTGTAGCGGTACGCGTAGGTCACCCCCAACTGTCCCAGGATGGAGAAGAGCAGGACACCGAAAAGCGCCGGCAGGCTGCGCAGCGGCGGGACCGTCCAGTAGGCGACGAGCAGCGGAAGGGTCACGAGCAGCCCCGCGATATTATAGTAGTGAAAAATCGTCCACGCGCTGTCGGTCTTCCGCGAGGCTTTGAGCGACGTGATCGCCCCGGCGGCGGTGAGACCGGCCAGGAGTCCGAACCCGTCCCCAATCAGCACCGTCTCGAACGAGGGCCGGACGATCAGATAAATACCGACGAATGACGCCACGAGCGTGCCCACCACCGGCGGCGAGAGCGCCGCGCCCTGCATCCAACGGCTAATGAATCCCGCGAAAATGGGGTAGGTGTAAAAGAGGACGGTGGCGTTGCTCAGTCGCGTGTTGGTGATCGCCAGAAAATAAAACAGACTGCCGAACCCGCCCAGCACCCCTCGTAACCACACCAGCCGTCGATTGACGACCCGCACCTCGACCCATCCTGCGGTCATCGCCCCGCGCATGAGGAGGTAACTGGAGAGGAAACGCAGGAACGCCATCGTGACCGGGTGAACGTCCGCCGACGCCAGCTTGACGAACAACGCCTGGATCCCGACGCAGGCGGACGCGAGAAGCATCAGGCCCATACCCAGTCGATGTGAGGACGGCGGCGCGGACATGGCGGAGGGATGATCGTAGTACGGCGGGCGCGCAAAGTCAAAACGCCCCCGGTTCGGTGAATAACCCGCCCCGCGTATCGTCTGACAAGACGGGGATGGCAAATTCGTAGGGGCGGGTTTCAAACGCGATTCTTGCCTGGCGCAGCAACCCACCCTTACGACCCGGAGGGCGACGATGCGTGTGTTACGGCGTGGTTTCCTGCTGGTTGTTTTGTTGGCCGTGGCCGCGTGCGGGGATGTGGTGGTGCCGGTCGTCCTCGTGCCGTGTCCGTCCGGCACGTGTTGGGACCTGTCGGATGGGGCCTTGCTCGACGTCAACGACGCGCCAAGCGACGCCCGCCTCGGCTTTCGCGACGTGCACGCGTGGCGCGTCACGACCGTACCGGGGCACCAGTACCTCATCCTCACGCGCGTCTTCTCCGGCAGCGCCGATACGTATGTCTCCTGGTCTCCGATTTTCGATCCCTTCGCCGACCCTATCTCCGGTGAGGAGAACGTCGTAATCGATGCGCACTCCGACACCGGGATCTCGTTCACGGCGACGACCGGGGCCGACTTCATCGCCGTGGCAGACCGGGGGAATGACGCGGGAGCCGAGTATTCGGTGCGTGTGGTCTCGTATGACGAGCGGCTCCAGGCGCTTCCTGGAACCACCGCGCTGGCGGTCAATGCGCCGCCGATTCCGCGGGCGCTCGCGCCCGGCGAGATCGGCCGGTTCGTGTTCGATGCTGAGCGCGGTGAGGACTACACCATCCGGGTCGTCGTGGTGCGCGGCGCGGTGGAGACGTTTGCCTCGCTCATCCCCTCGGTCGACGACGACGTGTACGACCTTGCCGACACCGCCGGCGTCATCGCCTTCCGCGCCACCGAGACCGGCCGTTATTATGTCGCCGTCCTCGATCGCGGCGGCGCCGCCGGCTCCGAGTTCACTATCGAGATCACGAGCCCGTAAGGTCCTCCGTCGTTGCGTCCATCTGACGTCGCGTGATACGGTAGGAACGGGTGTGACACCCGTT
>Ga0180094_1000217_pt1 | contig 12296 bp, 9 predicted proteins | sample EasRivT47_16_1Da_FD_121786 | JGI IMG/M metagenome (GOLD analysis project Ga0180094, IMG submission 121786) | Soil microbial communities from meander-bound floodplain in the East River, Colorado, USA - East River metaG ERMLIBT47_16_1Da | ecosystem: Environmental > Terrestrial > Soil > Floodplain ... | reverse complement strand
GCCGACGTGACCAAGGCGGTGGCGGCGGGAGACCTCTCGCGCAAGATCACGGTGGACGTGAAGGGCGAGGTGCTGGAACTCAAGAACACCATCAACACGATGGTGGACCAGCTGCGTTCGTTCGCCGCGGAAGTGACCCGGGTGGCCCGGGAAGTCGGTACCGAGGGCCGTCTCGGCGGCCAGGCCGACGTGCAGGGCGTCAGCGGCACGTGGAAGGACCTGACCGAGTCGGTGAACTTCATGGCCGGCAACCTCACCTCGCAGGTGCGCAACATCGCCGAGGTGACCACCGCGGTGGCGGCGGGCGATCTCTCGAAGAAGATCACGGTGGACGTGAAGGGCGAGATCCTGGAGCTCAAGAACACCGTCAACACGATGGTGGACCAGCTCCGGTCGTTCGCCGCGGAAGTGACGCGGGTGGCCCGCGAGGTGGGAACCGAAGGCCGCCTCGGCGGCCAGGCTGACGTCCCGGGGGTCAGCGGCGTGTGGAAGGACCTGACCGACAACGTGAACTCGATGGCCGGCAACCTTACGTCGCAGGTGCGCGGTATCGCGAAGGTCGTGACCGCGGTGGCGAACGGCGACCTCGAGCAGAAGCTCACGGTGAAGGCGCGCGGCGAGATCGCGGCGCTCGCCGACACCATCAACAACATGACCGACACGCTGGCCACCTTCGCCGAGCAGGTGACGACGGTGGCGCGCGAGGTCGGCGTGGAAGGCAAGCTCGGCGGCCAGGCGAAGGTGCCCGGCGCGGCCGGCACGTGGAAGGACCTGACCGAGAACGTGAACGAGCTCGCGGCGAACCTGACGACCCAGGTGCGCGCGATCGCGGACGTGGCCGTGGCAGTAACGCAGGGCGACCTGACGCGCTCGATCACGGTCGAGACGCAGGGCGAGGTGGCGGCGCTCAAGGACACCATCAACGAGATGATCCGCAACCTCAAGGACACCACGCAGAAGAACACCGAGCAGGACTGGCTGAAGACCAACCTCGCCAAGTTCAGCCGGATGCTGCAGGGCCAGCGCAACCTCGAGGCGGTCGGCCAGATGATATTGAGCGAGCTGGCACCGGTGGTGGGCGCGCAGCAGGCCGAGTTCTACGTCCTTGCCGGAGATCAATCGTCCAGGCTGAGATTGGTGGCGAGCTTCGCCTCCGGCGGGCAGGGCGCGCACGGCAAGGCGGTCGACCTCGGCGAAGGCCTGGTCGGCCAGTGCGCGCTGGAGAAAAGGAAGCTCATGCTCTCGGGCGTGCCGGCGGGCGCGTTCAAGGTCATCACCGGGCTTTCCGAGCAGGCGGTGGCCGAAGTGCTGGTGCTGCCGGTCATCTTCGAAGGCCAGGTGCGCGGCGTGATCGAGCTCGCTTCGCTCGAGCACTTCAACCCCTCGCACCAGGCGTTCCTCGACCAGCTCACGGAATCGATCGGCATCGTGATCAACACCATCGAGGCCAACACCCGGACCGAGAACCTGCTCAAGCAGTCGCAGTCCCTCGCCGTCGAGCTGCAGCAGACGAACGAGGAGCTGCAGGAGAAGGCGCGGCTGCTGGCCCACCAGAACGAGGAAGTGGAAAGAAAGAACCGCGAAGTCGAACTTGCCCGACAAGCCCTTGAGGAAAAAGCGTCACAGCTGGCGCTTACGTCCAAGTACAAGTCCGAGTTCCTGGCGAACATGTCGCACGAGCTGCGCACGCCGCTCAACAACCTGCTGATCCTGTCGGACCAGCTGTCGCGCAACCCCGAGGGCAACCTCAACGCGAAGCAGATCGAGTTCGCGAAGACGATTCACTCCTCCGGAAACGAGCTCTTGGCCCTGATTGCCGATATTCTGGATTTGTCCAAAATCGAATCGGGCACGGTGGCGGTCGAGGCGAGCGAGCTGCGCTTCGAGGACCTGCAGCGCTACGTCGAGCGCACCTTCCGGCACCTGGCGGAATCGAAGCAGGTCGACTTCAGGGTGGCGCTGGATCCGGCGCTGCCGAAGACCATGTTCACCGACATCAAGCGCCTGCAGCAGATCATCAAGAACCTGCTCTCCAACGCGTTCAAGTTCACCCACGTCGGCAACGTCACCATCACCGTCGGGCCGGCGGTCGAGGGCTGGTCGCCCGAGGCCGAGGACCTGGAGCGCGCCGAGCGCGTGGTCGCGTTCAAGGTGAGCGACACCGGCATCGGCATCTCGGCCGAGAAGCAGCAGATCATCTTCGAGGCGTTCCAGCAGGCCGACGGCTCGACCAGCCGCAAGTACGGCGGCACGGGCCTGGGCCTCGCCATCTCGCGGGAGCTGTCCAAGCTGCTCGGCGGCGAGATCAAGCTGGTCAGCGCGCCGGGCGCGGGCAGCGTGTTCACGCTCTACCTGCCGCAGGCGTACGTGCCGAGCCGCCAGGCAAGACCTCGGGTTCAGGAGAAGGTAGCCGCTCCGGCGCCGGCGCCGGTGGAGGCCCTTTCTGCCGAAGAACCCGCGGGGCTGCAGTTCGCGAACGAGGCGAACGACGACCGCGACGACATCCAGGCCGGCGACCACGTCATCCTGATCGTGGAGAACGACCTCGGTTTCGCCAAGATCCTGCTCGAGGCGGCGCGCGACAAGCGCTTCAAGGGGGTGGTGGCGTCGAGCGGCGCCGCGGCGCTCGCCATGGTGCGCGAGTACCACCCGGCGGTGATGACGCTCGACATCTTCCTGCCCGACATGCAGGGCTGGCGCGTGCTCGAGCGGCTGAAGGCCGACCTCTCGACGCGCCACATCCCGGTGTGCGTGGTGTCGACCGACGAGGCGCGCGACCGCGCCCTCGACTCCGGCGCCATCGGCTTCATCTCGAAGCCGCTGGTGTCGCGCGACCTGGTGGACCGCGCCATCGAGCGCCTGAAGAGCTTCGTGCTGCGGCCGGCGAAGCAGGTGCTGATGCTCATGGCCGACGGCGAGACGCGCAGCGAGATCGTGGAGCGCCTCGGCGCCTCCGACGTGCCGATGCTCGTCGCCTGGTCGGGCGAGGAAGCGCTGCGGCTGCTCAAGTCGAGCCAGGTCGACTGCCTGGTGATCGACGAGAGCGCCGCCGCCGGCCTCGAGCCGCAGGACGTGCTCGACGTGCTGGCCGAGCAGCCGGTCACCCAGCTGCTGCCGGTGGTCTTTTTCGGAGGAGACGAGCTTCTGGTGCGCTGGAAGAACAGCGAGGGCGCCTTCGCGCTGCGCGACGCGCGCACTCCCGAGCGGCTTCTCGACTACATCTACTTCTTCCTGCACCGCAGCGCGGCGAGCATGCCGTCGACCGAGCGCGAGTTCCTCGAGAACCTGCATTCCACGCACCGCATCCTCGAGGGCAAGCGCGCGCTGATCGTCGACGACGACATGCGCAACATCTTCGCGCTCGCCACGCTGCTCGACGAGCAGGGCATGGAGATCGTCTCGGCGAACAACGGCCGCGACGCGATCCGCAAGGTCGCAGCCGACGCCGACATCGACGTCGTGCTGATGGACATCATGATGCCGGAGATGGACGGCATCACCACCATCAAGGAGATCCGCAAGCTGCCGAAGGGCGGCGACCTGCCGATCATCGCGGTGACCGCGAAAGCGATGAAAGGCGACCGCGAGAAGTGCATCGAGGCGGGCGCGTGGGATTACCTGTCCAAGCCGGTTGACCGGCTGCACCTGCTGGCCGTGCTGCGAGGATGGCTGCACAGATAGTGGAAGAAAAATGTGACATCCTGATCGTCGACGACCTGCAGGAAAAACTGCTGGTCTTCAGGACGATCCTGGAGGAGCTCGGGCAGAACCTGATCATGGTGCGCTCGGGCTCCGAGGCGCTGCGCGAGGTGCTCGCCCGCGAGTTCGCGGTCATCCTGCTCGACGTCAACATGCCCGACATCGACGGGCTGGAGACCGCGCGCCTCATCCGCCAGTACAAGAAGTCGGCGCATACCCCGATCATCTTCATCACCGCCTACGCCGATGAGATGCAAACGGCGCAGGGCTACTCGCTCGGCGCGGTGGACTACATCCTCTCGCCGGTGATCCCCGAAGTGCTGCGCAGCAAAGTGCGGGTCTTCGTCGACCTGTACCAGATGCAGCAGCGCACGCGCGCCATGGCGGGCGTGCAGGTGGCGCGCGCCAGGGCGGAAGCCGCGAGAATCGCGGCTGAAGAGACCACGCGGCGCTCGAACTTCCTGGCGCGCGCGAGCCACGAGCTCGGCGCCTCGCTCGACCTCGAGCAGGGCATGCGCCGGCTGCTCGAGCTGGTGGTGCCGCAGATGGCCGATCGCGCGGCGCTGGTGGTCGATGCCGACGCCGAGGCGCCGTTGCTGTTCTTGCGGACCGAGCACCAGGCCGGGCTGCAAACCCGCAAGATCGCTTCCTATGCCGAAATGCCCGAGGCGATGCGCGCCGCGCTGCAGCGCGTGGTGCGCGAAGGCCTGCCGCTCGAGGGCGAGACCGTGTGCTATCCGCTGAGAATCGGCGAGCGCACGCTCGGCGCCCTGGGGCTGGTTTGCGAAAGTTCCCCCGGTCTGCTGCCGCAGGACCTCGTGACCCTGCAGGAGCTCGTCAGCCGCGCCGCGATCGCGCTCGACAACGCGCGCCTCTATTCGAGCCTGCAGCGCGAGATCGTGCGCTCGCGCGAGGCCGAGGAAAGCCTGCAGGACGCGAACCGCCGCAAGGACGAGTTCCTGGCCATGCTGTCGCACGAGCTGCGCAACCCGCTCGCCCCGATCCGCAACGCGGTCGAGGTGATCCGGCGCCTCGCGCCGCCCGACCCCAAGCTCACCATGGCGCGCGACGTGGTCGATCGCCAGGTGGCGCTGCTCGCGCGCCTGGTGGAGGAGCTGCTGGACGTCTCGCGCATCAGCCAGGGCAAGATCGCGCTCAAGAAGGAGCCGGTGGAGCTCGCGCGCATCGTCGCGCACGCCGTCGAGACGGCGCGGCCGCTGATCGACACGCGCGGCCAGACGCTCGCCGTGTCGGTGCCCGCGGCGCCGGTGTGGCTGTCGGCGGACTTTGCGCGCCTGTCCCAGGTCGTGTCGAACCTCCTGAACAACGCCTCCAAGTACACCGGCGAAGGCGGGCGCATCGAGATCGCGGCGAGCGCCGGCGAAGGCGAGGCGAGCATCACCGTGCGCGACAACGGCGCCGGCATCGAGCCGCAGCTCCTGCACAAGGTGTTCGATCTCTTCGTGCAGGGCGAGCGCGCGCTCGACCGCGGCCAGGGCGGGCTGGGCATCGGCCTCACGCTGGTGAAGCGGCTGGTCGAGCTGCACCAGGGGTGCGTCGAGGCGGCGAGCGACGGCCCGGGCCGGGGCTCGACCTTCAGCGTGACGCTGCCGTGCATCAGCGCCGTGGAGCCGCAGCAGCGCGTAGCGCCCGTGGTTTCCTCAAGATCTTCTGAGGTTTATGGAAGGCGAGTCCTCGTCGTCGACGACAACATCGATGCCGCGGAAAGCACCGCCGCTTTCCTGCGTCTCGAGGGCCACGAGGTGAAGGCGGTGCACGACGGCCTGCAGGCGCTCGCCTCGCTCAAGGTGTTCGACCCGCACGTGGTGGTGCTCGACATCGGGCTGCCCGGCCTCGACGGCTACGCGGTCGCGCGCCAGCTGCGCAGCCGCGGCGATACCAGCCACGTGCTCCTGATCGCGCTCACCGGCTACGGCCAGAAGGAAGACCGCGCGCGCGCCGCCGAGGCCGGCTTCGACTACCACTTCGTCAAGCCCGCCGACCCGCGCGAGATCCAGGTGGCGATCGAGCGCGGCCGCAACACCGCGGGCGAGCCGACGCTCGAAGCGCACCGCATCAGCGGTTGAAGCACGAACTTCAGTCTCAGGCCGTCGACTACCTGGAAGGGCTGCTCGAGGGCTTCGTCGCCTACGACGAGAACTGGGTGATGACCTACATCAACGCCACCGGCGAGCGCCTGCTCGGCCGCCGGCGCGCGGACGTCCTCGGCAAGACCTGGCACCAGGCGTTCCCGCACGCGGTCGGTAACCCCGTCGACCAGATGTACCAGCGCGTGATGTGCACCCGCAAGCCCGAGCGCATGGAGTACGACTACGCGCACTACGGCCGCTGGTTTGAGATCAGCGCCTCGCCGGTGCGCAGCGGCGGCGTCGCGGTGTACTTCCGCGACATCAGCGCGGCGCAGGCCGCGAGCCAGGCGCTGCGCGACGCGGACCGGCGCAAGGACGAGTTCCTGGCGATGCTCGCCCACGAGCTGCGCAACCCGCTGGCGCCGATCCGCAACGGCCTGCACCTGCTGCGCGTTTCGGCGCCCGGCAGCGAGCCCGCCGAGCAGGCGCGCGCCATGATGGAGCGCCAGCTCGGCCACCTCATCCGGCTGGTCGACGATTTGCTCGAGGTATCGCGCATCTCGAGCGGCAAGATCGAGCTGCGCCGCGAGCCGGTCGAGCTCGCGCGAGCGGTGCTGAGCGCGGTGGAGACGAGCCGCCCGGCGATCGACGCGGCGCGCCACCGGCTCGACGTGCGCCTGCCGCCCGAGCCGGTCGTGCTGCACGCCGACCTCGTGCGCCTCGCCCAGGTCATCGCCAACCTGCTGAACAACGCGGCCAAGTACACCGATCCCGGGGGCCGCATCGCGCTCGCCGTGCGATGCGAGGGCGGCGAGGCGGTGATCTCGGTGCGCGACAACGGCATCGGGATCGCGGCCGAGATGCTGCCGCGCCTGTTCGACATGTTTACCCAGGCCGACCGCGCGCGCGCCCAGGGCGGTCTCGGCATCGGGCTCGCCCTCGCGCGGCGGCTGGCCGAGCTGCACGGCGGCCGCATCGAGGCGAAGAGCGACGGCCCCGGGCAGGGCAGCGAGTTCGCCGTGCGCCTGCCCATCCTTCCGGCGAATTGACCATCGCGCACAGAGGAGGCACGGGCAGCCCTCGCGGTCACGCAACGAGTGCATCGGCTTGCATTTAGACGTCTGGACGTCTATGCTGTATATATGTCCACTAAGAGACGACCCGGCGAGGTTCGTGACGCAATCATCGAAGTTTTGATGGCGCATCAGGGCGGCGCGACAGCCGGCGAAGTTCAGACAGCCGTCGCCAGCCGCATCGGCGAAGTGCCGGCATCTTCGATTCGGTCCTACTTGCAACTGAATACTCCGGGTCTGTTCGTGAGAAGCGACCGCGGACAGTATCTGCTCGACGAGCACTTTCTTCAGCCGTCGTCGCCGAAGCCGGCGCCGAAGCCGGTACGCGCGCCCTTTCAGTACGGGAAGTCCTTGCTTCTCCAGGCGGATTGCATGGATTGGCTGCGGGCGAAGGATCCGAGCTCCGTGCACGCGGTCGTCACCGATCCGCCCTATGGTTTGCACGAGTACTCCGAAGAGCAGCAGGAAAAGCTGCGGAACGGCAAAGGGGGAGTCTGGAGGATTCCTCCCGCGTTCGACGGCGCGCAGCGTTCTCCTCTTCCGCGTTTCACGGTGCTGACCAAGGCTGATCTGAAAGAGCTCGAAGACTTCTTCTACCTGTGGGCGCGCGCGCTGGCCCCGGTGCTTGTTCCCGGCGCTAACGTCGTGGTGGCCAGCAATCCGCTCCTGTCGCATATCGTGTCGGGTTCATTGGCGCGCGCCGGACTGGAACGGCGCGGCGAGCTGATCCGCCTGGTGATGACGATGCGGGGCGGCGACCGGCCGAAAGCCGCGCACGAGGAATTCGACGAAGTCAGCGTCATGCCGCGTTCAATGTGGGAGCCGTGGCTGCTGTTCCGCAAGCCCATCGAAGGGCGCGTACAGGACAACCTGCGGAAGTGGATGACGGGCGGTTTCAGGCGGCCTGGTTCGGACAAGCCTTTCGGCGATGTCATTGCCTCGGCCCCGACACGCGCGGCCGAGCGCGCCATCGCGCCGCATCCCAGCCTCAAGCCCCAGGCTTTCCTGCGAAAGCTCGTTCGCGGAGTGCTGCCACTCGGCAGAGGCGTGGTCCTCGATCCTTTCGCCGGCGCAGGCTCGACGCTTGCGGCGGCCGAGGCGATCGGTTACGCCAGCATCGGGATCGAGAAGGATCCGCGATATTTCGATGTGGCTCGCGCGGCAATGCCCAGGCTTGCCGCATTCGTGGTTAGGGAAGAGAACGGCGCCTAAAGGCGGTAGATCCAGTTCTGGCGCAACTTCACGACCCCGTCCTTGTGCAGCGTGGCGGTCCGGGTTCCGAGCTCGCCGCGCGGATTCTTCCTGAAATCGTCGATCACCACCTGTGCAAGATAGACCTCCGTGAAGGTAAGCGGCGCGCGCGCTTCGACCGGCTCGGAATCGTTGTCCACCTTATAGACAAAAACGCACATCCATTGATCGCGCGCTCCATGCGTGTCGACTGCGCCTCCGCTCTTGCGTGTGGTCTTGATCTCGATACCTTCACTGCCCGCCTTGACGCAGTTATCCGGATACCGGCCTTTGACTACCAGGTCCGGATGACCGTTGAAATAGCAGTTTTCGGTGAGAGCGCGTGAATGTTTGGCGAGGCTCGCGGTCAGCATGTCGGAGAGCAGGCCGCTCATGATCGCGGGTCGCAAGAAGTCGTCGAGCCTGTCGAGCCCCTTGGCGACGAGCCCGGTATTCACGTCATAGTAGAAGTCGTAGACGTCCTGCATCGCCAGCTCGAAGTCCTTCAGGCGCAATTCGTAGGGGAGCGCAGCGGCCGGATTGAGCTTTGTCGCATCAACCGTGTTGCGCTTAATAACCATGGCGTGTTTCCAGCGCGAAGCGCACCAGGGCGAGGGCGAGCGCCAGCACCAGTGGGCCGAGGAATATCCCGATCGGCCCGAAGGCCGCCACCCCGCCCAGCACGCCGAGGAACACGGTCAGCGCGCCGACCTCGGCGCGGCCGGACACCAGCCACGGCCGCAGGAAATTGTCGATCGTGGTGGCGAATCCGCCCCACGCCAGCATGATGAGCGCCGCGGTCCAGCGGCCCTGCGCCGCGAGCACGATCACCGCCGGCACCCAGATCACCGGCGTGCCGGCGAGGGGAATGAGCGCGGCGAGCGCCGCAAGCACGCCGAACACCACCGGCGAGGGCAGGCCGACCGTGGCGAAGCCGATTCCGACCAGCGTGCCTTGCGCCAGCGCGGTCACCCCGGCGCCGTAGACGAGCGCTCGCGTCACCGAGGCGAGATGCTCGAACAGCCTCGCCTTGTCGGCTTCCGGCATGGGCACCAGGGAACGCAGGGCTTCGAAGCCGCGCTGGATGTCGCGGATCGCGAAGAACAGGATGAACATCATCAGCGTGAAGCCGATCACGGTGCCGAGCGCGCCGAGGAAGGCCGCCCGGCCGAGGCTGGCGAGCGCCTTGAGGATGGCCTGCGCGCCCTCGACCGCCCAGGCCTGGATCTGCGCGAGCGAGACGCCGGAGGTCTCCTGCGCCCAGGCGAGCGCCGGCCCGAGCAGCGGCACGCCCGAAAGGTCGGTGAGGTCGGCGGGACGGTGCTCGACGGCGAACGCCTGCGCCGCGCGCGCGAGGTCCGTGAGCTGCCGGGCGAACGCGGTGCCGAGCGCGCCCAGCGGCCCGATGACGACCACCAGGGTGAGCACCGTGAGGAGCGCCGCGGAAACGGCGGCGCGGCCGCGCAGCTTGCGCGTCAGCCAGAGATGCAGCGGGTGCAGCAGGAAGGCGATGAACAGCGCCCACGCGATCGGCTGCGCGAGCGGCCACAGGACGAGGTACAGCAGCCAGGCGAGCAGCGCCGCGGCGAGGAGCGCGAAGGTGCGGGCGTAAAACGTGTGCTCGGAAGTCATCGCCGGCGCTGGCTGCGCGCCAGGGGCTTCTGAAGATTCTTGTCGACCACCGCGCCGATGATAATCAGGAAGCCGAGGATGCGCAGCACGTAGATCAGGTTGGTCGGCTCGCTGACCACCGTGAGGGCGAAGCCGAGCGCCTGGTTGAGCGCGAACAGCGCGAACGCCGCGGCGAACGCCAGGAACAGGCGGTCCGCGGTCTTGCGCCAGAAGCTGAGGAAGAACGCCGCGGCCGCGATGTGGCCCACGGTCACGGCGCCGGCAAGGAAGTCGATCATGGCTATTCCGATTCGAAGATGAAGCCGTAGAGCAGGAACGCGAGCCCGGCGAGCGCGGTAAGCAGCCGGTAGAGCCGCAGGTCGACCTCGGTCGGGAACAGCACCAGGTCGAAGAACAGCAGCACGTTGCTGAACGACAGTCCTATGAAGCACAGCGCGCTCCAGAAGAGCAGCCGCGCCCCGGTGCGCAGGTAGCCGCGGTAAAGCAGCGCCGTGCATGCGAGGCAGGTCAGCACGGCGAGAGAGATGAGAACGAAGCCGATTGCCTGCATCGCCTAGTCCTTTCTCAGCTTGAACGCGCCGGCGAAAGAGCGGATCTTCCGGTCGCGCAGCGCGTAGACGAGCCGCACCAGCGTCACCGGGCGCTGCTCGTAGGCCTGCGCGAGCGTGGCGACGTGGCGCGCGAGCTCTTCGCTCGCCGGCCGGTAGCGCAGCTCGGCGTCGAGCAGCCCGCCGGCGCGGAACCCCTCGAGCTGCCTGGCCGCGGCGGGCTCGTCCAGCCCCGGCACGGCGGTCAGCACCTCCTGCCAGCTCGCGTCAGGGCTGCGGTAGAGGGCGAGCAGCAGCTCGGCGGCGTCGACGCTCGGCAGCTGCGTCTGCACGAAGCGGCAGAACTCGTCGGAAAAATCCACGTCTTCCACGACACGGTTCTAGCATGGCGCGGTCCTTCCGGTCTGTCGGTGCGCAACGACACCCGGCCAATGTGACACGACTGTTAAATAAGGGCGCAGCGATATGCCGACGCCCGGCCGCGACATAGCATGGCCTCGCCTCTAAACAACGGGAGTTGCCATGGGCGGTTCGATTCTGGTGGTTGACGACGAAGCGGCGGTCCGCGATCTGCTGGCTGCCAACCTGCAGCGCGCCGGCTACAAGGTGATGTGCGCGGGCGACGTGCCGCAAGCCGAGGCGCTGGTGCGCGACACGCGGCCCGACATGGTGCTCCTCGACTGGGTCCTGCCCGGCATTCCCGGCCTCACCTTCGCGCGGCGGCTGCGCTCGGACCAGCGCACCAAGGACATCTCCATCGTGCTGCTCACGGCGAGAGCGGAGGAGCAGGACAAGGTGACCGCGCTCGAAAGCGGCGTCGACGACTACGTCACCAAGCCGTTCTCGGCAAGGGAACTGCTCGCAAGAATAAAAGCGGTCATGCGCCGCCGCGCCCCGCAGCTCGCCGACGACGTGGTCGAGATCGCCGGCCTGAAGATCGATCCGGCGGCGCACCAGGTGAGCGCCGCCGACAAGGCGATCGACCTGTGGACCACCGAGCTGCGCCTGCTGCACTTTTTCATGACCCATCCCGGCCGCGTCTTTTCCAGGGCCAGATTGCTGGATGAGGTCTGGGGCGAGCACGTGTTCGTGGAGGAGCGCACGGTGGACGTGCACATCCGCAGGCTGCGCCAGGCGCTGGCCCCGACCGGCCACGACAAGCTGATCGAGACGGTGCGCGGGACCGGCTATCGCTTCAAGCCGGATCTGACTGCCGCCAACCTGGCGGCTTGATAGGGGGTGCGGGGGAGGTTACCCCCTGCTTCCGTCACTCCACGGTAACGGATTTAGCGAGGTTTCTCGGCTTGTCGACGTCGTTTCCTCGGAGGAGGGCGGCGTGATAGGCGAGCAGCTGCAGCGGCACGGTGCTCACGATGGGCGAGAGAATCCCCGGGGCGCCGTGCATCCGCACCACATGGACGCCTTCGCTTTCCGGGAAGTCCTCGGTCGCGAGAACGTAGAGCTCCCCGCCGCGTGCGCGCACTTCCTGCAGGTTGGACTTGAGCTTGTCGAGCAGCGCGTCGCGCGGCGCGATCGCCACGACCGGCATCCTCGAATCGACGAGCGCGAGCGGCCCGTGCTTGAGCTCGCCGGCGGCATAGGCCTCGGCGTGGATATAGGAGATCTCCTTCAGCTTGAGCGCGCCTTCCATGGCGATCGGGTAGTGCACGCCGCGCCCGAGGAAGAGCGCGTGCTCGCACTGCGCGAACTTCGCCGCCCACGCCGCCATCCCGGGCTCGAGGCGCAGCCCGCCCGCCACTGCCGCCGGCAGCTGCCGCAGGGCTTCGAGCATTTGAGATTCCCGGGACGCGGAAAGGCGCCCTCTTGTCCTGGCGATTGTCAGTGTCAAGACCAGGAGCGCAGTGAGCTGGGCAGTGAAGGCCTTGGTCGAGGCGACGCCGATCTCGGGACAGGCGCGCGTCAGGAATTTCAGCTTCGAGCTCCGGATCAGGGCCGACTCGGGAACGTTGCAGATGGCAAGCGTGTGCTCCTGTCCCAGGCTCTTCGCGTGGTGCAGCGCGGCG
>Ga0180094_1000212_pt1 | contig 12439 bp, 9 predicted proteins | sample EasRivT47_16_1Da_FD_121786 | JGI IMG/M metagenome (GOLD analysis project Ga0180094, IMG submission 121786) | Soil microbial communities from meander-bound floodplain in the East River, Colorado, USA - East River metaG ERMLIBT47_16_1Da | ecosystem: Environmental > Terrestrial > Soil > Floodplain ... | reverse complement strand
TGATGCTGCTCATCCCCGCCATCGACCTGCGTGAAGGCCGTTGCGTGCGCCTGTTCCAGGGCAACTTCGCCGCCGAGACGCGCTACGACGTCGAGCCCCACGAGTTGCTCACGCGCTATCGCGAGCTCGGGGCGCAGTGGCTGCATCTCGTGGATCTCGATGGCGCACGCGAGGGCACACCCGCCAATCGCGCCATCATCCTCGCGCTGGCAACGCAATGTGCCGTGAATCTGCAGGTGGGCGGCGGCGTGCGCGATTCGGCGACGATCGATTCATTCCTGCATGCGGGGGTCGATCGCGTCGTGATCGGCAGCGCCGCGGTGACGAAGCCCGATCAGGTGGGCATGTGGCTGCGCCGTTTCGGACGCGATGCGATCACCCTGGCCTTCGACATCCGGTTCGACGATGACGGGGTGCCGCGGTGCACGACGCATGGCTGGCAATTGCAGACCGCTCTCAGCCTGTGGCAAGCAGTCGATACCTATCGTGCAGAAGGCCTGCGGCATGTGCTCTGCACCGACGTCGCGCGCGATGGCGCGATGAGTGGGCCGAACGTGGAACTCTACAGAGAGGCGATGCGGCGCTTCCCCGACATTGAATGGCAGGCTTCCGGTGGTGTTCGCGCCGCCGCCGATCTGCACGCCTTGGCGGCGACGGGCGTGACAGCGGCGGTCAGCGGCCGCGCGCTGCTCGAGGAGCCCCTCACGATCGAGGAGCTCACGCCATTCTTGCGAAACGCATACTTCCCTGTCTCGACGTCCGCGACGGCCGGGTCGTCAAGGGCGTGCGTTTCCGCGACCAACAGGTCGTGGGCGATATCCTCGAACTGGCGGCCCGATATCGCGAAGGCGGCGCGGACGAGCTGGTGTTCTATGACATTACCGCCAGTCCGGAGGGACGGTCCGTCGATCGGAGCTGGGTCACTCGCGTGGCCCGTCTCCTCGACATTCCCTTCTGTGTGGCCGGGGGCATCCGCTCGATCGCCGACGCCGCAGCCGTACTGAACGCGGGTGCCGAGAAGATCTCGGTCAATTCACCGGCCCTGACAGATCCGGAGCTGATCAACCGACTGAGCGAGCGATTCGGCGCGCAGTGCATCGTCATCGGAATCGACAGCCAGACGCTTGCTGGTGGCTACCGCGTTTACCAATACACCGGAGATCCGAACCGCAGCCGTGATTCCGGGCGCGACACGCTTGAATGGGTGCGGGAAGTTCAGCGGCGCGGCGCCGGCGAGATCGTCCTGAACTGCATGGCGAGCGACGGCGTGCGTGGCGGCTACGACGTTCAGCAGCTGCGCGCCGTGCGTGACATCTGCGACATTCCGCTCATCGCCTCCGGGGGCGCTGGCACGCCGGAGCACTTCCGGCACGTGTTTCGCTCGGCTGATGTCGACGGGGCCCTCGCCGCGGGCGTGTTCCACAGCGGCGCGATCGAGATCGGCGCCCTCAAACGTTACCTGATCGATTCCGAAATCGAGGTCCGCCCATGAATATCGAGGACATCCCGCGACTCGACTGGGACAAGGGCGACGGTCTGCTGCCGGCAATCGTCCAGGACGCGACCTCGGGCGTGGTGCTCATGCTGGGGTACATGAACAGGGAAGCCCTGTGCGAGACCCTGTCGCAGGGCCGGGTGGTGTTCTATAGCCGCAGTCGCCAACGGCCCTGGCTGAAAGGCGAAACCTCGGGCAACTTTCTCGACGTCGTCAGCGTTTCGGCGGACTGCGACGACGACACACTTCTGGTGCTGGCCGAGCCTCGCGGACCCGTGTGTCACAAGGGAACCCCCACCTGCTTTGCCGGCCAACCACACACCTCCGCCGAGGACCTGGCGTTTCTCGCGAAACTCGAGTCGGTCATCGCGCAACGCATCGTGGACAAGCCACCGGGCAGCTACACCGCGCGGCTGTTCGCCGAAGGTTCCTCGCGGATCGCCCAGAAGATCGGCGAAGAGGGGGTCGAGGTCGCATTAGCGGCAGTCTCCGACGACGATGACAAGGTCGTCGCCGAGACGGCCGACCTGCTCTACCACCTGCTTCTACTCATGAAGAGCCGTGGCCTCTCGCTGGCGCGCGTCGTTCAGGAACTCGAGTCGCGCCACGCCCAGCGCGCGTGAACAGGCCGGAGCGCTCCCCGTCGGGAAGCACCCTCCGGCTCGTGGTTGCCACTTGTCGCACCGCACTGATCGCTGATTCTGCGTTACCGTTCGCGCGCCGAGTCCCAGATTCTGTGAAATCGCGCTCAGGGAACTCGTGTCGTCTGGGATTAGTCTGCAACCGTAGATTATGTCCGGTGGCCGCCGGGCCCGCTGTCGAAGGCGATCAGCCTTCAATAGAGAGAGTGACCCGCCAGCGGACGGAAACGAGGGTTCCAGGTGCCCCTGCTCCCGGAGGAGATGCACATGCAGTCACAGCGAGCCGAGTCCGAATCGCCCCGACACAGCAGTTTTGTCGAGTCCCTGAGCGCGTTCAGCCGTCAGCACCGGGCGCAGCACTGGGAAGGGACGTTCGGCGATTTCCTCACCCGCATCCTGCCACCGAACTCGACCGCCCTCGCCCGCTCGAGCCACCAGTACATGTGGGACATGCTGCGCTGGTACGGGCGCAACAGCGACGTCAAAGAGGAATCGGCTCGCGGTCGCGAGCTTTTCCGCCGTGAGTTGTTCGGCGTCGACGAGCCGCTCTCGCGAGTCGTCGAGTATTTCAAGGCCGCCGCTGCCGGCTCCGATGTGGGCCGGCGCCTGCTGTTGCTGCTCGGGCCGCCATCCGGTGGCAAGTCGACGATCGCCATCCTCCTCAAGCGCGGCCTCGAAGAATACAGCCGCACCGACGAAGGCGCGCTCTACGCGATCAAGGGCTCGCCGATGCATGAGTCGCCGCTCAATCTCGTGCCAGCCAGCCTGCGCGCCGAGTTTCGCGAATCGTACGGCGTCGACATCTCGGGCGAACTGAGCCCGTGGTCCCGCGAGCGACTCGAGCGCGAATATGAAGGCGACTACCTGCGCGTGCCGGTCGAGCGCATCTTCCTTGCCGAAGCTTCGCGCGTCGGCGTCGGCACCTATGCGCCACATGACCCGACGACCGCGGACATCGCCGATCTCGTCGGCTCGGTCGATCTGTCGAAGGTTGCGGACGTCGGCGACGAAGGCGATCCGCGCGCCTGGTCCTGGTCGGGCGCCGTCTATGCGGCGAGCCGCGGCCTGCTGGAAATGATCGAGATCCTCAAGGTCAAGCGTGAGTTTCTCTACCTGCTGCTGACCCTGACGCAGGAGAAGAACGTCAAGGTGTCACGCTTCCCGCTGATCCATCTCGACGAGACCATCCTGGCGCACACGAATCTCGCCGAGTTCCACAAGTTCCTCCAGGAGAAGGAGAACGAGGCCCTGCTCGACCGCATGGTCATCATCAAGGTGCCATACGCGCTCTCCTTCCATGATGAGGCCCGCATCTACCAGAAGCTCGTCTCGGGAGCGCCGGCCTTCCGCGACGTGCACCTCGATCCTCACGTGCTCAAGCTCGCCGCCGTGTTCGCGATCCTGACGCGGCTGCAGAAGCCCGAGCGCGAAGGCCTGGATATTTCCAAGAAGCTCAGGATCTACGCCGGCGAAACCATCGAGGGCTTTGCCGAGAACGAATCCACGCGCCTCAAAACGGAGGCGCCGGACGAAGGCCTGGGCGGTGTCAGCCCGCGCTTCGTCATCAATGCGATATCCAATGCCATTACGCGCGGCGATGCACGCAGCCTGACCAGCATGGAGTTGCTGCTTGCGCTCAAGGATGGCATCGAGAGCGACGCGCGCATGGACGCAAAGCAGAAGAAGCAGTGGATCGATCACCTGGTGGTCGCGCGAAAGGACTTCTACAACCGCTGGGTCAAGGAAGATGTGCACCGCGCGTTGTTCGCGTCCTTCGAGGAAGAGGCGCAGCAACTTCTGGAGAAGTATCTCGACGAAGTCGAAGCCTCACTCGACCAGCGCCAGATCACCGACCCCATCACCGGCGAAACACGTCCGGCCGATGAACGCTTCCTGCGCTCGGTCGAGGAGAAGATCAAGGTTTCAGACTCCGGCAAACAGTCGTTCCGCCAGGAGGTGGTGCGCAAGGCGATGGTCGCCTTCAAAGCCGGCGAGAAATTCACGCTCGACAGCCATGCTCGCATGCACGAAGCCATCGAACAGTACCTGTTCGAGGAGCGCCGCGACGTGTTGCGGCTGGTCACTTCCAGCGCCCGGCCGGATGACGAGGCGCGCACGAAGATCTCGGCGGTGCAGCAGCGCCTCATAAACGAATACGGTTACGACGAGCACAGTGCCAAGGAAGCCCTCAACTACGTCACCTCGCTGCTGGCACAGGAGTAGCGCCCCAGCCGCCGCGCACCGGGAGTCAGATAGTGGACGAATCGGAGATCAAGTCTGGCAATCCCCGGATCAACGGCTGGTATGAATTGTTCTCGCGCGGCGCACGAGACTGGCTGCGCCACAACGACAAGGTGCGGGAAGCAGTCCGCGAGCATCTCCCCGAGATCATTGCAGGTGCCGACATTGTCGGTGGCGGTTCGCGCACCGTGCGGGTGCCGGTGCGCATGCTCGAGCACTATCACTTCCGCTTGCGAAAGCCGGAGCAACGTGAGGGCGTCGGTCAGGGAGCGGCCAAGCCAGGCGACGTGCTTGCCAAGCCGTCGCAGGAGGAAGGATCCGGCAAGGGCCCCGGCGGGCGCGATGAGGGCGGCATCGAGTTCGTTCTGGAGTTCAAAGTCGACGACATTGTTGACTGGCTGTGGGAAGAGATGCAGCTGCCGAACCTCAAGGCACGCGTCGGCAAGTCCGAACAGTCCGACTGGACGCGCGAGGGTTGGGATCGGAAAGGGGCGCGCTCCCGGCTCGACCGGCGGCGCAGCCTGCGCGAATCGATCAAGCGACGCTCGATGCAGGAGGATTCACCCGCGTTCACGGACGATGACCTGAGATTTCGTCAGCTCACCCGCCGCGAGCAACCATCGATCCAGGCAGTCGTGTTTCTGCTCATGGACGTCTCGGGCAGCATGTCGGAACGCGACCGGCAACTTGCCAAGTCATTCTTCTTCTGGGCCGTGCAGGGATTGCGACGCCAGTACCGTCATCTCGACACCGTGTTCGTGGCGCACACCACCGAAGCCTGGGAGTTCAACGAGGAAGAATTCTTCCAGGTGAGCGGAAGTGGTGGCACCGTGGCCTCGAGCGGATTCGTCAAGGTTCGCGAGCTGGTCGGAAGCCGCTTCAGTCCCGCCCGTTACAACGTGTACCTGTTCTACGCCTCCGACGGAGACAACTACTCGGCGGATCGGGCGCAAGCCGAGACCGAGCTCCAATCGCTGGCGGAACTGGCCAACTACTGCGGGTACCTGGAAGTGTCATCGGCCTCGCAACGCCAGTTGTCTACCGAGACGGGTGGACTGTTCAAGGCATTGGCCGACGCGGGCAAGCCCGTGGGCAGCTTTGCGCTCAATCGCGTCGAGGACATCTGGGAAGCCGTGCGGCACTTCTTTCAGCACCAGGCGAGCGAATCTTGACCAAGAGTGACTGGCGCGATTTTCTGCCCCGCATGGAACGGCTGGCGACGAGCGCCGGCTTGACCTACAACCCGGTCGAGTTCGAGGAGGTCCCGAACAGTTTCATGATGGAGATATCCGTCTACGGGTTACCAGTGCGGATGCCTCACTGGTCATTCGGTGTGCGCTACATCTATCAGCTCGTGCAGCATCGAATGGGCCATTCGCGACTGTTCGAAGTGGTATTTCCCGGCAATCCAGGACATGCCTATCTCGCCAACAGCAACAGCGTGGCCGAGAACATCCTGGTGGCGGCGCACGTGCTTGGCCATGCCGATTTTTCTCGCAATAACATGCTCTTTCGCCGCAGCCGCGAACAGGTCGGTGACAACATCGTCGAGCAGGCAGCGAATCACGCGCGTCAGATCGGGCGCGCGATCGAAGAGCATAGCCTCGAGCGCGTTGAAGCGGTGCTCGATGCGGCACTTGCCCTCGAGCAACACGTGGACGTCAATCAGCGCCTGCAACGTGATCGCTACCCGGAATACCTGCCACCCAAAGCCAGTGTCTCGGATGACACGTTTCGCACGCGCTTTGCCGCGCTCGAAGACGCGTCCGATGCCAGGAATCCCGCGCTGCCCGCGCGTCAACGCGCCCCGGTGCCACCCCGGCCGGAGGGGGACCTGCTCTGGTTCATCGCCAACTACGCCCCCGAACTCGAGGGTTGGGAGCGCGACATCTTCCTCGCCGTGCGCGAAGAGTCCTTCTACTTCCACCCGGTGTTCGCGACCCAGATCATGAACGAGGGCTGGGCCTCTTACTGGCACGCGCGGCTGCTGCGCGAGGCCGATTTCCTGCCCCAGCAAGCCTACGTCGACGCCATCAAGTGTCACTCGGACGTCGTGCGACCCCTTGCAAGCGGCGAGCGTGTGGCGTTGACGATCAATCCCTACCACCTCGGCTTCAGCCTGTGGGAGTCGATCGTGGAGAAGGAAGGTCTCGACGCCGCCCGCGAAATCCTGCAGCAGGACGACGACTTCAGTTTCGTTCGCAACCAGCTCACGTGGGAACGCGCGGAGAAGCTGGAGCTGTTTCGTTACCGTGCCGAGGCCAGCGGTCAGGTCAAGGTCGTGGAGCCCGACCTGAACTCATTGCATGAAGCATTGCTGGAGCCGAAGTACAACTTCGGTGCGCCGAGCATCGCCGCGCGCCACATCCGCATCGACGGCACGCTCGAGCTCGAACACGACCACAAAGTCGACGGCCGCGGCTTGGACGTCGAACGGAGCAAGAAAGTCATCGAGTATCTGCAGCGCGTGTGGCGCCGGCCCGTGATCATGAAGACTATCAATGAGCACGGGGCGGAGCTCGAATTCACGGTGCCGATGGCGCCGATCGCCGCGTAGAAGCCCTCACCCCAACCCTCTCCCGCAAGCGGGAGAGGGAGTGGACCCCTCACCCCAACCCTCTCCCGCAAGCGGGAGAGGGAGCAAGAGACTTCCCCTCTCCCCCGTTCTCGGGGGAGAGGGCTAGGGTGAGGGGGCGCCTTTCGCGTCCTTGCGCCGGATGTGCAACAGCTTCTCGACTTCGGCGACGACGTCGCCCTGTTCGTCGCGCACCTGCACCACGAACTTCGGCTCGATCTTGCCCTGAGCGTCAACCTGCGCACGGAACTCATCCAGTTGCTGCTGCGTCAGCCTGAATTCCGCGCGCAAAGTGCCGCGCCCCGGCTTGCGGAAGCGGATTGACGCGGCCTTGTCCCAGACAATGTAGTCGCGCCCGAGATTGTCGATCAGCATCAACATGTAGAACGGGTCCGCCATCGAGTACAGGGACCCACCGTAGTGCGTGCCGACATAGTTGCTGTTCCACCAGCGCAGCTTCATCTCGACGTCGATCTCGCGCATGTCTTCGCTCATGCGCTTGATGCGAATTCCGGCGCCGAGAAACGGTGGATAGACGTGCAACAGTTTCAGAAGCCGACGGGACCGCATGATCTCAGTGCCCCCGACGCCGTACGCTCACCAGCATGAAAACGGCCGCCACGAGCGTAATGCCCGCAGCGGCCGTGAACGCACTGGTCGATCCCTTCCATTCCCACAGGCCGCCGAACAAGAGCGCACCCGGCAGGACGAACACTCCGCTCATGAGGTGATACCAGCCAAATGCGGTTCCGCGGTCAGCCGCAGTCGCGATGTCACCCACCAGGGATCGTTCGGCCGGCTCAGTGATCGCCAGTGTGGCGGAATAGGTCAGGAACAAGGCCGGGACCAGCCAGACTCTCACCGGCAGCCACGCCAGCGCGAGCAGTATCCCGACGCGCAGTGTCCAGCCGAAAATCAGGACCGCCAGCCGCCCGACGCGATCCGACAGTATGCCGGCGGGCATCGCCAGCGCCATCTTCAGGACACTCGCCCCAGCCCAGAGCAAGGGAATCATAGCGACTGCCGTTCCATTCTTTGTCGCCCACAGGACCAGGAACACTTCGGGTGCCGTCGCGAGCGCCAATACACCACAGGCCACCAGCAGGCGGCGCAGCCTGCGATCGAGCGTGCGCCAGCGCAGCGATGTCGATTGCGCTGCCGCTCGTGATCCCTGATCCGGTACGCCGATGACCACTAGCCCCACCACGCCGGCGCCAATCACGCCCGACCACAGGAACACCTCGGCGGTGGAGAGACCTGCAGTGAGCAGTACGAACGCGAGCAGTGGACCGATCACCGCACCCAGGTGATCCATGGAGCGATGGAATCCGAAGGCGCGCCCGCGGACCTCCGGTGCCGTGGCGGACGCGATCAGCGCATCGCGTGGCGCAGTGCGCAGTCCCTTGCCGACCCGGTCGAGGCATCGAAGCGCAAGCACCGAGGTCCAACCGAGTGCCAGTCCGAGCAGCGGTCGCACGGCGTTCGAGAGCGCGTAACCACCGACCACCACGCGCTTCGGGTTCCAGCCGCGGTCGGTCAGCCAACCCGAAACGAGCTTGAGAACACTCGCCACGAATTCCGCTGCCCCCTCAATCAGTCCCACCACGGCGGGGCCGGCACCGAGCGTCGCCGTGAGAAAAACGGGCAGCAAGGGTGTAACCATCTCGCTCGCCGCATCGTTGAGTAACGATACGAGGCCGAGAATGATCACCGTGCGCGACAGGATCAGACCATGAACTCCGTGGCTGGCGCACGCAGATTGTAGTGAGAACTCATGGCGTGCCCATACGCGCCGGCATTCGCGATGAGGAGGATGTCGCCCTCGCACGTCGGCGGCAGCAATCGATCGGCACCCAACAGGTCGCCGCTCTCGCAGATTGGCCCCACGATGGTGCAGATTTCCGTTGCCGGTTCACCGAGCCGAGTGAGATTCACGATCTCATGGTGCGCGCCGTACAGAGCGGGCCGGATGAGCGAGTTCATTCCAGTGCACACACCCACGTAACGCAGATCGCCCTTGGTCTTGAGCTGGGTCACTTGCGCGAGCAGTACCCCCGCCTCGGAGACCAAGTATCGCCCCGGTTCGATCCAGATCTCGATGCCGGGGTGTGCCTTGCGGATCGGGGCGAGACCGGCATCCAGCGCCTCGAGATCCAGCGGCAGCTGACCGGGCCGCTCGGGCACACCCAGCCCGCCGCCCAGATCGAGGCAGCGAACGTCCGGAAACTGCTTCAGCAGACCGGCAAGCCCCTCGCCCGCCTCGGCCCAGTTGCGGACATTGAAGATCCCGCTCCCGGAATGCGCGTGCAATCCGCTGATGCGCGTACCGAGCGTCTGTGCCAGTGCCGTGAGTTCAGGAATCTCGTCGAGAGGCACGCCAAATTTGGATTGCTCGCCGGCCGTGCGAACGTGATCGTGGTGACCGCGGCCATGACCCGTGTCGACGCGCACGAACACATCGCGACCCTTGAACAATGGCTGCCACTCGCGCAGCGGATGCAGGTTGTCGAGTGTGACGCGCACACCGAGATCGAACGCACGGGCATATTCCGCGCGGGGCGCATAATTCGGCGTGAACAGGATTTCAGCGTAATGAATGTTGGGGAACAACTCCAGCACGCGCTCAAGCTCACCCTGCGAAACGCACTCGAAGGACAGCCCAGCGGCGGCAATACGACGCAGGACATCCGGATTGGGGTTTGCCTTGATCGAATACAGAACGCGATCGACAGACCTGATCCGACGCAAGCCGGCGATGTGCGCATCTATGGTCCCGCCGTCATACACGTAGGCCGCACCGTGCTGTACACCGAGCCCGAGCAGCGCCTGGCGTTTCTTCTCCCAGCCGCGTGCAGGCGCGCCCGTGGGAGTACCGGGTCGGGCGAAGAGCTGTTCCCACGTCGGGCCGAAGACCTTGTCATTTGCGGAGGCACGAATCAGCAGGTCGTGCAGTTGATGCACCAGCCGATCACCCTGCTCCTCGTCGATCACGAACGTGAAATTAAGGTCGTTCGCCGCCTGGCTGACGAGATAGATCCGCTGCTCCTCGAACAACTCCAACGCAGCCCCGAGCTTGTGCAGGATCCCACGGATGTTGCGGCCGACGAGGCTCAGAGATGCGCATGGCCCGATCGCACGCGCGCGGCATAGTCCCCCGAGATCGGCGAGCAGTGCAGCGACATTGTGCGGATCGAGCGTGTTGGCCGTCGGGTCGAGAGACACCGTCACGTTGGTTTCGGAGGTCGACACCAGGTCGACCGACATGCCATGGCTCTTGAATACCTGGAATGCGTCAGCGAGGAAGCCGACCTGATGCCACATCCCGGGACTGTCCATCGAAATGAGCGTGATGCCCTTCTTGAGCGCGATCGCCTTGACCTGTGCAGCACCCTCACTCGGTGCCGAGGAAATGTGCGTACCCTCGAGCTCGGGCATCTGAGTCGCAAAGATATGCAGCGGAATCGCGTACTGGCGCACCGGCAGGATGCAACGGGGGTGCAACACCTTGGCGCCGTTGCTCGCGATCTCCTGTGCTTCATCGTAGTGAAGCGACTTGAGCAGCCGCGCACTCGGTACGGCGCGCGGATTGGCACTGAACATGCCGGGAACGTCCGTCCAGATCTCCAGGCGGCGCGCCTGAAGTTTGGCGGCGAAGTAGGACGCCGACGTGTCCGAGCCACCCCGTCCAAGGAGGACCGTGTTGCCCTCACTGTCGCTGGCAATGAATCCCTGCGTCAGGATCACCGGACTGAGCGTGGCGAGGCGCCGTTGCAGCTCAAGATCCGGCTCAAAATTGCAAGTGGCCGAAAGCAGGTTCGCGCGCGTGCCGGCGCTGCGCCGGGACTCCGCTTGAAGGAGCGTGCGCGCATCAGCCCATGAAACGTCGAGACCCCGGCTCTTCAGGAACTGCGCACCCAGATCCGTGGCCATGAGCTCACCGCTCGCCATCACGCGTGCGCGGACCCGGTCACCGATATCGCCGACCAGCGCGATGCCGGCCGCGAGCTGTGTCAGTTCAGCGAAGTGGCGCTCGCGTGTTGGATCCGATGGCAGGCCGAGTTGTCCCGCGAGCTCATGATGACGCGTTGCGATCTGTTCCAGGATCGGGCCATACGCATTCGTGACTGCTCCCTCGAGCAGGGCTTCGAGGCGATCGGTGATCCCCGACAGCGCGGAGTGCACGACAACCGGCCGCAAGCCTTCGGCCAGCCGGGCGCGAACGACCTGGGCAATGTTGTGCCAGTTCGCCGCCGACGACACGCTCGTGCCGCCGAACTTGAGAACGATCCAGGGAACGATCGATTGCGTGCTGATGAGTTACGCGACCCGCTGTTGAACGGGTGTCACTTGTCTTCCTCGAAGATCTCGCGCAGTTCCTTTTCGAGCCTGCGTTCGGCCAGAACATCCTCGAGCCGGCTCCAGGCCGCCTTGCCACGCTTGATGCTCGCAGGCTTGGCGCGCCTGTCCACGCGATCAAACACGATGCGGTCGATTTCCGACGGGGACTCCTCCTGCTCGTTGAGGAATTCCTCGTCCAGCTCGAAGTGCTCGTCGTCTCGTTCGGACATGGCCTGCCTTTGCATAAATTCCCACCAGATCAGGGAGATCCAGCAGTCGGGGCGACGCTCAAGGCAGCGGAATATATACGATTTGCGGCGGCGAGCAACACCCTCTTGCGTCGCCAGAAGGGACGCGTCGATGCGCGCTTGGCACACTGAATTGCAGGTCAGTCAGCATCGCTTTTGTGGTTAGGTTACAAATACTTACGCACTATCCCTCAGTCACGCTGACAGGAGCGCCGCGCTCGAGCCCGAGGCCCTCGGCGGCACTCTTTTCTGCCCGCGCGATCTCCACCACACCGAATGCGTTGATGAGCGCCAGGTAGTCTCCCGGTCGCACGTCCCCATATGTCCGGTGCAGGGTCAGTCGGTGATTGCCTGCGTGCACGACCGGCTGCCTGAAACGCCTGAGAAATTCCTGGTCGATGTTGGTGATGAGATTGCCAAAGTGATCGATCGTGATGACGACGCCTCTGACGGCCTCGCCGATCACTTCCGGTTCCTCCACCCACGCCGGCACAAACTCCGTCGTCGCCTCGCCCAGGTCTGACGGCTGACAGCGTCCAGCAGCCAGTTCGGCAACCAGGGGAGCGAAAATGTCGCGGCCGTGAAACGTCGCACTGGGTGCCGCGATCCCAAAGTTCTCGAGCACCTTCGGCGTCAGACGATGGATAACAACGTCCGGCAGGCGCGCGATCACCGGGGCCAGGAGCCCGTTGTCGGGCGCGAGAAACAGATGGCGATCGGTGGCGACCGTGATGATGTCCCGGCGCGTACCGACGCCCGGATCAACCACGGCGACATGGACGGTGCCGTCCGGAAAGTACGGCCAGGATCGAGCCAGCCAGAATCCGGCCTCCGCCGGCCAATGCACCAGGATGTCGTGTGTCACGTCGATGATACGGGCCAGTGGGAAACGCATCAGGAT
>Ga0180094_1000208_pt1 | contig 12825 bp, 11 predicted proteins | sample EasRivT47_16_1Da_FD_121786 | JGI IMG/M metagenome (GOLD analysis project Ga0180094, IMG submission 121786) | Soil microbial communities from meander-bound floodplain in the East River, Colorado, USA - East River metaG ERMLIBT47_16_1Da | ecosystem: Environmental > Terrestrial > Soil > Floodplain ... | reverse complement strand
GTGCAGGGCAGCACCGCCAACGGCCTGGTGGAACGCGGCAAGGTGCTCATCCCCGAGATCTTGGCCAAGGGGATGAATCTCAAGGTGGGCGACACCGTGGTGCTCGTGGCGACCAACCTGGACGGCTCGGTCAACGGGAAGACCTTCGTCGTGCAGGGCGTGCTCGGGGACGTCACGGGACCCGGCGGGCGCGACGGCTATCTCCATATCGAGGATGCGCGTGAGTTGCTGCGCATGACGGAAGCTGAGGTCAGCGAGATCGCCGTGCGCCTGAGGGACCTGGGGCGCCTCGCGCCGGCGAAGACGCAGCTCGATCAGGCGCTCGCGGAGATCCGCAACCCGCAGGGCCAGCCGGCGCTCGAGGTGCACACCTGGGAGGGGCTGTCGCCGTTCGCCAACATCGCGCACATGATCGATCTCTTGGACCTCTTCATCCGGATCATGCTGGTGGGCATCGTGCTGATCTCGGTCATGAACGTCATGATGATGGCGGTGTACGAGCGCATCCGCGAGATCGGCACCATCTCGGCCATCGGCACGCCGCCGCGGCGCATCTTGGCGCTGTTCGTCTCCGAGGGCCTGCTCCTCGGACTGATCGGGACGCTGATCGGCACGGCCGTGAGCCTCGGGCTCGTGTATGCCCTAAACCTCTGGCCCGTCCACATCGCCTTCGCGCGCCAGCAGCTCCTGCTCGCCCCCACGATCGCCGCTGCCGACGTCTTGTTGATCGGGGGCATCGTCCTCGCCGTGGCCGTTGCGGCCAGCCTGCAGCCGGCGTGGAAGGCCGCGCGGATGGATCCGATCACGGCGCTGCGCCATGTCTAGCCGCCCGCGTCTGCGTGCGTTGCTCCGGGGGCTGTTGCCGCTCGTCGCGCTCCTGCTCGCGACGCCGGCCCAGGCGGTCGACGGCAACGCCCTGCTCAAGCAGCTCGACCGCAACCTCGAGCCCGAATCCTACGAGATGTACCGCAAGCTCATCAACGTCGAGCCGGACGGCAGCCGCAAGGAATACGTGCTGTACACGGTGAAGAAAGGCCGCGACAAAATGGTGGCGTTGTTTCTCGATCCGCCCAGCGAAAAAGGACGCGCCACGTTGCGGCTCGGCGATAATATGTGGCTCTACATCCCGAACGTCGGCAAGCCGTTGCGCATCACGAGCTTGCAGTCGGTCGTGGGCGGCGTGTTCAACAATGCCGACATCCTGGCGCTGGAGTACAGCGTCGAGTACCACGTGGACCAAGTCGAGGAGGACGGGAACCGCTACATCCTCTCGCTCAAGGCGCGCACCCCCGCCGTGGCCTACGATCGACTCAAGATGTGGGTGGACAAGGCGACCGTGCTGCCGGTGACCATTGAGGCCTACGCCGCGAGCGGTCTGCTCATCAAGACGCTGCACTACAAGGACATCAAGGACTTCGGCGGTATCAAACGGCCGTCGGTGCTCGAAACCGACAGCCCGCTCTACAAGGGCTACACGTCGGTGATGCTGTACGCCAAGATCAAGGCGCGCGTGTTCCCGGACGAGGTCTTTACCCTGGATTACCTGCCGCGCGCGGGCGAGCTGCGCTAGGCGCATGCCGGGCCGGTGGCTTGTCTTCAGCACGGCCGTCTTCCTCTCCGCATCCGCCGCCGCGGCGGAGGAGTACCGCTTCGACGTCGAGGCGTTCGAGAAAAAGCCGTTCGAGGTCAACGGCTATGCCGAGTTGCGCGCCGAACGATTCTGGCTCGACCGCGACACGGCCCTGTACCAGCTCACCTTCTTCGATCAGGAAGCGCATTCCGCCCTCGACCGCACAACCGGCGCGCTTGAACTCTCCGGCCTGTATCGTCGAGGAATCGCCACCGTTCAGGCGACCGGACACGCAGAGGCGGCGCGCGACGAGTTGGGTTCCGAGGGCGAGACGCGCCTCTACGAGGGGTACCTCACGCTGGAGCCCGCAACCGGCACGCGCGTCGAGGCCGGCAAGCGGGTGCTGCGCTGGGGCAAGGGCTACGCCTGGAACCCGGTCGGCTTCGTCGAGCGACCCAAAGACCCGAACGACCCGGAGCTGTCGCGCGAGGGCTTCGTCACGCTCGGGGGGAGTTACACGCGCAGCCTCGACGGCGCGCTCAAGACTATTACTTTCACGCCGTTGCTCGTCCCGACGAGCGATCACGTGAACGAAGACTTCGGTCCGGGAGATCACGCCAACCCCGCTGGGCGCTTGTCCATGCTGGCCTACGACACCGATTTCGATGTCCTCGTTCTCGGCGCTGGCGCGCGCAGCGCGCGCTACGGCGTGGACTTCGCGCGCAACCTCGCCACCAACTTCGAGGTCCACGGCGAATGGGCGCGCATCACCGACGCGACCAAACCGGTGCTGAGCGCGAGCGGCGCCGTGACCACGCAGACCGCCGACACCCCGAGCTACCTGCTCGGGGTTCGCCATCTGAGTGAGCGCGACACGACCACGATTATCGAGTATTACTACAACGGCGCCGGCTACACCGAGTCCGAGATGCGCGACTACTTCACGTTCGTCCACGCGGCCTACGACCAGTTCGTGGCGACCGGCGACAGTACGTCGCTCGAACGGGCGCGCAACGTGCAGAACGCCTACGTTCGCCCAAACCCGATGCGCCGGTATTTCTATCTGCGGGTGAGTCAGAAAGAGCCGTTCGATATTCTCTATGTCACGCCGGCGCTGACCGTGATCGCGAACCTCGACGACCGCAGCTACTCGGCGGCACCAGAGCTCGCCTACACCGGCGTGACCAATCTCGATCTGCGCCTGCGGGTATTCTTCCTCGCCGGCGGGCGGCTCACCGATTTCGGCGAGAAGCAGAACAACCGGCGGATCGAACTGCGCGCCCGGTACTATTTCTGAGCCTTTGCCGCGGCGCATCATGGTCGCCATATTTGCCGCCGCGATGGGATTCGCTCTGGTTCTTGCAGGCGTATGGAATCCGCACGACCGTGAAGGGCTCTTATGAAGACACGATCCCTCGTGTGACCGAGGCGCTCAAACAAGAGGGGTTCGGCATCCTCACGCAGATCGACGTGAAAGAGACGCTCAAGAAGAAGCTCAACGTCGACTTTCCGAAGTACGTCATCCTCGGCGCCTGCAATCCTCACCTCGCGCACAAGGCGCTCTCCGCCGAGACGGAGATCGGCCTGCTCCTGCCGTGCAACGTGATCGTCTACGAAAGGAAAGACGGGAGCACGGTGGTCGCCGCGCAGGACCCGGACGCGGCGTTGGGGATCGTCGGCAACCCCGGGCTCGCGCCGATCGCCAAGGACGCGCGGGAACGGTTGGTGCGCGTGATCGAGTCGTTGAAGACGTAGTCTCCCCTCACCGAGCTCCGCCCATCAGCGCACGAAGCGCCGCCAGGATCTCCGCCGGTCGCGGTGGGCAGCCGGGGATCTTCACGTCCACCGGGATGTGCCGATCCACCGGGCCGGTGACGGCGTAGCTCCCCTTGAACGCGCCGCAGTCGATCGCACAGTCGCCAAGCGCGATGACGAGCTTGGGATCGGGGGCGGACTTGTGGACGTCCTTGAGGGCCCGTTCCATGTTAGCGGTGACGGGCCCGGTCACCACGAGTGCGTCGGCGTGGCGGGGCGAGGCGGCGATGTGGATGCCGAAGCGCTCGAGGTCGTAGACGGCGTTCGCCAGCGCGTTCATCTCCATTTCACACGCGTTGCACGAGCCGGTGTCCACCTCGCGGATCGTCAGCGAGTTTCCGAATGGCGCGGCCTTCTCCTTGGCTTCGTCGGTCAGGTGAGGCACGGGAGCCGTCGGTTCGGGATAGCGCCCCGTGACCACGCCGGTCGTCAGACTTTTCTTGATGATCCGAAACATGGTGTCTCCTTTGGCGTAGGGGCGGTTCGCGAACCGCCCCTGACGATCGGCCCCGCTGTAGGGGCGGGTTTCAAACCCGCCCCTACAAATCGGTCCCCGCGTATGAGAGATTGAAGCTCTTGTTGATCAGCGGAAAGTCCGGGATAATGTTGCCCAGGACGGCGAACTGGATCGCGGGCCAGTTGACGAACGAGGGGTCGCGGACCTTGCATCGGTGGATCGCCCCGTTCTCGCCGGCCATCACGTAGTAGAGGATTTCGCCCCGCCACCCTTCCACGGCCGACAGCGCCCAACGTCCCGCGTCGGGCGGGGCCGGGATCGGCGCGCGGATGTCGCCCGCGGGGGCGCGCTCGCGCACCTGCCGGATCAGGTTGATCGATTCCTTCACTTCCTCGATGCGGATGCGCATCCGCGCGCGGACGTCGCCGTAAGTGAAGACCGGGACCCGAAAGACCAAGTCCTGGTAGGCGGCGAACGGGCGGTCGCGGCGGACGTCTCGGTCGATGTTGGAGGCCCGCCCCACCACGCCCATCACCCCGTGGTCCCACGCGGTCTGCTCGGAGAGCGTCCCCGTGCTCTCGAGCCGGTCGGTGAGCGAGGCGTTCCCGAACACGATCGCGGAGAGTTCGCCGAAGTCCTTGTCGATGGCGTCCATCTCGCGGACGACTTCGTCGATCTGCGCCGGACTGAGGTCGATCGCGCTCCCGCCCACGACGTTCACGCCGCGCAAGAATCGGCTCCCGGTCAGCCGGTCGTTGAGTTGCATCACGCGTTCCTTGATCCGTCCGCCGTGGGCGAGCGCGAGGGCGTAGGCGGCGTCGTTGCAGATCGCGCCCACGTCGCCGATGTGGTTGTGGATGCGCTCCAACTCCAGGAACAGCGTGCGGAGGTAGCGCGCCCGCGGCGGGATGGCGACGTCCATCAGCCGCTCCACGGCCTCGCAGTAGGCGAGGCCGTGGCCGAACGACGTGTCGCCGGACACCTTCTCGGCGAGCGAGACGCCGTCGGCAAGCGTGAGGTTCTCGAAGAGCTTCTCGACGCCGCGGTGCGTCCAGAAATGGCGGAGCTCGAGTTGCATGATGGGCTCGCCCGCGACCGAGAACCGGAAATGGCCCGGCTCGATGATCCCGGCGTGGATGGGGCCCACCGGGACCTCGAACACGCCTTCGCCCTCGATCCGGCGAAAGTGGTATTCCCCCTGCTGACGCCCCATGACGTGATCCCAGGCAAAGTCTTTTTTCAACGGGTGGGTGCCCTTGGGCCAGTGCTCGTGGCGAACGAGGCGACGCAGGTCGGGGTGCCCTTCCGGGATCAGACCGAAGAGGTCGCGGATCTCGCGTTCATACCATTTGGCCGCGTGGATGCGGGGGGTGATCGACGGAAAGCCCCGGTCGCCGTCGGCCAGCTCGGTCAACACGATCAGCCAGGCGCCCCGCTCGGCGAGCGAGAACAGATAGTAGATCTGAGAACGGGCCTCCATCGGTCGGAGGTCCACGGCCCACTGCAACGACAGCGTGCCACGAAACTCCGCCGTGCTGTGGATATAGTGCGCCACCGTCGGAATGGCCTCTTTGGCCACGCGGACCACGGGGATATCTTGAACACGGCCGACACCCGCGATCTGGTGTTCAAAGACTTTGACGATCTGTTGTGCTACCGCGTCCGCGTCATTCACGATTGAAGCTCCTTGCAGCAAGCTGCGGTGAATCTTCGAAGTGCGAGGAGATAAAGGAGCGCGATTTTCATTTTGCTCGCTTACTCCGTAGCATGCCACGGAGTAAGCGCTCGCAATGCACTTTCACCTCACTGTGATGAGGGCGACCGCCATGCCCATCAAGTCCCTGAGAGGCCAGGGAATCGTCACCCCCAACACCACGAGGGCCCCGATGCTGAGAGCGAATGGAAGATGGCTCAGTCCGAGTTTTTCTCCCCGCTGGACCCCTTCAGGGGGATCTCCCCAGACCATCCCCGCCACCCGGTACATAAACCCTCCAAATACCACGACTGCGATGACCAGGAAGCCGGTGACGAGCACCAGGTTGCGGACTTCGTCTGCGATCATGATGGTCAGAAATCGACCCAGATGTATTGAGTCGGTGGCGTACACGCGCGTCGCCAGGGCCGCCAGGACCGAGAATTCGCTGGTGAACATGGCCAGCGGCGGCATGCCCACCAGCGCCAGAGCTGCGATCAAGAAGGCGGTGGCGGTCCAGGGTTGAGCCTTGAGCAGCCCGCGCACGCCGTCGATATCCCGCGTCCCGAACCGAATGTGGATATTCCCGGCGGCAAAGAACGCGAGGGATTTGGAGAAGGCGTGGTTGATCAGGTGGAACAGGGCCCCGAAGGTTCCGACCCCGCCGACTCCAAACCCGATGGCCGCGATGCCCATGTGCTCGATGCTCGAATACGCGAACAGCCGCTTGTAGTCGCGCTGAACGAGAATGAACAGCGCGGAGACCACGAAGGACAGGAACCCGAACGTGATCAAGAGATTGCCGGCGTACCCCGGGGAGACGACGGCATCGACGACGAGCTTGCTCCTGAGAATGGCGTAGAATGCGACGGTTTCCAAGACGCCGGCCAGCATCGCGGTGACGGGCGCCGGCGCCTCCCCGTAGGCTCCGGGAATCCAGGTGTGCATGGGAACCAGGCCGATCTTGGTCCCATACCCGACCAGGATGAACACGAACGCCAGCTTGACGACGTGTGGATCAAGTTGGCCGGCGACCGCCAACAATTCGGTGATGTTGAGCGCCGCGCTGACGTCTCCCAAGGCCCGGACGGAAGATGAGTACATCAAGACCGTCCCGAACAGGGCCAGGGCGATGCCCACCGAACAGAGGATCAAATACTTCCAGCCGGCTTCGAGCGAGGCCTTCCGTCTGAAAAAGTTGATCAGAAACGTGGTTGCCAGGGTGGTGGCCTCGATCGCCACCCAGAGAATGCCGAGGCTGTTGGCCAAGGTGGCCACGATCATGGCGAAGATAAAGAGATGAAAGAGCGAGAAGTACCGCTTCACCATGGGGGCAGTGATGGTTCCCTGAGCCAGGTAATGATCGAAGTACTTCCAGGCGTAAAGCGAGGAGGTGAAGCCGATCATGGTGATGATGAGGAGGACGACGCTCGCCAGAGCATCCACATGCACGAGGTCATCGTAGGCGAGGAAGCTCCCATCGCGCAGAACCCGGGACATCAGCAGGGCCTGAGCGCCTCCCAGTAACGTCATCGCGGCAAAATTGACTCGATATAACGCTTTCGGGGTTCGAAGTCCCAGGCTGAGCAGGCTTGCTCCAAGAGGGATCATGAAGAGCAGGGTGACGGAGATCATGGAATCTTTATGGCGACGTCTGCGCCAAAGAGGCCGATCATGGGGATGAACAGCTCCCGCAGAAAACCGGGCATGTAAAACCCGAGCGAGCTCAGCGCCACGATGTTGACGATCAGGGCCGAGGTGGTGAAACGCCGAGTCGAGCCAGCCACGTGTTGGCCGGCTCCAAGAGACTCGCCCAGGATCATCGGCAATACCTGAGCGAGCAACGTGGCGAACGCGAGGGCCAAAAGGCCCAAGAAGACGGCGGCAATCCAGGGATGCCGCTGATACGCCGCGGTGACGATCAGCACTTCGCTGATGAACAGCCCGAACGGCGGCATTCCCGCGAGGGCGATGGCCGCCGCCAGCATCCCACCGCCGGCGGCCGGGTCCTGCCTGAGCAGGCCGGTGACCCGTTCCGTCATCTTGTGCCCGTGTCGCAACAAGACCAAGCCCGCGGCGTAAAACGCGGTGGACTTCGCCAGGGCGTGGTTGAGCATGTGGAAGAAGCCGCCGAACACGCCGGCCGGTCCGCCGATGCCGAACCCGACGAGGGCGATCCCCACGTGCTCGATGCTCGAGTACGCGAAGAGCCGCTTGTAGTCGCGCTCGATCAGCATGAAGACGGCGGCGACGGCGATCGATAAGAGGCCGAGTCCGATCACGATCGGCGCGGTGAAGGCCGTGCCCGCCGCCTGGTCCACGATGTTCTTCAGCCGCAGCACCGCATACAGAGCGATGTTCAGCATGAGGGCCGAGAGCATCGCGCTGATGGGCGTAGGCGCTTCGGCGTGAGCATCAGGCAGCCAGGTGTGCATGGGGGCCACGCCGGCTTTGGTCCCATACCCGATCAAGACAAAGACGAAGGCCAGTTTCATGGTGGTCGGGTCCAGCGTCGGTCCGACCCGGCGGAGTGCGCTCCAGCTCAAGGCTTCCATGCTCACGCCGAGCACGTGCTCGGCGGCATAGTACACCAGCACCGTGCCGAATAACGCGAGTGCGATGCCGATGAAGCTCAAGATGATGTAGTTCCATCCCGCTTCCAGGGCGGCCTTGGTCCGCTCGAACCCCACCAGAAGCGCTGCGGCAAGCGTGGAACCTTCGACCGCGATCCACATGAGGGCGATATTATCAATGCTGGCGGCCAACAACATCGCCCAGAGGTACAGGTTCAGCAGGCAGAAGAACAGCCGGTACCGCCGGTACCCCAGATGGCCGCGGGCGAGTTCTTCCCCCATGTACCCGAGGGCGTAGATCAGTCCCGTCCCGCCCACGATGGCCAGCATGAGGGTCATGAAGGCGCCGAGCGCGTCGACACGCAGGAGGTGTCCAACCACGATGTCGTTTCCGGAGGCGACATGCCCGACCACGAGCCCCATCGCCACCAGAAGAACGGCCACGAGCGTGCCTTGAAGCCATTCCATCGCTTGTCTGGTGGGCGTGGCGAGACTCAACAGGCCTGCAAGGAGCGGAGCAAGGGTGAGGACGACCAAGGCGGCGCCCGCGGTCATTCCTTCAATCCAGTGAGTTTGCTCACATCCACACTGTCGAAGGCATCTTGGAGCCGATGGGTGTAGATTCCGATGATCAGGCCGGCCACCAGCACGTCGAAGAACACGCCAAGCTCCACGATCAGCGGCATCCCGTATGCGGCGGCGGTCGCCCCGAGGAACAGACCGTTCTCAACCATCAGGAACCCGACGACCTGCGTGACGGCCTTTTTCCGAGCGATCATGGTGAAGAACCCGATCAGCACGATCGCGAGCGCAACGGCCAGGGAATCTTTGGTGAGAAGAAACCCCAGGCTGGCCACGGGTTCGGTGACGGAAAAGGCCAGGATCACCAGCGCGCCGCAGATCAGGAGGGAAGGAGGAATATTGATCACGAAGGCCACTTCCCGCTGGACGTTCAGTCGCTCGATGACCTTCTTCAAGATCATCGGGATGATGATGGCCTTGATCAGAATCGTGAGCCCCGCGGCGACGTAGATGTGGTGGATGCCGGTCAAGAAGGCCACCAAGGCCGCCGTCACCGCCAAAAAAACGGACTGGACGGCGAAGAGATCCACGCACGCGGAGAGCCGACGTTGCGCCACGATGGCGAATGAGGTGACCAAGAGCATCATGGAGCACACGTTGACCAACTGGGAGCCGAGGTCGGCAGGCACCATCGGCATGGCGTTCCCCGTCATGGCGTTCCCCGCAGGATATAGAAAAACACGAGCGCCAACAGCGAGAGGATGAACGCCACCCCCAGCAGATCCGTGAGGCGAAACAACCGAAGTTTGGCGAACATGGATTCGATCAGGCCCACGAGCAGTGCGAGCGCAGAGACTTTGACCAGCCAGACGCCCAGTCCGATGGCCATACTCGCCGGATCGGGCTGAATGGCGATTCCCCAGGGGGCGAAGATGTTGCTCAAGAGGGTGAACATCAGGAGCAATTTCATGGCGGCGGCCCACTCGACCAGGGCCAGGTATCGCCCCGAGTATTCGAGCACCATGGCCTCGTGGATCATGGTGAGCTCCAGATGCGTGGCGGGATTGTCCACCGGGACGCGGCCGGTTTCAGCCAGGGCGACGATGAATAGCGCCGCCAGTGCCATGAGATGCGGGGGCGGATCGGTGACGATGCCCTGGAGCAGCGCCGTGTTGTGGACGATCGTGCTCACGTTCGTGGATCCGGCGGTGAGGCCCACCGCAAAAATGGAGAGCATCATGGCGGGCTCGGTCAACGAGAAGACGATGGCCTCGCGGCTGCTCCCCATTCCCCCGAAGGGGGAGCCGGCGTCCATCCCCGCCAACATCAGAAAGAAGGTCCCCACGGTCAACAAGGACACCACGGTAATGACGTCGCCGGCAAAGCTCAACGGCACTCGCGAAAGGAAAATGGGCACCAACAAGCTGGCGGCCAGCGTGGAAGCGAACAGAATGTAGGGAGTCGCCGTGAAGATCCACGACGTGGTGGTCGAGACGACCACGCCTTTCTTGAACAGCTTGGCCAGATCCGAGTAGGGTTGCAGCACACTCGCCCCCCGCCGGCATTGCAGGCGAGCCTTGACCTTGCGGATGAGTCCCACCACGAAGGGCGAGACGGCGAGGATGATGAAGGTCTGCCCGAGGGCAAGCGCCGCTGATAGGAATATCGTCATGTCCCGTCTGCCTTACCGAGTAGGGAGCCTGTCCGAGTCTTGGGCTGCTGGAGCCTGTTCAGGAATGGCCAGATGCAAGGCGCTCCGGTTGGGAAATCGCCATTGGCATTGCCTTGCGCGGTAGGGGCGGGTTTGAAACCCGCCCCTACGATGCGTACGTGAGCACGCAAGGCCGACTGACAACGCAGCTCTAGCGTGACGGACGAATGCTGCTTCCCGAGATGGCCATTCATGGACAGGCTCATGGACAGGCTCCTAGCCGACCCATAGCAGTAACGCAATGAGCGTCAGAAAGATGTACGCGAGATACAAGTGCAGGCTTCCTGTCTGCACGACGCGGAGACGGTTGGCCAGGGTGTTGAACACCGACACCACGGGATCGTAGAGGTATCGCTGAAACGTGGGTTCGATGTGGACCTCAAACCGCATCCGTTTGGCGAAGTAGCGGGACTCCTCCAGCATGTCCTTTTCAACCTTGACGGTCGGCCGGTAGATCGTGCTGAAGACCTGACGGATCGGCTGGGCAAATCCGGTGGCCGTGTACTCCATTCGCGGTTTGAGATTGATGCCGCAGCCCCACGTTTTATAGAGTCGCCGTTTCAACTTTCCCGCGATGAGCACCACGCCGAGGAGGACCGCCGGAATAGTGACCGTTAGCAGGAGCATCAGCACGGGTGTGGAGATGCTGGCAAATTCCGTCCCCATGGGCGTGAGCGCCCACCCGCTCTCGGAGACCACGCTCTGGGCGAGCTGGGCGCCCGTAAATGGAGCGGTCACTTTATCGATCATCGGAATGACCACCATCGGAGCGAGCCCGAGCGCCACGCACGCGGTGGCGAGTGCCCCCATCCCGATGCGCATGGGTATCGGAACTTCCTCCGCGTGCTGGGCGTGGTGGCTGCGCGACATGCCCAGAAACGAGATGCCGAACGCCTTGGCGAAACAGGCGACGGCCAGAGCGCCGGTCAGCGCCAGCATGGCCGCGCCGATGGGAATCAAGATCTTCATCAAAAGATCGGGAAGCATGAAACTGAGAAAGAGGCTCTGGAACGTCAACCATTCGCTGACGAATCCATTGGTGGGTGGGAGGGCCGAGATCGAAATCGCTCCCACGAGAAAGAAGAATGCCGTCCACGGCATGGTGCGGATCAGCCCGCCGTATTCCTCCATGTTCCTCGTGTGGGTGGCGTAGAGTAAGGACCCGGCTCCCATGAACAGGAGTCCCTTGAACATGGCGTGGTTCATGGTGTGGTACAGCGCGGCGAGCAGCCCGAGCGCGGCGAGATGAGAAAGGCCGTACGATTGGAAGATCATTCCGGCGCCGATCCCCAAGAGGATGATGCCGATATTCTCCACGCTGTGGTAGGCGAGGAGGCTCTTGAGATCGTGTTCCATCAGGGCGTACATGACCCCTAACAGCGCCGAAACGGCTCCGATGGCCAGCACGGCGAAGCCCCACCACCAGGGGAACGCGCCGCCGAGGAAGTCGAAATACACCCTGATCAGCCCGTAGATTGCCGTCTTGATCATGACGCCCGACATGAGGGCCGAGATATGGGATGGGGCGGCGGGGTGGGCGTAGGGCAACCACACGTGTAAGGGCACGATACCGGCCTTGGCGCCGAAGCCGATCAAGGCAGCCAGGAAGACGACCGTCCGGAACCCTTCGGGGAGGGGTTCGCCGGGATGGCGGAACGTGTCGAACGCAAAGCTGCCGGTCTGCTGGTAGAAGACCAGATAGGCGATCAGAATGAATGCGGTGCCCACGTGGGTCATGACGAGATAGAAGAAGCCGGCGTACCTGGTTTCGGCCTTCTCATGCTCGGTGACCACCAGCAGGTAGGAGACGAGCGACATGATCTCCCACACGATGAGGAAGAAGAACCCGTCGTCCGCCGTGACCACGAGGACCATGGAGAGCAGAAAGCCGTGATACAGGGCGCCCAAGGCGCTGATCGAGTGCCGCCCATAGAACTCTCGGACGTACCCGAGCGCGTAGATCGAGACAGCGACGCCCGAGACGGAAATGATGAGGACAAAGAAGGCCGATAACGGGTCGAGACGGAGTTGGATGTGCAGGAGGGGAATGGTCGAAGGAAGCGAGAAGGCGAGGGGTTCGGACGCCAGCAACCCGCCAATGCCGATGAGTACACCCGCCGTGCAGGCTGCCACGGCGGCGCCGTGGGTCAGCCAGTTCTTGACCCGGTCGCTCCACGGCCAGAGCATGGGGACTAACGCGCCAGCAAGATGCGCGGTGATGAGACTGAACAGGGCCGGACGAACGATTAACGCGGGATCAAACACGAAGGTACCACACGCTGCCGTTCCTCGTTCTTAATGACCATGTACGACGCGTTGACGCGTCGCAGGAGCATTCTTGGCGCTAACCTGCCTCGCATCATAGGGCAAAGCGCGCGGAGAACACAATGGTCGTGAATGAGTCGTGTCGTGAGAGTGGGGCAGGCGCGTGATCCCTATTGAGCTTTCGATCGCTTTGCGGAGGAGGTCTTGAGTCGCTTGACG
>Ga0180094_1000203_pt1 | contig 12997 bp, 11 predicted proteins | sample EasRivT47_16_1Da_FD_121786 | JGI IMG/M metagenome (GOLD analysis project Ga0180094, IMG submission 121786) | Soil microbial communities from meander-bound floodplain in the East River, Colorado, USA - East River metaG ERMLIBT47_16_1Da | ecosystem: Environmental > Terrestrial > Soil > Floodplain ... | reverse complement strand
TACAGCAGCACCCCGCCGGCGAAACGCTTGCCCGCAGTGTCCGCCAAGGCGGTCAACCCGGCGAAGTCCTTGGCCCCGATGGTCGCGCTCGCCTTGACTTCGATTCCCGCCACGCGCCCACGGCGATCCTCAAGGAGAAGATCCACCTCCTGGCCGGTCGCGGTGCGGTAGTAGTACAGGTTGGCGCTCTGCGTCGCCCACCCCGCCTGTTTGCGCAGTTCCGAGACGACGAACGTTTCAAGCAGGTGTCCGAGCACCCCACGATCCTCGGCGAGTCGCTCAGCATCATAGCGCGCGAGATAGGCGGCCACGGCGCTATCGGGGATGTGGATCTTCGGTGTCTTGATGAGACGCTTGCCCAGGTTCCCGGACCATGCCGGCAACAGCGTGACGATATACGTCGCCTGCAGCAGCGTCAGGTACCGCTTCAGCGTCGTGTGGGGGATCCCGACGGCCCGTGACACCTCGGCGACGTTCATGAGCGCGCCCGTGCGCGCGGCCAGCAGCGCGAGCAACCGCGGCATCTCGACCAGTCCCTCGATGTTCGCCAGGTCCCGGACGTCCCGCGCGATCAGCGTGCGGAGATAGGAGACGAGCCACGCCTCACGGCGGGCCGGATCCGTGCGCTCAACCATCTCCGGGTACCCGCCGCGGGTGAGCAGCCCTGGAAGGTCGTCGTCTCCGGCCTTGGCGGGACGCAACGACCAGCCCCGGCCCTCGAAGAGGGCGTCGATGAAGCGCTCCTTGCGGCCGACGATCTCCCCTTGGGAGAGCGGCCATAACTGGAGGATCTCCATGCGTCCCGCAAGCGAGTCGGACACACGCGGCACCAGCAGGACGTTCGCCGAGCCGGTGAGCAGCAATCGCCCGGGGCGGCGGTTTCGATCCACGGCCAGTTTGATGGCCGAAAACAACCAGGGCGCCCGCTGGGCCTCGTCGATAACGGCCCGCTCGCCGAGACTCCTGATAAACCCCGAGGCATCCTTGGCCGCCGCCAGCACGTTCGGGTCATCGAAGGTGACGTAGGTCGCCCCGACCGCAGCCGCATGGGCCTGGGCGAGCGTGCTCTTGCCCGTCTGGCGCGCGCCGGTCAATAGCACAACGGGCGTGTCGGCCAGCGCGGCATCGAGACGGTCTTTCAGGTAGCGGGGGTACACGGTCTTCACCACGACGTGGTGAATTATCTGCCACTACGCGGGAGGAGTCAAGTCAACCGGCAACCGTATCCATGCCGCAGCTCATTCCGTCGCCGCGCGGGACGTGGCAGAAGTTCCGGAGTTTCTGGGCGATGGCGGAGGAGACCATCATTACCCCCTTTCCCCTCTCTTGAGGGTATGACCCTTTTTCCGCCAGACAACGACGGGGACGCCCATAGGCCTTCTCCACTGCCGCGTGTTACACTGCGGGGCCTGATCCCATCGGCACCTGCTCGTGATCGAATTGACCAGATGGTCGCGTCGGACTACGCGGAATTCGCGCGTGGCCGATGCCAAATCGGTCTGAACCATGCGTATCGCCATGACCGGCTCCAGCGGATTGATCGGCTCGGCGTTGATGACGCGGTTCGAGCAAGACGGCCACGCCATCACGCGCGTGGTGCGCGGCGCGGGCGTGCGCGACCCGCGCCATCGAACCGTGGTGTGGGATCCAGCCGCGGGCGCGATCGACCGCGCGGGACTGGAAGCTCACGACGCCGTCGTTCACTTGGCCGGGGAAGATATCGCCGCCGGCCGTTGGACCCAGGCCCGCAAGCAAGTCATCCGTGAAAGCCGCATCCGCGGCACCCTCCTGCTCTGCGAGACCTTGGCGGGTCTGGCGCACAAGCCGCGCGTGCTGATCACGGCGTCAGGGGTCGGCTATTACGGCAATCACGAGCCGGACGACCGAGTGGACGAAACCAGCCCGCGCGGCGCCGGGTTCCTGGCCGATCTGGTCCGCGATTGGGAGCAAGCCACCACGCCCGCCAAAGCCGCCGGCATTCGCGTCGTCCACACCCGTTTCGGCATCGTGCTGAGCCCGCGCGGCGGAGCATTGGCCAAGATGCTGCCGGTGTTCAGGATGGGCCTAGGCGGGAAGGTTGGGAGCGGGCGGCAGGCGATGAGTTGGATCGCCCTCGACGACGTGCCGTCCGTGATGCTCCATCTCATCGAACACGATTCGCTCTCGGGACCGGTCAACGTCGTGTCCCCCCACGTCGTGACCAACGCGGAGTTCACCCGCATCCTTGGCCAGGCCCTTGGACGGCCCGCGATCCTGCCGCTGCCGGGATTCGCCGCCCGGTTGCTGTTCGGGGAGATGGCCGACGCCCTGCTGCTAGGCGGCGCCCGTGTGATTCCGAAACGGCTTGAGGACACCGGCTATCGCTTCGCCTATCCGCGCTTGGACCAGGCGCTATCGCACCTGTTGAGCCCGCCAACGGGACATCGCGCCTCGTAGGAGCGAATCGGGATTGGCGAATCACAAACCGCACGTCAGACCACAAGCGGGTTCCCCCTAATCATAGATCGTAGACCTGGCTTCTGTTCAGCTGCTCATCATAAGGCCCCTCTTCAGCTGAGCGATGCGCGGGATGCTGTTACCACACGCCGCTTGCCCCGCCTGGGGATCGCGGCCAAGCTAGACGACCAGGGCGTAGGTCTTGCCGCGTTGGCGGGTGCCCCCGCCTCAAAAGAAGAGGGAGTAGGAGACCCCGATGCCCACCCCGGTCCCGTCGGCCGAGATGTCGGCCAAATTGTCCTCCACCTGAACAAAGACGGCGTCTGCGGCGACATTGACCGATGCTCGGTCGCCGACGAGGAACCGCACCCCCACCGTGGCCGACAGCCCGACGCCCGTGTCATCGCTGTCGTTGACCGTCGACGCGTCATAGTCGCTGGTCTGGCTGAAATAAAGCAGGCCGCCACCGATCACGGGGACGATTGAGGTACCCGTGGGGATGTTGAAGAGCAGGTCCGCCGAGACGACCAAATTGGTGGTATCGAGGTCTTGGAAGCCTGTCGGGAAGTCCGTAGTAGTCGTGGAATAATCAAAATGCACCACGGCTTCGAGATTATCCGCGATGAAATAACCCACTAACGGTTCTAGGGAGAGATCCGAAGCGCTCGACCCGACCGCAATCTCCCACGATCCCTGGTCAAAGCGTTGGTCCTGGGCATAGGATGGCACAGAGATCAGGGCAAAAAGAACCGTTAGGCATAGCGCGAGATTTTTCATGGGATCTCCTTAAAAGGGTTAGGTTTGTTTTTTTACAGCCGACTGTGGAGTATCCCCGAACAATGAATCCGCCGATGAACCCGAGCGCAGCGCCAATCAACACACTCACGAGTGCAGAGCGCCAAATAAGTGACCACTAGATTGAAAGCGCTTTGTCGGGGGTGATTTCGGTTGTCTCCATGTGTGCCTCCTAACATCTCCATCGCCGTCCTGAGGGTATCGACATCAGAGAGATTCCCGTCCTCGGACGTGATGGGCGACTCGCCTTCGGATCTCAGCGTCCCGTTGCGTCCGTTCCGTTTTCGTCATGGCTCACCCCTGCGCCTCGGATGCGCGGGAGCATATCAGGGGTGGACTCGGAAAACCAGACGGCCGTTTTCCGCGTATGTCTGCCGGAACCCACGGCCGCATCCTACGCCTCACGGGCTGGGAGGCAAGGCGGGCGCTTGACTCCAACCCTCCGCTCGGGCAAGGGTCCGGCTGGATCTGACGGATGAGCCCACCAACCCCGTTTTTCACCGTTTACGACCTTAATCTCTCTCCCGAGGAACAGAAGGTCTGGGTGGACTCCCAGTCGGCCCCAGCGGCGTGTCGCACAGCCGGGGCGCCCACCTAGCTGTTGAGCTCCTCAATCCAGAAGGTACCAAACTTATACCCCTCGTACGGATCCACTTTGTTCTGAAACAGGTAACGGTGTAGGTTCGTAACGGCGTCTCGGCAAAGGCGGAGAAGGAAAACATCAGGATAGACGAGCTCGATGGTCAGAGTGGGCGGTTTGTCCCGGTCTCCAAGGGAATACGTTGTGAGCTCGTGATAGAACGGAGAATACAGGTGACCGCTATCGACCCCTTGGCCTGGGACCCTCAACTCATGGGCAAGCCTATTTCGATGGGCCCAGAGGAGACGGTAGTGCGTTAGCTGCTCGAGCCGCACCTTCCAGATTGGCATCAGCTTGCCATCGCTTGCCCGAGGCCAGTCGGCATCGAGATCACTCGGCAGCGGATCTTCGGTGATGAACACCTCCCGACTCCTCATGGGCGTCCAAGCAGTCAACATCGCTCGCGCCTTTTCCCGGACTCGGTCGAAGGCAGGGTTAGGGTCGCGATCAAGCAGTGCCACGAGGTGAGTGAGCGAGACTCGTTGTCCATCGGGCCAACCGGAAAAGTTGCTCACGAAAGCGACGAAACGTTCCACATTCTTGTAGTCGGTCGGACCGCTAACGCATTTCGATAAAGCGTCGAGGACTGCGAGGTAGAGTAATTTGCGGAAGGTGCGACCCGATTCCCCATTGATCGCCGCGATCTGATCGAGCTCTGCCCTGAAGTGCCCGCTGAAGCGCTCGATCCGGTCTGTCAACACATCTTCAGGAACAGGCATGTGAGGTCGCCAATCATAGTTTTGGCCCGCCGCGGCCCAAGGAATACCGTCGCCGAGTGCCCCGGGGTCCTACACGGCGCCTACATTAACCTCAAGCCCATCAGCACAAAATAAGTGGCGGCGGAGGGATTCGAACCCCCGGCCGAGTGATTATGATTCACCTGCTCTACCTCTGAGCTACGCCGCCAACAGGACAACCGGGAGGATCGACTGGGAAGGCCGGGAGTTTGTATCACGTTTGGCCGCCTGGATCAAGGCGGTTGAGCTTGCGTCTACTGTGACTTCGCGCAACGGATGCCCGCATCCGCGAAACCCATCTCCGGCCCGATGTAGAAGCGGTGGGCGCTGCGGTAGAAGTACGGGAGGGCGTAGTGTCCGGTGCCGCCCCAGCTCGAGCCGCGAAGGACTTTGAACTTCTGGCCGAAGTCCTTGCTCTCGTACGTGCTGCCGGGGTACGGCTGGTACCAATCGGCGGTCCATTCCCAGACGTTGCCCGCCATGTCGTCGACGCCGTAGGGGCTTTGGCCCTGGGGGAAGCTCCCCACCGCTGCGAGATCGTTGACCCCCGCGCCGCCCGTGTTGGCCTTCTTCTCGTCGAACTCGTTGCCCCACGGGTACTCGCGGCCGTCGGTCCCGCGCGCGGCCTTCTCCCACTCCGCCTCGGTCGGGAGGCGCTTGCCGGCCCACCGGCAATACTGCTCCGCGTCGTACCAGTTCACGTGCGTGACCGGGTGCCGCTCGCGGCCGGCCGGCACACGGCCGTCGGACCAGGTCTTGGGCAGCCGCGCCTTCGTCGCCTCGGCGTAGCGGAGGTACTCCGCGTTGGTCACCTCGTAGCGGTCGATGTAATAGGTGGGAAGATCAACCGTCCGCTGCGGGTGCTCGTCCAGATACAGCGGCTTGGCCATCCCGAACTCGTTGCCCTTGCCCTCGGTATCGACCTTGTCGCTCCCCATTTGAAAGGGACCGGCCGGGATCTTGACCATGCCGAGGGAGACGGCCCCCTTCTCGCACCCCGCTGACGTCGCGATGAAGACCGCCGCGATCGCGGCACCGAGGTATCGGACCCGGCGCCTCACTTGGCGCACCGGAAGCCGAACCCGCTGTTCTTGGTCTCGCGTTTGAAGAAACCGCGATTGAACACCGGCGCCGAGAGGCCGCAGCGGTAGAACGAGCAATCCACGTAGGACCCCCCGCGGACGACTTTGTATTGCTCGCCGTAATTGACCGAGGGGTGGGTGTTGCCGGGGTACGGCTGATACCACCCGTCGGTCCACTCCCAGACGTTGCCGGACACGTCGAACAGACCGTAGGGGCTCTTTCCCTTCGGGAAGCTCCCGACCGGCGTGAGGCGCCCAATCCCGCCCTGGGGTGAATTGGATCGTTTCGCGTCGAACGTGTCGCCCCACGGGAAGAGCCGGCCGTCGGTGCCGCGCGCGGCCTTTTCCCATTCGACCTCGGTGGGCAGGCGTTTGCCCGCCCACGCGCAGTAGTCGTGCGCGTCGTACCAGGTAACGTACGCCACCGGGAGCTTCTCGTCGCCCGGGGCGAACGATCCGCCCTGCCAGTGATTCGGCGGGGGATGGCCGGTCGTGTCGACGAACGCGCGATACGCCTCGTTCGTCACCTCGTACGTGTCCATCCAGTAGGGATGGTCGATCGTCTCGGTGTGCATCGGTCCCTCATCCGGGTGGCGCTTGTCGTAGCCCATGATGAACGGCCCGGCCGGGATCTGGACCATATCATGGGTGGCGGCCAACGGCTTGTCGGCGCCTTTCGACGGGCGGGGATGCTCGTCGATCGGGGGCAGGACGCGCGTGTCTTCGCTCGTCCGTCGCGCCTCGTGACAACCACCGCAGGTCGCGGCATCGAACGACGCCTGGTCCGCGGGATGGGTCGGGAGATGGCAGGCGCGGCACGTCTCTTGATCCCACACGTCGCTCATCCCCGCGTGCGGGTCTCCCGCCGCGGACGCCCATCCGCCGCTCCCCACGGCCGCGCAGAACGCGGCGATCGCCAACGCGCATCGAATCACGGCGGGGAGCATAGCGGGAGGGATGAGACGGAGTCAAGGCGAGGCCGGTTGCAGCGGACCGTCAACCCCGCTAGAATGCCGCCATGGACACCCAACACGCACCGCCGGCGCCCGACTGGAACGCCGCCGCCGAGACGTTCGACCGCTGGCTCCCTTACATCCAACCCGTTGGGGATCGCCTGATCGACCTGATTGACGTTCACCCGGGGCACGACGTCTTGGACGTCGCCTCGGGAACCGGCGAGCCCTCGCTCTCGATCGCCCGCCGCTTCGGTGGCGTGACGATCTGGGGCGTGGACGCCGCCGCCGCGATGGTGGATAAGGCCGGCCAGAAAGCGGCCGCCGAGGGTCTCCACCATGCATCCTACCGTGTCATGCCCGGGGAACGGCTCGACTTCCCCACCGGTCGCTTCGACCGGATCGTGTGCCGGTTCGGCGTCATGCTCTTCGACGATCCGGTCGGGGGCGCGCGCGAGATCTGGAGGGTGCTCAAGCCGGGCGGCCGGACGGCGATCGCGGTCTGGGGCCCGATCGAGCAACTCGCGTCGGTCTACCCCCTCTGGAAGCTGCTCCCCGACTTCCTCCCTCCCGCCGACCGCCCACCCGAACCCCGGATGACCAAGTTGGGCCCGCCGGGCGCGCTCGACCGTGTCCTGACCGACGCGGGATGGACCGGGGTCAAGGTCGAACCCCTGACGGTCACGTACCGCTTCGAAAGCCCGATCGCGTTCTGGAACCTGGCCACCGAATCGGGCTTGTTCAAAGACCTCTTGCCCAAGTTCTCCTGCCACGCCCTGGTCGCCTTCAAAGCCCGCGCCCTCGCCGACATCGCCGCGTATCGCCAAGGCGACTCGATCGACCTCCCCAATCTCGCGATTCTGGCAACAGCCGACAAACCCGCTGTGCCCTAACCCGGCCGGCCTGGCCGCCGAGAAAGTGGCGAATGCAAGGCGGAACCTGCACCGCGCCGACGGCGCGGAATGAAAAGGTTCTTGCTCCGCCCAGGTGGCGCAGCAGCAAGGCTTCGCACCGGAGCGTACGGTGTCGCACGTGAGGAGGGATTCCCGCAGCGACAACGCAGCAGGCGGCGCTTTATCGGCGGCCAGGAAATATGGTAGCATCCCGCCATGTTGGATATTCGCATCCTGCGCGACCAGCGTGAACGGGTCGAGGGCGCGTACCGCGCGCGGGGGTACCAGACCGAATTGGAATCCCTCATTGAGCGCGACGGCGAGCGCCGCCGGCTCCAGCGCGAGATCGACGCCCTCAAGCAGCAGCGCAATCAGGCCTCCGAAGCGATCGCCACGCTCAAACGGAGCGGGACCCCGGATGGCGAGGTCGACAAGTTGCGGACCGAGACGCAGCGCGTCGGCGACACCTTGAAGACGCTCGAAACCCAGCACCAGACCGTGGACGCGGAGATCGAGGCGGTGCTCCTGACCCTGCCGAACCTCCCGCACGACTCGGTGCCGGTCGGTCGCGACGCGTCGTCCAACGCGGAGGTCCGGCGCGTGGGCGAACCGCGCCGGTTCGGGTTTGTCCCCAAGCCCCACTGGGACCTGGGCGAGCGGCTCGGTATCTTGGATTTCGAGCGCGGCGCGCGCATCACGGGGTCGCGGTTCACCCTCTACCGCGGCGCCGGGGCCCGTTTGGAGCGGGCACTGATCAACTTCATGCTCGATCGCCACACCACCGACCACGGCTACACCGAGGTCCTGCCGCCGTTCCTCGTGAACCGCGCGAGCATGACCGGAACCGGCCAACTCCCGAAGTTCGAAGACGACCTGTTCCGGCTCGAGGCCGACGACTACTTCTTGATCCCGACCGGCGAGGTGCCGCTCACGAACGTGCACCGCGACGAGATCCTCGCGGAGAGCGACCTTCCGATCGCGTACGCCGCCTCCACCCCGTGCTTTCGCCGGGAGGCCGGCTCCTACGGCCGGGACGTGCGCGGGTTGATCCGGCAGCATCAGTTCAACAAGGTCGAGCTCGTCACGTTCACCACCCCCGAGGCGTCGTACGACGCGCTGGAGCGGCTCGTCCGCCACGCGGAAGCCATCCTGACCGCGCTCGAACTGCCGTATCGCGTGATGGCCCTCTGCACCGGCGATCTCAGCTTCGCGTCGGCCAAGACCTATGACCTCGAGGTCTGGTTGCCCGGCGAGAACGCGTACCGGGAGATTTCATCGTGCAGCAACTTCGAAGCGTTTCAAGCGCGCCGCATCGGGATCCGGTACCGGCCGGCCGGCGGGAAAAAGACCGAGTTCGTCCATACCTTGAACGGATCGGGACTGGCGGTGGGACGGACGGTCGTCGCGATTTTGGAAAACTACCAGGACGCCGACGGCTCCGTCGTGATTCCCAAGGCGCTCCGGTCATACCTGGGTGGCGCGGATGTCATTCGTGGCACCTCGTAAGGGTCACTCCCGGCGAATGCTCTCGAGAAGGAGAATACCTTTGTTCAAGCGGATGAAAGAATGGTTCAAGAACCGTGGCAACGCCCCCGGCGACACCACCGCCGCGACGGCATTCGGCGCGACCCGGCGGACGCTCCAAGAACCCGCCAAGAAGCTGATCAAATCGGACCGCACCCCGGAGGACGCGACCCGCTACAAGGAAGAGGCCCGGATCAAGCTGGACGAGGCCAAGGTGCTCGGCCTGCTCGATTCGTGGAAAATGGAAGACGACGCCCCCATTCTCTTCGTCGGTCCCGCCTGGAACAACGCGGAGCCCAAGGCCAAGAAAACCTTCCTCCAGCACGTCAACACGTACTTCCTGGACGGCCAGGAAGGCTTCATCGCCTTCGACATCTACGACGCCCGCACCCAACGGAAAATCGCCCGCTGGGGCAACTTCGAACCGTACGTGGACTGAGTGGCATCGGCCAACTTACCCAACAGACACGGCAGGAATTGACAAAGAATTCAGTGCATATGCAGAAGGCCGGCGGTTTTCGAAGGGTACTGAATACGAATTCGGCATCTCAGAAATGAGTGAATCTCTACCGTTCGACTTACCGACATGATCTTTGATTGACAGCCCCCTCGCGCTACGTTCCTTTCAACCCCTTCGCATCTTCCTCCGCCAATTCCAAATGAGGCACTGCTCCTCTGATCCGCTTCTCGACATGTTTGATATGTTCGGCCGCCGGGATGTCTTCTGGCCGCGTCCCTCCGATGCGCTCGATCGCCTTGCGAACTTCCTTACCCACCTCTTCGTGGGTGCGAATCGCCTGCTGCTGATCGTTCACATGCTCCCGTGCCAGCTTGTCGCGGGCTTGCGTCATCCGGAACTGATTCGCCGCCAATTCCGTGGTCTCCATCCGGTCCATCAGATTCTCCTTGCTGGGAATCCCCTTTCGGGCCTTGATCGCGTCCCGGCCCAACCCGCCATACATGCCCTTATAGCCCGCGTCATGGAAAATACCGAACATGCGATCCTGAACTCCCGCTTGGCGCGCCGCTCCGGACAGGACCTTAAATTCCTCCGCCGCCTGTTTGCGGATCTCCAGTCGCTCCCGATCCGCGGCTAAAACGTCGGACAGCTCCTGACGGCGAGTCTGAACGGCAAAATATTTCTGCGCGTGGGCGATCTCAGGTTTTCGCGGATCGCCATTTTGTGCGATGAGATAACAACCGAATCGGGAGAGGTGGTAATCTTGCACCTCCTGAATTGCCCCCTTGCCCCCTTTGATCGGTTTGCCGACGCCGGCAAAGTGATGATCGGGCTCGTTACCGGATTGCTGGCACGATGTCTTTGCTTTCTGAATGGCGTTCTCGAATCGCCTCCACTGGCGATAGCCCAGCAATGGCTGCAAATCTCTCGCGCTCCAATATTCTGCGCCATGCTCGTTGCGCTGTTTGAGCTGCTCAAAAGATTTCCCTCCAGCTTCGGGGGTGAGTTCACTCATGGGCACCTCCTTGTGCAGGCTGTGCAAAATCCTTCAAAGGTCCTTCAATGGACAGATCGAGTGCTGTCCGGCTGCCGCGCATCATGAAATCCCCCCATCCCCCTTTGAAAAATGGGGCGAGGGGGATTTGACCTTCCCTACAGATCCACCTCGCGCAAAAACTTCGCGGCTTCCTCCGGCGGCGTCGGGTTGATGTAGAAGCCCGAGCCGCGCTCGAAACCCGCCACCTCCGTGAGCTTGGGCATGATCTCGAAGTGCCAGTGGTGGTACTCGTCGGCCTTGTCGCGCAGCGGCGCGGTGTGGAGGATGAAGTTGTAGGGGGGCGTGTTGAGGGCGCGGTCGAGGCGGCGCAGGACTTCCGAGAAAATTCTGGCCAGCGACTCGAAGTGGGGTTTCTGGGTTTCCTCGAAATTCGAGGCGTGGGCCTTGGGCAGGACCCAGACCTCGAAGGGGAAGCGCGGGGCGAAGGGGGCAATACACGCGAAATCTCCGTTCTCGCAGACGACCCGCGCCCCATCGTTGATCTCTTGTTTCAAGATATCACAGTAGATGCAGCGCTCCTTCTCCGCGAAGTGCTCGCGGGAGCCGTTCAACTCATCCAAGACGTGACTGGGGATGATCGGGAGCGCGATCAATTGCGAGTGGGTGTGTTCCAGCGAGGCGCCGGCCTCGACCCCGTGGTTCTTGAACATGAGGATGTACCGAAGCCGCCCGTCCTTCTTCAGGTCTAAGATCCGATCGCGGTAGGCCCAGAAGGTGTTCTCGAGGACCTTCTCGGGCATCGTGGAGAGCGTCATCTTGTGATCCGGCGATTCGATGACCACCTCGTGCGCGCCGACGCCGTTCATCTTGTCGAACATCCCGACGCCCTCGCGGTTGAGCGCGCCCTCGATCTGCAAAGCCGGGAACTTGTTCGGCACGACCCGGAGCGTCCAGCCGGGACCATTGGCCCGGCCCGCTTCGGGACGGTAGGCGAGGACTTCGGACGGCGTCAGCGCCTCGTTACCCGGACAGAAGGGGCAGAGCGCCCCGCGCCCGGGCAGCTCACGGTTGACCTGAAAATCGGACGGTCGCTTCCACCGCTCCGTGGCAATGATGACCCACCGGTCGACGATGGGGTCTTTCCGCAATTCCGGCATGGGCTCTCCCTTTTCTTCTCTAGCGCGACGGACAATCGTTGATTCCCGTCTCGCGTGACGGACAATCGCTGCTTCCCGTCACACGCTCCACATCATCGCTTCAAAATTCGCCCCCGGCACCGTGAACGAGCAGGGGCGCCTGGGCGGGTAGTGATCCAGCTCGATCCCGCCCTCAAGCACTTCCACGACGAACTCGACCCGCTCACCTTCCTTGAGATCGAGATCGGCGAACGGCACGGCGAGTTCGACGATCCGGCGGATCGCGCCCCGCGCCCGAGTGGGCACAACCTCCCACGAGCCCCCGCCGTCGCCCGCACCCCCGTCCGCGCGGCTCAGCGTGCAGGGCACCTCGTCCGAGACCGAGAGGGGGAAGGCGAGCTTGAACGGGTGGGGGGCCAGGATGCGGCAGCAGCCTACGTACGCCCCGGCCCCGTTCATCAGCGCCGACGAGGGGTCAAGGCGGAGGTAGAAGCGCTCCCGATCGAACCCGTACCAGATGCCGGTCAGGTACGAGACGGGACAGAACATCTGCGCGGCGTCGCTCCGGACCGTGTAATGGCTGGCGAGCCACCATTCATAAAACGAGGTGGCGACCCCATCGATCGTCGGCGTGATGAACCGAACCGGCTCGCGGATGGGCGGCTCCCCGCGATCGAGCTTGATCGGTTGCCGCAGGAACGGCGGCGCCGCCTCCCCGAGCACCTGGTACACGCGGGCCAGGTGACCGCGAAAGATCCGGTCGAACTCCGGCGCCAGCACGCTCGAAAAATCGTCCCCGTACCACCAGAACCAGTCGCTGCCCTCCGCGGCGTACAGGGCGTCCCATGCCTGTTCGATCGCCTCATGGGGCTGTCCGGGGTCGGCCGCCCGTCCGACCAAGAACTGGCGCGTCCGGCGCAGCGAGGTCCACGCCTGGTTGTCTTCGGAGTGCCCGATCCAGATCTTGAAATTCTGATTGATCCACGACCCGCTGTGCAGACGGCTGAGCGGCTGGATGAGCGGGGCGTCGCGGATCGCCTCGCTGATCGTGGCGGTGACCGGCCCCTGCCGAGCGCCGAGCCGTTGGTAGACCTGCGACAGAAACCCCTTGCCGCCGTCGGGATAGGCTTCCCAGGGGTTTTCACCGTCCAGAATCACGGCGACCAGCGCGGCGTGGGGCTCGCGCGCGCCGATGGCCTGGACGCGATCCACGAAATCCCGGGCCGCCGACTCGGGTGAATTTCTCGCATAGGTGAACCCGATGAGGTCCGACAACGTCCGGTCCCGGAAGACGACGTCGACGTCGGCGCCGTTGACCGCCACCCGATAGGGCAGGTAGGGGCT
>Ga0180094_1000202_pt1 | contig 13004 bp, 16 predicted proteins | sample EasRivT47_16_1Da_FD_121786 | JGI IMG/M metagenome (GOLD analysis project Ga0180094, IMG submission 121786) | Soil microbial communities from meander-bound floodplain in the East River, Colorado, USA - East River metaG ERMLIBT47_16_1Da | ecosystem: Environmental > Terrestrial > Soil > Floodplain ... | reverse complement strand
GGTCGGGTTCGTAGGGCCGATAGGTCTTGCTCATGGGGACCTCCTCGCCTCAGTCAGGGCTGCGAGGACTATACATGATATGGATACCTTATGCAAGCCCTATTACTCGGACAGGCTCCTAGCGCGGGAAAGGAGGAACAGACCCTAGACCGTCAGCAACGAATCGATCTTTTCCTTAAACTGTTGCTTGGACGCCGCACCGACGATCTTCTCGATTGGCTTTCCATCCCGAAAAAACATCAACGTAGGAATGCCCATGATCTGATATCGGCTGGCGACATCAGGATTTTCGTCGGTATTCAGCTTGGCCACGGTCAGTTTCCCCGCGTATTCGGTTGCTAGCTCTTCGATCGTCGGGGCGATCGTCTGGCAGGGCCGACACCATGCCGCCCAGAAATCCACCATGATCAGCCCCTGCGCCTTCAATACCGCCCCTTCCCAGGTGGCGGTGTCTACCTTCATCGCCAGACCCATGGCCCCCTCCCTCGTTGCTCAGCGGTGAAAATCCTATCGTACTGGAAATGACCGTGTCAAACAAAAAGACGCGGCCCCTCTCGCGAGGGGCCGCTCACGTCATCCCTGTCCAGCTTTTTCTTTAATACATATCACCCATTCCGCCCCCTCCACCATGCATCGGGGACGTCTTCGATTCCTTTTCCGGTATCTCGGCCACCATAACCTCGGTGGTGAGCATCAATCCCGCGACGCTCGCCGCGTTTTGCAACGCGGTTCGGGTCACCTTGGTCGGATCGATGATCCCGGCCTCGATCATATCGACATAGGTCTCGCCGGCAGCATCAAAACCCCACGACGGCTTTTGCCCGCCGCGGACCTTGTCCACGATCACCGAACCCTCGAGCCCCGCGTTCGCCACGATTTGTCGAATCGGCTCTTCCAGAGCGCGCTTGACGACATTGACGCCGATTTGTTGATCGTGCTCGAGCTTCATCTTCTCGAGGATGGGCACGCAACGCAACAGCGCCACTCCGCCACCGGGCACGATGCCTTCTTCGACCGCCGCTTTGGTGGCGTGCAACGCGTCTTCCACCCGAGCTTTTTTCTCTTTCATCTCCGTCTCGGTCGCGGCACCGACGTTGATGACGGCCACCCCGCCAACGAGCTTCGCCAGCCGTTCCTGCAGCTTCTCACGGTCGTAATCCGAGGTGGTCTCCTCGATCTGCGCTTTGATCTGTTTGACTCGGCCTTGAATTTTCGCCGAATCTCCAGCCCCCTCGACGATGGTGGTGTTGTCCTTGTCGATCGTCACTCGCTTGGCACGGCCCAGATCGGTCACTTTGACATTTTCCAGCTTCAAGCCGAGGTCTTCGGAAATGACTTGACCGCCGGTCAGGACGGCCAAATCCTCCAGCATCGCCTTGCGGCGATCTCCGAAGCCCGGCGCCTTGACCGCCGCCACGTTCAGAGTCCCTCGGAGTTTGTTGACCACCAACGTCGCCAAAGCCTCCCCTTCCACCTCTTCGGCGATAATCAGGAGGGGTTTCCCCATACGCGCAACCTGTTCAAGAATTGGCAAGAGGTCCTTCATCGTGCTGATTTTTTTCTCGTTGATCAGCAGGAAGGCATCTTCCAGGGCCGCTTCCATCCGCTCGGGGTCGGTCACAAAATACGGAGAGAGATACCCGCGATCAAACTGCATCCCCTCCACCACATCGAGGGATGTCGACATGCTCTTGGCTTCCTCAACCGTGATGACACCGTCCTTGCCGACTTTTTCCATGGCCTCGGCAATGAGGTCTCCGATCGCGCGATCATTATTCGCAGAGATCGTCCCGATTTGGGCGATTTCTTTCTTGGTTTGACAGGGACGGCTGATCTTTTTCAATTCTTCGAGGACCACCTCGACCGCCTTGTCGATCCCGCGCTTGAGATCCATCGAGTTGGCGCCAGCCGAGACACTCTTCACCCCCTCACGGAAAATGGCCTGCGCCAACACGGTCGCGGTCGTCGTGCCGTCTCCCGCTACGTCGCTGGTTTTGCTGGCCACTTCTTTCACCAACTGAGCCCCCATGTTCTCGTACGGGTCTTTCAGCTCCACTTCTTTCGCAACCGTCACCCCGTCCTTGGTGATCGTCGGCGCACCGAACTTCTTCTCGATCACCGCATTGCGCCCCTTGGGGCCAAGCGTCGCCTTCACGGCGTTGCTCAACTGGTTGACCCCTTTTAGAATGGAGGCACGCGCCTCCTCGCTAAACACCATCTGCTTCGCCATCGTCACTCCTCCTGTCCAACCTGAGCTGGGCACTGTACCAAGCCAAATTTCTTTCCTACGGGCTGAAAGACCACCCGCGGGGCTCACGAGACCTACGACAGTCGTTCGCTACTTCTCCAGGACTCCCAGGATATCCTCCTCTTTGAGGATGAGGTAATCCGTCCCCTCGAACGAGATCTTGCTGCCGGAGTATTTATCGAACAGAACCTCGTCCCCGACTTTCACCGTCTTCACCTCGGCGCCAATAGCCTCGATCCGACCTTTCTGAGGCTTTTCTTTCGCAGCGTCCGGAATATACAGCCCACCGCTCGTCCGCTCCTGCTCTTCGGAGTAGCTGATAAAGACCCGTTCCTTCAGCGGCCGAAAGTTCACCTTTTTTCGCACTGCCGTTTCTGCTCCCATTGATGTTCTCCTTCCTCCGAAAAGAAACCAACCCGATGTAGTAGCACTCATGGCCATTGAGTGCTAATCATAGTACTCAAGCCGGTTTCAAAAATCAAGATCTTTTTTTATGAAGTATTTTCAGCGGGTTATCGCGTCAAATGCTCTTGCCCTGCGCCACGTCGGGAACGGTTTCTGGCTGAATTAACAACCCCTTGAACACCGTCCAACTCTTGAGGAGCTCAATCGCCTTTTGAAGCTGAAGATCCTCGTCGCCTCCGTCTCGGGGCTCATCTGGGATCGGGGTGAGGTCTGGAGCCTCCTGTGGCGCGCTGGGAGTCTGGGGCTCGCTCTCGTTCTTCAGGTGTCGCTCCAGATCGCGTTCTCGCACGGCCTGGCGCCGACTGGCGTTCGTCTCCTTTGCCGGTGCGGCACGCACGACGATGGTCGGATCAATCCCGGTGTTCTGAATCGATCGGCCCTTCGGCGTAAAATATTTTGCGGTGGTCAATCGGAGTGCCGCCCCATCGCTCAAGGGAATGATCGTCTGAACCGACCCCTTCCCAAACGTGGTCGTACCTACCACCACGGCCCTTCCCCAATCCTGCAGGGCGCCCGCCACAATCTCTGAAGCACTCGCGCTGCCTTCATTGACCAACACAATCAGCGGGAGGTCCAGAATGGGGTGCGCGCCGTCTGCCGTGTATTCTTCGGCCTTGCCTTGTCGTCCTCTAATCGACACGACGGTTTTTCCCTTCGGGATGAACAATTCAGACACTTCCACCGCAGCGGTTAACAGCCCTCCGGGGTTGTTGCGAAGGTCGAGGATCAGCGACTCGGCCTTTTGCCCGCGCACCGCATCGAGCGCCTTCTCAAGGTCATTCCCGCTCTGCTCCTGGAACTGGGTCAATCGTAAATACCCGATGCCATTCTCCAGCATCTTGTGTCGGACACTGTGGATCCTGATAATCTCTCGGTTTAACGGCACATCGAAGGGGTCGGGGACATCGTCTCGCTCGATGGTCAGGGTCACCTTCGTGCCCTTGGGCCCTCGCATCTTATTCACCGCGTCCATGAGGTTCACGTCCTTGGTCGAAACCCCGTCGATCTTGAGGATCCTATCTCCCGCCTTGATCCCCGCGCGGTCAGCGGGAGTGTCCTCAATCGGAGCGATGACCGTCAACCGCTGCTCCTTCAGACCAATCTGAATGCCCAGGCCGCCGAATTCACCCTTGGTATCGACCTGCATTTCCTTATACACATCAGGCGGCATGAAGGCGGAATGGGGATCGAGGGTGTTGAGCATGCCTCGAATCGCCCCATAGATCACGTCTTTTGTTTTCGGTTCTTCGACGTAATTCCGCTGGACCTGGTTCAGCACCTCGGTAAACGGCCGGAGCTCTTCATACGTCTCGGCTTGTTGGGCGAGGCCCTTGCTCTCCAACATTTTCCCCGACAGCATGCCAGTGACGAAAATGGCGACCAGTGTCAGGGCGAGCCAACCGGGACGCTTGTGTTGATCGGTCATTCCTTGCCTCCTCGTTTGAGCAACCATTCTACCGGATCGAGCGGATCTTCTCCATGCCGCAACTCGAAATAGATGCGGTCGTCCTCCCCATCAGCCCGGGTGGTCCCGATGACCTCCCCCGCGCCAACCGTCTCCCCAGGCCTGACACGGAGCGAGGCCGCGTGAGCATATAAGGAGAGGTAGTGATCACCGTGATCAATGATCACGACCATTCCGAATCCTTTGAGGCGATTGGCATATGCGATTTCCCCGTCGGCCACCGCTCGAATCATGTCTCCATCGGTCGCACGGATTTCGATACCCTTACGATCCACGAAGGTGTTGAAACGCGGGTGCTTATGTCGCCCAAACTCCCCCACGATCGCTCCCAACGATGGCCACATCAGGCGGCCCTTCCGCTGCGCAAACCCTTTGCCGACCGCCGGTACTCGGGAGGCCCGCACCAACTCATCGATCAGCGCCTCCAAGCGCCGCGAGGCCTCCTGGAGGTCTTCAATCGAACGAGCATAGGCGACCTTTTCAGCCCGAAGCTCCCGAAGGAGGCGGCCGCGGGTCTCCCGCTCCGCGAGCACGGCGTTCAACGCCTCCCGCTCCTCGCGCCGGAATGCGTCCATTCCCTCCTTGAGGCGCTCCAGCGCCTGGACCTGTGCGGTGACGCGTTCGGTCGCCGTTTGGGCGCCCACCAAGAGGCGGCGATCCCGCTCAAGAACCTTGCGGATCGCGTCATACCGCCTCGTGATATCACCCGGTGTGGCCGCTAAGACAAACCGTCCGTAACCGGCGGCCTGCCATTTGGCGATCTCCCGCAGCCTGAGCCGCGCTTTTCGACGCGCGTCCTGTGCCTGTCCGCTCAGATCCGTCAAAATTCTCGCCGCCTCGGCAATCTCCTCATCTTGTTGGGCAACATTGAGTTCGGCTAACCGCAATGCTCGGCGCCTGATGCCCAACGCGCGTTCCGTCTCGTCGAGGCGATCGGCAACCGACCGCTCGCGTGAACTCACACGATCGCGCTGTTTTTTAATGTGGTCAAGTTGCTGTTGGAGCACGGCGAGGTCGCGACGTTCCTGCGCGATCCGATCCGCAAGTGATTCCTTCCCCCACGCTCGCGGCGGAACGGAAACCAAGACGAGAACGATCGCGACACCGGAGGCCACACAACTCCTGCGTGCCACAGCCTGCCTATGGAGCCACTTGGCGGAGGCGCTTCGCCGCCACGAGGCTGCCGATCCCGCCCATGACCGCGCCCAAACCGATCAGGACGCCCACAAATTCCACCGGAAACACCAACCGAGACAGCCACGCCCCCAGCAACCCATCGAGGGTCGAGCCCCATCGGTCACGCACCACAAGCCAGGTCCCTCCCAAGACCAGCGACGCCGCAAGTCCTCCCACCGTTCCAATCGCAAGCCCTTCCCGGAGAAATGGTTTCAGGATCACGCCGTCAGAAGCCCCCAGAAACCGGAGGAGGATAATTTCGTCGTGCCGCCCCCCAAACGACATCGGCACCATCACCCCGATGACCACCGCCACCCCTGCGGCCAGCGCGGATCCGACCGCCGCACCCAGCACCCACACCATGCGTGCCGCCGCACTCAGGTCTCGGAGCAAGGCTTCGCCGTATCGGATCTCTTCGACGCCTGGCAACCCCGACCACCGTGCTGCCAACTCACCCATTGCTTGGGGTGTCTGTGCGATGTCGTCTACCGAGACCTCGATCGACGCCGGAAACGGGTTGTCACCCAAGCCCGCCAACACCGATCGGTCGAGTTGCATAAACCGTAAGAACTCTTCCTCGGCTTCTGCCTGGGTAATCAGCCGTTGCCCTCGAACCCGCGGTTCGGACCCAATGGCTGTGCGGAGGGCTTCGATCTCCTCCGCGGTGGCCGTATCCCGCACATACACCACCAGTTTCACGTCGGCTCGCCACGCGCGCATCAGGGTCCACGCGTTCCACGCCGCCAGCCAACATCCGCCGGCAAGGGTGAGCACCAGGGTGGCCGTCAGCGTGACCACGGCGGTCGCCGCCCGTCGGCGCCTGGTCATCCTCGGTCTCCAGTCCTGCCGCCCACATCCGCGCGCCCGCCCCGCAGCACCACACATCGAGCACCGAGACGGGACGCCAGGTCCGAATCGTGCGTCGCCACCAGCATCGTGGCGCCGCGAACGTGCGCATCCCGGAGTACCGCAATAACGCCCTCGGCCGTCGCCCGATCCAGCAGCGCCGTCGGTTCGTCGGCCAGGACCAGGGCAGGGCGCGTCACCAACGCCCGCGCCAGGCAAACACGCTGGGCTTCGCCTCCCGACAAATGGGAGGGGTAGGACTCCCGACGCCCCTCCAGGCCGAACACTTTCAACGTGTCGTACACCAGAAATCGCACGTCGCGGGATGACGCCTTGACCGCCCGAAGAGCTAACGCCACGTTCTCCGCCACTGTCAATGCCGGCAGTAACGGCATCCCCTGCACCATCAAACCCATCGATCGGCGAATCGCGGCCAACTGCGGCGTTGCTCTCCCGGTGATCTCCGTTCCGCCGACCATGATCGTCCCGGAATCCGCCCGCTCCGCACCGATCACCAACCGTAACAGCGTGCTTTTCCCCGAGCCGGTCGGACCTTGAAGCACGACCGCCTCACCACGGGAGACGGAAAACGTGACCCCTTGAAGGACATCAAGACCGGTTTGGAATGCTTTCCATACATCGAGAATCTGAATCGCAACCGGGAAAGGAGTCGCCATGAACACCCGCTCCCGGCCCATCACCGGAATTGGTGGTGACGCGATATTCCAAGACATCAGGGAGGTTTTTCGCGTCGTGACGCCAAATGCTCGTCGATCACCTCATCCAGGGTGCGACGCCCCCGCGGCATCGACGGTGGCTGAGGGGGAGGAGGAGCCACCTGGGTCGGCCGGGGCTCATCGGTTTGGGGCGCCGGGACCCCTCCCACGAGCTGGCCCGCGGTCAGGCTCTTGATCATCACGTGATGCTGCTCCTTCATCATCTCCCGGACCACCTCCGGGTTGGGTCCCGACTTGATCACATCGGCGTAGGAAACCTTCTTCGACGACAGAATCGCGCCGCCCGCAAACAGATGGGTCTCGATGACGGGGTTCTGTTGGCCGCCGTCTTCGGTTTGAACGTGGTAGGTTTTCCCGCCGTGCTCGATGTCCGTGTTGATTCCGCTTAACATGGTCCTCTGCCGAAGTGTAGCCGATCGGTCGGCGTGTTGCCTCCCCCCGGCTTTCCACACATATCGTTCACCCCAACCACAGACGATTGAAGCTCCCTGCAGCCAGCTGCAGGGAACGCGACTTGTGCGTCGCGCAGCAATCTTCGAAGTGCAAGGAAGCAAAGAAGCACAATTTCCATTTTGCTCGCATACCCCGCAGCAAACGGCGGGGTATGCGATGTGTGCATCGCGAAGCAATGCGCTCGCAATGCACTTTCACTCGAGACATGAGGCATCAAACGCATTCGCAATGACCTCCACCCAAGGACCGCCCGGCCGCTCATCCACAACCACGATATCGAATCGGCACAAGGGTTCGCCCAGTTTCCGCCGCACAAGGTACTGTTGCGCGAGGCGGACCAATCGACGCTGCTTCCGGCGGTCCACGGCATAGGCCGGTTCCCCAAACCGCGCGCCCCGCCGGGCCTTGACCTCGACGAAGACGAGGGTGGTCCCATCGTACGCCACCACATCGAGCTCACCCCATCGGGACCGGAAATTTCGCTCGACGATACGGTAGCCCCGTTTCGCCAACACCGTCGAGGCGATGGCTTCTCCGTGCGCACCGAAGACTCCTGCCTCACTCGGCATACGGCGTGCCTTCCGGCACCACGCCCCGGAATGTCCGACGATGAATTGGGCAGGCCCCATAACGGGCGAGGCTTTCGAGGTGAGCGGGGGTCCCATACCCCTTGTGGAGTCGAAACCCGTAGCGAGGATATCGAAGATGGTAGTCATTCATCAGGTGGTCCCGCGTGACCTTGGCGACAATCGACGCTGCGGCAATCACGTAACTGAGGGCATCGCCTCGGATCACCGCACGCTGAGGGAGAGGAAGCCGCCGCAAGGGAACGGCGTCGATCAACAGCGCATCAGGGGGGATGCTCAAGCGGGAGACGGCCTCTTCCATGGCACCGATCGTCGCTTGGAGGACATTGACCCGCTCGATGTCCCGGGGTTCGACCATGCCCACTCCCACCGCGACCGCGGACTGAAGGATCTGGCAGTACAAGCGTTCACGTTCCGCCGGAGGCACCACCTTCGAGTCTCGGACACCAGCGATCGGCTGCCGCCACGGCAGGATCACGGCCGCCGCCACGACGGGACCGGCCAGCGGTCCCCGCCCGGCCTCGTCGATTCCTGCGATGCGGCGAAACCCAACCGCCTCAAACTCCCGCTCATAGGTCAACATCGGCTCACGGGCGACGCAGACCTCCGGTACGATGCGAACGCTAGGATACCGGCAATGTTTCCGAAATCGGCGCGTCGACGGACTCGGCCGCAGGTTCTGCGGTCTTGCGCGGCAACCGAGTGTCCATGCTCCGTTCGGCGATCCGCGCGGCACGTCCTTGCCTCGATCGCAGGTAGTAGAGCTTCGCCCGTCTGACCCGGCCGGACCGCATCACCTCGACCTTGTCGAGAAACGGGGAGTGGATCGGGAAGATCCGCTCCACCCCGACGCCGTACGACACCTTGCGGACCGAGAACGTCTGACGGTTGCTCGCGCCCTTTTTCCCGATCACGACGCCCTCAAAAACCTGGATGCGTTCCTTTTCGCCCTCAATCACTTTCACGTGGACCCGAACGGTATCGCCGACCTCAAACGTCGGAGCCTCCGGTTTTAAGAATCGCTTTTCAATCCGCTGCATCTGATTCATGGCTTCCTCCCATCCTCGCTTGCGTCACGCTCCACAGACCCCGCCGGCCTCGGAGCGAGATGCCGCGGACTTCTGGCCTTCGATAAACCGAAACCCCCGGCGTCCACGGCTCCAGAGTCGTGGAGGCTTTTTCTGTCGAATGACCTCGTCACGACCGCCCCTATCTCGTGAGGGGATTCTCCGCATCGATGTGCCGTCGCTCCGCCTCGGTAACCTCCGCTCGACCGAAGAGATCGGGGCGGCGACGGAACGTGTCGCGCAGCGCCTGGTCGCGCCGCCACGCCCTGATCGCTGCGTGGTGACCGGACAATAACACCTCCGGAACCCGAAGCCCCCGGAACTCGGCAGGCCTCGTATACTGCGGGTATTCCAGCAAGGAGTCGACGAACGATTCCTCACTGGCCGACGACGGATCGCCCAACACGCCCGGAACCAGACGGGCGGTGGCGTCCACCATCACGAGCGCGGCTAACTCTCCTCCGGTAATCACGTAATCGCCAATCGACACATCCTCCCAGGCGGCCGTCGCGCCAATGCGGTCGTCGATCCCTTCGTAGTGTCCACAAAGGAACGTCAACCGGCGGGACTCACGGCTCCACTCCGACGCAAGCTCATACGAGAATCGGCGCCCGCGGGGAGATGTCAACACCCACCGGCGCGGCTCGCCATCGGCCCTCAAGACGTCGAGCGCTCGGGCGATGGGCTCGACCTTCAACACCATACCAGCCCCGCCGCCATAGGGCACATCGTCGACGGTCCGGTGTCGATCGCTGGTATAGTCACGCAGATCGATCACCCTCGCATCGAGCTGCCCCTGCTCTTGCGCTCGTCGGAGGATGCTGGTGCCGAGCACCACCCGGATCATGTCCGGGAAGAGCGTGATGATGTCACAACGTATCATCGTCCATCCACCCATCGGGCGGCCGGACCACGACCCGCCCACCCCCGACGTCGACCGCCACGATCACACTCGCAACAGCTGCCAGCAATCGCTCCACGGACCCCGCCTTCACAACCAAGATGTCGTGCGGTCCGGTCGACCAGATGTCCCGCACCACCCCGATCATCTCGCCTCCCTCGGTCCACACCGTCAGCCCGATGACCTCGTCATGGTAAAAGCGCCCCTCGGGCAGTGCCGGCCGTTCGGACTCCGCAATCGCGAGGTAGCAGCCACGAAAGGGCACCGCATCGTCGAGCGATGACCATTCCTCGAACCGGAGGCAAAACCCTCCTCGCGGATCTTCCCGAAGCGCGGCCACCGTAAGGCGCACCGGCGGTGTTCCGAGGGCCCAGAACGCCGCGCCGACCCGAAAGCGCCCAGCAACATCGGAGAGCGATTCCACTCTGACTTCTCCCCGCAGGCCGTGAGGCTTGCCGATCCTCCCCACCAGGACGCGGCCAGCAGGCAGCGCCTCGGGATCACACCGAGACTGCAGACTGGGGGACTCCACGGGTATGGACGGTGCCGTGTTCATACTTTCGTTCGGTCGTCCGAACGCCTCGGCGCCCTAGCTCGCCTGCGGGACCGCAGCTCCGGCCCCCGCTTGCTTCAGAAGCTGCTTCACGGTATTGGTAGTCTGCGCCCCCTGCTTCAACCAGCCGGCCACCCGGGTCAGATCCACCCGAATCCCGGATGCGTCGGCCAGCGGATCATACGTTCCCAATACCTCGATAAATCGTCCATCCCGCGGCGAGCACGAATCCGCCACGACGATACGATAAAATGGTCGCTTGTGTCGACCGTGCCGCGCCAACCGAATCTTTACCATCTCGTCAATCCCCTTTCCGTTCTGTCACCCCTGGTTCGCGTGTTGTGCCCTGTGCCACACGCTGGCGAGCCGCCCTGAGCAGCCCCCCGTATCCGTCTTCCCCCACTGTGCCGATGCCGTGTCGAACGGCAAAGGGTTCCTTGAAACGTCCCGTCGCACGGATCGCCTCGACCTTGGACTCGATGCGGCTGATTAAGCTGGCCGCGCCAGCCGCGTCCGTATCGAGCAACACGCTCGCAAAAGTCTGATAGTCATGCCGACCCGCAAGGTCAACCTTGCGCAGCGAGGCGCGAATGGCTTCCCCGACCGCCCGGATCGCTTGATCCGCCTCGGGCCCCTCCAGCGCGTCGCCCGAAATGGCGGTGACCACCGCAGCCAACGCACGCCCTTGACGCTCGGCCAGTTTGATTTCCCGGCGGTACAGATCATCAAAGTAGGTCCGCGCGTAAAGACCCGATACGCGATCGAACCGCTCGACCGCGAGAATCCGCTCTTCCAACTCAACCCGATCCGACACATCCCGAATGAGGATCATGGCGAGCGGGGCCCCGTCGGCACCCTTCATCGGAATGCATGCCGCCGGCATCACTTGCCCTCCGCGCCCCGGGAGATTCACGTCCAGCACCGCATGGGGTTCGCCCCGCTCCAATGCGGCCACGCCCGGACACGCCGTCTCGCACAGATCAAACCCTTCGGCGCTTTGGCACACCGCCACCTCGCTGCAGACCCGCACTCCAACCGATCCGGATGCGGTGGAGGCGGTCAAGCGTTCGGCCGCCGGATTGAGCGCCACGATCCGCAGCGCCCGGTCGATGACCATGACCCCGTCCGACGTATGCTCAAATAGTTCCTTGAGCCGCTCCCGCTCGATCTCGAATACCACGCGTCGCCTCCCCCACCCGCTCGGTCGATACAGGTGCCTGCTGCGTCGTACGCTTACGCGGAGAAGAGCCGGGCAGCCAAAGACTGGCCTCGGGGTCCGCTCAAGGTCTTCATCATCTTCTTGGCTTGGGCGAATTGTTTGAGCATCTGATTGATTTCTTGAACCGTCGTGCCGCTACCCCGGGCGATGCGTTTTCGACGACTGCCGTTGATCACATCGGGGCTTCGCCGCTCGCGCGGCGTCATGGAACTCAACATCGCTTCGATCCGAACCAGATCGCGCTCGGGGCTTTTATCCGCCATGCGCTCCGCGAGCTTTGCGCCTCCAGGAATCATGCCGAGCAAGTCCGAAACAGACCCGAGCTTTTTCACCTGCTGCAACTGCGCCCGGAAATCATCGAGGGTAAATCCGTCGGAACGGAACTTCTGTTCGAACACCCGCGCGTCTTCCCTCGACAACACCTCTTGCGCCCGCTCCACCAGGCTGGCGACATCACCCATTCCCAGGATTCGGGACGCGGCGCGTTCGGGATGAAACGGCTCGAGCGCGGCCAGCGATTCGCCAACCCCCACGTATTTGATCGGCTTGCCCGTGACGGCGAGCATCGACAGCATCGCTCCCCCTCGCGCATCGCCCTCGGTCTTGGTCAGCACGATCCCCGTGACACCCACACGCTGGTTAAACCGTTCGGCGATCGAGACCGCCGCCTGCCCCGTCATCGCGTCGGCCACCAGCAGTACTTCGTGGGGCCGTACCGCATCCCGGATCGCGACAAGCTCCCCCATCAATTCCTCATCGATCTGCAGGCGCCCCGCGGTATCCAGTACGACCAGATCGACGGTCCCGCGATCGGCTCTCGCCACGGCCGACCGGCACACCGCTTCGGGTGTCTGCTCCGCCTCCGGCGTGTGGACCGGCACCCCCAGTTGCTCCCCCAGAACCTCGAGTTGACGAATCGCCGCGGGCCGCTTTAAGTCGGCAGCGGCCAGCAAGACGCGGCGGCCATCGGCGAGAAAGGCCCGGGCGATCTTCGCCGCAGTCGTCGTTTTCCCCGCCCCCTGCAAGCCGACAAGCATCACCACCGTGGGCGGATTGGGCGCGAGCTGGATGGGCCGGTGGACTTGGCCCATCAAAGCGCACAACTCGTCCCACACAATCTTGATAACCTGTTGGCCAGGAGTGAGGCTCTGCAGAACTTCTTGCGCCAACGCCCGCGTTTTGACGGATTCAAGGAGCGTCTTCACTACCGTGTAGTGCACGTCGGCTTCGAGGAGCGCCAGACGCACCTCTCGGATGACCTCCGAGACGGCTGCCTCATCCAATAGG
>Ga0180094_1000201_pt1 | contig 13021 bp, 10 predicted proteins | sample EasRivT47_16_1Da_FD_121786 | JGI IMG/M metagenome (GOLD analysis project Ga0180094, IMG submission 121786) | Soil microbial communities from meander-bound floodplain in the East River, Colorado, USA - East River metaG ERMLIBT47_16_1Da | ecosystem: Environmental > Terrestrial > Soil > Floodplain ... | reverse complement strand
GCACTCGCGCTCGATTGGCTCGGCATCGTGCACGACGATGAAAAGGCGGTTGACACGGTTCATGAGCAGGAACTGGCGCAGCGCCTCGTAGCGCTGCGGCGTGTTCCACGCGCGCGAGAGCGATCGGTCGAAGACCCGGACGACGCGTTGGGTCCGCGCGATCAGGTCGTCGATCAGCTCCTCGTACTCGCGCAAGCCCTCGAAGCGCCGGTACTCCGCATTCGGCAGGTTGCCGCGCCGCTCAATGATTCCGCTTTTCTCCTTCGCCAACGGCGTCCTCCAAGAATGTCATCGCGGGATCTTGGCGCAATTGCGTCGGCCGCCCAGCGCGTTACCGGGGGTCAGATCCCCAAGACAAATCCTTGGGGCCCCTCTTCCGCCCCTCGACGCGCTCCGCTCACCGGTCACCGATTTTAAGGTATCCGGCGCGATACCACTGGTACAGCAAGCGGACGGTCTCGCGGTCCAGCCGGACGAGCGGCGGCAACGCGCGCCGGTCGGCGAGCCGGAATAGCTTTCCTGCGGAGGGGCCGGCGAGTGCTTGGGCTTCTCCGTTGATGTAGACGGTGCGGTTCCGGAACAGCATCCGCGTCGGACCGGCGAGGCGCACGCCGCGGCGTGCCGCCTGCGCCGCGAATGCGCGCTCGGCAAGCGGGCGGTGCGGCCGGGTGAACCGCACGGGGTCCTTGGGCTCGGTGAGATAGCGGCCGAGAAACCGCACGGCATCCGCGTCGCTCCAGCGTATGCGCCGCAGCATGGCGAGCATCCGGTGCACCATGTCATCAGCGAGCCAGGCGGGGCGGCGCGCGGGCTGCAGCCCGCGGTCCTCGTAGAGGCCGTCGAGGACGAGCTCGTCCTGCAGGAAATCGAGGAAGCGGGCGCCGAGCTCATGTGCGCCCGGCGCGCGGAAGCCGATGGAGTAGGTGATGCAGTCGCTCAACGCGATGCCGTCGTGGGCGCAGCGCGGGGGCAGGTAGAGCAGGTCGCCGTGCCGCAATACCCATTCCCGCGTGGGTCTGAAGCGCCGCAGTATTCTGAGCGGGGCGTCCTCGACGAGCGCGAGATCGCGTTGGGCGCTGATGCGCCAGCGCCTCCGGCCCTCGCCCTGGAGCAGAAACACGTCATAGCTGTCGAAATGCGGACCGACACCGCCCCCGCGCGGCGCGTAGCTCACCATCAAGTCGTCGAGCCGCGCGTAGGGAATGAACGCGAACCGGTCGAGCAGCTTCTGCGCGGCGGGAAGCGCATGATTGACGCCCTGTACGAGCAGGGTCCAGCCCGCGCGCGGCAGCCGGCCCAGCTCGCGCGGCTTGAACGGCCCGTAGCGCACCTTCCAGCGCCGCCCATCGCGCTGCACCAGTCGGGACTCGAGATCGTCGCGCCCGGCGAGCTCAATGAGCGTCGCCCGTTGCACGATGCCGGCGCATTCGGGGAGCGCGCCGCGCGCCAGCAGCGGCTTCTTCTGCCAGTGGCGGCGCAGGAACGCGCGGGGCGTCAGTCCGGCAAGAGTAAACGCTTCTGACATAACGGGATGCACGCCATTGTACGCGGGACGAGGCGCCGGGAAATTTTTCGCTGAAACCGCTTGACCGCGGCGTTTAAATGTTCTCAAAATGCACGCAGCCACGGATTCCGACATGCTTCCGGAAACAGTGCAACCATCCGTCACGCTGCAGCCGGGACAGCCCGCGCCGGGCTTCGACCTGCCCGATGCGGACATGAAGATGGTCAGCCTCGACAGCTTCCGCAATCGCCGCAACGTGGTGCTCTACTTCTATCCCAAGGACGACACCCCCGGCTGCACGCGGGAGGCGATCGAGTTCAGCGAGATGGAGGACGACTTCGGCGCGCTCAAGGCGGTGGTGGTGGGCGTGAGCATGGACGACTGCCTCTCGCATGGCGCCTTCCGGGACAAGCACGGGCTGTCCGTCCAGCTGCTCGCCGACGTGGAGGGCGAGGTGTGCCGCCGCTACGGGGTCCTGCACGACAAGGAAGTGGAGGGCAGGAAGAAGCTCTGCGTCGTGCGCTCCACCTTCATCATCGACCGCAAGGGTGTCCTGAAGCACACGCTCTACGGTGTCAGCCCGCGCGGGCACGCGCAGGAAGTCCTGGAACTGTTGAAGGACATCGGCAAGTGCAAGTAGGCCAGGACACCGTCGTCGAGCTTACCTACGAACTCACCGACTCCGATGGCAAGTTGGTCGAGCGGACCGAGGACCCGATCGAGTACCTGCACGGCGGCTACGACGGCATTTTTCCACTGGTGGAGCGGGCGCTCGCCGGCAAGAGCGTGGGTGACAACTGCCGCGTCCGGCTCGAGCCCGATGACGCGTTCGGCGAGTACGATGCCGAGCTGATGCACCTCGAGCCGCGCAGCAAGTTTCCCGCCGACGTCGCCATTGGCATGCGGTTCGAGGGGCGCGGCGTCGAGTCGGGCACGAAGCTGGTCTACACCGTGACCGACGTGGCCGACGACAAAGTCGTGGTAGACGGCAATCATCCGCTTGCGGGGCGGACGCTGCAGTTCACCTGCACCGTGACCGCGGTGCGCGCGGCGACTGCCGAGGAGATCGCGCACGGCCACGTGCACGGAGCACACGACCACCATCACTGATTGAACATATCCCCTCCTGCCCGAGGGTGAGCCGGGAATTCGAGGAGCATGTCTCCGAGCCGGCAAACGACCGCCGCGATGCAGCGCGGCGGGACGGACGGGGTGGCGCGACGCGACGGGGTGGTGGGAGCCGGGTCTCAATTACCCGGAGTCACCTCGAAGCTGATCCGTCCGGCGGTGTCCGTGACGCGGATCCGCACCCAGTTCATCCCGGGGCTTCCGAACACTTCCAGGCGCGTGAAGTTCTCGATCGCCGCTCCCGTCGCGGGATCGCGAAGGGGCGCGTCGACGCGATATCGGTGCGTATCGCCGTGCACGAGCAGCACCTCGCCCTTGAAACTCAGGGCCTCCTTCGCGAGCGCCGCCAGCAGCTCGCGATATCCGAAGTAGCGTCCGGCTGGCGCGGCCCAGGGGTTGGCCTGCATGAACATGACGACGGCGTGCAGCCCCTCTCCGCGCGCCAGATCGAATGACTGCGTCAACCACCGGCCCACCGCGGCGCTGCGCGTGCGGAATTCCTCCGGCATCTGGCGCGCATTGTTGGCGTTGCCCGGCACGTTGAGCGTCACGAACAGCACGTCCCCGTGGCGCCAGCGCGCGTGCTCGGGGTAATCCGGTAATTGGCGCGCGAGCCGGATCTTGCGCTGGCCGAGACTTTCCTCGCCGCGCGAGAACAGCTCGCGCAGCTTCTCCAGCCGCTCCAGCGGATCGTAGCCGCCCGCTTGGTAGCCGCGGCAATCCGTCCATTCGTTGTCACCGGGGACGAAGATGAACGGGTGCCGCGTCGAGTCGAACCAATTTCGCCGCTGGCGAAACAGTTCGTCGCTGCAGGGTGCCCACGCTGCCTTGAAGTCGCCGACGTGGACCACGAACTCGAGATCCTCCCCGTCCATGGCCGCCAGCAGAGCGGGGAAATGCGCTTCCTCGAACCAGGTGTAGGGCGTGTCGCCGAGCGCGCCGAAGGTGAACTCCGCAGCGTTCGCCGACAGCGTGGCGCAGAACGCCGCGATCGCCGCGAACAGGCGCGCCTGCCTATTCATCAAGCTGGCGGCGCAGGCGGTAGAGCAGGTCCAGCGCTTCTTTCGGCGTCAGCGCGTCCGGGTCGAGTTCGCGCAGCCGCGCGAGAACCGCGTGCTCCTGGGCCGCTGACTCGTCGCGCGCGGCGTGCGCGCCCGCGGCGAACATGTCGCGCTGCGGTCCTGCCGCGAGGCCGTGTTCCTCGAGCTCGGCGAGGCGCTTGCGCGCGGCGCGGATCACCGACCCCGGAACACCGGCGAGCCCTGCGACCTCGAGCCCGTAGCTCCGGCTCGCCGGCCCTTCCTCGACGTTGTGCAGGAACACGATGCCGTTCTTGTGCTCGACCGCGTCGAGATGGACATTGGCGACCTGGCGGAAATCCTCGGCGAGCCGCGTCATTTCGAAATAGTGCGTGGCGAAGAGCGCGAGGCTGCGGTTCCTCTCCACGAGGTGCCGCGCGATCGCCCACGCCAGCGCAAGCCCGTCGAGGGTGGAGGTGCCGCGGCCGACTTCGTCCATCAGCACCAGGCTCGAGCTCGTGGCGTGGTGCAGGATAGTCGCAGCCTCGGTCATCTCGACCATGAAGGTGGAGCGCCCGCCGGCGATATCGTCGGCGGCGCCGATGCGCGTGTAGATCGCGTCCAACGGTCCGAGCCGCGCGCGTTTCGCGGGCACGAACGAGCCGCAATGCGCAAGCAGCGCGATCAGCGCCACCTGCCGCATGTAGGTGGACTTGCCGCCCATGTTGGGGCCGGTGACGATCAGCATCTGGCGCGCGCCTGACAGCCGCGCGCCGTTGGCGAGGACGTGCTCGACCTGGCGCTCCACGACCGGGTGGCGCCCCGCCTCGATCTCGATCAGCTGCTCTTCGGTGAACTCCGGCGCGCAGTAATCGGACTGCGCCGCATGCCCGGCGAAGGCACAAAGGAGATCGGCTTCGGCCAGTGCAGCGGCCGCCCGCTGCAGCGCCGGAATATGCGGCGCGAGCTTGTCGAGCAACTGATCGTAGAGCAGCTTCTCGCGCGCCAGTGCCCGCTCCTGCGCGGACAGCGCCTTGTCCTCGAACGCCTTCAGCTCCGGAGTGATGTAGCGCTCCGCATTCTTGAGCGTCTGCCGGCGGCGGTAGTCAGCGGGCACCCTCTCGGACTGCGCGCGCGTCACCTCGATATAGAAGCCGTGCACGCTGTTGTACTCGACCCTGAGATTCGCGCTGCCGGTGCGCGCGCGCTCACGGGTCTCGAGCTGCACCAGGAACTCACCGCAGTTCGACTGGAGCGCGCGCAGCTCGTCGAGCTCCGCGTCGTAGCCGTCGGCGATGACGCCGCCCTCGCGCAGCACCGCCGCCGGCACCGACTTGATGGCGGCGGCGAGGAGGGCGCCAAGCTCGTTTTGCGGCGCGAGCGCGCGCGCAAGCTCTGCAAGGCGTGTTGCCGGGTGGAAGGCGAGCGCTTCGTACAGCTGGGGCAGGCGCTCGAGGGTTTCGCGCAGGCCGGAGAGGTCGCGCGGGCGCGCCGACTTGAGCGCGATTCGCGCCGTGATGCGCTCGACATCCACACACTGCTTGAGGATTCCGTGCAGGTCGCGCCAGGGCGCCGCGCCCGACTCACCGATCAGCGCCGCCACTGCGCCGAGTCGGTCATTGAGCGCAGCGCGATCGCGCAGTGGGTGGTGCAGAGCATGGCGCAGCAGCCGGCTGCCCATGCCGGTGGCGCAGGTATCGAGCAGGGAGAACAGCGTCGGCGCCGGTTCGCCGCGTATGGTTTCGGTGAGCTCCAGGTTGCGGCGTGTCGCAGGATCCATCCGCACCCAGGCGCGCTCCTGCTCCACCACCAGGCTCCGGACATGCGCGATCGCCGTGCCCTGCGTGGAACGGGCGTACTCGAGCAGCGCGCCCGCGGCTCCGAGCGCAGCGGTCAGGTCCGCGGCTCCGAAGCCCGAGAGGTCGTGCGTCTCGAACTGACGTGTGAGAACGCTCCGCGCAGATTTGATATCGAAATGCCACGGCGGCAGGCGCTTCACCGGGGTGGATGAGCCATTCAACAGCTCGGCTGTCGCGTCATCGGGAACGAGGATTTCCGAGGGCGCGAGCCGCTCGAGCTCGACGGCCATGTTGCCGACAGTGGTTTCCATGACCGCGAAGTGGCCGGAGGCGAGCGAGAGCCAGGCGAGCCCCAGCGTCGCGCGCTCGCGGGCGAGCGCGAGCAGGACATTGTCGCGCTTGTCCTCGAGCAGCGCCGCGTCGGTCAACGTGCCGGGCGTGACGATGCGCGTGACCTGGCGCTCGACCGGGCCGCGCGACGCGTCGGGATCGCCGATCTGCTCGCAGATCGCGACGGACTCGCCGAGCTTCACCAGCCGCGCCAGGTATTGCTCCACGGAGTGGTACGGCACGCCGGCCATCTTGATGGGCGTGCCTGCCGACTCGCCGCGGCGCGTAAGGGTGATGTCGAGCAGCCGCGCGGCGCGCTCGGCGTCCTCGTAGAACAGTTCGTAGAAGTCGCCCATGCGGTAGAACACCAGCATGTCCGGATGCTGCGCCTTGATGCGCAGGTACTGCTGCATCATCGGCGTGTGCTTCTCGATGGGTTGGTTCATGATGGCGGGGGATTTCAGCCCCGTATTTTGCCGGTAACCGGGCGCCTCGGCATAGCTCGGGTGTGCTTTACGGGCCGCAGGTGCGCCCTTAGAATGGGGTCAGGTTCGAATTTCCGACCACGTCTGCAACGCCGCACGGAAATTCGAACCTGACCCCAGGGGAGGCGGTTATGAAACGAATTTTCGCGGCGGTGGCGCTGCTGTGCGTGAGCTTCAATCCGGCGGGCGCGGCCGACAAGCTGAAGATCGGCTTCATCAGCACGCTGTCCGGCCCCGCTGCGGCGCTCGGAGTGGACATCCGCGACGGCTTGAACCTCGCAATCAAGCACCAGGGCGGCAGGCTCGGCGGGCTCCCGGTCGAGCTCATCATCGGTGACGACACTTTCAGTCCCGACGTCGGCAAGCAGTTGACCGACCGGATGTTGAAGCGAGACGACGTGCACATCATGACCGGCATCGTGTTCTCCAACATCCTGCTGGCGGTGGCCCCGGCGATTTTCCAGGACCAGACCTTCTACATCAGCCCCAATGCGGGCCCGGCGGAGTTCGCTGGCGACCGCTGCAGCCCGTTTTTCTTCAACGTCGCGTGGCAGAACGACAACCTGCACGAGGCGATGGGCAAGCACGTCGCCGACAAGGGCTATCGCAACGTGTACCTGATCGCACCCAACTATCCTGCCGGCCGCGACGCATTGAACGGCTTCAAGCGCTTCTACAAAGGCGCGACCTCCGGCGAGGTCTATACCAAGCTCGGCCAGCTCGACTACGCTGCCGAGCTCGCGCAGTTGCGCGCGGCGAAGCCCGATGCGGTCTTCATCTTTCTCCCGGGCGGCATGGGCATCAATTTCATCAAGCAGTACAACGCTGCCGGCCTGGCCGGCTCGGTTCCCCTGTTCGGGCCGGGATTCTCGGCGGACGAGGACGTAATCCGCGCGGTCGGCGAGGGCATGCAGGGCATGTTCAACTCGTCGCACTGGAACCGCGACATCGACAACCCGCAGAACAAGCGCTTCGTCGCCGATTTCGAGAAGGATTACGGGCGGGCGCCGACGCTCTACGCGTCCCAGGGCTACGATGCGGGACTGCTGATCGACTCGGCGGTGCGCGCGGTGAAGGGCCGGATCGAGGACAAGAACGCGTTCCGCGCGGCCCTGCGCAAGGCCGATTTCAAGTCAGTGCGTGGGGCGTTCCGATTCAACAGCAACCACTACCCGGTCCAGGACTACTATCTGCGGCTGATCGCCAAGGATGAGAAGGGCCGCCTCACCAACCGTATCGTCGGAACCATATTCAAGAATCATTCCGACGCTTACGTGAAGTCCTGCAAGATGTAAGCGTCCCATTCCACCCCCATCCCCACCTTCCCCCATCAAGGGGGAAGGAGATTCTTTGGCTTCTCCCTGAGGGGGAAGGAGCACTTTGATGAACGCGTTGCTGCTGCTCGAGCAGGCACTGAACGGGCTGCAGTTCGGCTTGATGCTGTTTCTACTCGCGGCGGGGTTGACGCTCGTGTTCGGCATCATGGACATGGTCAACCTCGCGCACGGCTCGCTCTACATGATCGGCGCCTATCTCGCCGCGACGCTTGCGCAGGCGACCGGCTCGTTCTGGATTGCACTGCCGCTCGCGATGGCGCTCACCGCGCTCATCGGCATGGCGCTGGAAGCGGGGCTACTGAGAAAGCTCTACGAGCGCGACCACCTTTCCCAGGTGCTCGCGACCTTCGCGTTGATCCTGATCGCGAACGACCTCGTGCGCATGATCTGGGGCCCACAGGCGATGATGCTGGATGCGCCGCGCGCGCTCGCGGGCACGATCGAGATCATCCCCGGCGCGCCGTATCCTGCGTTCCGCGCGTTCATCATCGGCGTCGGTCTCGCGGTCGCTGCGGTCCTCTACTGGCTGATCGTGCGCACGCGCGTGGGCGCGCTGGTGCGCGCCGGCGCGTCCAACCGCGAGATGGCGCTGGCGCTCGGCGTCAACGTGAAGCGGCTCTTCACGCTGGTGTTCGGCCTCGGCGCTGCGCTGTGCGCGTTGGCGGGCGCGATGCTCGGACCGCTGCTCGCCGTGCAGATCGGCATGGGCGAGAGCATCCTGATCCAGGCGTTCGTGGTGGTCGTGATCGGCGGCATCGGCTCGATCCGCGGCGCACTGGTGGGCGCGCTGCTGGTGGGCATGGTGGACACCATCGGACGCGCGTTCCTGCCGGCCCTGCTGCGCGGCTTCCTGACCAACAATATTGCCGACGCGCTCGGCCCGACGCTGGCGGCTATGGCCGTGTACATCCTGATGGCGGCGGTGCTCTACTGGAAACCGACGGGGCTGTTCCCGGCGCGGGGCTGATTTGACCGATAGACCGAAACAAGGCTGGCTGCTCGCGGCGGTGCTCGTCGCGGCCGTCGGGTTTCCGTTCATGGCAGAAGCACTCGGCTCCGGCTACTACGTGGGCGTGGCGACACGGGTGATGATCTACGCGCTTGCCGCATCGAGCCTCAACCTGGTGCTCGGCTACGGCGGCATGATCAGCTTCGGGCACGCGGCGTTCTTCGGCGCCGGCGCTTATACCGTAGCGATCCTCGCGCAGGAAGGCGTCGGCTCGGCGCTCATCGCGTGGCCGCTCGCGGTGGCGGTCAGCGTGGCATGCGCGATTGTGATCGGCGCGATCAGCCTGCGCACGCGCGGCCTCTATTTCATCATGATCACGCTCGCGTTCGCGCAGATGCTGTATTACTTCTTCGTCTCGCTCAAGGCCTACGGCGGCGAGGACGGCATCAATCTGGCCGCGCGCTCCCACCTCCCGGGAATCGATCTGCGCGACGAAACGGCGTTCTATTTCCTCGTGCTGGCGATCCTCGCCGGCTGCCTGTATCTGCTCCGGCGCCTTGCCGCCTCGCGCTTCGGCGCGGTGCTGCGCGGCATCCGCGAGAACGAGGGGCGCATGACGGCGCTGGGCTACCCGACCTATCGCTATCGCCTGGTGTGCTTCACGCTCGGAGGCGGGATCGCAGGCCTCGCCGGCGCGCTGATCGTGAACCAGCACGGCTTCATCAGCCCGAACCTGCTCGACTGGACGCAGTCCGGCACGCTGCTGATCATGCTGATCCTCGGCGGCGTGGGGTGGCTCTACGGCGGCGTGGCGGGCGCCGCGGCGATGCTGCTGCTCGAGGAGGCCCTGTCGCACTGGACCGGCTACTGGAAGCTCGGGCTCGGGCTCATCTTGTTGTTCGTGGTATTGCGCGCGCCGGGCGGCATTGGCAGCTGGCTCGCGCGGGACGGCGCTCGTGGCTGATTCCCTGCTCGAAGTCCGGGGGCTGTACAAGCATTTCGGCGGAGTTGTCGCCACCGACCGGCTCGATCTCGGGGTCGTCGAGGGCGGCGTGCACGCCCTGATCGGACCGAACGGCGCGGGCAAGACCACGCTCATTGCGCAGATCTGCGGCGAGGTGGAGCCCGACTCCGGTCACGTGCTGTTCGCGGGCCGCGACATCACGGCCCTGCCCGGACACGAGCGCGTCGCGCTCGGGCTTGGCCGCTCGTTCCAGATCACGCGTATCTTCCGCGGTCTGACGGCGCGCGACAACGTCGCGCTTGCGGTGCAGGCACGCAGCGGCAGCAGCATGCGCTTCTGGCGCCCGGTCGCCGCCGAGCGGGCGCTGTTCGACGAGGCCGACACGGTCCTCGCCGGGCTCGGAATGACCGCAGCCTCCGGTCTTCCAGCGGCGAGCCTGTCGCATGCCGACCAGCGCCGCCTCGAGGTCGCCATCGCGCTTGCCTGCCGCCCCCGGCTGCTGCTGCTCGACGAGCCGCTTGCCGGCATGGGCGCCGAGGAAGCACAGGCGATGGTCGAGGTCATCAGGCAACTCAAGCCGCACACGACGATCCTGATGGTCGAGCACGACATGGATGCCGTGTTCCGGCTTGCCGATGAGATCTCGGTGCTGGTGGCCGGCCGGGTGATCGCGAGCGGCGCGCCGCAGGTGATCCGCGACGATCCCGAAGTCCGGCGCGCCTACCTTGGGGAAGAGGAGGCGGCGGCATGAGCGGCGGAGCAGGGGCCCCGGTCCCTCATTCCCGCCCTTCTAGCCCTCACCCCCGCCCCTCTCCCAGGTGGAGAGGGGAGACTCGTGATTCCCTTCTCCTCTCGGGAGAAGGGCATGGGATGAGGGAAGGGAGAAGGGAGGCTCGACCCTTCCTCTCTCCACTTGGGAGAGAGGGAAGGAGTGAGGGGATGGAGGGTTGGGGTGAGGGATAGCTTGGCAATGTGAATGAAATCACGACAGGAGGATTCTCCTGTTGAGAAATCATTCGCGACTTTCCCGGGTGATTTTCCAATCGTGAAATTTGCACGAATTTCCGCTTCGCGTGGATTCTAAAAACTCTCGATCTTTCACCCAGTTAAGCGAATTTATGGTGTTCATCGCAATTCCCCGAAAGCATGGCATGGAAGTTGCGGATAGCCCGGTGAGACGCAAACGCCCGAAACGGGCCAACCAGTTGATTCTGGCGGAGAAAGAAAATGAGCACCATCAACGGAACGAGCGGCAGCGACACCCTGACCGGCACCAGCCGATCGGACACCATTTTCGGCGGCCGTGGAAGCGACACGCTGATCGGCGGAGCGGGAAACGACTCGCTGTACGGCGGCAGCGGCAATGACACGCTGAATGGCGGGACCGGCAGCGACACGCTCAACGGCGGCAGCGGCAGCGACACGTTGAACGGCGGCGACGGGAACGACAGGCTGGCCGGCGGTTCCGGAAGCGATACCCTTTATGGCGGCAGCGGCAGCGACAAGCTGAGCGGCGGCAGCGGCAACGACATCCTGATCGGCGGCGTCGGCGCGGACACGCTGCGCGGCGGCTCGGGCAACGACGTGTTCGTCTACTCGAGCGCCTCCGATTCGACCACGTCCAGTTGGGATCGCATACTCGATTTCAAGCAAGGCAAGGACAAGATCGACTTTTCGGCCCTGCTTGGTGACGTCAATCTCGCTTGGGGAGGCAAAACCGCCCTGGCGAATGGAGTCTGGTACTCAAAATCGGGCTCCAGCACTTTCATCAACGTCGACCTCGACGGCGATGCCCGGGCCGACCTCAAGATCGAGTTGAAGGACACAAAAAAGCTCGTCCTCACCGAGGACGACTTCATCGGCGTTGGCATCGACGTCGTCGCCGGCGGCAGCGCGCCGGTGGCGAGCAATAGCGCCGTGGTGGTCAACGAAGACTCCACGATCTCCGGCAGTCTCTGGGCCACGGATGCGGACGGCGACGCTCTCAACTTCAGCGTCGTCGGCGGCCCGGCCAACGGCACGCTGGACTTCAATAGCGATGGAAGCTTTACCTACACGCCTGATGCGGACTTCAACGGTGGCGACCAGTTCACCTACATGGTGAGCGACGGATCGTCGGACTCGAACGTCGCGACGGTTGCAATTACAGTCGATCCGGTCAATGACATGCCGGTGGCGCAGAATGACAGCGCCGCTACCGATGAGGACACGGCGATCCAAATTTCCAAGTCGGATCTCCTGGGGAACGATTCCGACGTGGACCACGGGGACGTGCTCTCCCTGCTGTGCGTCGACACGACCGGCACGAAAGGGGTCGTGGGGCTCAATGGCAACGGCGGCGTGACCTACGATCCCAGCGGCAAGTTCGACTATCTTGCGCAGGGCGAGAAGGCGCTCGATACCTTCAGCTACACCGTGCAGGACAAGGGCGAAGCCACCGCCACCGCTACCGTGACCGTGGAGGTGACTGGCGTCAATGACGCACCGCGCGCCATGGCCGACCTGATCGAAGCGAGCTACGACGGCAAGGGCTTCGACATGGATCGGGACGCGTTCGGCAATGTGCTCGACAATGACTTCGATCCAGAGGGCGACGGCCTCATCCTCACCAAAGTCGACGGCAGCGACGCCAATCTGGGGACCTACCTCCAGGGCGAGTTCGGGTACATCAACTTCGCGGGCGACGGATCCGGCAACTGGAGCTACTTCATCAACTACGACGGCGTCAACGAGCTGGCAGTGAAAGGGGAGTTCACGGACGTGTTTGGCTATACCGTGGCCGAGGACACTTCCATCGGCGCCTTCACGACGAGCTCGCTCTCGATCCACCTTACCGACGCGGATTTCATCCTCTGACGCGCTGCTGACGTTCCCCTCACCCTACCCCTCTCCCAAGTGGAGAGGGGTTTCGTTTCTGAAACTCCCGCGCTGCTTCCTCCATGGTGAGGAAGACCGCCCCGCCGTCGGCGGCGGTCCGGATCACGCGCTCCAGCATCAGCATGCGCGCCCCGCGCCCGATGACGTAGGGGTGGCAGGTGTAGGTCAGCACGCCCCATTCCACGTTGTCGCGCAAATACACGAAGTCGCCGATCCAGTTCTCCCCCACCGCATTCGCATTCATCAGGCCCTGGCGGAAGGTCGTGTCGGTGCGCACGTACTCGAAGTGCGGCGCGTCATCGGCAGCCCAGTGAATCGGCATCTCCACCAGAGCCGTTTCTTTCCCGAATCTCGCGGGCTTCTCGAGCTCGATCACGTCGCCTTCCCGCGCGTAGTAAGGGGTGTAGTCGTCGCCCATCAGGCTGCTATCGTAATGAAAGCCATGCTTGAGCAACAATCCGACCGAGTGCGGCGAGAGGTCCCATGACGGCGAGCGATAGCCTCGCGCCGCGTTTCCCGTCAGCTTCCTGATCGCCTCGTTCCCGCGGACGAGCTCCCTTTCCTCCTCGTCATGCGTCAGGCTTGCAGGTGGCCGATGCGTCCAGCCGTGGTGTCCGACCTCGTGCCCG
>Ga0180094_1000200_pt1 | contig 13033 bp, 10 predicted proteins | sample EasRivT47_16_1Da_FD_121786 | JGI IMG/M metagenome (GOLD analysis project Ga0180094, IMG submission 121786) | Soil microbial communities from meander-bound floodplain in the East River, Colorado, USA - East River metaG ERMLIBT47_16_1Da | ecosystem: Environmental > Terrestrial > Soil > Floodplain ... | reverse complement strand
TGCTTTGCTGCCAGATCGCGCGGGGCTTGCCGGTAACGCGCCGATTGCCATGGCAGTCTTATTCCCCGCGACACTGTTCATCGGTGCAACGTTTCCATTCGCGGTGCGGATCCTTACTGATGACCCGAACGCCGCGGCATCTGCCACGGCACGCGTCTACGCGTGGAACACCGTCGGCGCGATTGCGGGTGCCTTGCTGGCCGGATTCGTGCTGGTTCCTGCATTGAGGTTCGAGGGCAGCATCTACGTGGCCGTGCTGGCCAACCTCACGCTGGCATTGGTCACATGTTTGGTCGTGGCCCGCGCGCGGTATGCCTGGAGCGCGGCAGTTCTGGTCGCGTCAGCCGCCTTAGCCATTCTGTTCCAGCCGCAGGTGCCCGAAAAGCTCCTGCGCACGTCGCCACTCAATGTCGACAAGCACGGCGAACTGCGATTCTATGAAGTGGGACGGTCCGCGAGCGTCGTTGTGCTCGAGCAGGATGGCGCGCTGATGCTGCGAACCAATGGGCTGCCGGAAGCGCTCATCGAAATGACCGGGATCGCTCCAAAGTTCAGCGGTGAGTTCTGGCTTTCGCCCCTCGCGGTAATCGCCCGCCCGCAAGCCGAATCCATGCTGGTCGTCGGCTACGGCGGCGGCGTGGTGCTGGACGCCGTACCGCCCTCCGTGCGTCACATCGATGTCATCGAGCTCGAGCCGAAGGTCATCGATGCCAACCGCGCTGTGACCGAGCTGCGCAAGCGGGATCCGTTACTCGATCCCAGGGTGCAGATCGTGATCAACGATGCGCGTGGATCGCTGGCACTGACGACCAAGAGGTACGATGCGATCGTCTCGCAACCCTCGCACCCCTGGACGGCGGGTGCGTCGCACCTCTATACGCGCGAGTTCATGCAGCAGGCCCGCGACCATTTGCGCGATAGCGGTGTCGTCGTGCAGTGGATGAACGTCAGCTTTCTCGATGAAGATTTGCTGCGATCGCTTGCCGCAACCCTGCTTGACGTGTTCGAGAACGTCCGGCTGTATCGACCCGATCCCAGCACTCTTGTATTCCTGGGATCAGACAGCCCACTGGATCTCGAGGATGAGGTTACGCGCACCGGCACACCGCTCGTGCTGTCGCCCCGTCACTACGCCCGCTTCGGCGTTCACGCCCCGGAAGATATTGTCGTCGCCCTGGCTGCCGATCAGGTTGGCGTCGAAGCGCTTGCGCGTGGTGCGCCGTTGATCACCGACGACATGAATCGCATGGCAACTGACAATGTCTACGATCGTGGCCTCGGCCTGGATGCGGCGAAGTTGAGCCGGATCCTCGACGCTTACGACCCGCTGCAGCGCCCGAACAGCTTCATCTATTCCGGACTCGCGAGCCGATTGTCATTTGCTTACATGGCGCGACGCATGGCTCTGTTCACCGCGATCGATGCGACCATGCCCAATCGAATCGCCCGGATGGCACGGTTGCTCGGCGACCCCTCGATGTCTGCCTATGCTCAAGCTATCGCGATCAGCAGTGGGGGCGACACTCGGGCGGCGCAACGCTTGTTTCGAGAGTCCCTGGCACTTGATCCGCGCAACGATGCCGCGCGCTACGAGCTGGTTCGGCCGTCGCTAGCGGCGCTTGCACAAGGGCGCGCGCCAGCCGACATCGCCGCCGAAGCGTCCCAACTGCAGGGTCCACCGGCGGCGGTTATCCAGGCCGGCAGACACGCGGTCGCAGGGGAATGGGCCAAGCTTCCGACTCTCGACGGCGAATTGGCCGCAGCACGCTACACGGATCCGTGGTACATCGAGTGCGTTCAGATGCGCGTCGACTGGCGCACCCGTGTCTCGACTCCCGAGCACCGCGCGCGACTTGGACGGGAAGCTCTCGGCCTCATCGAAGAGATCATCGTTTCACAGCCCAATGCATCGATGTATGCGCTGCGAGCACGCAGTGCCATTGCCGCCGATCGCCCCGACGTGTTGCTGGAATCCATATTCGGCTACGCCCAGAGCACGCTCAACAGCATCAGCCGGCTGAATGACAGCGAGGTACCGATGCTGAGCGGCACGCTCGACACCTTGCTCAAGGCGATTGACGAAATGGGTAACGACGTCCGCGTGCGTCCGCAACGTGTTCAGGAAGTTCGCAGCAAGATCGTAGCCGCCAGAGATCAGATCCGATCACGGACCACCGCTTCCGGCGCCCGCTGAGCTGCCATCCGCCGGCCGACAAACCGATAGGCAAGCGTCGCCGCGAACACACCCGCGATCAGCACCAGGACCAATACAACGAGCCGCCAGAACGTGAAGTCGACCAGCGCACGCATGTCACTCACGGTGCGCTGAACAAGATCGCTCACCTGTGGCGCGCCCGCGTTCAATTGTAAGACCAGCGATTCGAGTTGCTTCGCAGTTGCGGCGAATTCCCGCGCCGCGTTGGCGTAATCGGCGATCTCGAACCGTTTCCTGGGCTGGGTCGCTGGCGCGGGTACTGTATCCTTTTTCTGGAAGCGGTCGAACAGCGTGTCGAGTCCACGCAGGGTGCCCCGCACTGAATCGGAGGTCGCCGTTCCGGCCTCGAGCGCACCCTTCAGCTCGCTGACCAGCGCCAGCATGTGCTGCTGCTGCGCCGCCAGTTCCTGCATGAACTGATGGATGATCGCTTCACGCTCGCGCGCTAGTAACTCGGGAAGCTGCCCAGCTACATTCCCGGCTGCCTCCGCTGCCAGGCTGACACGATTGACATCCTGCAGTGCACCGCGGGTCTCAGGCATGGCCGAGATCTGATACGCAAGGCGTTCGATCTGCATGTCGAGCAGTTTTGGCGACCGCTGCAGGTAGTAGATCGTGCGCTCGGCGAGATAGCGTGTCTGTGTGATTTCCTGAACTGCCGGATCGAGCGTGCTCAAGGGATCCAGGCCGATAAACGAGAACAGGCTTCCGGCCGATTGTGACTCACCGGGTCTTGGGTGGCCGACCGCCCGCGCGAAGTCCTTGAAGTAAACGTACGCCACTGCCCGCACCTGGGGATTCCTTTCCCGCCACTCGTCGATCACCTGATGCAGTTGCTGCACGTGCGTTTCGGTCAGGAACTCGGAGACCAGTGCCCAGGCCCCGGGCTCGAGCTTGCGATGCGCATCGCGGATCGGCACCGCGCGCTCACCGTATTTCTCCTGAACCCATGAGTCCTCCATGACCATCCGGCTCAGCGTCGCGAGCACGACCATGTCGAGCGCGTTGGTCACCGGATTGGCTCCCGTTGCAATCGTGTAGGCGGACGTCGCCTGAGACAATCTCCAGTTCTGGGCCGCCAGCCGCTCGGCGGCATCCTCAGTCTCCACCTGAAAGCGTTGAACCGGTTCGCCGATTCCTCCCGCATACTCGTCAGCAAAGCGCATGACGTTGAGTTGCAGCTCCTGCAGCTGGGTGGCCTGGGCTTCGGCCTTTGCCTCTGCACCAGTCAGTTTGCGCATGAAACCGCACCCCGCCGCCACCATCATGATGCAGACCAGCACGAGCAGGTTCGCGGCGAGGACTGGGCGTCGCAGTTGCCGGCAAGCCAATGGCCAGGTCGACACTAAAGTCGAATCGCCGTTCACGCGAAGATCTTTCCCGGGTTGAGAATGCTGTGGGGGTCGAACGATGACTTGATCCGCCGCATCAGTGAGACCGCCGACTCGCCAGCTTCCTCGATGAGGAATTGCTGCTTGCCGAGGCCGATGCCGTGCTCGCCCGTGCACGTGCCGCCCATTGCCAGGGCGCGCCGGACCAGACGCTCATTCAGCCGATCCGCCTCGGCGACTTCGGTCGGGTCGTCGCGATTCACGAGGAGCACCAGGTGAAAGTTCCCATCCCCGACGTGACCCACGATCGGTGCAGGAATTCTCGAAGTATCCAGATCGCGTCGGGTCTCGAGAATGCACTCGGCGAGGCGTGAAATCGGCACGCAGACATCGGTTGCCAGTGACGTCGCTCCGGGCCGCATTGCGAGAGCCGCCCATGCCGCATCGTGCCGCGCCTTCCAGAGGCGGCTCCGATCCTCTTGCTTGAGTGCCCACTCGAAGCCGTGCCCGCCGTGCTCGCGCGCGATTTCCGCAACCATGGTCGCCTGTTCCTTGACCGCAGCCTCGGTGCCGTGAAACTCGAGAAAGAGCGTCGGAGCTTCCTTGAGGCTCAACTTCGAGTATTGATTGACCGCGCGGATCATCAGTTCATCGAGTAACTCAATGCGTGCCACTGGAATGCCCAGCTGAATGGTCTCGATGACCGTGTCGACGGCACCGCCAAGCGCATCGAACGAGCAAACTGCCGCGGACATTGCCTCCGGAAGCCCGTATACGCGGAGCGTGACCGCAGTGATGACTCCGAGCGTGCCCTCCGAACCCACGAACAATCGGGTGAGGTCATACCCGGCCGCCGACTTCCGCGCACGCGTCCCCGTACGAATCACCGAGCCGTCCGCCAGAACGACCTCGAGGGCCAAGACATTCTCGCGCATGGTTCCGTAGCGAACCGCGTTGGTCCCGGATGCGCGAGTGGCGGCCATGCCCCCGATCGTGGCGTTGGCACCTGGATCGATCGGAAAGAAGAGTCCGGTATCGCGCAGATACTCATTCAGGGCTTCGCGCGTGACGCCTGGCTGCACGGTGACGTCCAGATCGCGCTCGTTGACGGCGATGACCTGGTTCATGCGGCTGAAATCGACGCACACCCCGCCTCTGGGCGCGAGGATGTGGCCCTCGAGCGATGTACCCACGCCAAACGCGATCACGGGCATTCTTGCCGCATGACAGGCTTTGAGGACCTGCACGACCTCGGCAGTGTTTTCTGGGAATGCCACAGCATCCGGCGCCTGTGCTATCGGATGCGTGATGTCGCGGCCATGGTGCTCCCGCACTGCCAACGACGTGGACAGCCGCTCGCCGAACAACGATTTGAGCGTATCGAGAACTGAGCCGCGGTCAGGTGACTGCGCGTTCAATGGCCGCCTCTGGCTCCCCCTCCCGCTTGCGGGAGAGGGTTGGGGTGAGGGTCCACTCCCTCTCCCACCCGTGGGAGAGGGTTGGGGTGAGGGTCCACTCCCTCTCCCACCCGTGGGAGAGGGTTGGGGTGAGGGTTCGTTGCATATCACCTCGAGCGCACCGGTTTCTCTGCAACCTCCGACACCCTCTAACTTCCGTGCATTGTAGAGACAAGGGCAGAGGCACTTGCTGTGCATCCGCAATGTGTCGAACGGCATCGGGCGCCGAAGATATGAACGGTACATTGATCCCGGTACACTCGGTGATCGAACGAGCGCCGGGGGCCCTGGCACAGCAGATGGTCAACTTCGAGTTCTCCGGCGGGTTCTTCCGCAAGGGTCACTATACCGTCCTGCTGATCGCGCTCGTCCTCGGGCTTTTCGTGCTTCCACCCGTCGTCCTCGGGCGCCCGGGGCTCTCCCTGCTGCTCCGGGTCGCGATCACCTTCGTATTCTTCGCGGCGTGTTATGCGATCGCCGCGAATCAGCGGGCATTTCGGGTGACTATAGCCTTGGCGATCGTCGCGGTCGCCGCGGGATGGCTCAGTGAGTTCGTCACCCATCCGTTGCTCCCCGGCCTCGCGAGTGGTCTGGCTGCCGCCTTCTTTCTTTGGACGGTGTTGCTGCTCCTGAAGCACGTTCTGGGTCGCGGGTCCGTGACGCTCGACAGACTGTTTGGCGCTATCTGCATCTATCTTCTCCTGGGGCTCGCCGCGGCCGAGGTATTTGCTCTCATCTACCACGTTGACCCGAACTCGTTCGCCGTGAGCGAGGCACTCCGCAGTCGGATCGGGCACGGCCTGACGGACGAAGCACGAAGCATTCTCACCTACTACAGCTTTGTAACACTGACGACGGTCGGCTACGGCGACGTGTCCCCAGTGAGCCTCGGGGCCCGCTCGATGGCGGCGCTCGAGGCCGTGGTCGGGCCACTCTATCTTGCGATCCTCATCGCACGCCTCGTTTCACTGATGGATCTGCGGAGCAAGACGCGCGACAGCTGATCGAGCCACTTCAAGCATCAGAATTCCTTTTCAGCCTCTTCATGACTTCGCAGCGCGTCGACCTGATAGAACTTCGCCCAGCTGTTGGCCAAGGAAAAGAGCATGGGTTTGCCGATCACCTTGCTCAGGGCGCTCGGCAGTGAAAAATGACGGCGGTTGGAGAAATAGTTGAAATAATTCCTGTAGTCCTCATCCGCCTCTCCCAGGACGTTCCTCGCGGCGAAACTCCCGCAGAAACTGGCCCAAGGAATTCCGACGCAGCCGAGACTCCTTGCGCGCCGAGAATTCCGGCCAACTGCTCGGCGTGATACGTCTGTTGATCAGTAAAGCCGAGGGTCTGTCGGCATTCGAGTTCTGACGCAACGGCTTCCTTGCCGCCGGCGCCGAGCCCGCGAAACAGCGAATCCTGCCGCAGCCTTGTGGCCGTAACGCCGGACCAGTTGATGCAGTTCCAGCTCGCTATCAGGAGTGAGAAACCCCGCGCTGCGCCCCGTGGTGATCCACCAGTTCTGATTGACCATCCTCACGTCCGCAGGCGTTCCACGGCGGGCGATCGGTTGCGCAACTCGTTCATCCTTTGACCGCCGCGTCCTCGCGCACCCAGGAATCCAACAGGGTGTACGTAACGGCCAGTATCACGGGGCCGATGAACAGTCCGACCACGCCAAATCCGATCAGTCCACCAATGACGCCGGCGATGATCAGGAGCAGCGGCAGGTCGACGCCTTTTCGAATCAACAATGGCTTCATGACGTTGTCGATGACAGCGACGATCACGGCCACTACGACCAGGACGCTGCCCCAGCCGATGTGTCCCGACCAGAAGAGCCAGATGATCGCGGGAGCCAGCACCGGGATCGGACCCAACTGCGCCACGCAGAGCACAAAGATCACCGCCAGCAGCAGCCCGGGCCGCGGCACACCGGCGAGCCATAAGCCCAGTCCAGCGATGATCGACTGCACCACGGCCGTGACGATCACTCCGAGCGCCACACCGCGCACTGCCTGGCCCGCGAGGCGCATCGTCTGTTCGCCGCGCTCCTTGCCGATGCGCCGGGCGAACATCAGCACACCCTTGGATGCCGTTTCGCCATTCGAATACAGAATTGCCGCTATGACGACCGTCAGCAGAAGTTGAATGACTACCGCCCCGAATCCGCCCGTCACGGCCATCACCCAGCTCGCGGTCGAGCGAACGTACGGCCGCAGGGCTTCCGCAACCGTTTCGGGGCTCGCTGCGGCCAGCTCCTGCCACTTCGCCGCGAGGCGTGGACCGACCCACGGCAGGCCAGCCAGCCATGCTGGCGGAGGATCGAGCCCTTCTGTGGCCAGTTCCCGTAGGAGGTCAACGCCCCCAACTGCTGCGTCGACGAGCACGGCAGCGGCCAACCCAAAGGGCACTATGAAGATCGCCAGCATGACAAGGGTCATGAGTGCAGTCGCCGGCACTCTTCGACCACCCATCAGCCGCTCCACTCTGACGAGCACAGGCCAGGTCGCCACCACAATCGTCGCCGCCCAGATCAATGCGCCGAGAAATGGCAGCAGGGTCCACAAGCTGCCCGCAATCAGGGCAGCGATGACCAATATCACCAGGAAGGTGCGGGTGAGATCAGTTGAAGCTGGCATTTGCATGGATCCCGCCTCCGTGGAACAACGCTGAAGTCTCAATCCGGACTTCGTACGGAGCGAACTCCTGAATCTGGAGCGGTCAGCAGCTCGCGAGTACCTCGCTCAGCCGCCCAGGGCGATTGCAGCCGCCACCAGTACTACGCCGCCCAACAGGAAAATGGAGCCGACGACCCACGGCCTGCCCAGCGTGTGCTTCGACCATGAGTAGCCCGTGATGAACAACAGCGCCAGCAGGACCGCATTGGATACGCGCAGCGCGAAGCGAGCGTCGTCGAAGAGCAGAAACGGAATCGCGGCCGGCACACTGGTCACGATCACCAGCATGCAGCTCATCAGGGCGCCCAGTGCATCCTCCTTGGTAACCGTGTTCGGTGTGGGCGGCTTCGAGTGCACATTCTCGACGATGCGCCGGTACAGTGCTTCGCGCTCCGTAGCGCTCGTGACATCGGCCAACACTTCGTCGAGCTCTCCGGCCACGAGCGACTCGGCCCTGGTGCGAGTCGGCGACTGACGGATCATTCGGCCGATGCGCCGCAGGCGACCTCGACCGAAGAGCTGTCCGACCAGGTACAGAGCGCCGTCGATGATGCCCCAGGCGACGTTGCAGCCGATCACCGCGATGAGCAATTGACGCGCGCCTTCGCGACCTTCGTCCTCGATGATGATCCCCGCACCCAGCGTGAACGTGAGCGTCATGATGAGGCCGAACAGAATCTCACCGAGACTTGTTGCCGGGTCAACGAGTCGATGCACGAGCGAAGAGCGGCTTTCCGATGTCATTTCTTGTTTACCTCATCGCTGGACGTCGGTCAGGATGCACGGCTTGCCGCAACTCAAAGCGGCACGAAATACAGCAGCAGCGCGATCATCAGGTACACGGCAATGAGTTGCACGCCCTTGTACCAGTTGCCCGATCCACCCGACGCCACGAGCGCTCCGATGAACACGGTGAGGAACAACAAGCCGACGCCGCCCGCACTGAAAGACAACTGAAAGTAACGCGGCCCAACGAAGTAACTGGCGAACACCAGCACCGGTGCCACTAACAGCGCGATCAGGATGCAACTGCCGAGGGCGATACCGAGTGACAGGTCGAATCGACCCTTGCGCGCCATGCTGACTGCGGAGATGCCCTCGGCGACACCGCCGACACTCGCCAGCAGCACGATTCCCAGGAACGGGGCCGAGAGCCCAAGCGCCTCGCCCGTACCCTCAACGGCACCCACGAGTATTTCACTCAGAAATGCGGCAAGCACCGAACTGCCGACAAGCACTCCAAGACACAAGCCCAGGCTCCAGGGCTTAGCGTGTTCCTCGGCGCCGGCCTTGGCTGCGCTCGCGAACATTTCCGGATGCGTGCGGATCATGAACACCAGATACAGCGCATACAACACGAGCAGCAAAACCGCGAGCCCGAGGTTGATGCTTTCCTCCTCTATTGTGGCTGCGCTTGGCGAAAACGTGCTCGAATAAATGCTGGGCAAGGCCATGCTGATGACCGCAATGAACATCATCGTGGTATAGACGCCCACGGCCTTCGGATTGAACTCGAGCATGTGGTATCGCAGCCCGCCGAGCAGGAAACTGAGGCCGAGCACCAGCAGCAGGTTGAACAGGATCGCACCGACGAGCGATGCAGCCACCATCGTATAGAGACCCGCCTTCAGCGCCACGACGCAGATGATCAGCTCGGGAAGATTCCCGAACATGGCGTTCAGAAGGCCGCCGATGGAATCGCCGGTGTAATGCGTCAGGTGTTCCGTGCTGTGGCCGATCAGCCGTGCAACCGGAATGATCGCCAGCGCCGCGATCAGGAACATCACCGGCGCGGTGATGCCCGGCACGTACTCGAGCGCCATCGCGATCGGTACGAAGACGAGCATCCAGTGTTGCGACCAGTTGATCTTTTGCATCAGCGAGCTCCTGTTCCGGCAGTCGCTAGGCGTTGACCGCGAAGTCGCCGCCGAGGGCGAGGTGCAGGTTGACGCGTTGCACGCGCCGTTCGCTTTGCACCCGAAGCAGGTTCATTCGCGAGACGTGGTAGGCCAGCTGCTGCTGCTGAACCGAGCGTAAGTCGCCCGAACCGACGCGATAGCGCGTCTCCGCGAGCCGCAACGCGCGCTCGGCGTCAATCGCGGCCGACGCCAGGATTGCTTCGCGATCCTGCAGAGCGAACTCGCTTGACAAGGCATTCTCGACATCGCCGAATGCCTTGAGCGCTGTCTGGATGTACTGCGCGATCGCTTGCTTTTGCTCAGCGGTACGGACCTCGACCTGCGCCTTGAGCGCTCCGCCCGTGAACAAAGGTGCAAACACGCTGCCGCCCGCGCTCCAGACGGGATTGTCCCGGTCCTGGAGAACGAACAGGTCGCTGGTGATGTCGGAGCCGCTGCCGGTCAGCGAAATGCGCGGCAGTCGGGCGGCCTGCGCCTCCTTGACCCGACTGAAAGCGGCCGCCACACGCTGCTCTGCCGCAATGACGTCGGGCCGCCGCTCGAGCAACTCGGATGGCAGGCCCGCCGGTACGGTCGGCACCAGACTGCCGAGTTGCGTTGGCGCGGTAATTTCGGCTGCAGGATATCGTCCGACCAGCAGTTCCAGGGCGCGCAAGGACTGTTCATGAGCCAGCTGCACCTGGCGCAGGCTGTCGCGGTATGTCTGCAGGTTGACGCGTGCCGAGGCGACGTCCAACTCGCTGCCGATTCCGACCCGCAGCCGCTGCTCCGCAAGCTCCAGCAGCTTGGCCGCCGCATCCACCATTTCGCTGAGAAGGTCCCGTTGCAGCGCGGCCTCGGTAGCGAGGAACCAGGACTTGGCGACGAGAGCCGCCAGCGACTGGCGGGCGAAAGCGAAGTCCGCATCTGCGGACGCGTGCTGCTCCTTGGTACTCCGTACGCTGTAGCGGACGCGTCCCCAGACGTCGAGCTCCCAGGATGCGCTCACGAGCACGCCTTGCAGGCCCGAATTGTCACCGGACATCTCGCCGCCGGCGCGGCCGAGCGCATCAACTGCCGGATAGAGCTCGCCGCCCGCAACGCGGACATAGGCCGCCGCCTGCTCGACGCGTGATGCCGCGACCCGCAGATCGCCGTTGTACTTCATCGCCTCCGCGACAAGCTCCTCGAGCTTGGTGTCGGCGAATGTCGCCAGCCAGTCTCTTTCGACGTCTCCCGGGGTTGCCGGTCCCGCCGTCCACTGATCTGGCAATGGCGTAGTGGGCAGTACCTGTTCGCGCAATTCGTCTGACGATGGTGGCGACTCGAGAATGCAACTCGCAAGTGCGACGCACGCCGCGAGCAGCAAACGCGAGCGCCAAACGGCACCCGCAGCGCGACTCGACGTGCGCTTCTCTGCCATTTCAGTGCAGCTTGAGGATGAGGTAGTTCAAGTAAGAACCGACTCGAAGAATGACCCTGCGGAGAATCTGAATGTGACGACCGTGCTGCGTGTAGATCGCGCCCTGCCCCACGGCGCCCGCCGCCAGGAACAGTTCCTGATCGCGCTCGGCGATGTTGAGTCGTACGGCAAACCGGCCCGGAGGCAGTGGAACAGCGCCGGTTTGCGGTATCGTCTGACTCATCGGGATCTGCCCTTGACCCTGCGCCCACACGATGGAATCCACGGATGCCTTGATGATCCGGCCCGGGTAAGTCGGCAGCGCAATTTCCGCTTCGTCGCCTGGCATCACTTCGTGCAACTCGTTTTGGTGATAGAGAGCGATGACCTGGAACTCGTCCTCGACGAACGTCATTACAGGTAGCGCCCCGAGGGCTGTTGCCATCTGACCCGGCCGCAACTGCAAGTTGATGACCGTGCCGTTGGCGGGGGCGTAGAACACCGTCTGTGAAAGCTCCCACCGCGCGTTGGCGAGCTGGGCTTTGATCTGTGCGATTTCCGCCTGATCGTCGCCAACCGTTGCCCCGAGGCGCGCACGGATCTGTGCTTCGGCAGCGATGTTCGCGCTCAGCTCCGCCTCAAGCTGGCTCACGTCTGATTCCGTCTGCTCGAGGGCGAAGCGGTCTCCTGCGCCGGTGTCAGCGAGCTCCCGATTCTGCTGCACCCTCTTGCGGGACAGCTCGAGTTTGGCGCGCACTGCCCGAGTGCGGCTGACCGCGGACCGCAACTCCTCGTTGAGCTGCTGAACCGAGCCCTCGGTCGCCGCGAGCTGCGCCTCGAGAGTGCGCACCTGCAGCTCGAACGGCGTCGGGTCGATGCGGAACAACACGGCGCCCTTTTTGACCGCGCTGTTTGGCTCTACGGGCACTTCAATTACGCGGCCGCGAACCTGCGGCACGACCTGCACGACGTACTTGATCACGCGGACATCAGCCGACGACGGCGCATAGATATTGAGCATCAGGATCAGTGTGGTCAGGGCGACGATCGGAATCACCACCACCGTGACCTGCGACACCTTGTTCCACGGCAGCAATTTGAACTTGAAGAAGATCAGCCAGACGAAGAACGCATAGATCGCGAGCAGCAGGGCTTCCATCAGCGAACCCCCTCGCTCGCCTGGCCCGCCGACGCGCGGCTCTCGAGCTTGGCAAGGCGCTCACGGATCAGCTGCATCGCACCAGACAGCTCACCGCGCTTCTCGAGCGCCTCCAGTTCCTGCCGCAAGCGTCCCAGCTCTTCGCGCAATGAAGGAGATTCAGCAGCGGTCTCGCCCTTCGCCTTCAGCTCGGCGTAATAATCTTCGTGCTTGTCCCGACCGTACGCCAGCTGGTACAGAGAGGGCTTCGAATAGGCCCATAACCACGCCAGCGGCCAAAGCAAGCCCCCGAAAACCAGCGACAGAAGACACAGGACGTGAATCGCGTCCTTCTGTGGATGGTGGCGCTTTTCTGCAACTTTCTCCGGCAGGATGTGAACCAGCCAGAACAGCGCGATGCCGCCGATCGGAAGCACGATGATGATGAAGAGCGCGAGAGCGTTTGCCGCCTTGTCGGCGAACGCGCCGCTCGCAGCCAAACACGGCGCGGCCACGGTGCAGGTGAGAACGAGCACAACCGCTCGCACGATTGTCGATATCCGCACTTTTGCGATCATCCCGTTACTGTGCCCGACTTCGGGCCGCTTCTTGTTCGTTATGGCACGCGCCGAATGGTAGTGAAAGATACCACACGGACACGTGCCATCATGAACTCTCAGCGCGGCGTGATCGAATACGGATTGCCCCCGAGGGCATTTGAAATGTCCGCAATCGCATTCTGGGCCCGCACGCTATTGCCGGCGGCATCCAGGGGCGGCGAAATCACCGCGATGCCGAATTTGCCGGGTGCGACGGCAATGATGCCGCCACCGACGCCGCTCTTCGCCGGCAGGCCCGTGCGATACAGCCATTTGCCGGAATCATCGTACAACCCGGCAGTTGCCATCACGGCAAGCACT
>Ga0180094_1000199_pt1 | contig 13082 bp, 11 predicted proteins | sample EasRivT47_16_1Da_FD_121786 | JGI IMG/M metagenome (GOLD analysis project Ga0180094, IMG submission 121786) | Soil microbial communities from meander-bound floodplain in the East River, Colorado, USA - East River metaG ERMLIBT47_16_1Da | ecosystem: Environmental > Terrestrial > Soil > Floodplain ... | reverse complement strand
AGGTCGCCCGACAGTTCGGGTTGGGCGTGCTGCCCCGGCGCGCCGGCCTGGTGCCGTTCACCTTCACGGATGCCTTCCGGGAGCTCTCGTCGCGGCTGTCCGGACTCTCGGTGCCGGCGCGAGTCACGACGGGTTCGCACGCCTTTACCGATTCCATCCTGTTTACGCATCGCGGCCTCAGCGGCCCGGCGGTCTTGCAGCTCTCCAGCTACTGGCAGCCGGGCGAGCCGGTTGTGGTGGATCTGTTGCCGGATCGGGATGCGCTGGACCTTCTGAACACCCTGAAGCAGACCCAGCCCAGGGCCGTGTTACGCACTGGACTGGCCCAGCACCTGCCGAAGAACTTGGTGGCAGAGTTGGAGGCGCTGTGGTGGCCGGATCGGGCCGAGACGCCGATCGCCGAGCTGCCGGGTCGGCTGATGGCCGAGCTCGCCGGGCACTTCGCCCGATGGGTGCTGCGACCCGCTGCGACCGAGGGCTATCGCACGGCGGAGGTGACCGTCGGCGGGGTGGACACCCACGACCTGTCGTCGAAGACCATGGCCAGTCACACTCATCCGGGCCTGTATTTCATCGGCGAGGTGGTCGACGTGACCGGTCATCTCGGTGGCTTCAATTTTCAGTGGGCGTGGTCCTCGGGGCACGCGGCCGGGGAGTCGGTTTAGCAGCCTGTTCGCTTTCCAGAGTTTGAGGGGGAGAATACCGTGTCCAGACAAGAAGCCCAGTTTCCTAAAGAGCACACCGAAGATGGTGAATTCAAACGGCAAGATGATGCGTTTCGCGGGTGGGTGACGGAGGATGGGGCTTCCGGCTATCCCGCGGCGCGTGGCCGCTATCATGTGTACGTGTCGTTGGCCTGCCCCTGGGCGCACCGCACGATCATCGTTCGGAAGCTCAAGAAGCTGGAGGGGGTCATCGGGATGACGGTCGTGGACCCGATCCGTGATGAACGCGGGTGGGCGTTCCGAGACGGGCCGGGACATTCTTCGGATCCCGTCAATGGCTTTCAGTTCTTGAGCGAGGCGTACGCGGCGACCGATCCGAGCTACCAAGGGCGCGTCACGGTCCCGGTCCTGTGGGACACGGTCACCAAGCGCATGGTCAGCAACTCGGACGACGACATCATGCGGATGTTCAATTCCGCGTTCAACCGTTTCACGGAGAGCACGGTAGACCTCTACCCGAAAGACCTTCGCGAGGAGATCGATCGATTGAACGCGTTCATCTACGAGAACGTGAACAACGGGGTCTACCTGGCCGGGTTTGCCACCTCGCAGGAGGTCTACGAGAGGGCGGTGCGACGCTTGTTCGACGCCCTCGACACGCTGGACGCGCGCCTCTCCACCACGCGTTATCTCTTTGGCTCACGCATCCTGGAGACGGACTGGAGGCTGTTTGTGACCCTCGTCCGGTTCGACGCCGTGTACCACGGTCACTTCAAGTGCAACATCCGCCGCATCGTCGATTACCCCAACCTGTTCGGCTACCTCAAAGACCTGTATCAATGCGAGGGGATTTCAGACACGGTGAACTTCGATCACATCAAGCGACACTATTACATGACGCACGACGAGATCAATCCCACCCGGATCGTGCCCGTCGGCCCCGCCCAGGACCTCACGACGCCTCACGGACGGGACCACCTGAACTGAGGGCGAGGCTCTTTATAGGTGATTATGTCGCTTCCCAGCCGGGTTGGCCCGGTTTCGCTCACTCTTCTCAGACGCTATAAGAGCCTCGCCACCAAGAAGGGGCGGCTTGAACTCGGCCTCTTCCTCGTCGAGGGGAACAGGGCGATCCGGCAGATGATGACCAGCCATCCGGACCAGATCGTCGAGATCATCGCCACCGAGGAACACGTCTCCCTTTACGGTCAATATCCCGTCCGGGTCGCCACCCAAAAGCAGTTCCAGTCGATCTGCTTCACCAAGACCCCTCAGGGAGCGATGGCCGTGGTGCGGCAGCCGGCTGGCATCTATACCGATCGTCTTCCGGACACGATCGGCACCCATATCCTGCTGCTCGAAGATGTTCAAGATCCCGGGAATGTGGGAACGCTGATCCGAACCGCAGCCGCCTTCGGGTATTCGGGCGTGATATTGAGCGAGCAGTGCGCCGATCCCCTGTCTCCCAAGAGCGGACAGGCAGCGGCCGGCACCATGTTGTCCGTCTGGATGAGACGGACGGAAGGGTATCTCGATCTCGTCAGGGCGCTGAAGGACCGGGGGTATCTCGTTGTGTCGGCCGATTTGAACGGCGAGGACGAGCCGACCATCGTGGGCCGCAGGGAGAAGCTGGTGCTGGCGCTGGGCAATGAAGCCTCCGGCCCGTCGCCCGCGCTGATTGGCATCTCCGACTATCGACTCAAGATTCCTATTCGCCGCGACCACGCGGAATCGTTGAATGTGGCGACGTGCGGGGCGATCGCGATGTATGTGAGCTCGATTCCAGTTCGCTCACCTTGACGGCCGATCCCTGAAACCCGTATCATCAGAACAATTTGGTCGCTCGAACCCGCACCGCGCCGTGGGCGCGGATTGAAAACCCTCACCATCCTGCCGGGTGGCGGAGCAACCCGCATAGCGCGCTCGTGACACCTCTCGTTCCAGTCCATCACTCAAGCACCTAGGAGCGTTCCCGCGAGGAGTTCTCTTCCGCCTCCCGTACACCCATGCTCGTCCAGACCAGCCAGAGTGTGAATGCACTGCGCGCCGCGACCGAGCGGCGACGGACGTTCGCCATCATCAGTCATCCGGACGCGGGGAAAACGACGGTGACCGAAAAACTCCTCCTCTACTCGGGCATGATTCGGACTGCCGGGATGGTCGGCCGACGAAAGGGAGGAGCACTCGCGACATCCGATTGGATGGGCATGGAGCAAGAGCGGGGAATTTCCATCACGGCCTCGGCGATGCAATTCGCCTACAAGGACACTGTGATCAACGTCTTGGATACCCCGGGGCACCAGGATTTCTGCGAGGACACGTATCGGACCCTTACCGCCGCCGACAGCGCGATCATGGTCATCGACGCGGCCAAGGGCGTCGAGGTCCAGACACGCAAGTTGTTCGAGGTGTGTCGGCTCCGAAAAATTCCCGTGCTCACGCTGATTAACAAGATGGACCTCCCGGGCCGCCCGCCCCTGGAACTCATGGCGGAGGTCGAGGAGGTGCTGGGGATCGAGGCCAGCGCCGTGAATTGGCCGGTGGGCTCGGGCCGAGAGTTCGTGGGGGTGGTCGACCGCCCCACCCGAACCTTGCTGCATTTCACCAAGGCGGGGGCCGGGGGTGCGGCCAAGGCCGAGCTGAGACGGATTCCGTTCGACTCACCCGAGCTCGAGTTGCTCGTCTCACCCGAGCTGCTTGAGCAGGCCCGCCACGACCTCGACCTCCTGGAGGTCGCCGGCAACCCATTCTCCCGTGAACGGTTTCTCCAGGGCGCCGTGACCCCGGTCTTCTTTGCGTCGGCGTTGACCAATTTCGGGATCGAGAACTTCTTCGATGCGTTCGTGGAGCTCGCACCGTCCCCGAGCGCCCGCCCCGCGGATCGGGCCGACGGCACCGAAACCAGCGTGGATCCGATCGCGACGCCGTTTAGCGCGTACGTCTTCAAGCTCCAGGCGAATATGAACCCGCGCCACCGTGATAGCACGGCCTTTCTCCGGGTGTGTTCGGGCCGATTCACCCGCGACATGGTGGTCAAGCACCACCGCCTGGGGACCGAGGTGCGGCTCTCGCGGCCCCACAGCCTCGTGGCGCAGGAACGCACCACGGTCGACGAGGCCTATCCCGGTGACATCGTGGGCATCATCAATCCCGGCCAGTTTGCGATCGGGGACACGATCTCGCTGGCTGGCGGATTCAATTTCAAACCCTTGCCTCAGTTCCAGCCCGAGGTGTTCGGCCGCATCTTTCCCAAGGACGTCGGCAAGCGAAAGGCGTTCGACAAGGGCTTGCGCCAGATGGCGCAGGAGGGAACCGTGCAGATCCTCCGGAGCCTGACCGAAACCGACTCGTACATCGCCGCGGTGGGGCGCCTGCAGTTCGACGTGCTCCAGTATCGCCTCAAGAACGAGTATGGCGTGGAGACGACCCTCGAATCGCTTCCCTTCCAGTGCAGCGCGTGGCTCGAGGGCGACCCCGAGACCTTCAAGCCCCCGTACACTTCGATCGTGGTGAAGGACCGCCTCGACCGCGCCATGGTTCTCTTTCCCAACGCCCTGGCCAAGACCTACGCGCAGGAACGCAATCCCGACCACACCCTTCTGGATTTGGGCTAGAGGAGCGTTATGAGCGGACAACCCAAGACTCAAAACATGGCTTTGTTCTGCGATTTCGAAAACGTCGCGCTGGGCGTGCGCGACGCGAAGTACGCCGAGTTCGATATCAAGAAGGTCTTGGAGCGCTTGCTCCTCAAAGGGAACATCGTCGTCAAGAAGGCCTACTGCGACTGGGAGCGCTACAAGGACTTCAAGAAGGTCATGCACGAGGCGGCGTTCGAGTTGATCGAGATCCCGCACGTGCGTCAGTCCGGCAAGAACTCCGCCGACATCCGCATGGTCGTCGATGCCCTGGACCTCTGCTACACCAAGGCGCACGTCGACACCTTCGTGATCATCAGCGGCGATTCGGATTTCTCGGCGCTGGTCAGCAAGCTGCGCGAGAACAACAAGGTCGTGATCGGGGTCGGCGTGAAGCAGTCCACCTCGGACCTGCTGATCTCCAACTGCGACGAGTTCATCTTTTACGACGACCTCGTGGGCGGGGCCGGAAAGCAGCGCCGGGCGACGCGCAGGACCGCCACCGCCAAGGCGGTTCGCAAGGCCGGTCCCCAGGGCGAGGACGAGAAGAAACAGGCGGCGCTGGACCTGGTGCTGGAAACCGCGGCGGACCTGTTCGAAGAGCGCGGCGAAGAGGAGAAGGTCTGGGGGTCGATGGTCAAGCAGGCCCTCAAACGGCGCAACCCCGGCTTCAATGAAAGCTATCACGGCTTTCGCACATTCAGCGAGTTGCTCGAGGAGGCGCAGACGCGACGCTTGCTGGAGCTGGAGTACGACGAGAAGTCGGGAGGCTACATCATCAAGAGCTTCGCGCGCGAGGAGTAGTCGGTAGGGGCGACCGGGACCGGAGTATAATGGGTCTGACCATGGACCAGGGGCTTGCCTTTGATTTGGGTCTGATTCGCCGTTACGACAAGGCCGGGCCGCGGTACACGTCGTATCCGACGGCGGTGCACTTCCATCGTGGGTTTGGAGAAGCCGAGTACCGGGTCTGGGCCGAGCGCAGCAATCGAGGCTCGGAGCGCGACCACACGCCGCGTCCGCTCTCCCTCTACGTCCACCTCCCATTTGCGCCAAGGCGTGCTATTACTGCGCCTGTAATAAGGTGGTGACCAAAGACCGTTCGCGCGCGGGACCGTATCTGGAGCGGCTCTTTCGCGAGATCGAGCTCCAAGGGGCGTTGTTCGACCGATCGCGGCCGGTGGACCAGTTGCATTGGGGCGGCGGCACGCCGACCTTCATCTCCCACGACGAAATGCGCGCGTTGATGCGGGAGACCACCGAGCATTTCACGCTGCGGACCGACGATCGGGGGGAGTATTCCATTGAGGTGGACCCCCGCGAGGCGGACGAGGAGACCATCGGCGTCCTGCGCGAGCTGGGGTTCAACCGTCTGAGCCTGGGGGTGCAGGACCTCGACCCGGTCGTGCAACGCGCGGTGAACCGGATCCAGCCGGAGGAGCAGACGCTCGCGGTCCTCGATGCGGCTCGGCGTCACGGGTTTCGGTCCATCAATTTCGATCTGATCTACGGCCTCCCGCACCAGAACGTCGAACGCTTCAGCCGCACGTTGGATCGGATCATCGGAGCAGAGCCGGACCGCCTGTCGGTGTTCAACTACGCGCACCTGCCGGAGTTGTTCAAGCAACAACGGCGCATCAAGGCGGCGGACCTGCCGAGCGCGGCGGAGAAACTGCAGATGTTGCAGGTGACCATCGAGCGGCTCACCCACGCGGGGCATGTCTACATCGGGATGGACCATTTCGCGAAGCCGGACGACGAACTGACGTTGGCCCAACGGCGGGGCTCGCTGTATCGCAACTTCCAGGGGTACTCGACCCACGCCGAGTGCGATCTGGTCGCGATGGGGGTGACGGCGATCGGCAAGGTGGGGGGAAGCTACAGCCAGAATCTGCGCACGGTGGAGGCGTACAGCGCCGCGCTCGACGCCGGGACATTGCCGATCATGAGCGGCATCGAGCTGGGTGAGGATGATCGGTTGCGGCGCGGGATCATTTCGCGGTTGATGTGTCAGTTCGAACTCGATCTCGATCGCGTCGAACGCCGGTTCGAGGTCCGCTTCTCGGATTACTTCGAACAGGAATTGACGGAACTGGCGGCGATGCAAGCCGACGGGTTGCTGGACTTCGATGCCTCCACGATCCGCGTGCGCCCGGCGGGGAAGCTGTTGATCCGCAATATCTGCATGGTCTTCGACCGGTATCTACGGATGAAGCCGGCGAAGCGCTACTCTAAAGTCATCTGAGTTTCCTCGAAATTGGCCCGACGGACCTGTAGGGGCGGGTTTACAACCCGCCCCTACAATACCTCCAACGAGGGAGTCCCCCCCCCCCCCACGTTTGGGGCATTGATTCTCGAGAAGCCCTTGGAGCATGATGGCGCTGAGAGGAGGTGGTGGCTATTCGAAATGATTGATGAGCAATGGAGTGGTCGGCGTGGTGTGCGATGGTGGCTTGGCGAGGGAAACGGCGGGCAAACGGGAGCCTTGGCTCTGGTCTCTGGACAAACGGGGACATACGACATGCCTGCGAGAGGGAAGCGCCCAAGTCCAGGGATCCGTCGCTTGCGCCGGTCGTTGAACGGGGCATCGTTTTGAATGGGTTGCGGAAGGCTCGCGCGGCGCGAAGCGCCGATGATCCGGTAGGAAGCGGCCAGCATGAAGAAGCTGGGTTGATCACGGATCGGCGGGGCCGGAAGCCATTCCTGGCGGTGCCTTCGTCATTATTGATCGATTCATCCGTTTTAATCCGCCGATCTCGTGGCTGCGCGTGATCGCAACCGGGAGTCCGCCGTGGCGTGGGGGACGATCAAAAAGTCTCGCGAGGACCGGACGGTCCTCCCCAACCTGCAGGACTACGATCAAACGCGGGCGGCGTTTTCCTGGGAACAGGCTCGGCGCGAGCTCGACGGCTTGCCCGGTGGGCGCGGGCTGAATATCGCGCACGAGGCCGTCGATCGCCATGCGGCGGGTCCGCGACGCGATCACCTCGCGCTTCGCTGGCTGGGCAAGAACGGCGAGGTCCGCGACCACACCTACGCCAGACTCCGTGACCTCAGCAACCGCTTCGCCAATGTCTTGAAGGGCCTCGGCGCGGCGAAGGGCGATCGCGTCTACGCCCTGATGGGGCGAATCCCCGAGTTGTATCTCTCCGCCCTCGGCACGTTCAAAGCTCGCGCCGTGTTCTGTCCCCTGTTTTCCGCGTTCGGTCCGGAGCCGATCCGCGCGCGAATGACGATCGGCGGCGCGCGGGTGCTCGTCACGACCGAATCGCTCTATCGGCGGAAGGTCGAGGGACTCCGCGCCGCGCTGCCGCACCTGGAGCACGTCCTGCTCGTGGGGGAGGACGGCACGTCGACCGATGTTCGGGGAACGTGGGACCTCAACCGGCTGATGGCCGAGGCCGACGATCGGTTCACGATCGAGCCGACGGCGCCCGAGGATACGGCCCTGCTGCACTTCACCAGCGGAACCACCGGAACGCCCAAGGGCGCGGTCCATGTCCACGAGGCGGTCGTCGCGCACCACATCACCGGCAAGCTCGCCCTGGACCTGCATCCCGACGACGTGTTCTGGTGTACCGCCGACCCGGGCTGGGTGACCGGCACGTCGTACGGCATCATCGCCCCGCTGACGAACGGCGTGACCAGCATCGTGGATGAGGGCGACTTCGATGCCGAGCGTTGGTATGGGATCCTCCAGGCCCAGCGCGTGTCGGTGTGGTACACCGCGCCCACCGCAATCCGGATGATGATGAAGCTCGGAGTCGACCTGCCGCGCAAATTCGACGTGCGGTCGCTCCGTTTTCTGGCCAGCGTGGGCGAACCGCTCAATCCGGAGGCGGTGGTGTGGGGCCAAAAGGCGTTCGGCCTGCCGTTTCACGATAATTGGTGGCAGACCGAGACGGGGGGCATCATGATCGCGAACTTCGCCGCGATGGATGTCCGGCCGGGTTCGATGGGCCGCCCGCTCCCGGGGATCGAGACCGCGATCGTCCGGCGGACCGCGGACGGCGGCGTGGAGTTGGTCTCCGAACCTGATATTCAGGGCGAGCTCGCGCTCCGACCGGGGTGGCCGTCGATGTTTCGGGCCTATTGGAACGAACCCGAGCGATATCGGAAGTGCTTCGCCGGGGGATGGTACCTGACCGGAGATCTCGCCAAGCGAGACGCCGACGGCTACTTCTGGTTCGTGGGGCGGGCGGACGACGTGATCAAAAGCTCCGGCCACCTGATCGGGCCGTTCGAGGTGGAGAGCGTGTTGATGGAGCACCGGGCGGTGGCCGAGGCGGGCGTGATCGGCAAGCCCGATCCCGTGGCAATGGAAGTGGTCAAGGCGTTCGTCGCGCTCAAGGACGGCTACGAGCCCACCCCGGAGTTAAAGCGCGAGCTGCTGGGGTTCGCGCGCTCGCGGCTCGGCGCGGTGGTCGCACCGAAAGAGATCGAGTTTCGCTCCGGCCTGCCGAAGACGCGGAGCGGGAAGATCATGCGGCGGCTGCTCAAAGCCCAGGAGCTGGGGCTTCCCGAGGGCGATACGTCCACGCTGGAGGGCGCGTCGTGACCCCCGAGCGCGACCACGCGCTGGCGCTGTTCCGCGAGATGCTGCGCATCCGCCGCTTCGAGGAAAAAGCTGCGGAGCTCTACAGCCTCACCAAGATCCGCGGTTTTCTGCACCTCTACATCGGGGAGGAAGCCGTGGCGGTCGGGGCCATGCAGGCGCTGCGGCCGGAGGACGCCGTGGTCGCGACCTACCGGGAGCACGGGCACGCTCTCGCACGCGGGATGCCGATGGGCCCGCTGATGGCGGAGCTGTATGGCAAGGCCAACGGTTGCAGCCGCGGCCGCGGCGGGTCCATGCACTTCTATGACGCCTCGCGCCGCTTTTACGGGGGCTACGCCATCGTGGGTGAGGGATTGCCGGTCGCGGTCGGACTGGCGCTCGCGGACACGCTCCAACGCCGTCCGCAGGTGACCGCGTGTTTCTTCGGCGACGGTGCGGTGGCGGAAGGGGAGTTCCACGAGTCGCTGAACCTGGCCGCGTTGTGGAAACTGCCCGTGCTCTTTCTGTGCGAGAACAACCTCTACGCGATGGGCACAGCCCTCGAGCGACACCAGGGGCAGACCGATATCGCCCTGAAGGCGCGAGGGTAAGGCCTGGCCGCCGAGGCGGTGGACGGCATGGACGTGCTCGCGGTGGAGGCGGCGACGCAGAAGGCCGTTCAAGCCGTCCGCCGGGGCGATGGTCCCTCTTTGTTGGAATATCGGACCTACCGGTTCCGCGCCCATTCCATGTACGACCCCGAGCTGTACCGGACCAAGGAAGAGGTCGAGCGATGGAAGGCGCGCGATCCGATCGCGACGTTCGGGACCAACCTTCGCGGGTGGGGCTTTCTTAACGATGCGGACCTGGCGAAGATGGCGGCGACCGTCGCCGCCGAGCTCGACGAGGCGATCGCCTTTGCCGAGGCCGGTCCGTGGGAGCCGGTCGCGGACCTCACCAAGGACGTGCTGACCCCGGGTCAGCCATGACCAAGTTGACCTATCGCGAGGCGGTGCGGGCCGGCCTGCGAGAGGCCCTCGCAAGCGACCCGCGGGTGTTTCTCATGGGGGAGGACGTGGGTCGCTACGGGGGCGCGTACGCGTGCAGCCGGGGGCTCTTGGAGGAGTTCGGACCCGAGCGCGTGCGCGACACGCCGCTGTCGGAATCGACCTTCGTCGGGGCCGGCATCGGGGCCGCGCTCGGCGGGATGCGGCCGATCGTCGAGATCATGACCGTCAACTTCAGCCTGCTGGCCCTGGACCAGATCGTCAACAACGCGGCGACGCTCCGGCACATGTCGGGCGGGCAGTTTAGTGTCCCGCTCGTCGTCCGGATGGCGACCGGGGCGGGGCGTCAGGTCGCCGCGCAACACTCCCACAGTCTCGATGGCTGGTACGCGCACGTCCCCGGAATCACGGTGCTCGCCCCCGCCACGGTGACCGACGCGAGAGGCATGCTCTTGTCGGCGCTCCGCGAACCGGACCCGGTCTTCATCTTCGAACACGCCTTCCTCTACCCGATGGAAGGGGAGCTGGACGAAACGGCGGACCCCGTCGATCTGGCAAGGGCGGCGGTGCGTCGCCGCGGGGCTGATGCGACACTGATCACGTACGGCGGCTCGCTGTGGAAGTGCCTGGAGGCCGCCGATCGGCTGGCCGAAGAGGGCATCGAGACCGACGTGATCGACCTCCGCGTGCTGCGGCCGCTCGATACGGCGACGATTCTGGCCTCGGTTGCGAGGACCCACCGCGCGGTGGTGGTCGACGAGGCGTGGCGAACCGGGAGTTTCGCGGCCGAGATCAGCGCCCGGATCATGGAAGGCGCGTTCTACGAGCTCGACGCACCGGTGGCGCGCGTGTGCAGCGCGGAGGTGCCGATCCCGTACGCGAAGCACCTGGAGGATGCGGCGCTTCCGAGCGTCGGCGGGATCACGAACGCGGTACGGGACGTGGTGCAATCGCATGGCTGAGTTCGTGATGCCCTCGCTCGGGGCGGATATGAGCGCCGGGACGCTGGTCGCCTGGAAGAAGAAGCCCGGCGATCCTGTGACGCGCGGCGAGATCGTCGCCGAGGTCGAGACCGAAAAGGCGGTGATCGAGGTCGAGATCTTCACCAGCGGAGTGATCGAGAAGATCCTGGTCAAACCCGGAGAGAAGGTTCCGGTGGGAACCCCGATGGCGATCATTCGGGAGGAGGGCAAGCCGCTCGCGGTGATCGAACGTCCGGCGGCTACACCCCAGGCTCAAGGCCCCTCGGCCCAACCACTGCCCGTGGGAGGTTCACCAGCCATGGCCGCCGCGCCGTCCCGCCTTCGGATCTCGCCGCTCGCGAAACAACTCGCGGCCGAGTTGGGTGTCGACCTCGCCGCGGTGCACGGCACGGGGCCGGGCGGTGCGATCAGACGCGAGGACGTCGAACGAGCCGCCGCGGCGGCCCAGCCGGGGACGCCGCAGGTCGCGGCCGAGGGTTCAGGGGACCGCCAGGCCAAGATGCGGCAGGCCATCGCGGCCGCCATGACTCGTTCGAAGCGAGAAATCCCACATTACTATTTGAGCACCACCATCGACCTGAGCCACGTTTCGTCGTGGCTGGCCGATATCAACCTCAATCGTCCCGTGACGGACCGGCTCTTGGCCGGCGTCCTCCTCATCAAGGCGGTGGCCCTGGCGTTGCGCGAGGTTCCGGAATTCAATGCCGTGTGGGAGGGAGGGCGTGTCGTGCAACGAGCCGACATCCACATCGGGGTCGCCATTTCCCTGCGGCAAGGCGGGCTCGTGGCCCCGGCGCTGCGCGACACCGACCACCTGGGGTTGGACGATCTCATGCGGAATCTCAGGGACCTGGTCAAGCGGGCGCGCGCCTTTTCCCTGCGGAGCTCGGAGCTCTCGGATCCCACGATCACGGTGACCAATCTCGGCGAGCAGGGCGTGGAGACCAGCTTCGCCATTATCTACCCACCGCAGGTCGCCATCGTCGGGTTCGGGAAGATCGTCGAGCGGCCGTTGGTGGTCGGCGGCGCGATCGTCCCCCGCCCGGTGGTGACCGCGACCCTCTCCGGCGATCATCGGGTGACCGACGGCCACCGAGGCGGGCTCTTTCTCGCGGCCGTCGAGCGCCGCCTGCAGGAGCCCGAGCGGCTATGACCGGCGACGAGCTTCGGCGCGTCATCCTTCGGGTGCTCGGCGAGATCGCGCCGGAAGCCGACCTGTCCGTGCTCAAGCCCGATGTGAGCCTGCGCGATCAACTGGACCTGGATTCGATGGATGTCTTGAACTTCGTGATCGGGCTGCACGAGACGCTGCGCGTCGACATCCCGGAAGCGGACTATCCCCAATTGCTCACCGTCAACGGCGCCATGCAGTATCTGGCCGCCGCGCTGGACTCGCCCCATCCGACCTAGGAGTGTGTCCGAGTATTTGAGTGTTGGAGCCTGTTCAGGAATGCGTCAGATGCAAGGCGCCGGGAGCACCGCACCGGAGCATACGTGGTGGGTACGTGAGGAGCGGATGCGCAGCGGCAACGCAGCAGATGACCATTCATGGACAGGCTCCTAGGTCGTCAGGCGCTTGTACAGGCGGGGCAGCATCGCCGGCAGGGCGGCGACGTCGTGGATGACCGTGTAGTTCACCTCACCGTACATCGTCCGAACGTAGTCACCGGCGGTCTCGTCCACCGTGATGCAGAACGGGCGGATGCCCTGGGCGCGGACCTCGCGGAGCGCCATCTTCACGTCGTCGAGCGCGTAGAAGCCGGCGTACCCGTCGTCCAAGGGTCGGCCGTCCGACACGACGATCAGCAGCTTGATGGCGGCGGGACGCTGCCGCAATCGGGACGCGACGTGTCGGATCGCCGCGCCGTCGCGATTTTGGCCCATCGGCCGGAGGCCGCCGATGCGGTGGAACACCGCCGGACCCGGCCGGGTGTCGAAGTCCTTGATCACGAGGCAGGAGACATCGTGTCGCGATTGTCCCGAAAAGGCGTACAGCGCGAACTCGTCGCCCAGCGCGTCCAACGCTTCGCTCAGCACGATCAACCCTTCGCGTTCGACGTCGATGACGCGCCGCAACGGCCCGCGGCCCGACGCCAGTTGCCGGCCGGTGGAGCCGCTCGCGTCGATCAGGAACGCGGCCGACACGTCGCGGACTCTTTTCTCGCGGCGAATGTAAACGCGATCCGATCCCGGCAGCCCCGCGCGGCGTTCGACCGCGGCGGCGACCGCGGCGTCGAGGTCGATCTCGTCGCCGT
>Ga0180094_1000198_pt1 | contig 13114 bp, 17 predicted proteins | sample EasRivT47_16_1Da_FD_121786 | JGI IMG/M metagenome (GOLD analysis project Ga0180094, IMG submission 121786) | Soil microbial communities from meander-bound floodplain in the East River, Colorado, USA - East River metaG ERMLIBT47_16_1Da | ecosystem: Environmental > Terrestrial > Soil > Floodplain ... | reverse complement strand
GGTCGAAGCCCACGCCAGTGGCAGTCGGTCACCCGTGTACTCCTGCAGTGCCTCGCGGAAGGCAGCGACTGCCTCTTCCAGACGCGTCGTGCCGCTCTCGCGCGTGCCAAGCGTCTGGAGCGCAGCGCCCAGATTGTTCTGGGTCATAGCCCAGTCGAGCGGCGCCCGATCACGCGTGTACTCCTTGAGCGCCTCACGGTAGGCGACGACTGCGTCTTCGAGCGGCCCGCTATCGCCAGCCTGATCACCCAGCACATAAAGTGCGTTGGCTAGAATCACGCCGGTCGCAGCTCTTGCGTCCGAGTTCCAGCCCGGCCGGTCGGCGCTTGCCTCTAATATTGTCCGTACCTGGTCAATGAAAAGAGGTAGGCGGTCGGCGACGTACCGGCGCGCATCAGAGCGAAACTCGATATCACGTGAGGCTATAAGGAGGCGTAGGATCTCGCCCAGGTCTGACCAGAACACTTCCGGCAGCCGAAGCTGTGTTTCTATTGATGGCGGAGCATAGCGTTGCGGCCTCCGCGCCTCGCCTTGCGATCCGGTCCAGTAGAGCTTGGGGAGAGTCGTTTCGCCACGACCCAGAACCGTTCCCCAGATGAGCACAGAGGCCCCGGTCCGCTCCAGGTAGGCACGAGCTTGTTCATGTCCGCGATTTTCACGCTCTTCTGGCACTGGGCCTTCCAGGGAAATAATACGGTCAAGTACGAGGACCTGAACACCGTCGAACTCCTTGAGTGCCTCGACAATCAGGCGTTCGTGCTCGCGGTTGACGTCGTGATCTAAGTGGGCGACCAGAACTGAGAACCGACTAGGATCGGCCTGTGGAACTCGCCAGCGGGAAGACCAAGTGACAAGGGAACCAATGCCTGGCCACTGACGTACAGTGCTCCAATTTGTATAAACGTACCAGGCAGTAACCAGAAGACAAATGCCAATGAGCCCGGGAACGCCAAAACGGTGGAACACCCATTCACGGATGTTCTCCCCAATGTCTGGTACTTTTTCTTGGTTTGTCATCAGGTGACTCTATGCTTGAGTCCTGTCCAAAGATGTTTCTTTTTGACCCCTCGCAGGTCCGCCCAAAAACTACTGAGAGATCAACGCGCGTCAAGCTCAGAACGCACTAGGATTTTGGTCCCCCCCTTGGCGGACTCACGCGGCCCTACTTTCTCGCCGTAAGGGAAACCGGCGTCTGTGGCCAGCCATTGGTCCGGAGACATACCACCATCTGCGATTGCGTCCGAGTCAGAGGAGCGGAGTGGAGGCTTGGTTCCCGCAGGAGCGGTCGCAGGTGGCGTGAGCCTGGGCAGGACGTGCTTCCGGCGCGTGTCGGCTTCGTTCATCTTGTCTCGGCCGAGGAAGGAGTAGGAGCCCAGAATACTCAAACGGTGGGAGAATCACAAGCGAATGCGAGCACAGAACGGAGCGACCAGAGAGGGCGAAGAGGACCCGGCCGGTTGCTCACACGGTCGTGTGCCGGATGATCTTTCCTTCGACCAAGTAGACCACCATCTCGGCGAGATTGGTGGCGTGATCCGCGATCCGTTCGATGTATTTCGCAACGAAGGTGATCCGGATGGCCCGGCTGATGGTTTGAGGCTCTTCTATCATATAGGAGAGGAGCTCCCGAAAAATCTGGCCGGTCAGGTCGTCCACGAACGCGTCGTCCCGGCAGACCTTTCTCGCAAGGTCGGCGTTGCGATTGACGAACGCATCGAGGGCTTCTTTGACCATGACTCGGGCCCAATTCGCCATTCTGGGGATATCGATGTAGGGCTTGAGCTGGGGTTCCTCGGCCAATTCCAGCGCCCGCTCGCAGATATCCTCCGCGAGGTCGCTCATTCGCTCCAGATCGGTCGAGATCTTCATCGCGGTGGTGATGAACCGCAGATCGCTCGCGGTGGGCTGGCGCAAGGCCAGGAGCCTGATGCACTCCTCGTCGATCTCCACGTCGTAGGCATTGACCTGGTGATCGGTCTCGATCACGCGCTTGGCCAAGTCGGTGTCGCGCTCCACCAGCGCCTTGATGGCGTTGGCCACCTGCGTTTCGACGAGCGCCCCCATCCGAAGGATGCGCTGTTTGAGCGCGGTGAGTTCTTCGTCGAACACTCTCATATATATCCCTAGAAATATCCGGGCATACTCGGCTGTTGGAGCCTGTTCAGGGATGGCCAGATGCAAGGCGGAAGGAGGCCTTGCGCGCGGAGCGTACTGGGTCGTACATGAGCACGCAAGGCCGACTGACAACGCAGCAGATGGTCATTCATGGACAGGCTCCTACCCGAACCGCCCCGTGATGTAGTCCTCGGTCACCTTTTCGCGGGGATTGGTGAAGATGTCCTGGGTGGGACCGAATTCGATCAGCTTCCCGAGCATGAAAAACGCCGTCGTGTCCGATACGCGCGCCGCCTGCTGCATATTGTGCGTGACGATCACCATCGTATAGCTTTTCTTCAGGCCCAACAACAGCTCTTCGATTCGGCCGGTCGCGATGGGATCCAGCGCCGAGCACGGTTCGTCCAGCAACAAGACCTCCGGCTCCACCGCCAAGGCACGGGCGATGCACAGCCGCTGCTGCTGGCCGCCCGAGAGGGCCAGCGCACTCTGGCGGAGCTTGTCCTTCACCTCGTCCCACAGCGCCGATTTTTTGAGGCTTTCTTCGACCAGGGCATCGAGCCGCGCCCGGTCCTTGACCCCGCTCAACCGGGGGCCGTACGCGATATTGTCATAGATCGACTTGGGAAAGGGGTTGGCCTTCTGAAACACCATGCCGATTCTCAGGCGAATTTCGATCGGATCCACGCCCGGGGCGTAGAGGTCTTGTCCCTTAAAGAGCGTTCGGCCTTCGACGCGAAATCCCGGGATGAGATCGTTGATCCGATTGAGACAGCGGATGAACGTGCTCTTGCCGCAACCCGACGGGCCGATGACGGCGGTAATGCGCTGTTCCAACATGAGTAACGACACCTTGCGGAGCGCCTGGGTGTGGCCGTACCAGGCATCCAGCTCACGAACTTCCAGTGCGGGAACCGGTTCCATGGCGCTAGGAGTGTGTCCAAGTAATGGGGTGTTGGAGCCTGCTCAGGAACCCTGGTGCGCCAACGGCGCGAGTGCTAATCCGGCCATAGGCTCCTTGCAGGTGGCGAAGCAATGGCCAGATGCAAGGCGCTCCGGTTGGGAAATCGTCATTGGCATTGCCTTGCGCGCGGAGCGTACTGAGTCGTACGTGAGCACGCAAGACCGACTGACAACGCAGCAGATGGCCGTTCATGGACAGGCTCCTAGAGTTGCAACCGCTTCTGATACCGCTGCCGGAGATACACCGCCAGCGCGTTCATCAGGAGCAATACGATCAACAGCACCAAGATCGCCGCGGCGGCGTTGGCGTGGAACGCCTTCTGGGGGCGCGAGATCCAGTTGAAGATCTGAATCGGCAACGCGGTGAACGGGGCCAAGAACCCGTCAGGGAGAAACGCGATGTAGGTCAGGGCGCCGATCGTGATCAGGGGGGCGGCCTCGCCGATGGCGCGCGAAAAAGCCAAGATCGATCCGGTCAGAATGCCCGGGAAAGCCAGGGGCAAGACCTGGTGCCAGATCGTTTCCCACTGGCTGGCCCCCAGCGCGCAGGACGCCTCTCGAATGGATCGCGGCACGGTCCGCAACGCTTCCCGCGCCGAGATGATGATGATCGGCATCACCAGCAGCGCCATCGTGAGCGCGCCCGCCAACAGACTGCGCTCCAGCGCCAGGAGCCGCACAAACAGTTCCAACCCCAAGAGGCCGTAAATGATCGAGGGCACCCCCGCCAGGTTGGCAATATTCACTTCGATGATCCGTGAAAACCAGCCCTTGGCCGCGTACTCTTCGAGGTACACCGCGGCGCCCACGCCGATCGGAAAGGCAAAGACCGCGGTCAAGAGGATCAGATACACCGTGCCGACCAGCGGCGAGAGGATTCCGGCGAATTCGGGCTTCCGCGAGGGGAAACTGGTCAAGAACGCCCAGCTCAATGTCCCCGCTCCGTCCATCCAGGTATCGACGAGCAGGACGGCCAGGCTTCCGAGCGCGACGACCAGCGTGGCGACGGCGGCGATCCGAAACGCGAGATCCGTGGCGCGACGGACCGCCAACATCTTCCGTAACTGTGCGGCCTCGATCCTCATGCGGTCCGGAACCGCTCTCGAAGCCACTGGCTGACGAGATTCAGCATGAGCGTGCTCAGGAACAGCATCATGCCAACCGCGAAAATCGTCCGGTACTCAATCGTTCCCGTCGGCGTGTCCCCCAAGCTGACCTGCACGATATAGGCGGTCATCGTTTCGATCGGGACCAACGGATTGAGCGTGAGGCGGGGTTGTTGGCCGGCGGCGATGGCCAAGATCATGGTTTCTCCAACGGCACGGGACACGGCCAGGAGCAACGAGGCCGCGATCCCGGAGACCGCGGCCGGCACCACGACTCTCAAGGCCACTTGCAGCTTGGACGAGCCCAGGGCATAGGCGGCCTCTCGCAAACTTTGAGGCACCGCGTACATCGCGTCCTCGCTCAGCGACGACACCATCGGAATGATCATGATCCCCATGACGATGCCCGGGGCCAAGGCGTTGAAACCGGAGAGTGACGGGATCATGCTCTGTAACAGCGGAGTGACAAACAATAACGCGAAGTACCCATAGACCACGGTGGGGATTCCGGCCAGAATCTCAAGGAGCGGCTTGATCACCCGCCGAACGGCGTTCGACGCATACTCGCTCAAATAGATGGCACTGACCAGCCCGACCGGCATCGCCACCAAAATGGCCACCGAGGCGGTGAGCAGCGTGCCGGAGATCAGGGGGAGGATCCCGAAATGTTTATCCTCGAACAACGGCGTCCACTGCGTGTCGGTGAGAAACTCCAGGAGCGAGACCTCGCGGAAAAACGCCACCGTCTCGAACAGGAGCACCGCCACGATGCCGAGGGTGGTGAAGATGGACAACACGCCGCAGAGAAACAGCGCGCTCTGCACGATGCGCTCAGTTGCCCGACCCTTCTTCACTCGCTGCAGCATCGTGGCGGTGTCTCGCCGACGTTATTTCGATTCCGCGGCTAACAGGGTCTCGAGGGTCACGCCGATTTGGGAGCCCCCCTTCCCACCAAACACGGACCCCACCACCCGCTTCTCGAACCGCTTCAGACCCAGTTCATAGACTTCGTCGGACAGCGGGATATACCCCACTTCCCTGACTAACGGCCGGCCTGCCGTCAAGTAAAACTTCACGAAGTCGACAATCTCGGGTCGGTCCGCCGCTTTCTTGCTCGCGTAAATAAAGATCGGGCGTGACAGCGGCTGATAGGTCGAGGTTTTCACTGTCTCGGCACTGGGCAGGATCGGGCCATCCCCGTTTTTCGGATTCCCATCGTCGATCGGAACGAGCTTGAGCTTGTCCTTATTGTTTTCGTAATAGGCCAACCCGAAGAAACCCAGCGCCAACGGATCGGTCGCGATACCTTGGACCAACACATTATCGTCTTCGCTCGCGGTGTAATCGCCGCGGCTGGAGTGCTCCTTGCCCACGATCGCCTCGGTGAAGTAATCGTACGTTCCGGAGTCCGAACCCGCGCCGAAGAGGTGGATTTCCTTCTCGGGCCACCCGGCCCGGATCTGGCTCCAGCGGATCACCTTTCGCTGCGCGCCCGGTTCCCACATCTTCTTCAGTTCCTGGACGGTGAGATGATCCACCCAGTCGTTCTTGGGGTTCACCATGACCGCGATCCCGTCATACGCCACCGGCAATTCGATGTAGCCAACCCGGTTGTCGGCGCACAGCTCAACCTCGGAGAGCTTGATGGGACGCGATGCGTCAGAAATGTCGGTTTCGCCCACACAGAATCTCTTAAAACCCCCTACGGTGCCGGAAATCCCCACCGTGACCCGAACCTTGGCGTTTGTTTTCTGGAACTCCTCGGCCACCGCTTCGGTGATGGGGAAGACCGTACTGGAACCGTCGACCTTGACCAACGTAGCCGCTGACGCCGGGGCGACCGTGCTCCCCAGGAACCCGAGGACCGCGGATACCAGACCCACGACGACCAGAGCGCCGGAGACCAGGCCTGGTCGACATCGACCCCCTCTATTTCGTTCATGCCATGCCATTCGAACCTCCTTGGTAGAGTGCTCTTGCACTGTTACGCCCTTGTTACGCGTGTGTTACATCCGCGTTAATTTTCCCTAAAACTTGACCGAGAGGTCGGCCTGCAGCCGATTGATGTCGTTGGGCGTCGCCAGATCGTCCTCGCGTTCGGTCTTGAAGTATTTGACCTTCACCTGGAGCGCCTTGGACGGGTTGTACGCCGCCCACACGATGTGTCCCTTGCGGTCGGTCCCGCCTTCGCCGAAGTCGGAATCAGCCAGGTCCGCGAGCGTCGCGTCGGTGCCCACCAGCTTGTAGAAGTAGGCCAGCTCCCAGGTTTGCGGATCGCTCGCCTTGCCGAGGATCAGCCCAGCCTGGTAGCCGCTGTCCTTGGTGTCGGCGGCAGTGGCGCTACTGCTGGCTTTGGTATCGGCCGTGTTCTGCAAGAAGTCCCCCATCACCGAGACCGGCAGCGACCACAGCTTGGTGGCAACCATCGCCGTGACGTCCAGCACGTTGTAGTCGTTGACCAACGTGGTTTGGGTCGTCGTCGTCGTGACGTTTCCGGTGGTCAGGTTGGCTGTTTGCGTCGTACTAGTCGGGCACGCGGACTGGGAACGCGAGTTGCCGCTCTGGCAGACGCTTTGGCCCAGATTGTTGTTCTGGACATTGACCGCGTTGTAGTAAGCCGCGGCCAAGGTGGTTTGCACGTTGTGGATCGGCGTCGCTTTCACACCCACCTGCTGGCCGAAGAGCCATTGATCCGTGGACGGCCGTCCGCTGCTGTCCTCGTCCAGCACGATCTGCGCGATGTTGAGGAAGAGTTCAGTTCCACCGAGTTTGAAAGCGAAGTTCTCCGCGAACCCTTCGGGGTTGAAGTCGTCATCCCACACCGCGTCGGACGAGTACACGGTGAAAAAGGGATTCTGCATCCGGCCGCCCGTCAGCGTCAGCCAGCGCAGCTCGGGGCTGTGCCACTTCAGAAAGGCGCGGTCGATGTAGAGCGCCGTCTGGCTCGACAGGTTGTCGAAACTCTTATTGGTGGACACCTGCTCGCCCGTGCCGCTGGCGAGGCGGATGCCGACCGTCAAGTCCCCGATCTTGAGCTCGGGCCCGATCCGAAGCCGGAAGCGCTGGCGATGGCGGTCGTCCGTGGTGTTGCGATAGAACGACTCGTGGCGCAGGCGGATGTCGCCGGCGAACGTGACGCGGTCGATCCACTTCGAGAGCTTCCGGCCCTGCACCAGGGCCGCCTCATCCTTGGTGATCACGCCTTTGTCGAACAACAGCTCTTCCAGACTCGTACGGTCTTCCGCCACAGCGACCGTCGCCTGGGCACCGATGATCCCAAGCGCCATCAGAAATCCTAACCACTGTTTGCCCATCCGTGTCTCCTTTCTCACGTGTGATCCGGTCTGGCTTGCCACCGGTGTCTGCGTTATACGGGCAGGATCGTATCAAGCTCAGGTTGCCGCAGTATTACTCGAGTGTTAATTCCAGGTAAATTCCTCCGTGGTCTGAAGACGCAATAATGTAGACTTCGATGGAGTGGGACGATGAGAAAGATCGGGCGGGAGGAGGTAGCCTCCCGCCCGCCCGCACGCCCACGAGCGCCACGGAGGTGGGCACCCGATCGTGGGCGTAGCGGGATCTCACAATACGATCAACCCGTGGCCACCGACCGGACAAACGGCTCTTACCCCATGACCCGTTCTACTTCCGCTCGGCACACATCGACATACGCCCGGTGATCTTGCAGGTACAGCGGACAGAAGCGGTGCCTATCGGTACTACAGAACTCAGTCACTTCCTCCTCGCCAGGAACATACGCCCGTCTTTTCAACCGGCACACTGGGACCAAGAGGTCGCGTGAGTCGAGTTTCGGACACACCATAGAGCTCTTCCTCCTTTTGCTTTGACCTTCACCGATGGACTGCCGACTCTCGCACCAGCCCCCATCGAACGCTCATCCTCGGACGTCGATCCCGGCGTCAACAGAGCGCATGACCGACGGTGAAAATCGAATGGTCATGACCCGCAGCCCAGCTAACGCCGCAATCACCCCGAGCAGGAGCCCGAACGCGGTCCATGTCCCGCCCTTCAACCAGAGCGCGATGATCTCCGTCAGCATCACGACCAAAATCGTGTCCACGATGAACGTCACCTTGACCCTGCCCTCGGTCAGGTAGGCCAACGTGGTTTTAAACACCTCGATCACGGCCAGGAGAAGCAAGATGCCGACCAGGATATGCCGCAACACCTCTTCCACGTCGCGGACCAGGAGTTCGCGAAGCTCCAGCGCCACGGCGAAGATGCCGGCCACCAGAGTCACCAGAACCAGCCCCAGCATGAGGCTCAGGACCGCCTTGATCCCTTTCACGAAGAGCCTGGCGGGATCGACCTCTAAAATAGGATAGAGGGAGAGACTCCACGTCCTCATCGTTCGTCCTCATCGTTCAACTTAAACCCCACGCCACGAATGGTCAGGAGCAACGTGGGGCGCTTCGGGTCTCGCTCGATCTTTCTTCGGAGCGCGTACATGTGGACATCCAGATTGTGGTCGAGGATAAAGCAGTCCTCTCCCCAGAGGTGAGTGAGGAGTTGTTCCCGAGTGAACACCTGTCCATGGTGCTTGGCGAGGAAATCCAGGATCGCAAACTCGGTCGGCGTCAGTTCGACCCCCTGCCCGCGCACGATCACTTCGTGGCGCTGCCGGTCGATGGATAGCTCACCCACCGTCGCTTTCTCCGGCCGAGGCTCCATGCCCGACCGCCTCAAGAGGGACCGAATGCGCGTGACCAATTCACGCATCGAAAACGGCTTGCTGAGGTAGTCATCCGCTCCGTACTCCAGCCCTCGGATCCGATCCTCTTCTCCCGCCAGCGCCGTGAGAATCAAAATGGGCAGCGCGCGCGTCGCCGGTTCTTGGCGAAGGAGTTTGCAGAGGTCGAAACCGCTGAGATCAGGCAGCAGAAGGTCCAAGACAATGAGGTCGACAGGCTGCCGGCGGGCGATCTCGAGGCCATTCCGACCGGTATGGGCCATCTCGACGCGATAATGGCGTGAGACGAGTTCCCGTTCGATCAGACGGGTGATGTCCCTATCGTCCTCGATAAGAAGAACGATAGGCCCAGTCAGAATCTCTTTGGCAGGCACCGTCGAAGACGGCGATGATTGGCTCAACGCCGCCACCTTCCTGGAGTGACGAACCTCTCTTGGAGTATGTGCACGGTCGAATCCTAACAAGCTGATGTTTCGACCTCGTCAATCGTATGTAAAATCGGGGTAAATTCAGGCCAGTCCAGAAAAGGGGAAACGGGAACCTTGTATCGTGAGGAACGGGGTACGGACTACTCCACGCTTATCATTTTCTTCGGGCAAGACGGGTGCTGGTATTGACTCGTCGATGGAGTTCCTTTTATATACGGGAACACTGACGACACTTCGGCCTTAAGGATCCTGATCTGTTTGGAGAGCATCGAATGAAGGCCTATCTGGCCGAACTACTGGGAACCTTTACGCTGGTATTCGTTGGAACCGGCGCGATCGTGATCAACGATGTGAGCCACGGCGGCGTCTCCCAGGTCGGGGTCTCCCTCACGTTTGGGTTGGTGGTCATGGCGATGATTTATACCTTGGGAGACATCTCGGGGGCCCACCTCAACCCCGCCGTGACCTTCGGATTTTGGATCTCGGGCCGTTTTCCAGGGAGGAAGTGTGTGCCCTATACCGTCAGTCAACTGGGAGGCGCCGCGCTCGCCAGTGGCCTTCTGCATCTCCTGTTCCCATCCCACTCAACCTTAGGCGCCACGCTGCCGGCGGGCCCGCTGGCCCAAAGCTTTATTCTTGAGACGCTCCTCGCCTTTTTTCTCATGTTCGTGATCCTCAACGTCTCGACCGAGGCCAAGGAGCGGGGCGTGATGGCGGGCATGGCGATCGGGGGAATCGTGGGGATCGAGGCCATGTTCGCCGGCCCGATCACCGGCGCGTCGATGAACCCCGCCCGTTCCCTCGCGCCGGCCCTGGTGTCGGGACAGACTCAGCACCTCTGGATCTACCTCGTCGCGCCGCTGCTCGGCGCCTATCTCGCGATGTGGGGGTGCCGCGGCGTGCAGGCAAAGGGTTGCTGCAGCGCCGCATCGCAAGAGCCCTGCGGGTGAAGCGCCTCCTATTCGTATGCGTCGAGAATTCGTGTCGAAGCCAGATGGCGGAGGCATTCGCCCGCATGCACGGCAAAGGGAACGTCGAAATCTACAGCGCGGGCTCGCGCCCGTCTGGGGCGGTCAATGCCCAAGCGATCGACTCGATGCGGGAGGTAGGGTACGACCTATCCAAGCACGGCTCAAAATCACTGAACGAGATCCCCAACGTCGAATACGACGTGGTCGTCACGATGGGGTGCGGCGATGAGTGTCCCGCAGTGCGCGCCAAGCAGCGCGAGGATTGGAACCTTCCCGACCCCAAGGCTCTTCCGCTCTCGGAGTTCCGCCGCACCCGGGATCTGATCGAAAGCAAGGTCAAAGAAATTTTGCAGAGATTAGAGCGCGTCTAACCGGAGGACGGAGGGTAGAACTTGACGACGATGGGACGGGCCATCTCATGTGGGGGCGGACGCAGGCAATCGAGAGCGGACAGCGCCTGGAGAGCCGAGCGATCGGAGAGATGGAGTCCCCACAAGCCGACGAGGGTCATGAGCGCAACGCCTACTCCGGCACTGATCATGGTGAGGGGGCCTGGGAGACCGACCGTCCTGTTCATGGTTCATCGGTCTTATCCTGAAGCTTATATCCGTACGGCTTCACCGTTTTTATGGCTTCGCACAATAACGGAATTTTTTCGCGGAGTCGCCGGATGTGGACGTCGACGGTTCGGCTGGTGACCGCGGCGTTGTAGCCCCATACCGCGTCGAGCAACGCCTCCCGGGTCGCGAGACGGCCGCGGTTCACCAGGAGATATTTCAAGAGCCCGAATTCCTTCGCTGTCAGCGTCACTCGCCGGTCCCCCACGGTGACCTCGTGTCGCACCGTATCCACGACGAGCTCCCCATAGGTGAGGCGTCCCGGCGCCGCCTCGGGCGATGGCATGGACCGGCGAAGTAAGGCCTTCACCCTGGCCAGCACTTCCTTCGGACTGAACGGCTTGGTGACGTAGTCATCCGCCCCAATTTCAAGCCCGACGATTTTTTCGGCCTCATCGCCTTTCGCGGTGAGCATCAAGATGGGGAGCGTCGCGGTCACCGGGTCGGCCCGTAACCGTTTACAGATCTCATATCCGTCTAGACCGGGGAGCATCACATCCAGAATCAGAACATCCGGGAGCTTGGCGCGAGCCGCGGCCAATCCCTCGATCCCCGTCAGCGTGGATCGAACGCTGTACGCCTCTTTCTCCAAGTAGTGTGTCAATAGCCGCACGATGTCCGGGTCGTCTTCAATAATCAGAACGTTCTTCACGGACTCTTTCTCTTGCGCCTCGGGAACCACACCGATCAATCGATTTCAAGACCCTCTCAACGATTTACGGGGCTGGAACCCCTGCCTAGTGAGAAGCAGAAGACCGTTTCATGAAGACATCAATGTGACGGGTTTTAGTGGAGTCAGTCTAAGTCCTTTCAAAGACCGGGGTCCACACCTATTTGCATTACTTACCTAATTGAAGTCGGAGCGTTGCACGCCGCGCCGAGTTCAGAGTCCTTAGCACGCGCCGTGATGAGGAGACGGGTTCAACGTCGCGCAAGAGCTTCAGGTCACCTACCCGACCGCCCGCTCGATTTCAAAGCGACACAGGCGCAACGGCGTGGCGCCCTCCGTTCCATACAGCGGACAGCGTCGGTGCCGGACGGTGGTGCAGAACTCGGCCAGTTCAAACTCGCTCGGATGGTATGGACCGGTCAAGAGTCGGCACACCACGTCTGATGAATTCCCCGTGTCCAGGTTGGGACACTCCATATCCATGCCTCCGTCTACGTTGAACGAGCCCCAGTGTATGCGGTCCCTGTTACCGACGCGTGAATGGGAGGTTAATTGTGCGTAAACTCCGCGGCGAAGTGCCGTACCTGGGGAGAAGGCCGTGATCTCTTTATGGGGCATTCTGCGACTGTCTTTACAGCTTCTTCATCACCACACGCGCGAGTTCGGTCAATTGGTCGGTCGTGAAGACGTGGCGGCCGAGGCGGCGCGTGCGGTGGTCGAATCGTCTGGAGCTTTGGAGGAGGACGACGAGATGGCCTTGGTGGACGACGACCGCATTATTCCCGGCCCCGCCATAGGCGCGGCAAGCCATCGCTTCTTCACCGAGGTCGACGATCGCGGTCGGCGGCTGTTCGTGGCCGCAGTTTCTGCGGTAGCTCTCGTAAAACCTCTGGGAGGACAGCGTGTTCACGGCGACCATGAGAATGACGTCTTGGCCGCCGGTCGCGTAATTGCAGGTCCCGTCCGCGCCCCTCCGCGGATCGCGGGGGACGAGCCGGATATCGGGCTCCCCGGACACAGCTTGCACCACCTGAGTCGGCAGGGTCTTTTCGCACGCAGGATCCACGTCGGTGCGAAACGGGTCCTGCGCCCAGACGGGCAACGCCGCCACCCACGTCAGGAACAGAACGACTGCCACGGCGTACCGAGTGGTCATCGCCAACTCATTCGCGTCCATCCGCCCGGCCACCGTTCCCCGGTCCGGGCCTCAGGTGATCGAGACCGTCTCGCGGTTCGACGCGAGGATTATCGAGAAGGAAGGCTTCGAGTATACGAGAAGCTCGCGAGCGCGATCAACGCGCCCCACCCGTCGCGTTGGTCCTACCGGGTCTGGGCGTCGACAGCGTCGGCAAGCGCGCGGAGGGCCGGGGCGATCGTGACCGGGTACGGCGGCGCGTCGTCGAGGCTGCGGGAGGCTTGCGGCAGGCGGGCGAGCTCGGCGGCGGCGCGCGTTCGGGATTCGACGAGCGGCGTGGGAGGACCCAGGCGTCGGCCACCGCGCATCACGCGCCGGATCAGGGGTTCGCCGGGCTG
>Ga0180094_1000193_pt1 | contig 13332 bp, 13 predicted proteins | sample EasRivT47_16_1Da_FD_121786 | JGI IMG/M metagenome (GOLD analysis project Ga0180094, IMG submission 121786) | Soil microbial communities from meander-bound floodplain in the East River, Colorado, USA - East River metaG ERMLIBT47_16_1Da | ecosystem: Environmental > Terrestrial > Soil > Floodplain ... | reverse complement strand
GACGCTCAAGGTCGCGGGCATCCAGCTCACGTCGATGGGGCGCGTTGCAACCGAGGGCGACGCGGATCGCGCGTTCGTCGTGAGCGACAGCGGCGCCGAGACCTATCGGAAGGTCGTGGCGCGAGAGAATCGCGTGGTCGGAGCCATCTTCCTCGGGGACGACTCGGGGGCTCGCGTGGTTGCCGATCTGCTGGCCTCCGGCGGAGACGCATCGGGGGTTCGGGACCTCTTGCTCGGCAGCCCGTCCGCGGCGCCGCCAAGCGCGGCTGATCTCCCTGAGTCGACGACGATCTGCAACTGCCACGGCGTGACCAAGGGTGAGATTGTCGCCGCGATCCGAGAGAAGCGCTGCGCGTCGCGCGGCCAGGTGGCCGAATGCACGCGCGCGACGACCGGTTGCGGGAGCTGCGTGGGGCTCGTGGACGACCTTGTCGCGGCGTTCGCCGTCGGATCCACGGCGACGCCCAAGCCGCCCAACAGGATCGAGGTGCTCAAGAAGACGAAACCGGGGTTGGATGTGCTCCCCGACCTGTACCGGTATGCCCGCGAGGGGTGGGACACGATCACCGAGGACGACGTCCAGCGCCTGAAGTGGTACGGCGTGTTTCTGCGGACGCCGACGCCAGGCCACTTCATGCTCCGCGTCCGCGTCACGAACGGCATCGCCACCGCGGCGCAGTTTCGAGCGTTCGCGGAGATCTCGCGCGAGTTCGGTCGCGGGTTTGCGGAGCTGACGACGCGGCAGCAGGTGCAACTGCGCTGGATGACGATCGACCAAATCCCGGAGATCTTCGAGCGGTTAAAGGCCGTCGGCCTCAACACGATGCAGACGGGGATGGACAATATCCGCAACGTGATGGGCTGCTCGGTGACGGGTCTTGCGTCGACCGAGGTCCTTGATACGGCTCCGATCACGCGGGCGCTGACCGATCGCTTCATCGGCAACCGTGAGTTCACCGATCTGCCCCGCAAATTCAACGTCGTCATCACGGGTTGCCGCGAGAACTGTACCCACTCCGAATCGCAGGACATCGCGATGACGCCGGCGTCGAAGTCCATCGATGGAGACGTCGTCTACGGCTTCAACGTGGCGGTCGGGGGCAAACAGGGGTCCGGCGGGTTTCGTGGGGCGACCGCCCTGGACCTCTTCGCCCGTCCGGAGGAGGCGGTTGAGATCGCGAGCGCGGTCATCTTGATCTTCCGCGACCATGGACCACGCGAATCACGAAATCGCGCCCGGTTGGCGTTTCTCCTCGACGAGTGGGGCGGCAAACGCTTCCGTGCCGAGGTGGAGCGTCGGGTTGGCCGACCACTTCAACGCGCGGGGACCGACGAGCGGAACCCTCGGAAGAAAAGCATACATATTGGCGTGTTTCGCCAAAGACAGCCCGGCCTCAATTATGTCGGTCTGGCCGTGCCGATCGGACGACTGGCGACCGACCAGTTGTTCGATCTGGCTCGTCTGGCTGACGAGTACGGGACTGGAGAACTCCGGATCACCCCCGAGCAGAACATCGTCCTGGTCAACGTGCCCGACCGCAAGTTGGGAGCGCTCTTGGAAGACGAACCGTTGCTGAAAGACGTGCCCTACAACCCCTCGGAGATCATGCGGGGATTGGTCGCGTGTCCCGGGACAGATTACTGCGGCCTGGCGGTCATCGAGACCAAAGGTCGGGCGCTCGCGATCGCGAGGTCGCTTGAGCGGAAGCTGGTTGTCACGAAGCCCGTGTCGATCCACTGGTCGGGCTGTCCATCCGGGTGCGGGAATCATCTGATGGCTGATATCGGCCTGTTGGGCAAGCGGGCCAAGGTAAATGGGCAAGTGGTGGACGCCGTCGACATCTTCGTGGGCGGTCGGTCGGGGAACCGGCCGGAGGCCGGAGTCAAGATCATGGAAGACGTCCCGTGCGATCGACTCGAGAGCGTTTTGGAGGGTCTTGCAATCCATGTGGTGCGTGAAAAGACCGTGGACATTGTCCGGGGGGAAGGAATTGGAGGCCCGGCGGTTGCCGTCGCGAACAGGCCCGTCGTGACCGGAGACGCGGTGAAGACCGTCGAGGCCGGCGGGGACACGCCGTGAACGGGAATACCGCGAAGAAAGACCGCTCGGCTGCGTCGATCCGCGAGGCGGTCGAGCGCCTCGAACGGGAGTTGATCGTCCGCGCGTTGGAGGCATCCGGAGGGAGGCAGTCCCAAGCCGCCCGCCAACTCGGCATCAGCGAACGCGTCCTGCGGTACAAAATGAAAAAGTACCGCATCGTCCGCACGACAAAAGTGTCGATCACCGACAAGAGTGTCTAATGGTCGGAAACCTCCTGTCTTCTCGCGCCGTTCGAAGGACGTGTGCGCCGATCGTGGAGGAACCTCGACATTCTTGTTGTGGAGCCGGTTCCATCCCGATGGAGCGCACGGCTCTCGATTCTTCTATTTTTTTCGTGTATTATCCCTCCCCGTTTGTGGCCTGAGCATTCTGGCCTGGGTCTTGCTCTTGGTCCCGGTCTATCCGGGCATTATCCACCGCTCCCGACGAGGGAGCCCACGGAGGAGGAAGTGATGCAGGTAGGGACGAACAAGGCAGTGAAGCAATGGACATGGGGTGTCGCGCTGGCGGCCGCGGCGCTGGGCGCACCGGCGTATGGTGCCGACCCGGAGGCGGTCATGGATGGCCTCAAGGGGGTGTCGGTCAAGGGCTACGTCGAGGGTCAGTATAACTACAACTTCAACGATCCAGTAGACAACACAGCTACTACGGCAAACGAAAATCAGGCCAACCTGTTTCGGGTATTTGATACGAAAGCCAACAGTTTCACGTTCAACATGGCGGAACTGGCGCTCACCAAGAGTTCCGAAGCCGGAACAGGGTTTGGCTTGGTGCTGAACTATGGTTTGGATGCCAAGGCAATCAACTTGGATCCCACTTTCGGAGCGGATAATTTTGAGGTGCAGCAGGCCTACGTCTCGGAGAAGTTGGGCGGGAACGTGGAGCTCAAACTCGGGAAGTTGGCCACGCTGGCCGGGGCTGAAGTCATCGAGGGGCCCAGCAACTACAACATCAGCCGCTCGTTCCTCTTCGGTTGGGCGATTCCGTTCACCCACACCGGTGTGCGGGCCGCGGTCACCACGCCGGTGCCCGGGGTGTCTCTGACGCTGGGTCTCAACAACGGCTGGGATATCGTGAGCGACAACAACAAAAGCAAGACCGCGGAGGCGCAGGTGGGCCTGACGCCGATGGACATGTTTTCGGCGTTCGTGACGGGGTATTACGGTCCGGAATCCACCGTGGGCGCGGATGCCGATAATCGGGGTGTGGTGGACGTCGTGGCCACGATCAAGCCCATGGACGGCTTGGCCCTGGTCCTCAACTACGACCGGGGATCCCAGGAAGCGGCTGGGGGAGCTGGAACGGCGAGCGCTCTGTGGCAGGGCTATGCCCTCTACGCGAATCTCGGCATAGGCGACAAGCACTCGGTCACGCTACGCGGCGAGGTGTTCGACGACCAGGACGGCTTCCGGACTTCGGTGGCCGGGGGGCAGACCTTGCGCGAGGTGACGCTCACCTTCGCCTGCAAGATGAGGGAAAGCCTCGAGTGGCGGGCGGAAGTCCGTCACGATGAGTCCAACCAAAACGTGTTCGTGGATGATCAGGGCGTCGCGCAGGATACACAGAATACCGTCGCGCTCGCCGCGTATTACACATTTTAATGATCCGGCAGGAAGGAGTTCGGTCTATGAGCGGTAACAGTGCAGTGCGACGAACGTGGGTAATGGTGGTGATCGCGGCGATGTTCGTCCTGGCCTTCCCCTTTTGGGGGATGACTCAGGAGGAGGCGCCGCCCGCTCCAGCGGTTGAAGCGGAGGCACCTGCGGCTGAGGCGGCTGCTCCGGCGGCGCCGACGGTGGACACCGGCGATACCGCCTGGGTGTTGACGTCCACCGCGCTGGTGCTGCTCATGACCGCGCCCGGCTTGGCCTTGTTTTACGGCGGGATGGTTCGCAAGAAGAATGCGCTGGGGACGATCATGCACAGTTTCATCATCCTGTGCGTCGTCAGCGTAATCTGGGTCCTGTGGGGGTACACACTGGCCTTCGGTCCCGACAAGGGCGGGTGGATCGGGGGGCTTGAGTGGCTGGGTCTGAATGGTGTCGGCGGCGAGCCCAACGCCGACTATGCCGGGACCATCCCGCACCAGGCGTTCATGATCTTCCAAATGATGTTTGCCGTCATCACGCCCGCCCTGATCACCGGGGCGTTCGCCGAGCGGATGAAGTTTTCGGCGCTGCTGCTCTTCGTCGTCCTCTGGTCGACGCTCGTCTACTCGCCGCTCGCCCACTGGGTCTGGGCGGTTGGCGGCTGGGTCCGCACGATGGGGGCGCTGGACTTTGCGGGTGGCACCGTGGTGCACATCAGCTCTGGGGCCGCGGCGCTCGCCGCGGCGCTGGTGATCGGCAGGCGACGGGGCTATGGATCCGAGTCGTTCGCGCCGCACAACCTCCCGCTCACCGTGCTGGGGGCGTCCTTGCTCTGGTTCGGGTGGTTCGGATTCAACGCGGGCAGCGCAGTGGCGTCGGGCGCGCTCGCGACCAGCGCGTTCGTGGTCACGAACACGGCCACGGCTGCCGCCGCGCTGACGTGGATGTTCGTCGAATGGGCGTACCGCGGTAAACCCACCGTGCTCGGCGCCGCGAGCGGCGCCGTTGCGGGTCTCGTCGCGATCACCCCGGCCTCGGGGTTCGTCGGTCCGATCTCGTCGATCTGGATCGGGATCGGAGCCGGCGTCCTGTGTTTCTACGCCTGTATCATCAAAGGCAAGCTCGGTTATGATGACGCGCTTGATGTGGTGGGCGTGCACGGGGTGGGCGGCACCTGGGGCGCGTTGGCCACCGGCCTGTTTGCCTCGAAGGCAATCAATTCGGCGGGCGCCGACGGCCTCTTCTTCGGCAACCCGGGCCAGCTTCTCATCCAGATCAAGGCGGTCCTGATCACCTGGGGCTTCGTCTTCGTTGCGACTTTCATCATCTTGAAGATCGTCGATGTGTTGGTGGGCTTGCGGATCAGCGACGAGGAAGAGAAGATGGGGCTGGACTTGGCCGAACACCACGAGAGCGCATACAATTGACGCGCCCGTCCATGAACGGCCATCTGCTGCGTTGTCGTTGCGCTCCGGTCCTCACGTACGACCAGTACGCTCCGGTCCGGTGCTCGCTCCGCCTTGCATCTGGCACGTTCCTGAACTGGCGCACGTTTAGTCACGAGCGGGGGAGGCCATGAAGAAAATCGAGGCGATCATTAAACCATTCAAGCTGGACGAAGTGAAAGAAGCGCTCACCGAGCTGGGCGTGCAGGGTATGACGGTCACCGAGGTCAAAGGCTTCGGCAGACAGAAAGGGCACAAGGAAGTGTATCGCGGCGCGGAATATGTCGTCGAGTTCGTCCCGAAGGTGAAGGTCGAGGTCGTGGTGGCCGACGCCCTGGCCCAGCGCGCGGTGGACACCATCATGCGGATGGCCAAGACCGGCACGATCGGCGACGGCAAAATTTTCGTGACGCCCGTCAGCGAGGTCATCCGCATCCGAACCGGCGAAACCGGCGAAGGGGCGTTGTAACGGTCTAGGGTGTGGTTTGAGCGCTGTCTGAAGAGGGGCGGGGCACGCCTCGCCCCTCTTCGTTCACCATTCCTGACCCGCGGGTCGCCCCGGCCACCCCTCTCGAAGATCATCCCTCTCCAAGATCCGCGCGTTTCCCCCCTGGGTCGCATCGTCGCTTGACAAGCTCGAAAGGCCCGTGATAGAAGAGGGGCTCTTTTCTTCCGAGGCTGCGCCCATCGAGGGGCTGTGTGCGGCCGCTCAGCGAGCGCATTGCAGTTCCCTGCAGCAAGCTGCAGGGAATCTGCGAAGTGCAAGGAAGTGAAGAAACACGGTTTCCATGTTGCTCGCTTACCCCACGGCAAGCTGAGGGGAATGCGCTCGCAATGCACTTTCACATACACGCAAGGAGGGGACCATGGCGGCAGAGATATCGGTGGGGGCGACTGCTCCCGATTTCACGCTCAAGGATCAGGATCAGAAGGAGGTCAAACTGAGTGATTTTAAGGGCAGGAGGAACGTGGTGCTGGCGTTCTACCCGCTCGACTGGAGCCCCGTCTGTACGAAAGAAAACAAGTGCCTGACGGATGATTTCCCGAAATTTTCGTCCGCCGATACGGAGATCTTCGGTATCAGCATCGACAGCGTCTACTCCCACAAGGCCTGGGCGGATTCGATGGGCCTCAAGCACCGGCTGCTGTCCGATATGGGTGGCGGTGTCGCCAAGAAGTACGGCATGTACCTTGACGACAAGTTCATCACCAAGCGCGCGACCGTGATCGTGGACAAGCAAGGCACGGTCCGGTATGTGAAAGTCCAAGAGATCTTGACGGCACGAGACGACCAAGACATTCTGAACGCGTTGAAGGCCCTCAAGTAACCTTTCGACACGGCGGGAAACGGGTAGGGGCGCACGGCCGTGCGCCCCTACGGTTTTCGGCCGGACCAGACGCCATGGACACGTCTCACGCAGAGCCCGTCGAACTTCCGCGCGTCAACGACGAGAATTACGAGGAGTATCACGACGCCCCCGCGGCGGTGGTCTTCTTCAAGATTGCCAACTGTCACGGCTGCGAGGAGTACGAACCCGCGATCCAACACACCGTCAGAACGTTTTCGCCCAAGGTGAGGTTCGGGCGGGCGCTCATGCACGTCCCGGGGTGTCGGGACATCAAGAAACGCTACGAGTTCGAAAGTTTCCCCACGACCCATCTGTACAAGCGGGGGCGCCTGGTCTTCTCCGCATCGGAGCGTCTCGAAGCCGAGGCGTTGGTGAACGCGATCCGCGAGCATTTAATCGGGTAACCAGTGGGTGCGGTCCGGTTGGGGGGCGCCCCGAGCAGAAGAGAACTCATGGTGTCAGAAACCGTTGAGTTGCGCGGTCACATCATCGATTCGCTGATCCTGCCCAAAGTGCTCGACGAGATCATGACGCTCGGCGGGACGTTCGAGATCCTCCACCTGGCCGTGGGCCAGCGCCGTGAAGATCCCAGTCGCGCGGAGGTTCGGGTCACCGCACCCGATGCCCAACACCTGGACGCGATCCTCGGTCGCATCGGACAGCACGGCGCGATCTCGCTGGCCGGCGACGAGGCGCGCCTGGTGCCGGCGGACGTCGACGGGGCATTCCCCGACGGGTTCTACTGTTCCACGCACTTTGAAACCTGGATCAAGCGGCACGGGCAGTGGATCGCGGTGGAGCGGCCGGAAATGGATTGCGGGATCCACTTCGATCCGGCGACCGGACGGGCGACCACCGTGCCGATGCACCGCGTACGGCGCGGAGACCTGATCGTGATCGGCCACGCCGGGGTCAAGGTTGCGCCCATCGACCGCTCGCCGGAACGCAACGTCTTCGAATTCATGGCGAGCAACGTGTCATCCGAAAAACCCAAGGCGGTCGTCATCCGCGAGATGGCCGCGCACATCAAGACCGCGCGCGCCGCGGGAGGCAAGGTCCTAGTGGTGGCGGGTCCGGCCGTCATCCACACCGGTGCAGGGGGATACCTCGAACAATTGATCGCCGGGGGCTACGTACAGGTGCTGTTCGCGGGCAACGCGCTCGCGGCCCACGACATCGAACAGGCCTTGTACGGGACGTCGCTGGGCATGTCGCTCGATGCCGGGATGCCGGTGGATGAAGGCCACGAGCACCACCTCCGCGCGATCAACGCGATTCGGCGCATCGGGGGGATCCGCCGAGCGGTCGAAGAGGGGATGTTGAAACGCGGGATCATGCACGCGTGCGTCGCGCACGGCGTCGACTACGTCCTCGCGGGCTCGATCCGCGACGACGGCCCGCTGCCCGACGTGATCACCGACGCGGTGAACGCCCAGGACGCGATGCGCGAGAACATCCAGGGCGTGACGGTGGGGATCATGATCGCGACGACCCTGCACTCGATTGCGACCGGCAACATCCTGCCCGCGTCGGTGAAGCTGATCTGCGTCGATATCAACCCCGCGGTGGTGACCAAGCTCGCCGACCGTGGCAGCTTCCAGGCGATGGGGCTGGTAACCGACGTGGAACCGTTCCTGCGCGCGCTGGCGGAACACCTCGTGCCCGGCGGTGGGCGATGACACCGGTCGCGTGGCGATGATCTCGGTTTGGTAGGCGGTGGCCCCGGTATTGTTGTAGGGGCGGGTTGCTGCGCCACGCACACCCCGCGTTTCAGACCGGCCCCTACGTGACGATCATGCGACCGCAGACGTCCCTCCTGATGTGTCCTCCCGATTTCTACGGGATCGAGTACGAGATCAACCCGTGGATGGACCTCCGGCGGCCGGCCGACCCTGAACGCGCCCGCGCGCAGTGGCGCGCGCTGTATGAGACACTCACCGAGACGCTGGGCGTCCGCGTCGAGCTGCTGACCCCCGTCAAAGGCCTGCCGGATCTGGTCTTCACGGCCAACGCCGGCCTCGTCGTGCCCAGCCGATTGAAGCTTCCTGCCGCAAGCTGCAGGGAAGCTTCGAAATGTGAGGAAGGAGAAGCACGATCGACATCTGCTCGCTTGCCCCGTGACAAGCTGAGGGGAATGCGCTCGCAGAGCACTTTCGTCGCGAGCCGCTTCCTCCATCCCGAACGCCAGAAGGAGCAGCCGACCTACGAGGCCTGGTTCCGGGCGCGGGGCTACGCGATCGAGACGCTCCCCGAGGGAACGTGCTTTGAGGGCGAGGGTGACGCGCTGTGGCTGGGCGACGCCCTCTTCGCCGGCTACCGTATCCGCTCGGATATCCGCTCGCACCAGGGCCTCGCCGCGATGCTCGGTTGTGAGGTCTTGTCCCTCGATCTGGTCGATCCGCGCTTCTACCACCTCGACACGTGCTTCTGCCCGCTCGATAATCGCCGCGCGCTGTATTACCCCCCGGCGTTCGACGACTACGGCCGCCGCGTGATCCACGAGTTCGTTCCGGAGCCCATCGCGGTCGGCGACGTGGACGCGCTGCGGTTCGCGTGCAACGCCGTCGTGGTGGGGCGGGATGTCGTCGTGCAGTCGGGCTGCGACACGGTCGAGAAGACGTTGCGTGCGCACGGCTTCACACCCCGTCCGGTGGACCTCTCAGAGTTTCACAAGGCGGGCGGGAGCGCGAAGTGCTTGGGGCTGTGGGTTCCGTCGTGTGAGGACAAGGAGGCGGGATAAGGGGCGCTCACGTTGGAGAGCGATTCTTGAAAGGAGTCAGGGCGTATGGCGACGATGGGTCCGTATCTGTTCCTCGGGCTGGTGGCCGGAGTGATGAGTGGTCTGATCGGGATTGGCGGGGGGATCGTGATCGTGCCGGTTCTGGTCTTTCTGTTCGGATTTTCGCAACATCAGGCTCAGGGCACCACGCTGGCGATGATGGTGCCGCCGATCGGCATTCTGGCCGCGTGGACGTATTTTAAACAGGGCTACGTCGATCTGGGCGTGGCCGCGGTGCTCTGCGTCGGCTTTTTCTTCGGGGGGTTGCTCGGGGCCAAGATGGCGACAAGCCTTCCCAATGCGGTGTTGGAAAAAGTCTTCGGGGTGGCTCTCTTCGTGGTGTCGCTCAAGATGATCTTCGGTCGGTGACGTGCCGGGGCCAACGGCATGGACGGGCCAGGTCAACGGTCCCTCCGGCTTGCAATCCCGGAGATCACGGTCGTACAATTGAACGTGTCCAGTTAAGAGAGTCCCGAGTGCCGGTCCCGCTATCCCACCCCTGCCAGGAGGGCTGAGCGATGGAAACTCCTGCCTCGTTTTGGGTCCCCGGGTTCATGCCCCTGCAATTTCTCCTCTTGTTCGCGGCCGCGTTTGTGCTGTTCATCGCCGGCCAGCACATCCTCAAGAAGTGCGGTCGGCCCGTCACCGCGTTTTGGCAAGCGATCCTGATCTGGCTGGCCGCCTACGGGATATTGAAAGGTTTCGTCCATCCCCCACTTCCCTCAAGCCTGCTGTATACGTACATGGGCGTCGTCACCGTGGCGACGTTCTTCTTCGTGTCGGCGGCGGAGGAGACGTGGAACCAGTGTCGGAAAACGGTCGAGGCGTTTTTCACCCGCGATACGCGCTGGGCTCGCGCCGTGCGGGTGTTTGCCTTTGCCGCAGCCCCGGTGCTTGCCTTTTTCGCCGCATATGACAGCGTGGTGCCCACGTTGGAGGAACCGGCCGAGCTTCGACACATGCACCCCGCCCCGCCACGGACGATCACGGTGCACGGCGTGCGGGTCGATCTGCAGACGGCGAAGAACCCCTTTCGAATCGACGAGGGGCTGCAACCACCCGGTAGCGGCCGCTGATCATCGGAAGAAGCTGGACGGGAGGTTCATGATGACGTTCTAGCCAGAACTCTCGATACGAGGGCACGACGGCTTCTTGTTCCGTGCCCCCGAGGAGGGCCGTCATGACGATGAAAGAGAAGCTCGGGTTCGTCTTCGGGATGCTCGGCAGTGTCGCGGTCATCGCGTGGGTGATCGAGGGACGAGGGCCGTGGGGCTTGGCGCTCGGCCTTTTGCTGAGCGCGCTCTTCCTCTTGTGGTGTGGATACATGATCCGGCGCGCCAGGATGGTGCTGGTGACCGCGGGATTCTTTATTCTCCTGAGCGGTGTCTTTTCAAGTTACGCCAACTGGCTCCCGCAGGTGGAGGGCCCTGTACCCCCTCCAGATCCGCCCAGGGGTGCCAGACCCGAGGAGATGTCGCTCGATAGGCTGGCCGAGCAAGGGGAACGGTTGATCTTTGGCAACGTGGGAACGCTGGCCGGGCAGGGGAAGGGGCAGTGCCCCCTGTGTCATGCGTTTAGTGAGGGAGTGATCAGCGAGCGGGCGCCCAGCCTGGTGGGTATCTCGACGCGCGCCGCAAAACGTCTCAACGACCCGCGCTATCTCCATCCCGATTCGGTTCAGACCGAGTCTTTTTCGGGCAGCGGGCGGGCTACCACCGCCGAGGAATACATCGCGGAATCGCACGTCTGCCCGAGCTGCTTTGTGGCTGCGGGCTATGGCACCAAAGGCACAAACGATCACGAAAGTCCCATGGCGGAGGTTCATAAACCACCGATCGGCCTGAGCATCGACGAGTTGATCGCGGTCGACACGTTCTTGTTTTACCGCGAAGGCGGCGATGTCCCTCCGGTTTCCGAGATCAGGGCCGCCTACGAGAAATTCATTCCTCCGTCGGAGCGTCAAGAGAGGACGGATGTGGGCAGCTCTACGATCATTGCCGAGCCAACCGTCGCGCTGGCGAGCGACACGCTGCAAGAGATCATCGCCAAATTGGGATGCCCCGTGTGCCACAAAATTCCCTCGACGACGGCCACGGTTGGTGTCATCGGTCCGCTCCTCATCGAGAAAACCAATGCCCCTAAGCGGATCGCGTCGCGCGAGTACCAGGGCCGCGTCAAGGCGGGAAAGGCCCACGCCTCGACGCCCAAGGAGTACGTGATGGAATCGATCGTGAACCCAAGTGCCTTTATCGTGCCGGGGTTTGCCCAAGCTTCGAACCCCGAGGTCTCGCCGATGCCGCGGGATTTCGGGAAGAGGTTGACGTACAACGCGCTCGACAAACTGGCGGAGTTCCTCCTCTCGCTCGATGAGGCCGCCGCGATCGGCGCCGGGATGCTCCCGGCGCAACAGACTCCGTCAGGAGATCATGAAAATCGGAGACAGGCCGTCCCACCGGGCTAAGCATCTATCGCGGACGCTGTTAGTGGCTTAGGGAAACCCGTCCACGGGTAAGAGCCTGCGTCAAGCAGACAGGAGGTGACTCCATGGACTTCCAACACTTTTGGATCTGGGGGCTGATGCCGGTTCAGTTTCTAGGGTTGTTCGTTGCCGCGTTTGGCGCGTTTCTCTGCGGCCAGCGCGCGCTCGGCCGTTTCGGGTACCGGGTGAGCGGCTTATGGCAAGCCGTGCTGATCTGGCTCGCGGGTTTCGGCATTTTGAAGTTTGTCAGCGCCGGGTATCTGCTCCCCCGAAGCATCATGTTCCACTACGTGGGAGTCATCACGGTGGCCACGTTTTTCTATGTCGCGTCGGACGACAGACTCTGGGCCGAATGCAAGCGCTCGTTGTCCGCGTTGTTCAGCGGCGAGACAAAGGTTTATTGGGTGCTTCGGGTTCTCGTGTTGATCACAATTCCCACGTGGCTGGCTTTGGCCATGCACGAAGCCCTGACGCCGAAATTTCAAGAGCCTATCGAATCGCGGACCTATCACCCCGCTCCCCCGCAGTCCATCAAGGTCCACGGTGTGCGGATCGATCTGCAGACGGCGAAAAATCCGTTTCGGGTGGACGAGGGGCTCCACCCACCGGCCCGCTAGCGGCTGACTACTGGCTACAGTGCGAGGGAGGCGAGATCACAGGGACGATCAGCGCCGGCGTGGCGACCCTGAATCCGACCGACGCCAACATCGAGGATTGTCTGCGAAGAGCCGACAACGCCCTCTATCGAGCAAAGGGAGGCGGTAGAAACCGCGTTGAGGCCGACGCCTGACCGAGCCACAGGGCGGCGGGCACCCCACCACACTAGACGTTGGTATCGGCATGGGTGACGCGCACATACCGAAGCTGGGTTACCCCGTTCGGATAGGACTTCGAATCGGCGAGTTTCAAATTCTCCTTGGGGCCGGGCGACGCGAACAGAGGCACCCCTGCTCCAAGAATCACCGGAATGATGGAGACGATGTACTCGGTGATAAGCCCATGCGCTCGAAACGAAGCGGCCAGCTCCCCTCCGCCAACCAGCCACGCTCGCCGGAGGTTGCGCGCACGCAACTCTGCCGTCACGTGAAGAGGGCTCTGAGTCGTCAGGGTTACCCCCGGCTGGGCCACCTCGATCCGCTGCCGTGAGAACACCCAACACGGCTTTCCCGGATACGGCCACTCACCAAAGGTGAGGCACTGCGTGTAGGTTCGGCGGCCAAGAAGTACCGCGTCGACCGACGCGTAGAACGCCGCATAACCATAGTCCTCACCCGTGGACTCAAACGCAGAGAGCCACTCCACTCCGCCGTCTGGTGTGGCGATGTACGCATCGAGGCTGGCTGCAACGTAGTAGATGACTGCGGGCACGATGTGGCTCGGTGGTGCTTAGCGTTCGCGATGAGCGGCCGCGTCAAACAGGCCGCGATGATTAGGAGGTTGCAGGGGATCTTGAGTCAGCCAGTTAAGCCCGACCCAGAGGCTGGCCACTTTCTCGTGGAGATCTAAAGCCATTAAAGCCGCAACGTCTCCCGTCTGCGCGCGGACTGCTCCAACAGCCGGACCGCTTCGGCGTTGAAGGCTTTACTGAAG
>Ga0180094_1000192_pt1 | contig 13340 bp, 16 predicted proteins | sample EasRivT47_16_1Da_FD_121786 | JGI IMG/M metagenome (GOLD analysis project Ga0180094, IMG submission 121786) | Soil microbial communities from meander-bound floodplain in the East River, Colorado, USA - East River metaG ERMLIBT47_16_1Da | ecosystem: Environmental > Terrestrial > Soil > Floodplain ... | reverse complement strand
CTCACGTACGACCCAGTACGCTCCGGTTTCCTCCTTCCTGCGACCTTGCATCTGGAGCTTTTTGAGCAGCCTGCAGGCTTTTCGGGCGTTTGAGCCCGCCCCCGCATCCGCGGGAGCCTGTTCAGGAAGGGCCAGATGCAAGGCCGACTGACAACGCCGCAGATGACCCTTCCTGGACGGGCTCCTAGGCGTTCTTGGTGATGATCTGCACGAGTTCTTCAGGCAGCCGGTGCGGCTTTCCCCGTTCGTCCACGCAGACGAGCCGAACCCAGCCTTCGACGATCGTGCGCTCGTCTCCGTGCCGGTACATGGCGTGGGCAAAGGTCAAACTGGTCCGGGTGAAATCGACGACCTCGGTCTCGATCTGCAAGACATCGTCGTATCGAGCCGGAGTACGGTAATCGACCTCGACGTGCGCGACGACGAACAGCAGGCCGACGGCGGCGTAGGTCGCCACCTCAATGCCGCGTTCGCGAAGGTGCTCGGTCCTGGCGCGCTCGAAGTACTTCAGGAAGTTGGCGTAGTAAACCACGCCGCCGCAGTCGGTGTCTTCGTAGTAAATCCGAATATCCATTAGGCCTCCCGGACTCGCTGAAAGCGGGATGACACCCGAGCGGTTTGCCCGACTCGGTATCCCGACGCCATATAGGGGGTGGTGTGAAGCAGGGCGTAGCCGCCGGACGAGGACAGCACGATCGCTCCCGCCTCGCCGCCGATCCGCCGTCGCATCCTCAGGAGGGCGCGCGTTCCCGCCGCCCTGGGCGACAGCCCGCGTTCAAGGCTTGACGCGATCTCTTTGGCGAGCCCCATTCGGATGATCGTCTCGCCCGTTCCGGTCAGCGAGACCGCGCCCGAGCCGTCGTCCGCGTAGGTCCCTGCTCCGATAAGCGGGCTGTCGCCGACGCGGCCGGGGAGCATGCGGTGGATGCCGCCGGTGGAGGTGGCCGCCGCCACGTGCCCGTCGTGGTCTCGGGCCACGGCCCCGACGGTTCCGGTCTCAACGACCCGGCGGTACGCGTCCCGCCAGACGCGCGCGGCGATCGGTCGGCGCCCCGGCGCCCCGGCGGTCGGGAGCCCGGCCACGTGGTGAATGCGCGCCAGGTGCCCCGCCGATTCTCCGACCAGCAGCACGTGCGGGGTGCGCTCCATCACGCACCGCGCGACACGGATCGGCGTCAGGATCCCTTCGATCGCCGCGACGGCTCCGGCCGCCAGATCGCGGCCATCCATCAGCGAGGCATCCATGCGCGCAACGCCATCCATCTGGCGCTTGGCGCCTTTCCCCGCATTGAACCGTCCGCTGGTTTCCAACACGGCCACCGCGTGTTCGACCGCATCGACGGACGAGCCTCCCGCGTCCATCACGGCGTATCCCGCATCGAGCGCTTGCCGGATGGTGGCGAGATGGCGGGCGGTCGGGCGGGACGCGCCGCACCCGCCGTGCACCAGAATCACCGGAAACGCGGGCCGCCGTGTTCCCATCATCGCCCTGCCGAATCGGCCGTGGTCGGTCCCTCCGGCTCGGAGCGGCCGCCCAGGTGCCGCGCGAGGAAGCGTTCGGCCACGGCGTAGAATCTCAGGCGATTTTCGGGTTTGGCGAAGCCGTGGCCTTCGTCGGGGAAGAGGAGGTACTCGTACGGGATCTCCTTGCGCGTCATCGCCTCGACGATCTGCTCGGACTCCGCCTGCTTCACCCGCGGGTCGTTGGCGCCGTGGGCGATCAGGATCGGACTCTTGATCCGATCCACTCGGAACAGCGGAGACCGGCTCTTCAAAAACTCGGCCTCGGTCTGGGGGTTACCGACCCGCCGGTGCTCGACCGCGATGAACGTGGACCAATAGGGCGGGATCGTCTCGATCATCGTGATCAGGTTGCTGGGGCCGACGACGTCTACCGCGCAGCAGAACAGATCCGGCGTGAACGTGGCGCCGACCAGCGCCGCGTACCCGCCGTACGACGCGCCGTAGATCGCGACCTTTTGGGGGTCGGCGACGCCCTGATCGACGGCCCAGCGGACGGCGTCGACGAGGTCGTCGTGCATCTTGCCGCCCCACTCCTTGTCCCCGGCGTTGAGAAAGCGCTTGCCGTAGCCGGTGGAGCCCCGGAAATTGATCTGCAGGCACGCGTAGCCGCGGTTGGCGAACCATTGCGCTTCGGGGTCGAAGCCCCACGTGTCGCGCGCGTGCGGACCGCCGTGGACGTTCACGACCAGGGGAAGATGCGCGCGCCCCAGCCCCGGCGGAAGCGTCAGGTAGCCATGCAAGGTCAATCCGTCCCGCGAGGTCAGCGCGATCGGTTCCATCGGCGCGAGGGTGTACGCCCTGAGATCGGGTTTGCTATAGAAGAGCAGCCGTCCCTGCCGGGTCGATCGGTCGTACGCGTAAAACGCCGCGGGACCGTCGTCGGCGGTGAACGCCGCCACCCACGTCCGGTCGGCGTGGTCGCGGCTGATGATCGAGAAGTCGCCGTGGTGCAGGTGCGCGATCCGCGCGAAGTCCTCGCGGATCGCGTCATCCAACACCGTCCATTCGGTCCGCGCGCGGTCGAACGCCACCGCCTGAATCTCGTAGGTGTCCGGGTGAATCAGAACGCCGCCGACGTCGTAACGCGGATCGTCGGCCAACACCCTCAGGCCGCGGGTGGCAAGATCCAGTTCGACCAGCCGGCTGGTGTCCGCGTTGCGCGAGTCCTCCAGGTAGAGCGACGAACCACTGCGGGAGAAGCCCACCGGCTGGCTGTTCAGGCTGTCGTCGGGATCCCACTTGAGAATCGGCGTCCACTCGCCGGCCTCGGTCTCCCGCACCAGGAGTTCGAACCCGCCATCCGGCGTCGCGGCGGTCGCCCCGCGCACGCGGAACGCGGCATCGGTGATCCACGCGGCGATGTCGCCTCGATTTTTGGCCACCAGGCGCATCGTCCCCGACGGGAGATCGAGGTGATAGACGTCGTGGACGCGCGGGTCCTCCTTGTTCATCGCGATGAGGAGCTCGTTCGGGAAGTGCTTGTCGCGATCGACGATCTGCACCTGGACCTCCGGAAACGGTGTGAGGTCGCGGATGGTCATCGCATCGAGGTTCACGGCGTGCAGCCGCCAATTCTCGTCGCCACCTACGTCCTGGAGATACAGGAGGTGCCGGCCGTCGGCGGCCCAGAAGTACAGCCGGATCCCTCGGTCGCGGTCGTGCGTGACCGGCCGGGCGTTCGCTCCATCGAGGTCGCCCACCCACACGTTCAACACGTCGTCCACCGGGGCGAGGTACGCCAGTTGGGTGCCATCCGGCGAAATCTGCGGGCTGGTTTTCGTGGGATTGCCGAAGAGCACGGTACGGGGAATGAGCCGAGGCAGGGCCGTCATGGTCTTTGATCCTTCATCGCGGTTTCTGTCCGGCTTGGAGGGCGGGGAGCGTGAGGGGATCGCGCAGGTGGATCAACGCCATCGTGACCGCCTGTTTCGCGTAGTCTTTCCGCGTCAATCGCCCCTTGGTCAGAATGCCGATCGCGCCTTCGGCCGCGCCGAGCGTCGGGTTGTCGCTTAACCCGGCTCGAAGGAACGCGCGGGTGATGTCGAGCCCCTCCTCGATCACGAGACGAATGACTTTCTGGGGGTACTCGAAGGCCGACGACAGTCCGATGTAGTCGCGTCCGCCGTCGAAGATCGCACACGCGCAGACGTTCATGTAGCCGCTCTGGGTGTACGGCACGCAGATCAATCCATCCTCCAGCCCCACGCTCAGCACACAGCCTCGGAACGCGTTGCGCGCGCGGTTGATCGCGCCGCGGATCGTCTCATCGAGGGATGTGGGCTGCGCGGACACGTCGGAGGAGACCTCGATCGACGCATAGCGCGGGCTCGCGAAGAGCCCCGATTCATCGAACGCGCTCTGAACCGCCTCGACCTTCACCACGTTGGTCGAACCGACGTGAACCAGAAATTCGCCGTGCGTCACGAGACCTCGTCGTTTGCCTCGACGACCGCGTCCGCCTCGATTTCCACCAGCATCTCGGGCGCGATCAGCCGTGTGACCTCCACCATGCTGGTGGCCGGCCGGATGTCGCGAAACACCTCGCCGTGGGCCTTGCCGATGTTCTCCCAGTCGTCGATGTTGGTCACGTAGATTCGCGTCCGCACGACATCGTTCAGGCTCGAACCAGCCTTGGCAAGCGCCGATTCGATATTCTTGAGCGCTTGTTTCGTCTGCGCGTACGGATCACCCGCGCCGACAATCTTGCCGTCAGCGCCGGTCGCCGTTGTGCCGGAGACAAAGATCTGCGAGCCCACGCGGACGGCGCGCGAATACCCGACGATGGGTTCCCAGGGGCTTCCGGTTGAGACGGTGTGCCTTGCCACGGGGGCTCCTCCTTCCGGATGAGGCAGCAGTATGCCATAAACCAAGGCCGATCGTCTCGGTCTGGAGACCATCCCTTCGCCGGATTTTGTTACGCTTCACCCGCATGTTTCCCGGGCCAGAAAGGAGTGCTTAAGAGTGGGGCGCGCGCGATCGGCAGCCAACTGGGCCGCGAAATGTGACGAGGGGCGTTGGGAGGGTTACTGGGCGGGAGGCGGCGGTGAGTCGGATGGAACGGCGATCTCGAGGACGGCCGGCGCGAGCCAGATGGGGTCCGGTCTGCGGCGCGCTTCGTTGAGCAGCGTGGCGGCGTCGAGCGTGACGCGGCCCTCGAAACTCGTGGTCCCATTGGTCGCGACGCGGATCGGCTGGTCGAGATCGATCACCTTCCGATTCAACAGCAGGCTGTACCGCGTGACCCGGTCGGTCGTCACCGTAATCGTCTGACCGTCGATGACCGCGGTGAGCCGGGCGAACGCCCCTCCCTCCAGGCGCCGGCTTTCCTCGGGATCGTGTTCCGATGCCCAAAACGACGCCGTGTCGCGCGTGTCGTCGATCCGCACCCAGTAGAGTCGGTCGAGGTGATCCCGATCCCGGACGATGGTGACCTGACGAGGCGGCGGCGTGCGGTGCCGGACCGCAAGCCACTCGACCAAGGCGGGCAGTTCCTCCTTGGGGAAAAAGTGGCCGCCCGCCATGGGGTGTTCCTTGTCGTGCTCGCGGTACTCGGCCTGAAAGCCGTGTTCCTCAAGGTAGGAGATCAGTTCCAGGCTCTACCGAACGGGCATCACCTGGTCGCGCGAGCCGTGGATAATGTAGAAGCGCGTGAAGCGGGCGTTCTCGAGCAGCGGGTAGAGGGCGCGGGGAAGGGCCGAGGCCATCGGAATCAGCGCGGCGAAGCGGTCGGCGTGGTTGAGCCCGATCAGGAAGGTGCCGGTGCCGCCATTAGACATTCCGGACAGGAACACCCGGTCCGTCTCGATGCGATAGCTGCGGGACACCTCGGCGAGGACGGCCAACACCAGCGCCTCCGCGTCCTTGGTCCACCACGCTCCGCCCTCGATGGTCGGGCACGCCAAAATGTAGGCCTCTTGTAACCTCGGTTGCCACCGATCGAGATACGCATCCCCGCCGAATCCGGCTCCGTGCAGGCAGATGATCAGGGGATAGATCTTGGCGGGTGTGTAGGAGGGCGGCACGTAGAGGGCGTAGCGAAAGTCCGCGTCGCCCACGCGGATGGGCTGGTCGGGGAGCATTCCGGTCGGGGCGTGGTGGGACGGTGGGTCATCGAGCACCCGGCGCAATGCTGCTTCCAGCTCCTTCGCGCTCCGTGCCGTCAACTTCGGCAGGAGTCGTTCGGCGTCCTGGTCGTCCGCGCGAAGGTACTGGCGGACGAGGGCGACCGTGTCCGCCGAGACCCGGGGGCCGATGACGCCTTCGACCGCCCCGCAGGCGGTGAGGACGATCGTCAGCAGCGCCAGGGCGATCGGGGATGCGCGTCTCGACGTCACGCCACGTTCTCGATGGGATGGCAAGCGCCCGACCATCCGTCAACACTACCGAGCAGCCGCGCGAAAGGCAAGCGATCGCGTAGTTCTTCTCAGCCGGGGTGAAGGTTCCGAAAAAGCGCTTGGAAGCGGACGGCGGTTCGGATAGACTCCGGCTATGGCGTCCGACCCAACCCACGGCATCCGGCCACCGATCATGCGGCACATGATGGTGGGCATCGCCATGTTTGCGACCACCGGGGTGATGATCGGCCTGTACCTGGATCACTGGGGGGTCGTGGTGGGCGGCGCCGTCCTGGGAGCCCTCCTGGGGGCCGGCGTCGGGCGACTCCAAGCGCACCGGTTTTTCGTCAGCGTGCTGGTGGGAACGGTGGTGGGCGGGCTCATCGGCTGGCGCGCCGGCGGTATGGGCGTGGTCCCGCTCATGGCCGGCACGGGCAGCGCGATCGGGGGATTCGTGGGGATCACGATCGAGATGTTCCGAGGCTCGCACCGCCACGAGCGCGAGAGGCGCGCGCCGTGATGGGAATGCGACTGATCGGGAAACTGCTGTTTGCCGCCGGGTTCGTGCTCGCGATCTACGGGCTGGGTGAGGCGAATCCGCGCGTCGTCAACGCGGGTCTGGCGCTGCTCGTGACCGGGATCGCGGCCGCGGCCATCAACCTTTACCAACACGCGAAAGCCCGACGGGCGGATCGGCCGCGGCCTAAGCCCTAGCCTGTCCAGGGATGGCCATCTGCTGCGTTGTCAGTCGGCCTTGCGTGCTCACGTACGACCCAGTACGCTCCGCGCGCAAGGTCTCCTTCCGCCTTGCATCTGGCCATCCCTGAACAGGCTCAACCGGTCGATTACTCGGACAGGCTTCTAGTCAATTATGCGGCGTCACGGGCAGCAGGCGCTGGACCGCGAGGCATCCTTCCGACGCTTGGCGGCAAAAAACCGGGTAAGATTTTAGGGACGCAGGTTACGGTGCGGGCGGATTCTTGCCGCAGGCGCGGCAGGTCGCGATTCGAGGCTCGTAATCGATTACGCGGCCGCGCCGGTCGAACGCGAAATGACAGCAGTCCAAGAGCATGGTCTTGAGGCGCTCGCGTCCCCGCTGGACACGCGACTTGGCCCCCGACACGGAGAGCCCCAAGGTGTCGGCCAATTCGCGTTGTGTACGCCCCTCCAGTTCGGTCATGACCACGGCCTGCCGGTACGGTTCCGGCAAACGCTCGATCATCGGCGCCAGACAGTCGGCGACGTCCGCGCTCGTCGGTTCGGGCTCACGACGCTCGGCCAACTCGTCGGGAAGTTCAGCCTGCTCCGGTGTGCTCGATCGGGCGCGATAGTAATCGATGACCGCGCGGCGCGCGATCTGGAACACCCACGCTGGAAGTTTCTCGGCGTCTTGGAGTTGATCGATGCGCTGGTGGATCTTCACGAAGACATCTTGAAGGACGTCCTCCGCATCGTGCTCGTTCGCCACCCGCTTGCGAATGAAGCGCAACAGACGCTCACTAAACGTCGTCCAGACGTCGTGGCTGAAGGTCTCCATCGATCGCGTTTCCCCGGAGCGCGGTTGGCGGCTCACCCCGGGAGCCGTCCCTCGTCCAGATCGATCAAGTCGAACACGCTGATCGCGCCCACGTCGACCTTCGCGGCGACCGCGGGATACCGTTCCCTGCGGAGATGCACGCGGTCGGGGCTGGGCCGATAGGCGCCGATGTCCTGAGCCCACGCCCGTTTCTCGGCGTCGGAATGGGGGCGAGCGTGTCGTTCCACCCAGGCAAGGACCTCGTCATCCGTCCGAGCCGATAGAATCGCGTTCCTCAGTCGTTCGGCGTCGAGCCCCGTGAACGCGAGAAATCGGCCGTCTAACGCGGGCGCCGGCATCAAGAGCTGGCCGACGTACTCCTCGGGGAGCGTGCCCCGGGCGTGGAGCCGGACCTTGTCGATCAGTCGTGGAAGGATGACGTAATCGCCCAAGATCTCGCGAGGCGAGCGTATGAGGGAGCGGACCGACGGGTTCATCGTGATCGTTCGCTGGTCCCGTGCTGGAAATCCGGCTCAGGCCTTTGGTACTGTGTGGTCATGAAGCGCTGTCCGTACTGCGCGGAGGAGATCCAAGACGACGCGATCAAGTGCCGCTTCTGCGGGTCGTTCTTGAACCGGCGGATCTCGAGAGCCGCCCGATTATATCGATCGGTAGGGGCGCGCAAGGTCGCCGGCATCTGCGGCGGGATGGCGGAGTATCTCGGTATCGATCCCACCCTCGTGCGGATCATCTGGATTCTGGCCGCGCTGTTCTCATTCGGCATCGTGATCCTGCTCTACGTCGTCCTCATTTTTGTGATCCCCTCCGAAGACGAGCTGCCCCCGCGCGCGAGTCAAGACGTCTAGTCGCGTTCCGTTCCCGGCGTTTGCATCTGTTTGATTTTGAGGAGGGCCTTGATGTCCTCCTGGTCTTTCGGTCTTCCCGCTGCCTTCTTCATTTGAATGAGGTCGTCCAACGACGGGAAGGAAACCGGCACGCCATTGATCGCTCCCGAAACTCGATTCCCCCATACGTGGTCAAACGTCACTCCTTTGACGAAGGGGTGAACATCGGTTTCGAGGCTGTATTCGCGAATGAGAACCTTTTTGGTGAGCAAATCCTGGAGGCTGAGGTCCCGAGTGTCATACCCGAAGGCGGTGAGCGCGTCGAGGGTCTGCCGGGCATTCTCAGGCGAAGCGCGGATGAACAGGTCAAGATCCAACGTGGCCCGTGCATAGCCGTGCGTTGGAAACGCCGCGGCGCCGATGACGACGTAGTCGACCCTACGTTCGTTTAATAATTTCAAAAGATTTTCTTTGTCCATGTTGTTCAAGTTGCGCGATGAGCGAGCGGGACGCCTCTTCCATCATCCGGTATCGCTGTTCGACGGTGAGGGAAAGGAGGAAGCGGATCTCGAATTCGAGTTCCTGTTCCTCATCGTCGTGGTCAAGCTTCAAAATCGGCATGGGTGGCTCCGCAGGAAACGCGGGGCCATTATACCGAATCTGGAACGATGACGGAAGGGCCGGCCGCTACAACAGCGGCCGCTGAGCGGGCGGCTCGATCGGCGTACCGGCCATCTCCTCGATGCTCAGCAATTTCTCGCCGAACCGATCCAGCCGCTTGGCCGCGTCCTCGTACTTGCCGCGGGTGTTGCCGAGGTGCTTGCCCAGGACGTCGAAATCGTCGCGAAAGCGCTGAAAGTCCCCTTCCAGGCGTTTTAAGTGTTGGATTATCTCGAGGGCGTTCTTCTCGATCCGCAACCCCTTGAGCCCCAGCACGATCGCCTGGAGGTACGCATAAAAGCTGTTCGGCGACACCGGGATCACGCGCTGGGCGAGCGCGTACGCGCACAAGCCCTTCTCCTCGCCGAAGGCGTCGTCCTTGAGGATGACTTCGTAGTAGACGTTCTCCGCCGGGATGTACATGAGGGCGAAGTCGAACGTGCCTTCGTCGGGGAGGATGTACTTGGTCGCGATCGCGTCGATGTGCTTCTTCACGTCGGCGCTGAACTTCTTCTTCTGGGCCTTGCGTTCGTCCTCGTTCGCGCTGGCGAGCACCCGGCGGAAATTCTCCAGCGGGAATTTGCTGTCCACCGGCACGATGCCCTGGCCCAAGCGGATCGCCGCGTCCACCGCCTCGCCGCTTTTGAACTTGTGCTGCAGCGTGAAGTGCGTGGGCGGGAGGATCTGGGTCAACAGATCGCCGAGGAACAACTCCCCGAGGACGCCGCGGAGCTTGGGCGCGCGCAAGATCTCCTGAAGGCTCGCGATGTCCTTCCCCACGTCGAACACGCGCTCGGTGGCCTTGGTCAATTCGCCCAGGTTCTGCCGCACCTCGCCCACCACGCGCGCGGCGTTGTCGAGCCGTGTGCCCATCTGGCCCGTCGCCTCCTGGACCTGCTTGCCGATCGTCGCAAGCTGCTCGTTGACCTGGGCGGTGATCATGCCGAGCTGGCCATTGACCTGGGTGGTGATCGAGCCGAGCTGGCCGTTGACCTCCTGCGTGACCTGGCCTAGGCGGTCGTGGAGCAGCTTGGTGGTCCCGGCCGACTCGCCGATCTGGCGGGAGAGCGCATCGAAATGTTGTTGGAGGAGCGGATCGGGCCGGCGGCGAAGCGCGGCCAAGCCGACGATGGCCACCAGGGCCAAGATCAAAACGGCGACGATGAGCCAACTGGCATCCACGCGCCGGATCGTAGCACAGCGGGGTCGAAAATCACAAAGCGGACCGCGGATGGCGCGCGATGGCTTGACGCGCCCGCGCTCCACCGTCGGGCCGTCAACGGCGAGTTGTGAACGGGGCGTGCCGGCTTGACTCATAACTTGACTTATACTTGACTAATCTGTACCGTGAGGCATGGCCTACGAGCCCAGGTTTACCGTCACCGCGCACCTCCTGGCTCTTCTTGAAGACATCGCGGCCTTCCGGGAAAAGATCCTGGCGGCGACCATTCAGGTGCCCTGGATTCCCACGCTCCAAAAGGATGCGCGCATCCGCAACACTCACAGCTCGACTGCGATCGAAGGTAACCCGCTCACATTGGAACAGGTCCGGCTGTTGGAAGAAGGGCAGGCTCTCCCGACCGAATCTGAACGCGCCAGGCGCGAGGTACTCAACTACTTGGCCGGTCTCCGGTTTATCGAGCGGCACGCGAAGAAGAAACGGATTGCGCACGAGGACGTTTTGAAGCTGCATGCCGTCATCGCGTCGCATGTGATGGATCAAGGCCGGGCCGGCCGCTACCGAGATATGCTCGTGCGGGTGGGATCGTATCTTCCTCCTGCGCCGGAGATGGTGTCCGGCCTGATGGCGGAGTTGCTCGAGTGGTGGCATGTGCGCTCCGCGAAGTGGTCGCCGGTGATCTCGTCCGCCGTCATTCACTATCAGTTTGAAGCCATTCACCCCTTTGCCGACGGGAATGGGCGCACGGGGCGCGCGTTGGCGCTCTGGGAACTGTATCGACGCGGGTTCGATACCCATCACATCTTTTCCGTGGACGAGGTGTATTGGGAAAACCGTCCGCGCTATTACGCCGCGCTGGATGCCGTCAGGCGGCAGGGCGACGACCTGACCGGTTGGCTCGAATACACGGCCGAGGCGCTGCACCTGACGCTGGAGCGGGTGTGGGGGCGCATCCAGCACCTGACGGCGGGCGCAGGCTCCAAGAAAATCATCCTGCGGCCGAGGCAGGAGCAGCTACTTCGCTTGCTTCGCGATCGTCAGAGCTTGACCCCGAAGGAAATCCGCGAGGGGCTCGCCATCTCGAAGCAAGGCGCGATGGACCTGCTGAATCCACTGTTGGAGGCCGGCTTGGTGCGCCGGATCGGAACGAAGAAATCGGGGCGCTACATTCTGGCTTGAGCTGCAAGGGTTCTTGCGCTGGAGGGGTTCTGCGCCTTGACTTCGGCCCGGGGCGTTCCCTAGAATGGCGTACTTCAATCACTTCTGACCGATCATTACGAGAGATATCGTGGCCCAGATTCCAGAATTGACCGTCCTCGGCGGAGGCTTGGCCGGGTGCGAAGCGGCGTGGCAGGCGGCCGAGCGCGGCGTCACGGTCGCGCTGTATGAGATGCGGCCGCAGCGGCCCACTGCGGCGCACAAGACCGATCAGCTCGCGGAGCTGGTGTGCTCGAACTCGCTGGGATCCGTCGACATCACCAACGCGGCGGGCATTCTCAAAGAGGAGATGCGCCGGCTGGGCTCGCTCATCGTGCGCGTGGCCGACACCTGCACCGTCCCGGCGGGTGCGGCGCTCGCGGTGGATCGCGTGGAGTTCGCCGCGCGGATCACCAAGGAAATCTCCACGCACCCGAACATCACGGTCATCCGCGAGGAAATGCCGACCATCCCCGAGAGCGGTCCCGTGATTGTGGCCACCGGCCCGCTCACGTCGGACGCCTTGGCCGACTCGCTCAAGACCCTCACGCGCGCGGAGCGGCTGTACTTCTTCGACGCGATCTCGCCGATCGTGGATGGCGAAACGATCGACCGCTCGGTCGCGTTCGGCGCGTCTCGCTACAACAAGGGCGGGGCGGATTACCTGAACTGTCCGATGTCGCGGGCGGAGTACGACGCGTTCTACGACGCGCTGATCGCCGCGGAAAAAGTGCCGGTGCGCGAGTTCGAGAAGACGCCGTACTTCGAGGGGTGCATGCCGATCGAGGTGCAGGCCGATCGCGGGCGGCAGACCCTGCTCTTCGGGCCGATGAAGCCGGTGGGCTTGGTCGATCCGCGGACGGGGGCGCGGCCGCACGCCGTGGTTCAACTGCGCCCCGAGGATCTTCACGGCCAGGCGTACAACATGGTGGGGTTTCAGACCAAGCTCAAGTGGCCCGAGCAGAAGCGCGTCTTTCGGATGATCCCCGGCTTGGAGCGGGCCGAGTTCCTCCGGCTGGGCAGTTTGCACCGGAATACCTTCATCAACGCGCCGCTGTTGCTGCGCGAGACGTTGCAGTTCCGCCAGGATTCGCGCATCTTCTTCGCGGGCCAGATCGTCGGGGTGGAAGGGTACACCGAGTCGGCGGGCATGGGATTGCTGGCCGGGATGAACGCGGCGCGGCTCATCCGGCACAAACCGCTGCTCATTCCGCCGCCCACGACGACGTTGGGGACGCTGATCACGTACCTGACCACCAGCGATCCGCGGACGTTTCAGCCGATGAACGTCAACCTGGGCCTGTTCCCTCCCCTCCCGACCCGCATCGTTCAGCGCGAGATCCGACGGCAGAAGATCGTCGATCGCGCCCTGCTCGACCTCGACCGGTGGAAGACCCAATCGGTCTTGTGCTAAACGCGCTCGCGGTCGAGCGCGGGGTCTCCCCGGAAACGCTGCGGGCCTACCGGTCGGACCTGCGGCAATTCGCGGCGTACCTGGCCGCCCCCCGGCGCGCTCTCGATGCCTCCGTGCCTCCGGCCGAGGATCCGCGCGCCGCGTCGGCGGCCGTTCTGGCGGCCGGGCACCTGGAGATCCGGGGATTTCTCGCGTGCTTGAAGCAGCGGGGGGACAAGAAGTCGACGATCGCGCGGAAGCTCGCGGCGGTGCGAACGCTGTACCGGTATCTGTGGCGCGACGGGTTCGTCGCGGCCAATCCCGCGGCCGCCGTGGCAACGCCCAAGCAGGACAAGCCGTTGCCGCGGGTGCTCTCGGTGGATGCGGCGCAAGCGCTGGTCGAATCGCGGCGCGGGGATGACGCGCGTGGTCTGCGCGATCGCGCCATTCTTGAGACGTTTTACTCCACCGGCGCGCGGCTCGCGGAGTTGACCGCGCTGAACGCCGGCGACGTGGACTGGGACGCGGGCATGGTGCGGCTCCTGGGCAAGGGACGCAAGGAGCGGATCGTGCCGATCGGCTCGCGCGCGCTCGGGGCGTTGCGCGCGTATCGAGCGGCGGCTGGGTCAGGCGCCCGCACGGGGGCGTTGTTTGCCGGTCTCACGGGGTTGCGATTGTCCAGCCGGACGAT
>Ga0180094_1000191_pt1 | contig 13399 bp, 10 predicted proteins | sample EasRivT47_16_1Da_FD_121786 | JGI IMG/M metagenome (GOLD analysis project Ga0180094, IMG submission 121786) | Soil microbial communities from meander-bound floodplain in the East River, Colorado, USA - East River metaG ERMLIBT47_16_1Da | ecosystem: Environmental > Terrestrial > Soil > Floodplain ... | reverse complement strand
CGAGGAGCGCGTGCAGCGCGAGGTCGCGGTCGGCCCGGCCGGCGACGAGTACGAGCTCGAGGCCGACACGATGGCCGACCGTGTGATGCGCCTGAGCGCGGCAGGGCGCGAGGGCGGCGAGATCGACGACGCCGATCTGACCGCCCGCCTACGTGCGCCCGGCAGCGGCAGGCCGCTGGCCGAAGGTACGCGCGCCCTCATCGAGCCGCGCCTGGGTTACGACTTCTCCCAGGTGCGCGTGCACGACAGCGCCGAGGAGCGCCAGGACGCGGCGCGCCTCAACGCGCGCGCGTTCACCTACGGCCGCCACATCTGGATCGGGCCGGGCGAGAGCGCGGACAACCCGCGCCTCATGGCGCACGAGCTGACGCACGTGGTGCAGCAGGGCGCGGCGCAGCCCGTCGTGCAGCGCGAGGAAGGCGACGAGGGCGGAATCGGCGCCGCGATCTGGGGCGCCGTCGCGGATACCGGCTGGGGCCTGGTGCGCCTCGTCGCCCCGGGTCTCGAGGCGCACCTGCGGCCGATCATCGAGCGCGGCCCGCTCGGCTTCCTGCAGGACCAGCTGGCGAGCGTGTTCGACGGCCTGGTCGGCGCCCTGACTGCCCTGCTGCCGCAGGGTGCGCTCGACACGCTGGCGACCCTCTTCGACGAGCTGGTGGCGCGCGCCGAGCCGATCGTCGCGGCGCTGCGCGCCGGCGACTGCGAACCGCTCTTCCGGGCGATCGACGAGCTGAAGACCTTCGTCACCGACATCGCTACCGGCGCCTGGGACAAGCTGGTCGAGTTCGTCAGCCCGGTGGGCGAGTTCTTCACCGGCCTGTGGAGCGGCTACGGCGCGCCGGCGATCGAATGGCTGCAGAACTTCGCCGGCGACGTGTGGGCGGCGATCCAGCAGCTCGCCGCCGACATCTGGGACTGGACCGCGCCGGTGCGCAACGCCGTGACCGGCGCCTTCAGCAGCGCCTGGGGCTGGGTGAAGGACCAGCTCGGGCTCGGCGACGATCCGGGCGGCGACAGCGAGGGCGGCGTGGTCGCCTGGATCCAGGGCCTGGCGACCCAGGCTTGGGACTGGTTCAAGGACCAGACGCGCCCGGTCTGGCAGCCGGTGGTGGCGCTCGCCGAGGAGATCAACGCGCTGATCCCGCCGCCCTTCGTGCGCCGGCTGGGCGAGCAGTTCAGCGACCTCGGCGCGAGCCTCAACCGCGTGAACGAGGAAACCGGCGGCGGCGACGACGTCGCCGCGAACCGCGAGGCGCTCGCCGCGGCGCTACCCACGCTGGAGGAGGTGATCGAGGGCGTGCGCGGCGTGATCGTCACCGCCGGCGACTGGCTGGGGGAGAAGGTCGACCTCGTCACCGGCGGCTTCGGCGCGCTGCTCGCCCGGCTGCGCGGGCACAGCCTGCTCGCGCCGCTCGGCGATGCGCTCTCCTGGCTCGACGAGGCCGGACAGTCGATGAGCCGCTGGGCGCACGGCCAGGTGAGCCAGCTGTTCGGCTTCCTGCTCGGCGCGTTCGATTTCCTGGCGCCCTTCGTGCGGCGCCTGGTGACCACGGTGCAGAGCGTGATCGAGGTGGCGGCCGACATCATGCAGCTTCCCGCGATGGTGCTGAACACCGTCTGGAACCTGATCCCGGCGTGCATCCGCGACCCGATCAAGGATTTCGTCATCAACCAGATCCTGCGCCGCATCCCGGTGTTCAGCACGCTGCTCGAGCTGCCCGACATCTGGGCGCGCATCGAGGCGACCGCGCTGCGCATCCTGCGCCAGGTGTTCGTCGACGGCGACCTGGCGCGCGCCGCGTGGACTTTCTTCAGCTCCATGCTGGAAGTGATCGGCATCCCGCCGCAGCTGGTGGTCAGCATCCTCGCCAAGGCCGCCACCGCCATCGGCGACATCCTCGGCAACCCGGTCGGCTTCCTCCTCAACCTGCTCTCGGCGATCAAGGAAGGCTTCATCCGCTTCTTCGGCAACATCGGCACGCACCTGCTGGGCGGGATCACCGGCTGGCTGTTCGGCCAGCTCTCCGCCGGCGGGCTGCGGCCGCCCGCCGACTTCAGCCTGCGCGAGATCCTCGGCTTCGTGCTGCAGGTGCTCGACATCACGGTCGACCGCGTGTTCGAGCGCCTGGCGCGTCGCCTCGACCCGGTGATCGTGCAGCGGCTGCGCCAGGCGCTGGAGATCGCCACCGGCGTATGGCGCTTCGTCGCCATCCTGATCGAGGAGGGGCCCGCCGGGCTGTGGGCCGAGATCCAGGACCAGCTCGCCGGCCTGTGGGACCGCGTGCTCGACGGCGTGATCGGCTGGCTGACGCGCACCATCATCACGCGCGTGAGCGTGCGCCTGCTGACGATGCTCGACCCGACCGGCGTGATGGCGGCGGTGAACTCGGCCATCGCCCTGTACCGCGCCATCGAGTCGGCGATCCAGTACATCCGCGAGATGCTGATGGTCATCGACCGCGTGCTCGACGGCATCGGCGGCATCGCCCGCGGCGCGATCGACATCGCCGCCGGCTTCTTCGAGACCGCGCTGGCGAGCGGCATCCCGATGGCGATCGGCTTCCTCGCCAACCAGATCGGCCTGTCCAACTTCGGCGAGCGCATCCAGGAGATGGTCGAGTCGGTGCGCGAGATGGTCGACCGCGCCATCGACTGGGTGATCGACCGCGCCATCGCCGCCGGCCAGGCGCTGATCAACATGCTGCGCCGGGGCGTGGCCGCGGTGCGCGACTGGCTGGGCCTGCGCAAGCAGTTCACCAGCCCGCAGGGCGAGCCGCACACGCTGTTTTTCGAGGGCAGCGGCGCGAACGCGCGCCTGATGATCGCGAGCGAGGAGCAGAGCTACCAGGAATTCATCACCAACATCACGGTCGCGCCCGACAAGCAGGCGGCGAAGGAGGACGCGCTGCTGATCGCCGACCGGCTGGACGAGGCGGTGGCGGCCGCCGCGACCCTGGGCTCTGCCGGCGCCGCAGGCGGCACGGGCACGGACGCCGGGGCGGTTGGCGAGGATCCTTCGGCCGAGATCACCGGCCTGCTCGACGAGCTCGCGACCGCCACCGCGGAATTCATCCCGGCCGGCAGCGGCGAGTCGTCCGAGCCGGTGTACGGGCCGCCCGTCAACGGCTTCGGCAGCTCGGTGCAGATAGCGCAGCTGACCTCGGGCCACGGCGACGGCAGCTCGCCCTCGATCGAAGGCGGCGACTGGGAAGCGTTGCGTCGCAGGCAGTCCGGCGCCGCGACGTACTACGTACGCGGCCATCTGCTGAACGAGCAGCTGGGCGGGCCCGGCGGCGAATGGTCGAACCTCACGCCGATCACGCGCAGCGCCAATGCCCTGATGTCGGCCCGCTTCGAGACGCCCGTGAAAAACGCCGTGGCGGCCGGCAGGAAGGTGCATTTCCAGGTGACCGCCCACTACGGCGGCTACTCTCATCCGCTGGCCGGCGACGAGCTGGACGACATCGCGAAGGAGGATGAGCGTGAGGCGATCGCCGCTATCATCCGGGTGGAGCAAACCCTGCCGACGAGCATCGAATGCGAAGCCGAGGCGCTGATCGACGATACGCATCCGGCGCCGGAGGCGATCGTGCCGGAGGGCGGGCCCATCTCGAACGAGTTCGACGACCAGCAGGTCAATCTCTACCACTTGACGCCTGCACCGGCGCAGCTCTTCTATGTCGATCAGTGGGCAGCTGCAGGAAGAGCCGAGGGCGCGGCAGGCGAGGAAGGCAGGACCCAATTGCGGCGCCTGGCCGGTGTGGATGAGCCGATGGCGCGCGCGATCATCGCTGCACGGCCCGCAGGCGGCTACCGCAGGTCGGCGAACCTGAGAGCCATCCCGGGGCTCGACTGGGACAGCGCGGCGCATACCCCCGGCCTGCGGGTGCGCCTCTACGAGAGAGGAGGGTAACGTGCAGCAGTATCTTGTGACGCTCGAGGCGACCGACCCGTCGGCGCCGCTTTCCCGCGAAGCGGTGCAGCGCGAGCTGCGCCTTCCCGCAGGCTGGCGCGTGGTGGAGGCAATCCCTGCAGCGGCGCCGGGCGTGCGCGCGGTGGGCGAGCTCTTCGCGTACGTGCTGCTGCTCTGGCCGGCCGTGATCGGGCTGTTCGAGCTCGGCTCGCAGGGCTGGCAGCTCTGGCTGCGCATCGCGGCTGCGATCTGGCTGCTGCTGATGCACCTCACCGCCTATCGTGGGCGCGGCGGGCGGTATCTCGCGAACAGCCTCCTGATGCTGAGCGGCTGCGTCGCCGGGTTCTGGTGGACGCACCCGGGGCCATGGATGTACTTGTGGCTCGTCGTGATCCTGATCGGGCTGTACGCTGCCGTGCGCGGCGTGCTGCGCGCATGAAGACGCGCGTCTTCGCGCTGTGGAAGGCGATGCGCGCCCGGGCCGGCGCGCGCGCGTCGTACGCGCGACGCGCCCCGGAGGAAGAGGTCCGGCGCATCGTCCAGTCTCCCGGGCGGGCGCTTGCGCCGGAGACGCGTGCAGACATGGAGAAGCGCTTCGGCTCAGACTTCAGCGACGTAAGGGTTCATGCCGACCGCGAGGCCGCGCGCTCGGCCGCGTCGCTCGAGGCGAGGGCGTACACGTTCAAGAACCATCTGGTGTTCGGCGCGGGCGAGTACGCGCCGCACACCGGCGCCGGGCGCCGCCTGATCGCGCACGAGCTCGCGCACACGGTGCAGCAGGCGAGGTCCGGCGCGACGAGCACGGTGCAGCGCACACCGTTTCCCGGAGAGAGCGCAGAGCTCGAAACGCGGCGCACGAAGGCGATCGTCGACATGCGCCTTACGATTGCCACTATCGAGAAAGCAATGCGCGCCGGCTACCTGTGGCCGTTCGAGTCGCAGTCCGCCGACAAGATCGAGAACCCGTACGCGGATCCGGTGATCCACACCGAGGCGCAGCGCGCGGCGCGGCTCGCGAAGCTGGTCGACGATCTCTGGGCGACGGTGGCGGAGCTGGAAGGCGGTCCAGCGCCTGAGGATTGGTTCGAGCCGAAGGTCGAATTTCCCGGGGAAGGCACGAACTACGGCGACAACGTCGTGCAGGCGCTCTACGGCCACCGCATGAAGAGCCTGGGCATGGACGGGACCACGGTGTACTTGAACTGGCTCTACCTCAACAAGGATCCCGTGCCGACGCGCGTCGTCAAGGGCGTGCGCGAGGACTACGGCATCGCGCTCGGCGAATGGCTGGTCGTGAAGGACCCGGACAACCGGCCGCAGGAATGGGTGCGGCTTACCGGCTACGATCCGATCGACGGCAGGATCGTGGAGCTGCGCTGGGACCGGCGCGGCTATTACTACTACTACGAAGGGCGCAAGATCTACCTGCCGAAGTACCCGGGGCACTGATGAGCAAGGTCTTCGCCGTCCGCCAGCGCAGGACCGCCGGCCCACGCGCGGCTGCGGGAGCTCACGGACTGATCCGCCGGTCGCTGAGCGCCCAGGCCGTGCGACACATCGTGCATCCGCCCGCGTCCGCGCCTTCCGGCGGCGAGGCGCTGCCCTCTTCGGTGCGCTCAGACATGGAACCGCACTTCGGCGCCGATTTCCGCGGCGTGCGGGTGCACGCCGACCGCGCGGCGGCGGCCTCTGCGCGCTCGCTCGGCGCGAGAGCGTACGCGCTCGGCAATCATCTCGTGTTCGGGGCCGGCGAGTACGCGCCCGACACCGGCTCCGGGCGCCGCCTGATCGCTCACGAGCTCGCGCACGTCGTGCAGCAGACCGGGAGGATCCAGCGCCAGCCCGTGCCGGCCACCGCCGTCCCGCCCGCCGACTTCAGCGCCGTGCTGCGCCGAGTGATCGCCGACAAGGTCTGGCTGGTGGGCGACCCGTCGCGCGCCCGCGAGAGCCTGATCGACAAGCTCGACAAAGGCGAGGCCGTGACGCTCGTCGATCAGGGGTTGAGCGAGGATTTCAACCGCGGCGCGCCGCTCGAGCGGAAGTGGTGGAAGGTCAAGGTCTTCGTCGGAGCGCACGAGGACCAGGAAGGCTGGGTAATGGAAAGGTTCCTCGGCAGGAACTACGAGGTGAAGAAAGCCGGCACGCGCGTGAGCGGCGCGCTGGGCGCGAGCGAAGTGCAGGTCGACACCGGCCAGATCATCGCGCCGCGGCCCGCGGGCGGTTTCGAGGGGGTCGGCTTCGGCGGCAGCAATGTCTTCAGCCTGACCTACGAAGGCCAGGACGCCGAGCGGATGCGCTGGCTGCAGTTCGCCTGGCGCGAAATCATCGGCGTCGATGCCCGGGGTAATTCCACGGCCAGGAAGGGAACGGTCACCACGGACACCGGCAGCTATGAGCTCACCGAAGGCGGGACATCGACCGCGCTGGGCACGCCCACGAAGAAGGAGAACTTCAACCCCGACTCGCGCAGCGACCTCGACCCGTTCGTCGACGCGGCCGAGGGCGGCCCGCCCGGCACTGCCTACCGCACCGCCGCGTCGACCAGGTTTTTCGACCAGCCCGGGCCCATGGTGGATCTGGTGAAGGAAATGTTCGACGCTGGCGCGACGACGGTCGTCTCGCGCGCCCACTACATGCAGTTCCTGGTAGAGGACGGCACGACCGTGCGCTATCACGCGATGGTGAGCGTGGAGTGGCGGTTCGACGATCCGAAGCAGGCCGACAAGCCGCCCGAGGGAGTGCAGAAGGCCTCGGCGGGCGGCCGGGCGAGCGCGCTCCCGCTGCTGATGGCCGAGCGCTTGCACCAGCAGTACCCGGCGTTCAGGAACCTGAAGTAATGAGCGGCAGGGTCTTCGCCACCCGGCGGCGCACGCTTCTGCGCTCGGCTCCCGCCGTACGGCGCGTGGTGCAGTCGCCCGGGCGCTCGCTCGCGCCGGCGCTGCGCGGCCACATGGAGTCGCGCCTCGGCGCCGATTTCAGCCGTGTGAGGGTCCACACCGATCGCGACGCGGCGCGTTCGGCCGCGTCGCTCAACGCGCGCGCCTACACTTTCGGCCGCGACGTGGTGTTCGGCGCCGGGCAATATTCTCCGGAGACGGCGGCGGGACGGCGGCTGATCGCGCACGAGCTCGCTCACGTCGTGCAGCAGCGCAGCGGCGGTGCCGCGGCGCAGCGCGTGATGCGCAGCCCCTTTTCCGGCTGCGACAAGGCGACCACGGGCCTCGACGACGCCGACGCGCGGATGCAGGACGCGCAGGCGAAGGCGAGCACGATGCTCGCCGGCGCGCGCGCCGCCTTTCCGCAAATGGACTCCGCGACGATCGCGCTCGTCGACGAGCACTTCCATTGCCCGTCGCATTCGGACCTGAAGACCATCATCGCGACACTGGCGAAGATGGATCCGGCGCTCGCGCAGCTGCAGCTGGCGTGCCTGAGCGCGAAGACGAAAATCTGCAAGGACGGCGACAGCGGCAAGACCACCGAGTCCCCGTCGCTCGCCGAGTTCTGCCCCGTCGTGTTCGCTGCGCGCAACCGTGCGGCGCGTTTCCCGGGGCTGATCCTGGACGCGGCCGCCCAGGTGGCCGGGCTGAAGAACCTGTGCCTGACCGCGGACGCGTGCTACGACGACTTCGTCAGCTTTCCCGCGAGCAAAATGGTGGACAACGCCGTCTCCTATGCTGCGTTCGCCGTGGAGCTCGCCGGCGGCCGGCTTCACACCGGCTTCACGATTCCCTGCGACCCGTACGACACCGGCATCCTGGTCGACGTGCCGCCCGGCGCGGTCAAGGATCCGGACCTGATCCGCGAGCACAGCGGCCTCGCGCGCGCGGGCGATCCGCCGCTGCCTGCCGGCACGGTGATCCACTCGGTGTTCGCGGACCAGGCGGGCAAGCGCTTCATCTATCACGCGGGCATGCCCGGAGCACGCGTGTTTACTGCGAAAGAGGCTGCCGAGAAGCCGCCGCGCCTGCGCTTTTATTTCCCGGCCGGGCACGCGCTGAGCCGCAAGTAGCGGGGCGCGCGCGGCGCGGCTTTCTCAGGTCGCGTCGCCGGCGAAGGAGGCGCGCTCGAGGCCGTACTTCTTCACCATCTTGCCGAGGCGGCTGCGCTCCTTGCCGGAGATGCGCGCCGCCTGGCTGATGTTGCCGCGCGTGCGCGCGAGCAGCTCGACGATGTAGGCGCGCTCGAAGCGCGCGATGGCGCTCGCCTTCGCGTCCTGGAAGCTCGATTCGGTGAGCCGCGGCGCAGCGGCGTCCCCGGCCTGCGCGCGCGCGCCGGCCGGGGCGAGGCAATGCAGGCGGATCGACGTCCCGTCGCCCATCAGGAACTCGCGGTGCAGCAGGTTTTCCAGCTCGCGCACGTTGCCCGGCCAGGAATAGGCGAGCAGCCGCGACACGGCCTCCGGGTGCAGGCGCTTCGGCGGCCGGCCGTACTGGCGCTCGAAGCGCTTGAGGAACATCTCGGCGAGCAGCAGCGCGTCGCGGCTCCGCTCGCGCAGCGGCGGCAGCTCGATCGACAGGACGTTCAGCCGGAACAGCAGGTCCTGGCGGAAGCGGCCGGTGCTCGCGAGCGCCCCGAGCTCGGCGTTGCTCGCGGCGATGACCCTCACGTTGGCGTTGCGCACGTCGGCGCCGCCGAGCGGGCGGTACTCGAAATCCTGCAGGAAGCGCAGCAGCGCGACCTGCGCCTTCTGGCTCAGCACCTCGATCTCGTCGAGGAACAGCGTGCCGCCTTCGGCCTCCGCGACCAGCCCGCGCCGCGCGTCGCGCGCGTCGGTGAACGCGCCGCGCACGTGCCCGAACAGCTCGTTCTCGACCAGGCTGTCCGGAAGCGCGCCGCAGTTGACGGGGATGAACGGAAAGGTGCGCCGCGTGCCGAGGTAGTGGATCGCGCGGGCGACCAGCTCCTTGCCGGTTCCGGTCTCGCCCTGGACGAGCACCGTGGCGTCGCACCCGGCGCTGCGGCGGACCAGCTCGAGCGCGCCGAGGAACGCGGGCGCATGCCCGACGAGGTTCAACTCGCCGAAGTTTTCCATCTCCTCTGGTCTCGCCCGCAAGAAAACTTTACGCCAAGGCCCGGCGGCTCGCGATGTGTAAATTCACCTTCGCGCGCGTATCGCGCCACGCGCCGCGTCCCGCGCGCTTCGCGTTATGGTTGCGCTCGCGCGCCTAAGTCTCTTGTTTTCGAACGGAAGCCCGCCGGCGGGCAGGACATTGAGGTAAGCCGGCCGGCTTAGAATCCGTGGCGGAGGGAAATACGTCCAGACCCGCGCTCCACTTCGCGCACGCGAACGGCTTTCCGGCGCCGTGCTACGCCGCGCTGCTGCATCCCCTGTCGTTCACCTGCGAGGTTTCGTGGATCGATGCGCTCGGCACCGATCCGCGCTTCCCCGTCACCGAGGGCTGGCCTCGGCTCGTAGACCAGCTCATAGACGCCCTCGAGGCCAAATATTCTGGGATCCCTGTATACGGCGTAGGCCATTCCTTGGGCGGCTACCTGAATTACCTCGCCGCGGTGCGCCGGCCGGAGCTGTTCCGCGCCATCGTGCTGCTCGATGCGCCGATCATCGGGCCGTTCCGCGGCAGCATGCTCGGCGCGACCAAGCGCCTGGGCATCGTCGACCGCGTCACGCCGGCGGGCGCGACGCGCGACCGGCGCAGCACCTGGGAAACGCGCGAGGAGGCGCGCGCGCATTTCCAGACCCGTCGCTTGTTCAAGAATTTTACGGATGAAGCTCTGGACGACTACGTGCATCACGGCCTGGTGGAAGACGGCGACGGCAAGCTGCGCCTGAAAATCGACCCGCTCATCGAGTACCAGATCTACCGCACGATCCCGCACGACATGATGCGGCACCTGCGCGGGCTGCGCGTTCCGGCCGCGTTCATCGGCGGCGCGGACTCCGACGTGGTGCGGCGCGTGCGGCTCGCGGGCATGCGCCCGAAATTCACGCTGCGCACTGTTCCCGGCGGGCACCTCTTTCCCTTCGAGCACCCGCGCGAGGCCGCTACGTCGCTTGTCCAGGCGCTCGACGAGCTCGAAGCTTCTCCTCGAGCAGCTTGATGTTCATCTCCACGCAGAGCATGTTCGGGTTGACCTCGAGGGCGCGCCGATACCATTCGAGCGCGCTGCCCCAGTCCTCGAGCTGGAAGTAGATCTGTCCCATCCCCGAAAGCGCGCCGAAGTGGCGCGGGTTGCGCTTCAGCACCGCGTGGCAGTCGGCGATCGATTTCTGGTATTGCCCGGCGAGGTAATAGACCGTGGCGCGGCGATTCCAGCCTTCCGCGAACCCCGGATTTCTCCGAATAATTTCGGTAAACAAGGAAATCGCGTCGCCGTGCCGCCCACCTTGCATGGCCTCGGTGCCGCGCGCCATCAGGCGGTCGATCTCGGCGTCGCCCGAACGGCTCCACAGCAGCCAGAGTCCCTGCTCGGCGTAGCCGCGCACGAACGAGCTCTCGTCGCGCAGCCGCTCGTGCAGCAGCGGCGCATCGGCCATGCCGCCGCGGTTGGCGATCCAGACCACCGCCTCGGCCCGCGTCGCGGCGTCCGCGCTCGCCAGCGCGGTGAGCGCCTGCTCACGCGTCTGCGGCGGCTCGGGGAATGCCGCCGGTGGGGCGGCTGTTAGCGCGAGGGCGAGTAGTACCATTGCAAGTCTTGAATCCATGAGCGTCATGGCACCGTATATGGAGCTCCGAAAGGAGAACACATGAGAACTCTACTGCTTCCGTTAATCCTGGCTCTTCTCATTCCCGGCCTCGCCCTGGCCGCGGGCGACCCCGGCGGCTCCAGCTCGAGCGACGTAAAGGACCCGGTGCTCGAGAAGGTGTCGGCGGCCACCAGGCAGCAGGACTGGGCGGGCGCCGCCAGCGTGCTCAAGGACGCCGTGGCGTCGGACCCGGGCAACGCGACCTATCACAACCTGTACGCCTACTCGATCCGCAAGGGCGCCAACCCGGACATGAGCCTCGTGTTCAAGCACTACAACGAGGCGCTGCGCATCGACTCGAAGCACCGCGGCGCGCACGAGTACATCGGCGAGGCCTACCTGATGGTGGGCAACCTCGCCAAGGCGAAGGAGCACCTGGGCGAGCTCGACAAGCTGTGCTTCTTCCCCTGCGTCGAGTACACCGACCTCAAGAAGGCGATCGCCGAGCACGAGCAGAAGCGCTGACGGGGTGAGGCGCTCCCTCCTTCTAGCTCTCGCATTCTTCGCGCTGCAGGCCGGGGCGCAGACCTACCCCTCCAAGCCGGTCCGCCTCGTCAATCCGTTTCCGCCGGGCGGGCCGCTCGACGTGCTCGGCCGGCTTCTTTCCGAGCGCCTGGGCGCGGCGCTCGGCCGGCCGGTGCTGGTCGAGAACAAGCCCGGAGCGGCGGGCAACGTCGGCGCCGCCGAGGTGGCGAAGGCGGCGCCCGACGGCCACACCGTGCTGCTCACGCTCTTCAGCATCGTCACCAGCAATCCGCATCTCTACGATCGTCTGCCGTTCGACCCGCTCAAGGATTTCGCGCCGGTCACGGCGCTCGCCAGCTCCGATTCGGTCCTCATCGTCCATCCCTCCGTGCCGGCGGGGTCGCTGGGGGAGCTCATCGCCTATGCCAAGGCCAACCCGGGCAAGCTGAATTACGCATCCGCCGGCAAGGCGTCGCCGGGGCACCTGACGGCGGAGTTCTTCAGCCGGCGCAGCGGGGCCGCGTTTACGCACGTTCCGTACAAGGGCAACGCGGAGGCGATCCGCAGCGTGCTCGCGGGCGAGACGCAGATGATGCTTACGCCGACCACGGGCGCGCTGCCGCACATCAAGGCGGGGAGGTTGAAGGCGCTCGCCGTGTACCTTACCGATCGCATCGACGAGCTCCCGGGGGTGCCGAGCCTGGAAGGCTTCGACCAGAGAACGCTGCCCTTCTGGTACGGCATGCTCGTCCCCGCCGGTACGCCGCGCGAGATCGTGATGCGCCTCAACGCCGAGACCGTCAAGGCGCTCAAGGATCCTCCGGTCGAGAAGAAGCTGCGCGCCGGGCGCATCTTCCCGATCGGCAACACGCCCGAGGAGTTCGGCGCCATGATGCGCGAGGGCCATGCCGCGTGGGGACGCGTGATCCGCGAGACCGGTGTCAAGGGCGAGTAGACCGAGCTTCGTCTTCATTCTGGCCGACGACCTCGGCTACGCCGACCTGGGCTGCTACGGCGGCAGGTCCGCCGGCTCGACCGGCGGTACTTCCTCCTGCTCGCCGAACCTCGACCGCATGGCGGCCGAGGGCCTGCGCTTTGCCGACGGCTACGCGAATTCCCCGGTCTGCTCGCCGACGCGCTTCGCGCTCGCTACCGGGCGCTGGCAGTACCGCCTGCGCGGCGGCGCGGACGAACCCATCGCCAGCCGCTCCAGGGGAAGTGAAATTCTGGGATTGCCGGCGGAGCATCCGACGCTCGCATCGCTGCTGCGCGGCGCCGGATACGCCACCGCGCTGGTCGGCAAGTGGCACCTCGGCTTTCCGCCGCGCTTCGGCCCGCTGAAAAGCGGCTACCAGGAGTTCTTCGGCCCGATGAGCGGCGGCGTCGACTATTTCACGCATTGCGATTCGGCGGGCACGCACGACCTCTACGAGGGCGAAAAGGAGGTCCACCGGACCGGGTACCTCACGGACCTGTTGACCGACAGAGCCGTGGAGTTCGTGAAGCGGGCAGGCAAGAACCCCTTCCTGCTGTCGCTGCACTACACCGCGCCGCACTGGCCGTGGGAAACGCGCGCCGACGGCCAGGAATCGAAACGCATCGGCACCAGGATCAGCCACCTCGACGGCGGCTCGGTGCAGACCTATCTCGAGATGATCCGCGCCATGGACGAGGGCATCGGCCGGGTGGTGAAGGAATTGCCGGAAAACACCTGCGTCGTCTTCACCAGCGACAACGGCGGCGAGCGCTTCTCGGATACCTGGCCGCTCGTGGGCGGCAAGATGGACCTTCTCGAGGGCGGCATTCGCGTGCCGTACATCGTGCGCTGGCCGAAAGGCGGCATCACCCCGCAGCTCGCGATCACGATGGATTGGGTCGCGACGTTCCTCGATGCGGCCGATGTCGCGCCGCATCCGGACTACCCGCTGGACGGGGTCAGCCTGCTGAAAGAACACCGCGGGCGCGAGCTCTTCTGGCGCATGAAGTTCCGCGACCAGAAGGCGATGCGCAGCGGAAGCTGGAAATGGCTCTCGATCGAGGGCAACGAGTTCCTGTTCGATCTCTCGCGGGACGCGCGCGAGCGCGCCAACATGGCGCAGCGCCAGCCCGGGACGTTCGAGGAGCTGAGAAAGCGCTACGCGGACTGGGACGCGTCGCTGCCGCCCATCCCCGAGGACGCGAAGGTGTCGGTCATCGGCGGGCCCGGGGAGCTGGCGCGTCCGTCCTAGCGCGCGAGCTTCGCGCGCACCCTGGCGTAGTACCGGCTCTCGACCCGCACCTTCATCAGCCCGAGCTTCTTGACCTCGGGTGGT
>Ga0180094_1000190_pt1 | contig 13480 bp, 13 predicted proteins | sample EasRivT47_16_1Da_FD_121786 | JGI IMG/M metagenome (GOLD analysis project Ga0180094, IMG submission 121786) | Soil microbial communities from meander-bound floodplain in the East River, Colorado, USA - East River metaG ERMLIBT47_16_1Da | ecosystem: Environmental > Terrestrial > Soil > Floodplain ... | reverse complement strand
TTGAACCTGGCGTCGCTCGGAGCCTCGGTTCAGGTGTGCGGCGTTGTCGGTCAGGACGCGGCTGGCGAGGCACTGATGGACGTGCTCCGGGGTCATGGGGCGTCGGTCGAGGGCATCATCTGCGAAGAGGGCCGGCCCACGACCCAGAAGACCCGGGTGGTCGCCCACCAACAGCAGGTCGTCCGGTTTGACCGTGAACTCCGAGGCGGGATCTCCCCCAAGACCCACGCCCGGCTTCTGGACTACCTCGATGTGCATCTCGACGAGATCCACTGCGTGGTGGTGTCGGATTACGCAAAGGGCATGATCTCGGACGACCTGATGCGTCGGCTCACGGCCTCGGCCTTGCGGCGGGGGGTGACCGTGATGGTGGATCCCAAAGTCCCGCATATGGCCTTTTACCGTGGCGCGCACATCGTGACGCCGAATCATTTGGAAGCCGCCCAGGCCACCGACATCGAGATCGTGGACGACGACAGCCTACGCCGCGCCGGACGCCGATTGCTGGAGCTGCTCGATGCACAAGCCGTGCTCGTGACCCGGGGGGAGCACGGCATGAGTCTTTTCGAAGCCAAGGGGGCCGAGAGCCACATCCCCACCGTAGCGCAACAGGTGTTCGACGTGACCGGGGCGGGAGACACGGTCATCGCGACCCTGGCCGCCGCGCGAGCGGTGGGTGCGGATTGGCCCGACGCGGCCACGCTCGCAAACTGCGCGGCGGGCTACGTGGTCGGGTTGGTCGGGACAGCGACGGTGACGCCCGATGCCCTCCACCGCCAGATCGACGAGTGTCTTGATGAGCGATCCCGATGAACGTCCTGCTCGTCATTCCAGCCCGGTACGCCTCGACCCGTTTGCCGGCCAAACCGCTGGCGGATATCGCCGGGAAGCCCATGATCCAGCATGTGTGGGAACGCGGGCGACGGGTCAAGACAGCGAACGACGTGGTGGTGGCGACCGATGATGCCCGCATCGTCGCGGTGGTCCAAGGCTTCGGTGGCCAGGCGGTGTTGACCTCGGCGTCGCACGAGACCGGCACTGACCGGTTGGCCGAAGTGGCGGCGGGTCGCGATGTCGACGTGGTGGTCAACCTCCAGGGCGATCTGCCCTTGGTGACCGAGTCGATGATCGAGGCCGTGATCGGGCCGTTCCAGGACCCCGCGGTCCGGATGGCGACGCTGGCCAGGGAAATCACCGATCCCGCCGATGTGTATAACCCCAACGTGGTCAAGGTGGTGATGGACCGTCAGGGCAACGCGCTCTACTTCTCCCGCGCGGCCATCCCCCACGTGAGGGACCGTAAGGACCGTGGGCTCGAGGCGCCGATGCCGGAGACGTTTTACCAGCACTTCGGGTTGTATGGGTACCGCCGCGACGTGTTGCTGGACTTCGCCCGTTGGCCGCCCGGCCGCTTGGAGCAATTGGAAAAGCTGGAGCAGCTCCGGGCGTTGGAACAGGGCTGTCCGATTCGGGTGGTCGTCACCTCGGAGCGGACGGAGGAGGTCAACACGCCGGAGGATCTGGAGCGGGTGCGGAAGTTCATCGCTGATCGCTCACAGCTCGCAGGTAAGAATCTTTCTGTGAGCTGTGAGTCATGAGCTGTCAGCAAACGGGGGTGCCATGACCAAGTACCTGTTCATCACGGGAGGGGTGGTCTCGTCGCTTGGGAAGGGCCTGGCGTCGGCCTCGATCGGCAATCTGCTCGAGAGCCGGGGGCTCAAGATCGCCTTCCTGAAGCTGGACCCCTACATCAATGTGGACCCCGGGACGATGAACCCCTATCAGCACGGAGAAGTCTTTGTAACCGAAGATGGGACCGAAACCGATCTGGACTTGGGGCATTACGAGCGGTTCACGACCGTGACCACCGGTCGCCGAAACAACTATACGACCGGCAAAATCTATTTCACCGTGATTCAAAAGGAACGCCGTGGCGATTACCTGGGCGGAACGGTCCAGGTCGTGCCCCACATCACCGACGAGATCAAGCGGACGATCACGTCGCTGGCCGACGATGTGGATGTCGTGATCGTGGAGATCGGGGGGACGGTCGGTGACATCGAAAGCCTGCCGTTTCTGGAGGCGATTCGCCAGTTCCCGTTCGACGTGGGCCGCGAGAACGTGCTGTACGTGCATCTAACCCTCATCCCGTATGTGAATGCGTCGGGCGAGTTGAAGACCAAGCCGACGCAGCACAGCGTCAACAAGCTCCGCGAGATCGGCATTCAGCCGCACATCCTGCTCTGCCGCTCCGACCGCGTCTTGCCCGCCGATTTGAAAGCCAAGATCGCGCTCTTCTGCAACGTGGATCGCGAGGCGGTGATCTCGGCGCAAGATGTCGAAACGATTTACGAGGTGCCCCTGGTGTTTCATCAGCAGGGCCTCGACGAGCTGATCGCGCGTCACCTCCATCTGCCGTCGATGCCCGCCCAGCTCGGCGCCTGGGAGACGTTGGTCGATCGGATCAAGCGGCCGAGACAGACGGTCACCATCGCGCTAATCGGGAAATACTTGGGCCTGAAGGATTCGTATAAAAGTCTGTCCGAGGCGCTCCACCACGGCGGGATCGCGCACACCGTACGGGTGGACATCCGATGGATTGACGCAGAGAGTCTGGTAGTCGATGGGCCGGAGCCTCATCTCGCCGATGTGGATGGGATTCTGGTCGCACCGGGATTCGGCAATCGAGGGATCGAGGGCAAGATCGAGGCGATTCGATTCGCGCGCGAGGGCGGGATCCCGTTTCTCGGGATTTGTCTGGGAATGCAGTGCGCGGTGATCGAATACGGGCGCCACGTCCTCGGCCTCAAGGACGCCAACAGCACCGAATTTTCGTCGCCACCGGATCCCGTGATCGATTTGATGCCGGACCAGCACGGGGTGGAGAGCAAGGGCGGAACGATGCGCCTTGGTGCATATCCCTGCCGAATCAGCAAGGACAGCCGCGCCTATGAGGCGTACGGGGTGGAAGAAACCGTCGAACGCCACCGCCATCGGTACGAATTCAACAACCACTATCGTGAGCAGTTCGTGCGCGGGGGGATGACGTTCAGCGGGATTTACGCCGAACGGAACCTGGTGGAGATTGTGGAAATCCCCGAACATCCCTGGTTCGTGGGCGTCCAGTTTCATCCCGAGTTCCGCTCGCGTCCCCGAACGCCTCACCCGCTGTTCGTCTCGTTCGTTGCCGCAGCGCTGCGGCGCCGGAGCAGGTGACCCCTTCTTGGAGAAGCCGATGACGACCGTTCATGATGTGGCGATCGACGGGCTGGTGCTTGGACAGGGGCATCCGCTCGTGCTAATCGCCGGCCCGTGCGTGGTGGAGAACGAGGCGTTGTGTCTACGGGTGGCGGAACGGCTCCAGATCATCACCTCCTCCTTAGACATTCCGTACGTCTTTAAGTCGTCCTACGACAAGGCGAACCGGACCTCTGGGGCGTCTTTCCGCGGGCTCGGGATGGAGGAAGGCCTCCGCATCCTCGAAAAGGTCCGCGAGGAGATCGGCGTGCCCGTGCTCTCGGATGTTCACTCCATCGAAGACGTGCATGCCGCCTCGGAGGTGTTGGATGTGCTGCAGATCCCGGCGTTCCTGTGCCGGCAGACCGATCTGGTGATCGCGGCGGCCCGGACCGGCAAGGTGGTGAACGTCAAGAAGGGGCAGTTCCTCGCTCCATGGGATATGAAACACGTCGTGGACAAGGCCGTGTCCACCGGGAACCACCGCCTGCTGTTGACGGAGCGAGGGTCGTGCTTCGGCTATAACAACCTGGTCACCGACTTCCGAAGTCTTCCCATCATGCGTCAGTGGGGGTATCCGGTGATCTTCGACGCTACCCACAGCGTGCAGCTCCCGGGCGGGGCGGGCCACGCGTCCAGCGGACAGCGCGAGTTCGTGGCGCCGCTGGCGCGCGCCGCCGTCGCGGTCGGTTGCGACGGCCTCTTTATGGAGGTCCACCCGGATCCCGATCGTGCGCCATCCGACGGCCCCAACATGGTGCCGCTGGACCAGACGGAAGACCTCCTCCGGGAGTTGTTGAGGATTCGGGAGGCGGTTGCGGCGCGTGGCCAACCGGACGGCGTCGAACGGAGTGCCCAGACGGATTCGCGCGCGGGATCGGCCAACTTACGATGACCCGGGAGCTCTGTTCACGATGAGTCTGGCTCGAGGCCGCCACGTACTTGAAATCGAGGCCAAAGCGATTCTCGCGCTCATCGACCGCCTCGACCAGCGTTTCGAACGCGCGGTCTCGCTCATGGATCTCTGCCAAGGACGCGTGGTGGTCACCGGCATCGGCAAATCCGGGATCATCGGCCGAAAGATCGCGGCGACCCTGGCGAGCATCGGCATCCCCTCGGCGTTCCTGCACCCCGCGGAGGGGATCCACGGAGATCTCGGCATGGTGTCGCGCGGGGACGTCGTGCTCGCGATCTCGAACAGCGGAGAGACCGAAGAGCTCATTAAAATTCTGCCCGCTCTTAAGCGGTTGGGTGTGCCTCTGATCAGTTTGATCGGTAATCTCGACTCGATCCTCGCAAAGAACAGCGACGTGGTTCTGGATGTGAGTGTCGAGGAGGAAGCCTGTCCGTTGGACCTCGCTCCAACGGCCAGCACGACCGCGGCTTTGGCGTTGGGAGATGCCCTGGCGATGGCCCTCCTCGAGCGCAAGGGCATCAAGCCTGAGGATTTTGCGCGTTACCACCCGGGAGGCTCCCTGGGGAGGCGTCTCCTCCTCACAGTGGAGGATCTGATGCACCGCGAGGACGCGATCCCCAGCGTCAAACCCACCACGCCGGTCAAAGATGTCATCTACGAAATCAGCTCAAAGAAGTTGGGGATGACGACCGTGATCGACGACTCCAAGCGGTTGCGTGGTGTGGTCACCGACGGCGACCTCAGACGAGTCCTCGAGAAGGGCGGTGACAACCTTCTCGCACGGCCGGCCGAATCGGTCATGTCGAAGGATCCCAAGGTGATCGTCCGCACGGCGCTGGCGGCGGAAGCCGTAGGGCAGATGGAGCGTTATGCGATCACGGTCCTCGTGGTCACGGATGGTGGCGGGCGCGTTGAAGGCGTGATTCATCTCCACGATCTGTTAAAAGCCGGCGTGGTCTGAGGACGAGTCGCGCACCGAGCCGTATGGCGTTATCCTCCCAGCAACTCCTCAAGCGAGCGCAGCGCATCACGTTTCTTTTGTTGGATGTCGACGGAGTCCTCACCGATGGCAAGATCACGTTCACGAGCGACGGTCACGAGGTGAAATCGTTCGACATTCAAGACGGGCACGGCTTGAGAGAGCTTGCCCGATCGGGGGTGGGCCTCGGTCTGTTGAGTGGGCGTCGATCGCCGATGGTCGAACGGCGGGCCAAGGAACTCGATATCGCCGAAGTTCACCAGGGGGTTGCCGATAAACTGCCGGTCTACGAGGCCTTGATCGCAAAACGGGGACTCATCGACCAGGATGTGGCGTACGTCGGGGATGATGTGCCGGACCTGCCTGTTCTTCGGCGCGTGGGCCTCGCCGTCTCCGTACGAAACGGGCACGCGATCGTCAAGCGGGTGGCGCATTACGTCACCATCAAACGTGGCGGGGAGGGTGCCGTGCGCGAGATTTCCGATCTCTTGTTGCGTGCCCGAAGTAGGAGAGTCCGTCGGTGAGAACCGGCCAGCGATTGATTCGGAACGTGATCGCCTGGGGAGTGGCTGCGTTAAGGGCCGGGGCGGGGATTCTGCCCTGGAACGCCGGCGTGGCCCTCGGGGGAAGACTGGGTGCCTGGACATTCGCCCTGCTCCCGTCCGCGCGGCGTCGTGCGTTGACCCACTTGATCACGGCGTTTCCAAGCGGCATGAGCGATGCCGACCGCAGACGGATCGCCCGTCTCTCCTTCGCCAATTTGGGACGGAGCCTGTTCGAGTTGTTGATGCTGTCGAGTCACCCGCGGACTCCGATCGAACGGCTGTGCACCGTCGAAGGCGAGGATTGTTTGAAGACCGCATTGGCCGTGGGACGCGGCGTGATTTTCTTGACCGGTCACCTGGGAAACTGGGAACTCATGGCCGCGCTCGTGACGAGGCGCGGCTATCCCGCATCCGTCGTGGCGACGCCGCTGTACGACCCACGACTGGACCGGCTCCTCGTCGACGCGCGGGCTGCCCAGGGCGTACACACGATCAGTCGTGGAAGCCCGTCGTCCGCCAAGCACCTCCTCTCGTGTCTCCGGCGCAATGCCATTCTCGGCATGCTCATCGATCAAGACACCGACGTCGAAGGCGTGTTCGTGCCGTTTTTTGGGCGACCGGCCCACACACCGGCCGGCGCGGCCACCTTGGCGCTCAAGACCGGCGCAGCCGTGGTCTTCGGATTCATCCTCCGCGATGGCGGTCATCGGCATCGACTGATCATCCGAGGACCGGTCGAGCTGATCCGGACCGGCGATCATGCGCGCGATGTATCCGAGAACACCGCCTTGTTCACCCGTGAGATCGAGCGGGCGATTCGGGCGTACCCGGAGCAATGGGTCTGGATGCACAATCGATGGAAACGGCAACCGGCCGCACATGAGGCGGGAAAGGAGCCGCTTCCCTTGCGAGGCGGGGTTTCCGATCTCAGCGCCGCGCCCGCCCAATCGGGGGCGGGAGGAGCGGGATCATGACCGAAAACGGGGTCGACCCGGTGAATGTGCCCAACGCGCTGACCCTGCTGCGACTCGGATTGATTCCCGTGTTCGTGGTGGTGGTGGCCTTCGGATCGTCCTCCACACTGACCCTGATCGCCGCCCTCGTCTTCGTAGTGGCCTCGCTCACCGATTGGCTCGACGGCTACATGGCGCGACGACGGCAGCAAGTCACCGATCTCGGCAAACTGCTGGATCCAATCGCCGATAAGCTCCTCATCCTTGCCGCGCTGGTCATGCTGGTCGAGGCGGGGCGGGCTCCCGGTTGGCTGGTCATTCTCATCCTGGCGCGGGAATTCGCCGTCACCGCGCTGCGCGCGGTGGCGGCAGTCGGCGGACGCGTGCTCGCCGCTGAAAGCATGGGCAAGCTAAAAATGGCCTTTCAGACTGCCGCCGTGCTGATCTTGATCCTCGAACCGGTCCTTCCTGAGGGCGCGCATCTCGTCGGGCTTTTCCTGCTCCTTCTCGCCACGGCATTGGCGATTCTTTCGGCGAGTCGTTACGCGCTGCAATATGGTCGTTCGCTCCGCCCGGAAGTTGTGCGGTGATGACGGATTCCTTTCTCCCCTCACCAGTCGGCTTGGCGATCGTCCTGATCGCGTATATCATTGGCACGATCCCCTTTGGTGTGATGGTGGCTCGTTGGATGGGATCGCCCGATCCACGGACGCGAGGAAGCGGGAACATCGGATGCACGAATGTTTTGCGGGTCGCGGGAACACGCGCCGCGGCTCTGACGCTGCTAATGGACGCGACAAAAGGTACGCTGGCCGTATGGGCAGCCGGAACACTGATGGGCACGACGGCATGGGCCGAGGCGTCGGGCATTGCCGCGGTGGCGGGCCACGTGTTTCCCCTTTGGGCGAGATTTCGGGGAGGCAAAGGTGTGGCCACTGCGATCGGCGCGCTGCTGGTTCTCTCGCCGACAGCCGCGTGTGCGATGATTGGCCTTTGGATGCTCGTACTCAGTGTGACGCGATATGTGTCGCTCGCCAGCGTCATTGCTGCTGCGGCGTTTCCGGTTGCCGCGACCTTTCTGCGCGCCGGGATCACGGTCTTCGCCTACGTGGTCGCCGCGATGATCATTCTTCGGCACCGAGAAAACTTGGTCAGGCTCTGGCACGGCAACGAGGCCAAACTGGGTGCAAGCTCTCGATGACCGGTCGGATCGGCGTCGCGTGCGGGGTCTTGGCCGTGGCGCTTGTGTGGCCGATCATGGCAATGGCGGCCATTCCCTCGGCGTTGGCCCCCTCGTGGGATACCTACCGCCGCGCCGTTGAATCCGGCGCTATCGCCGAGACCGTCACCGCAGCGCAAACTCTCCCTGACTCCGCCAAACGCGCCGGGATCGAGTACGCTCCCGATCTCAGTTTTCTGCTCCTGCGCGACGCCGAGGCGCTCAAGGCGCGGGGTGAAGCGGGGGGCGCGATGGACGTCGCCCGGGCGGCTCAGGCGCTGTCCCCGATGTTAGGGGAGCCTCATCGGTTTTTCGCGCGGGCGTTGTGGGAAGGGCGTCCCGCCGATCCCCTGGGAAGCCTCCGAGAATGGGGAACGGCCTGGATCGCATCGTTGACGGAGTTTTGGTCATGGTTGTACCATGCCGACCGGCTTGCCGTGGCGGCGGTGTTGAGCGTTCTCTCCGTCGTCCTCTTGAGTAGCGCCGTCTTTACGGCCCGCGCAGCCCCGTTAGTCGCGCACCTTGTCGTCGAGTGGAGCGGACACCGCCTGTTCCCCGCCACCGCCTGGCTGATTGCCGGGTGGGTGTTGCTTCTGCCGTTCCTCACAGTGGTGTGGGGGTTCTGGTTGGTCCTACTCCCCAGCGCGATCGCCTGGTGGTTTATGACGGGACGAGAGCGAGTGCTCTTGAGCGTATTCGTCGGCACGGGGTTCGTCCTGGCATGGGTGTTTCCGGCCATCGTTGGCGTCTTAACGGTCGATCACGATCCCGAATTGCGCCTGATGGCGAACGTTGCCCAAGGAGAGGACACGAGCCCATCGCTGACCAGACTCCGCATTTCCGACGAGATGCCGGCCGCGGTGGCCGCGCAGGCTTTGGCGTTGGCCCGAGGACAACGCGAGGCCGACGCGGAGGCTTTGTACGAGGAAGCCCTTGCCGCGTGGCCTCATGACCCCCGTCTTTTGACCAACTACGGGAATCTCTTCTTCCGACGCCACAATTATTCGCGGGCCATTGAGTTGTACGAGGCCGCCTTGGCGGCGCAACCGGGCTCGGTGGCGGTTCTGTATAACCTCAGTCAGGCCTATCGGGCGGATCTCCATTTCGAAGAGGGTGAGGACCGGTTTCAGGCTGCGCGGGCCCTTGATGCCGGTCTCTTGGACGGGTACGCGGAGCGGGGACGAAGAGGCGACGCGTTCTTGGTCGTGGATTACGGATTTGCCGTGTCGGAGCTCTGGAGTCGTGCCCTGCAACCGCATGCCGCTCCCTCCTCCCTGACGCAGTCTGTTGAGCGTCTTCGACGCCACATCTCGTGGTCGGTGACCGCCGGGGTCGCCGTGCTCTTTGGTGTGTGCTGGGTCGTCGGTCGGATCGTGCCGAGCGGGGCGGCTGCGCCCTGCGGAACGTGCGGCACCGCGGTTTGTCGCCGCTGCCAACGGTATTTCTTGGATCTAAAGCTCTGCGCGGCGTGCTGGACGGCATACGCCAGGGGCCGCAAGCTCCATCCGAACACGACTCTACCCGAAGCTGAGCACCGCTGGGCGGCGCTTCGACGTATCGCCGCGGCGTTGTCGATCATTCCGGGTGCGGGCCATCTGGTCCTCGGGAAGCCATTCTGGGGTGGTGCGTTTGCCCTCGGCGGAGCGCTGTTGTTCTGGTTGGGTTGGTTGTCGATGACCGGTTGGCTGACTCTTGGTGAGCGGTTGTTCATGCCTCCGTGGTACCTGGTGTGGGCACCGAGTATCGCCGGCCTGACTATCCTCTATGGCGTCATGATTCATCACGTGCTCGCCAGCAAACCTTCTTCAACCGCTCCTCTTCCCACAGGATCACAGGGACGGACAGTCGGGCGGGCGCGCTGATGTCTCTCGAAGGATCTATCAAAGATTTCGGCCTGTCGGAGATCTTCCAACTCATACTCGTTCAGCAAAAGACCGGTCTGATGAATATCAAATACCAGTCGCGCCACGCGTCGGTCGGGTTTGTCAAAGGCAGGGTCGTTTCGGCGCAAGTCGATGAAGAAGAGGGGATGGAGCGGATCGGTGACGTGCTGGTTCGCGCCAAGCGGGTAACGCCTCAACAGCTCGAAGACGCGCTCAAGACTCAACAGGAGACTGGTGAATACCTGGGACAGATTCTCGTCGCCCGGAATGCGGTTGGCAAAGCCGATCTCAAGCGCGCCCTTCGTCTTCAGATTCTTGAAACCGTCTACCGTCTGTTTCGTTGGAAAGAAGGACAATACTGCTTCGACCAACAGGGCGTCGAGTACCCGAAAGCCTATATTGATCCGATCAGCACCGAACACGTGTTGATGGAGGGGGTTCGTCGTCTTGACGAATGGCCGTATATCGAGAAAAAAATCCCATCGCTCTCCCTCGTTTTTTCGCAGGTCGCGGACAAGCGGGGTGAGATCGAGGAGAGGGAGAGCCCCGTTGTGACTTCCGTGAAATCCAGCGCGGCCGAGGAAGACCCCTTTGCCGACCTGGAGACAGAAGACCCCGGGCGCTTTTCACCGGAGGAAACGACCGTTTACCACGCCGTCAACGGTCATGACGATGTGAAACGGATCATCGAACTCGTCGAATTGGGAGAGTTTGAGGTGTGTAAGGCGTTGGCCAACCTGTCGACGACCGGTCTGATCACGCCGGTTGCTCAGCCCGTTTCCACCCCACAGGGCGACCCGAGGGTGTCCACGAACCATGGAGCGAAGGTCGTTCGGCCCAGCGTTCGCTTGGCGGTCAACATGGTCGTGATCCTCACCCTCCTGGCAGCTCCTGGAGCCTTGGTCTGGCAGTATGCTGATACGATGTGGACGATCGTGACAGGGGACCTCCAAGCAGCTGAATCGCTCACCCTCACGAATCAACTGGTGGGACTCCAGCAACTCGTTCGTCTGTGGGCGGACGAACACGGGCGAACGCCAGAAGATCTGGACCAAGTCATGGCCGAGTATGGAGCGTCTTCGTGGTCGCTGACTGACCCGTGGGGTCGATCATGGTATTACGACGTCCGGAGCGGAGAAGTATCGAGCCTCGGTCCGGACGGCAAACACAATACCGACGACGATATCCGATAAAGAGGGATTAGATTTTACAGAATAGGGCTTATCAGACATATAAACAATAATTATTTAGAAGAACTAATATGTCATATCATACTGTTATTTATCGATATTTTATTGACGAAATATCAGGTTTACTGCGTGGCCTGCGCGAATCGTTCTGGGAGGTCGCGGATCGGACGGAACGTGCTCGAGTAAGGCTTAGCCTCCTTCGGTGCCGCGATGACCTGCGGCGCCGCGAACTACTGGACTACCGACAGCTTGGCATGACCGGTTTCGAACTCCTGATGGACGGCGTGTCGGTGATCCGGACCCCGGACGCCGCTACCCTCCTGGATGATATTCAGCGATTGATCGCCGCGCAGCAAGAGACGGACCGGAGACTTCTTGCGGATCTCATCGAATTCTCCCAACACGACTGGCAGCGACTTGCTCGGTACCTTGAGTGCGGCGATGCGGTTTTTCGGTCGGTTCGGCTTGGGGGCGACACCCCGGAATCGAGTTGGATCGTCGGAGCGAGTCCCCCACCGGGGCTCTGTCTGGCCATCGAGCGGAACGGAGTTCTTCATCAAATCTCTGAGGGTCTGGTGTATCAGCAGGGGGATGTCTTACTGAATATCGTCCCCGTATCGGCGGTATTGGAATGGCAAAACTGGGCTGGCGAAACATCCACAGATTCTGTTGATAAGTTGGGGACAACCGTGTTGAAGACTCCTCCCTGAGGTGATGTGACAAGGCCCCTCGCGAAACGCCTACCGTTTGATCAATCTTTCCCTTCATCTATCAAATAGATAGAACATTTCTGGCTGCGATGTGCTTTGACGATTCGGCGTTCGAGACGAAAACTGTCTCGTCGAAGAAACCAGAGGCGGGTGCGAAGTAGCGTAAGGGTTAACCAGGCGCCGATTTGCCGCATGGCGATCTCTCCATCCTAAGAAGAGTGACTCGCCAGGGCGCAAAAACCTTCCAGACTTAAACGTGCCGATGATGGGTCTGGTTTGTGTCAGGACGATGAAGCGCCGAGCGCTTTGGCGGCTTTTCCGACGTCGGGTGGTTTGACCCACAGGATGGCGCCGTAACGGCCCTCCCCGGCGCAAACCGCGTCGATTGCGGTGATGTTGATCTTCGCTCCGGTGAGCCGGGCCATCAGATCGGCAACCGCCCCCGGCCGGTCGTGGCCCTGGACCAGAAACCCGACTTTCTTCGGTTTGAGTCTGAGCCCGATCCGCCTAGCCGCTGCCTTGAAGGCGGCCGAATCATCGGGGAGAAAATCGATCTGAGCACGGCGCCCTTTCGGAAATCCGGTAAAGGCGAGAAGGTTCACCCCTGCATCGCGCAGCGCGCCGAGTAGCCTAGCTCCTTCGCCCGGTTTGTTCGCGACATCTATGGCAAAGTAATCGATCTTCCGGATGGTCTCCATCCCTCCCCTCCTTGGTTTTGATTTCTGCCAATCTGCATACCATATCGACGAGGAGGAAAACAACTGCGGGAAAGAACGGCGAGCGCGGTCCCCTAGCCTCCTTCGAGATCTGCCTGCCAGGACTTCTCTATGGCCTCATACGAGGTGGAAAATGCGTCTTGGCACGCCGCATCGATTGTCCGGTGTTTTGAAAGAGCCTCCAACAAGCTGCTCACACGGTAGAGACCATAACGATTGACCAGATAGCCGACGACAGAGAGGCTTTCGGCATAGGCGAGTGACGCCTGATTGGAGTCGAATCTCATGAACGAGCCCTCCAGGACGGACAAAGGAATCATTCGTCGTCCTTGCGCGACGGTGCGGAGTTGAGCATCAACCCGATCGCGTTCGGATCCCGATTCGAGGTACTGCGCGAGTCCTTCGTGGAGCCATATCGGAACGCGGGGGGAGGGCAGTTCCTTCACCGCCGTGATCTGCTGACCTGTCACGGCATGAATCACCGCGTGGACATACTCATGATATAGGAGCTTCTTAAGCACGTCGGGTTGCCGTTCGTAGCCAGCGGATGGAAGGCGAATCTTTCCATCGTACGACGCGCCAGCCCACCCAGGCAAGCGCGTCACGTCCTGGAATTGCTGGGCGGTGTAGAGGATGACGGTGATTGCTTCGTCGGGATAGTAGGACAGCGCCCGTCCGACCTCTCGATAGGCGTCTTCGAGGATCTCGATGACCGTTCGGTAGAGGTCACGGTTTTCGTTTCCATCAAATTGAATCGTGAAGTGCCGGGTGACCGCGCGCACGAAGGTTTCTTGCTGACGATAGTCCCGTTGAAGTTTCTCGAGCTTTGCCTTGAGCACGGCGTCGTAAGGGGCAAGCACAAGGGCTTTTTGAAGGTAATCGGCTGCTCGGGGAAGATCGTTGTGCCGGTCGTAGAGTTCGCCGAGGAGTTGGTAGGCACGCGGGTCAGGGGTCGCCATCTTGGCGGCCAGAAGCAGCGGTGGAAAGGCGTCGTCATCACGCCGGAGCTGATAGTACGCGTACCCCAATCCGGTCTGAGCCACCGCATCCTCGGCCACAATCCGTATACCACGTTGGAACGTCACCACGGCGTCTTCGTAACGCCCGGCCTCGAGCTCCTTCCATCCCAAGG
>Ga0180094_1000189_pt1 | contig 13584 bp, 11 predicted proteins | sample EasRivT47_16_1Da_FD_121786 | JGI IMG/M metagenome (GOLD analysis project Ga0180094, IMG submission 121786) | Soil microbial communities from meander-bound floodplain in the East River, Colorado, USA - East River metaG ERMLIBT47_16_1Da | ecosystem: Environmental > Terrestrial > Soil > Floodplain ... | reverse complement strand
TGGTGAGGAGAAGGCATTTTTGAAGTCGGGGATTAATGCCCGAAGCTCTCGCTCGTGCTCAAAGGATTTCCGTTTGTGAACGTATGGCCATAGGAGATTGCCGAACGGCACGATCTGCTGATCGTAGTCAATGTAGATCACTTGCCCAGTATACGCGTCGTTGGGAAGGATATCTCTGAGCTTCGCAAAGGTAGATCGTACGCAGATAGCCTCCTCAGTGCGCGCGTATAATTTCCACATCGCGGCAGATTCGTGTTCCGCCATGTGCCAGGTACTAACGAAAACCCAAGCCCTAAAGTCTCGGACCGTTTGTCGAATCATCTTAAAGGAGTTGCGATAGGACTCGGCGGCTTTGGGGTCACCTGTCAGCTCTGATGGTAGTGTGATGAGGTCGTCTCGAACATTTAGCTTCGGGAGCGATCCTTCAAATGGATCGCCGAGCTTGTCGAGGCGTGAAAAGAAAAGCCCCTTCTGTACCAGCATGGAAACGAACTTAGTGAAATCCATGTATCGCCAGATTGGCGTGTTCGGATTCTCTGGTAATTTGAATACCTCGTGAGTCGGTGCAGCCATCCGAAGGCTCTAGCTACTTAGATACGGGGCGGAAGTGCAAATGAGTTCGTTACATCGGTCTGAGCGACAGATATTCCGAAAATCAGAGAAATCAGGGTCAGAGTACATTTCTCAAAGCGTTCCGGACGACTAGCGCGAAGAATGTGCGCCGATTCCCATGGGTTGCCGTTACACATGCGGGAAATCCGGATTGTGCGCGACCTCCCATAAGAAGCCGTCGGGATCGGTGAAGTAGCCGGAGTAGCCTCCCCAGTCTGTGGGGTGCGCGGGTTTCACGACCGTTGCGCCGAACTTGGCGACGTGGGCCAGCAGTGCATCGACCTCGGCAGGGGAGCGGACGTTGTGGGCTAGAGAAAACCCGTGAAAGCCGGACCCTTGCGCTGACAAGCCCGCGTCAGCCGCCAAGTTCTCCCGTGGCCACAGCGCGAGCCAGGTTTTCCCTAGCTCGAAGAATGTCACCGAGGGCGGGGTCTCGAGCCGCGGCAGCCCAAGGCACTGTTCGTAGAAGCGTGTGGCTCTCTCAAGACTTGCGACGCCGAGCGTGATGAAACTGATCCGTGGCTCCATACCCTCTGTCTTGCTACTTGGTATTCCGAAAGAGCGGCGAACAGGTTGCGACGATTTGCTCGATATGGCGGTGGTCCGTGCCGCAACAGCCGCCCAACACGTTGAGCTGTGACAGTCGTTTCTTGAGTTGAGCGTGTTCCATGCCGAATTCAGCGGGATTGCCAGTGTCGAGTTCGGGGGATTCGTTCAGTTCAGCATGGCTCTTGCGGGAGGCATTGGCTCGTAGCCCGCGAATGCGGGTCGCCCAGGGCTGCCCTTCGGCCAGCACATGGTCGAAATGCGTCGGATGGGCGCAATTGATCATGTAGTAGGAGGGGTAGCGCGACGTGGCTGCATCGACTTGTTTGATCGCTTCCTTAAGCGTTTGCCCGGTTGGAAGTTTGCCGTCCGTCTCCACGGTAAACGAGATGGCGACCGGCATGCCGGTCTTTTCCGCCGCTCTCGCGACTCCGACCGCCTCGTTGACGTAGTTCATGGTGATTGCGGTGACCATGTCGGCGGCGCTGTCCGCGAACGTTTCGATCTGCTTGCGATGATAGGTCTCTGCGTCTTTTTCCGACATGATGTGGGCCGGGTTGTAGCCGTCTCCTCGCGGACCCACGCATCCGCTGATCACCACGTTTTGGGGATCGCGACCAAAGTCATTGCGGATCTCTTCGAGCAAGCGGATCGCGCGTTGATTCGCATTGACCAGGGCTTTCTCGTCGTAGCCCAGTCTGTTGCCCCAGTCCGCGCTGGCCCGCCAGGTCGCGCTTTCGAGGATCAGTCCTGCGCTGAACCGCTTGGCCAGTTCCGCATAGGTCCGGAAGTACTTGCGGAGAGCGGCCTCTCCCTTTGGCCGCTTCAACAAGTCGAAGGCAGCGAAATCCGGCAGGTCGAGCCCTTCGTGGAAGATCAGGGTAGTTTCGATGCCGCCATCAGTTAGGAAGAAGTCACCGCCCAGTTGAGGCAAGGCTTTGCGAAATCGTCCCATGTCACCTCTCCGTGTGTCGGTGGCTCAGTAACCCACTGTGAAACGGCTGCGTGGGTGAGCCGGTTTTTCGAGTTCGTCGATCATCGCGGCGGCGTAGTCCTCAAGGGAAATCTCGCTCTTGCCGTCGGCCTTGACCAACAGTTGGTCGCCGCCGAGGCGAAACTTCCCGGTGCGTTGTCCCGGGGCGATCATGGCGGACGGACTCAGCATGGTCCAGTTCAGGTCCTTCTCGTTGCGCAGCAACCGCAGGGCTTCCCGGGCACCCAGCGCCGTTGCCTTCCATTGTGCCGGGAATTCCGGTGTGTCGACCACGTCCGTGCCGGGGGCGGCTTGAAGGCTACCTGCGCCGCCGACCACCAAGAAACGGGGAATCTTTGCGGTTTTTGAGGCCGCGATGATGGAGCGGATGCCCCGCACGTAGTACTCGTAAATGTCGCCCTGCGCGTGACCGCTGAAGGCACTAATGACCGCGTCGTGTCCCTTCAGGTGCTTTCCGAGTGCCGCAGTATCTAAGACGTCGATCTTCACTGCCTTGAGATTCGGGTGCGCGGCCAGTTTTTCTGGGTGCGTGACCAGTGCGGTGACCTGGTGGCCACGCGAAAGTAGCTCCTTCCGAAGTCCGGAACCAATGAACCCAGTGGCACCAATAAGCGAGATGTTCATGGTGTGACCTCCAGTCACAGGTCGTAGAGTTGACCTACGGCTTCGTCTTCTTCAGCGACGCCGAATTGATGCAGTACCGCAGCCCCGTCGGCTTCGGTCCGTCGGGGAAGACGTGGCCTAAGTGGGCGTCGCAGCGGCTGCAGAGGACCTCGGTTCGGCGGCTGAAGAAACTGTTGTCTTCCTCGGTTTCAACCGCCTCAGGGGACATGGGTTGCCAGAAGCTGGGCCACCCGGTTCCGGAGTCGAACTTGGTATCGGATTTGAAGATGGGGTTGCCGCAGCACACGCAGGTGTAGGTGCCGGGCTCTTTGGAATCGTGGTACTCGCCCGTGAACGCCGGCTCGGTGCCCTTCTTGCGCGTCACATGATATTGCTCGGGCGTGAGTTGGGCTTTCCATTCCTCGTCGGACTTCTTCACCTTGTCAGTCATTTGGCTTCTCCTGAAAGGGCCATCAGCGCGTCGCGCGTGGCCTGGTGAAAACCGAAGAGCAATCGGTCGTCAAGTTCAAAGAGGGGATAGCGGATCAGGTCGGGGTTGCCGACCTGGAGGCTGATGATCTGCTCGGGCATCAACGCGCGTCCGTCCTCGGGCAGCCCCACCTTGCGTGCTCCTTTGGGGGCGTAGAGAGCGTGGATTCCGGCTGGGGTCTTCTTGCCCAAGACTCGCAATTCATCCTGTGAAAGCGGGTGCACGAAGATCTCGCGGAACGAGAACGGAATGGACTGCTCTTGGAGCCATTGCTTGGCGTCCGCGCACATGGGGCACCCCGACCGGCCGTAGAGCACCACGAGCGATGTATCAGCGATGTCGTGCCTTGGGCGGTGCTTGATTCCGGTTACGGCGTTGTTCTTCATCTAAGCCCTTTTCCCTGATACCGCTTGTGTCGATGCCCTTCGCAATGCCCTTCAACGACATCAGCGCGACCTGGGGAACCAACCGAATAGTGCGTCCGAGTGCGAGGATGTGGAATTGCTGACCGGGCTTCACCCGAAGCTTGTCCCTCACCGACTTGGGGATCGTGATCTGAAACTTGGATGTCAACGTCGTGGACAGCATGGCAGCACCCCAGAGGTTTCGCGTGCCATCATTCCGCATCTGTCCTTGTCGCGTCAAGAGGCAAATCCCCCCATCCCCCCTTTAACAAAGGGGTGCAAAGGGGGATTTTCTCATCGAGGAACTACCGCACGGCGAGGGTCTTGGTTTTCAGGTACCGCTCGATCCCGGCGGCGGCTTTGCGGCCTTCGGCGATGGCCCAGACGATGAGCGAAGCGCCGCGCTTCATGTCGCCGGCGGCGAAGACGCCGTCCACGTTCGTCATGTAATTTTCGTCGACGGCAACGTTGCCGCGCGCATCCAGCGCCACCTCCAGGTCGGTGACGAGACCGCGCTTGTCGGGGCCGGCAAAGCCCATCGCCAGCAGGACCAGGTCCACGTCGAGCTCGAACGCGGTGTTGGGCATTTCGATCGTGCGGCTGCGACCCTGGTCGTCTTTTTGAAGTTCCACGCGGACGGCGTGGAGTTTCGTCACGCGCCCCTCACGGCCGGTGAACTTGGTGGTCGAGACGCTCCACTCGCGCTTACAGCCTTCCTCATGGGCGTGGGAGGAGCGGAGCTGCATGGGCCAGAGCGGCCAGGGGGTCGAGTCGGCTCGGTGGGGCGGCGGTTGCGGGAGGAGCTCGAATTGATAGATCTCCTCCGCGCCCTGGCGGTGGGTCGTGCCTAGGCAGTCCGATCCGGTGTCGCCTCCGCCGATGATCACGACGCGCTTACCCTCTGCGGTAAGCCGTTCGGCCGGAGGGGGAGGCGGGTCGCCGGCGTTGATCTTGTTTTGCTGGGTGAGGTAGTCCATCGCGAAGTGGACGCCCCACAGCTCTCGACCGGGAATCGGGAGATCGCGCGGCGCCATGGCGCCGCCCGCCAGGCAGATCGCATCGAAGCACTGGCGCAGCTCCTCGACGGAGAGGTCGCGGCCCACGTCGACGTTCGTGCGAAACTCCACGCCCTCGGCGATCATTTGGTCCAGGCGGCGATCGAGCACCCACTTTTCCATCTTGAAGTCGGGGATGCCGTACCGGAGTAGCCCGCCGATGCGGTCGGCCTTCTCGAAGACCGTGACCTCGTGGCCGGCGCGGCGCAGTTGCTGGGCGGCGGCCAGACCCGCGGGACCCGAGCCGACGACCGCGACCCGAAATCCGGTCTGGACCACGGGGAGGACCGGCGCGATCCAGCCCTCGTCGAACCCCTTATCAATGATGTTCCATTCGATGACCCGGATCGAAACCGGGTCGTCGATGATGCCCAGCACGCACGCCGATTCGCACGGCGCGGGACAGAGGCGGCCGGTGAACTCCGGGAAGTTATTCGTGGCATGCAAGGCCTTGAGCGCATCCTTCCAGCGGCCGCGGTGGACGAGGTCGTTCCACTCAGGGATGAGGTTCTCGACCGGACAGCCGGTGTTGCCCTGGCAGAACGGCACGCCGCAGTCCATGCACCGGGAGCCCTGAGCCTTGAGCGTCTCCTCGGGGACGGGCTCGTAGAACTCCTTCCAGTCCTTGATGCGGAGTTCGACCGGGCGGCGCTGGGGACCCGAGCGCTTGACCTTCATGAAGCCTCGGATGTCAGCCATGAACGGCCGCGCTCTTCGATGGCTGGGTTTGTTTCTGGGCGGCGAGCTTACGCGCCTCCAACACCTTGCGGTATTCGATCGGGAAGACTTTGACGAAACGCGGCAGCACGGCGTCCCAGCGCTCCAGGACCGACTTGGCTTTCCGGCTCCCGGTGTACTCCGCGTGCCGCCTGATAAGGTTGCGGAGGACGGCGATGTCGGCCTCTTCGCGCACCGGCTCCAACTCGACCATGCCCAGGTTGCAGCGCTGCTCGAACGTGCCGTCTTCATTGAGCACGAACGCGAGGCCGCCGCTCATGCCCCCGGCGAAGTTGCGCCCGGTGACGCCGAGGACGACCACGACGCCGCCGGTCATGTACTCGCAGCCGTGATCGCCCACGCCCTCGATCACCGTGTGCGCGCCGGAGTTGCGGACGGCGAACCGCTCGCCGGCCATCCCGTAAAAGAACGCCTCGCCCGAGGTGGCGCCGTACAGCACGGTATTACCGACGAGGATGGTCTCCTCGGGCACGAACGTCGATCCTCGCGGCGGATAGACGATGATCCGTCCGCCGGAGAGGCCCTTGCCGAGATAGTCGTTGGATTCGCCTTCGAGCGTCAACGTCACGCCACGCGCGAGGAACGCGCCGAACGACTGGCCGGCCGTGCCGGTGAAGCGGATCTGGATCGTGTCCGGCGGCAGGCCCTCCAGCCCGTAGCGCTTCGCGATCTCGCCCGAGAGCATCGCTCCCACCGTGCGGTTCACGTTGCGGATCGGAAGTTCGATGCGGACCGGCGTTTGGTGTTCGAGGGCCGGGTGCGCGTGCTCGATCAGCGTATGGTCGAGCACGTTCGCGATGCCGTGATCCTGAGCCTGCACGCAACGAATGGGCACCGAGCTCTCCACCTCGGGCCGCACCAGGAGGCTCGAGAGATCCAGGCCGCGCGCCTTCCAGTGATCGAGCGCCTTATGGATTTGGAGCTTGTCCACGCGGCCCACCATCTCGGCGACGGTGCGGAAGCCGAGCTGGGCCATGAGTTCCCGGACTTCCTGGGCGACGAAGAAGAAGTAATTGACGACGTGCTCGGGCTGTCCCGTGAACTTGGCGCGCAGCACCGGGTCGTGGGTCGCGATCCCGACCGGGCAGGTGTTGAGGTGGCACTTGCGCATCATGATGCAACCTTCGACGATCAGGGGCGCGGTGGAGAAGCCGAATTCCTCGGCGCCCAGCAGCGCGGCGACGACCACGTCGCGCCCGGTCTTGAGCTGTCCGTCGGTCTCGATCCGAACACGCCCGCGCAGATTGTTCATCACCAGCGTCTGTTGGGTTTCGGCCAGCCCCAGCTCCCAGGGGATCCCCGCGTACTTGATCGACGCCAGTGGCGACGCGCCCGTCCCGCCCGAATCGCCGCTGATCAAAATCTTGTCGGCGTGGGCCTTGGCCACGCCCGCCGCGACCGTGCCCACCCCCACCTCGGCGACCAGCTTGACTGAGACCGCGGCATCGGGGTTGGCGTTCTTGAGGTCGAAGATCAACTGGGCAAGGTCTTCGATGCTGTAGATGTCGTGGTGCGGCGGTGGCGAGATCAATTGGACGCCGGGCGTCGCGTACCGCAGCCGCGCGATCGTCTCGTCCACCTTGTGCCCCGGGAGCTGCCCGCCCTCGCCGGGCTTGGCGCCCTGTGCCATCTTGATCTGCAGTTCCTTCGCGTGGACGAGGTAGTGGATCGTGACCCCGAACCGCGCCGAGGCCACTTGTTTGATCGCGCTGTTCTTCGAGTCGCCGTTGGGCAAGGGCACGAAGCGCTCGGGGTCTTCTCCGCCCTCCCCGGTGTTGCTCTTGGCGCCGATCCGGTTCATCGCGAGCGCAAGCGTTTCGTGCGCTTCCTTGCCGATGGCGCCGAACGACATCGCGCCGGTGGTGAACCGCTTGACGATCTCCGAGGCCGGCTCGACCTCCTCGATGGGGATGGGCGCGCCCACCCTCAGCTCAAACAGCCCTCGGAGATTGGACCGCGCCTTCGACTCGTCGTTGACCAACGCGGAAAATTCTTTGAAACTGGCGTACGAATTGGAGCGCGCCGCGTGCTGGAGCGTGGCGATGGTGGCGGGGTTCCAGTTGTGACGCTCTCCCTGGACGCGGTAGTGGTACTCGCCGCCGAAATCGAGCTGGTGCACGGTGGCCGGCGCGTAGGCCGCCGTGTGGCGCCGGAGAGCTTCCTGGGCCACCTCGCGGATGCCGATGCCCTGGATCCGCGACGCCGTGCCGGTGAAGTACCGGTCGATCAACTCGGAGTGGAGGCCGATGGCCTCGAAGATCTGCGCCCCGCAGTAGCTCTGGACGGTGGAGATGCCCATCTTCGAGAAGACCTTGAGCAGCCCCTTGTTGATCGCCTTGATGTACTTGGACTCGGCGGTGGCGGCGTCGATGCCCTCGGGCAGATACGCCTCGCTGGCCATGTCCACCAGGGTTTCGAAGGCCAGATACGGGTTCACCGTGCCCGCCCCGTAGCCGATGAGGCACGCGAAATGGTGGATCTCGCGGGCTTCACCCGTTTCCACGATCAGGCCCGCCTCGGCCCGTAGCGACTCACGGATCAAGTGATGGTGCACGGCTGAAATCCCGAGCAGGCTCGGGATCGCTGCCCACTCGGCATTGATCCCGCGGTCGCTTAGGATGATGAACTTGTCCCCGGCGCGGATCGCCTCCGCCGCTTGCCGGCACATCGCGTCCACCGCGGTGGCGAGGCCTTCGGGGCCTTCGGCCACCCGGAACAGCATCCGCAGCGTCCGGCTCGTGAAGTTCGGGTCGGCGATCGTCCTGATTCTCTCGAGGTCGGTGTTGGTCAGGATCGGTTGTTGGACCTTGATCCGCCTACAGCTCTCGGGCGTCTCGCCCAGGAGGTTGGGTTTCGGGCCGATGTTCGTCACGAGCGACATCACGAGCTGCTCGCGGATCGGATCGATCGGCGGATTCGTCACCTGGGCGAAGAGCTGCTTGAAATACTTAAAGAGCAGTTGAGGCCGGTCCGACAGCACGGCCAGCGGCGTGTCGGTTCCCATCGAGCCCACGGCTTCTTCGCCGTTCACCACCATCGGCGTGATGACCATCTTGAGCTCTTCGATCGTGTAACCGAACGCCTGCTGGCGCTGGCGGAGCGTCGCGTGGTCGGGCTGGGGCACGTTCATCGGCTGGGGAAGTTCGTCGAGCGAGATCCGATGCGTGGCCACCCATTGCCGGTAGGGCTTGCGGCCGGCGATGTCGGCCTTGATCTCTTCGTCGTCGATGATGCGACCCTGGACGGTGTCCACCAGGAACATCTTGCCCGGTTGGAGGCGGCCCTTCGTCCGAATTTCGTGGGGCGCAAAGGGCAGCACGCCCGCCTCGGAGGCCATCACCGCGAGCCCGTCGTGGGTCACGACGTAGCGCGCCGGGCGAAGGCCGTTGCGGTCCAGCGTGGCGCCGATCAGCCGGCCGTCGGTGAACGCCATCGCGGCGGGGCCGTCCCAGGGCTCCATCATCGCGGCGTGGTATTCGTAGAAGCCCCGCCGCTCCATGTCCATGTGGGGGTTGCCCACCCAGGCTTCCGGAATGAGCATCATCATCGCGTGCGGGAGCGAGCGTCCGCCCATGACGAGAAACTCGAGGGCGTTGTCGAAACACGCGGAGTCGCTCTGGCGCTCGTGGATGATGGGGAAGAGCTTCTGCAGATCGCTCCCGAACAGGTCGGACGAGAGCCGGCCCTGCCGCGCGCGCATCCAGTTCACGTTGCCCTTGAGGGTGTTGATCTCCCCGTTGTGGCAGACGTAGCGGTAGGGGTGGGCCAGGCTCCACATCGGGAACGTGTTGGTCGAAAACCGCGAGTGCACCAGGGCCAGCGCGCTGACCACGGTTTGATCGGCCAAATCTTGGTAGAACAGTGGGAGCTGCTTGGGGAGCAAGAGGCCTTTATAGACGATCGTGCGACACGAGAGGCTTGAGAGATAACACGTTGCGCGCTCCGGAATCGCCGATTCGCGGATGGCGCGCTCGACCTGTTTGCGGATCACGTAGAGTCTGCGCTCGAAGTCGGGCTCGCTGAGGATGTCCCGCGCGATGAAGATCTGCCGGATCGCCGGGAGCGAGGCCCGTGCCAACTCCCCGAGGTGGCCTTCCTTGACCGGCACGTCGCGCCAGCCGAGGAGTCGCTGCCCTTCTTCCGCCACGACGTTCTGAATGACCTGTTCGCACAGCCGCCGGCTGGTCGGATCGGCGGGAAGAAACACCATCCCGACGCCGTATTCATGCGCCCGGGGGAGGTGGATGCCGGACTCGGGCGCGACCCGAGAGAAAAAGGCGTGGGGGATCTGCAACAAGATGCCCGCGCCGTCCCCAGTGCACGGGTCGCACCCCTGCGCGCCCCGGTGCTCGAGGTTGTCGAGCACTTGCAGCCCCTTGGCGACGATGTCGTGGGATTTATGGCCTTGAATATTGACGACGAAGCCGATGCCGCACGAATCGTGCTCGTAGTCTGGATGGTAGAGTCCGTAGGGGTCGGGGAGCGTCGGTCGTTGGGGAGGCCGACGCGGCTGTCTGGTGTCCGATAATTCCATGTGGGAAGCCTTCTCGGGGCTGGTTCGTGGGACCCAGAAGGGTCCTTCAAACCTACTGGAAACGACCGCGCGCTGTCAAGGGGAAAGGTCGCGGAAAGGCGAGGAACGTGGAGGCGGCGCCTCGCCCCTACGCGAAGCTCAGTCCCTCGAACACGTGGCTCGCGCGGTCGCGGATCACGAGGTCGGCCAGGGGGCTGTAGGGAGTCTCATCGGGGTTGATTTCCACGATGGTGACCCCGGCGGTTTTTGCGACCCGCGCCAGGCCGGCCGCCGGGTGGACCAGTCCGGATGTGCCGATGGCCAGAAACAGGTCGGCGCTGCGCGTCATCTCCACGCTCCGCTGGTAATCGTAGGGATCGACCGCCTCGCCGAACCACACGATGTGGGGACGAACCACGCGCTGACAGCGGGCACAGCGGGGTGGGATGGCCGGGAGCGGGACATCGGTGTTTGCCGAGATCACGGCGCAAGCCGTGCAGCGGACCTTCCAGATATTGCCGTGGAGCTCGATCAGTTCCAGGTTCCCGGCCTGCGCGTGGAGGCCGTCGACGTTCTGGGTGATCACGCTGACCGCGGCGCGTCTCTCCAACGCCGCCAGGGCGATGTGCGCCGCGTTGGGCCGAGCCTTGGCCACGAGGCCCCGGCGCCAGTCGTACCAGTGCCATACCAACTCGGGGTCCCGCGCGAACGCCTCCGGCGTCGCGAGATCCTCCGGTTTGTGGTCATTCCAGAGGCCCTCGGGGCCCCGGAACGTGGGAATCCCGCTTTCCGCCGAGATTCCCGCGCCCGTCAAGACGGTGACGCGGGTGGCGCCATTGAAAAGATTCTGCAATCGGGACTGAAGGGATACGTCCATTCCGGGGATCTCCATCCACGCCTCCTCATTATATAGTGGAAATATAGTGGAAATCACCTCGAGGGAAAAAACAGTAAGGGCCGTTGCTGGATCGAACCGGCCGGTCGCGGCGGAATAACGGGTGCATCGCTCCGGTTTACTAATCGGTTGGACTGTAATTGGACTGTAAAAGGTCTGTCCAGGGCAGGAGTCGGAGGGTGGGTGTACGGGCGTTGTTGATGTCTGGAGGGGCCACACTATGTGTGAGCGTGTAGAGCTTAGCGCAGAGGCGTCGACCCAGGTGCACGTCGTCGTGCCAAAACCGATCTACGATGAACTGGCCGGTGTGATGTCGCAGAGCGAGATCAACACCACCGTGGTCGAGTGTCTCAAAGATAGTCTTCGGAAACTCCGGTTTCATCGCGATCTAAAACGGACCGCCCAGCGCAAGAAACCATAGGCACTATCTCCCGGCTCGCGTCTGTAGGGGACACAGTCCTGGTCTATCCTAAAAGCCCTGTTCTTCCCGTAAGTTAGACCCTCGTCGCGTTGACAAACTTTTCCGCATCGTGCTAAGGTCCCGGGTTGGCGGCGGTGCCACTGTGCCGCGTCCCATGCAACGATGACCCGCGCGTCACGCGGGAAAGGCCCAGCGTACGGTGTACCACCCCTCGTTTGAAGCGTTCGCCGAGAAAGCACGACGCGGCAACCTGATTCCGGTGTACACGGAGATCCTGGCGGACCTCGAGACCCCCGTGTCCGCCTTCCTCAAAATCGACGATGGTCGGTACTCGTACCTCCTGGAGAGCGTGGAGGGCGGCGAGAAGTGGGCCCGGTATTCGTTCTTGGGGAGCGGGCCGACCCTCATCATCCAAGCCAGCGGTTCGCGGGTCGAGATTCGGCGGGGTGAGGCGGTCGAGACGGTCGAGTCGGCCGATCCGTTGCGGGTGGTCGAAAAGGTGATGGCCGACTACACCCCGGTGCCGGTGGAGGGCCTGCCCCGGTTTTTCGGGGGGGCGGTGGGGTACATCGGCTATGACGTGGCCCCGCGGTCCTTTGAAGGGCTCGCGTTGCGGGATAAACCGTCGCTGGATCTTCCGGACCTCTGTTTGTTGATCACCGACACGCTGTTGATCTTCGATAACGTTGCCCAGAAGCTGAAAGTGGTGTCGAACGCCCACGTCACCGGACGCCCGCTCCGCGAGGTCTACGACGAGTCGATCGCCAAGATCGACTCGATGATCGCGGCCCTCCGGCGTCCTCTCCCGACCGGCGTTCCCGCCGCCGACCGCACGCGCCGTCGCTCCCCCGATCTGGAGTCCAACCTGACCAAGGCCGAGTTCATGCGGATCGTGGAGCGGGGCAAGGAGTACATCGCGGCTGGGGACGTCTTTCAGGTCGTGCTCTCCCAACGCTTTCAAGTCCCGATCACCGCGTCGCCCGTCGACCTGTACCGCGCCTTGCGCGTGATCAACCCCTCGCCCTACATGTACCTGCTGCGTCTGGGGCCGCTCGCGGTCGTGGGGTCGTCGCCGGAAGTGCTCGTGCGGTGCGAGGAGGGCGTGGTCGCCGTGCGGCCGATCGCGGGGACCCGCCGGCGCGGGGCGGATGAGGACGAGGATCGTCGGCTAGGGCGGGAGTTGGCGGCCGACGAGAAAGAGCGGGCCGAACACTTGATGTTGGTGGACCTGGGCCGCAACGACGTGGGACGGGTCGCGCGCACCGGCAGCGTGCGGGTCGACGACTTCATGGTGATCGAGCGGTACTCCCACGTCATGCACCTGGTCTCCCACGTGCGCGGCGATCTGGCCGAGGGCCGGACGATCTACGACGTGTTACGGGCGTGTTTTCCCGCCGGGACGCTCTCGGGCGCGCCGAAAATCCGCGCGATGGAAATCATCGACGAGCTGGAGCCGACCCGCCGCGGCCTCTACGGAGGCGCGGTCGGGTATATCAGCTTTTCCGGCAACCTGGACACGTGCATCACGATCCGGACGATCGTGGTTGACGGCGGCCGGGCCTACGTCCAGGCTGGGGCGGGGATCGTGGCCGATTCGGACCCGGCCGCCGAATACGACGAAACGGTCAACAAGGCCAAGGCGATGCTCGCGGCCGTGGAGATGGCGGAGCGGGGGCTTGAGTAGGGGCACCCATGCCGTGCCCCTACGTGTCGAACGGTTGAAAGTGCATTGCGAGCGCATTCCACGCAGCTTGCTGCGGGGTAAGCGAGCAACATGGAAACAGTGATTCTTCATCTCCTTGCACTTCGAAGATTGCTTCGCGATGCACACCCCGCATTCCCGGCGGCTTGCTGCAGGGAGCTTCAACGATGCTTGTGATCATCGACAATTACGATTCGTTCACGTATAACCTCGTCCAGTACCTGGGCGAGCTCGGTGAAGCGATCGAGGTCTATCGCAACGACGCGATTACGCTCGATGAAATCGCGTCCAAGCGGCCCGCCCACATCGTGATCTCGCCGGGGCCTTGCACGCCGAACGAAGCGGGCATCTCGGTGGACCTGATCAAGCGTTTCGCGGGGCGGATTCCGATCCTCGGCGTGTGTCTTGGGCACCAGTCGATCGGGGCCGCGTTCGTGGGTGACGTGGTTCGGGCCGACCGCTTGATGCACGGCAAGACGTCGATGATCCACCACGACGGGAAGACGGTGTACGCGGGGTTGGACAATCCGTTCGAGGCGACGCGGTACCACTCGTTGATCGTCAAGCGCGCGACGCTGCCCGCTTGCTTGGAGATCAGCGCCGAGAGCAGC
>Ga0180094_1000188_pt1 | contig 13615 bp, 12 predicted proteins | sample EasRivT47_16_1Da_FD_121786 | JGI IMG/M metagenome (GOLD analysis project Ga0180094, IMG submission 121786) | Soil microbial communities from meander-bound floodplain in the East River, Colorado, USA - East River metaG ERMLIBT47_16_1Da | ecosystem: Environmental > Terrestrial > Soil > Floodplain ... | reverse complement strand
CTGAACGACGCGGGGCGAGCGTATAAACAAGACGGGTATCGCCTGGGAACGATCACCGAGAAGCACCCTCGCAAGATCCACGAAAGTCTGATCCTCAACAACGAGTTTCCGTTTTCGACGCGGATCGTTGGGCATCCCTACGACAAGAAGGCCGGCGACGCGACCTGGAAGTTGGATGCGCTGCACGAAGTCGAGCTCCTCATCGCCGGCAATCCGGATCCTCAGATCTCGGCTTGGCTTGACGTGAAAGCCGGGGACGACACGAACTGGACGCCCGAGCTGACCGAAGGCATGGTCGGGTTTCACCCGAGCCCGATGCTGAATATCCAGGCCGGGTACGCGCACATCTTCTTCTCGGATCCCTACGATACGCTCACGAACGGCGGACGACGGATGACCGTGTCCCGGAAGATGCCGCTCGAGTTCACGGCCGGCCAGTACACAAAGAAGCTGCGCGACCCGGTTCAACAGATCAATATCAACGGGCGATTGTCGCGGGTGTATTACCTGGTGGCGGTGGCGACAAATAACGGCGGGATCGAAGGCGACGAGAAGGACAAGGACGTCATGGGGCGTCTGATGGTCCACGTCATGCGCGATACCAACGTGGGCGGTTTCTACTACGGGGGCAAGGACCTTATCGCTCCAACGACCACTCCCCCGACCGTTCCCTTCGAGGATCGATTTCGGCGCTACGGCGTGGATCTCCGCCACGATGGCCTTTTCAGCGGCACGTCGCTTCTGGCGGTGAACCTGTGGAGCTGGGACGACAATCCGAATGGAACCAGCCGCGAGGTCACCCTCATGGCGGGGTACGTGGAGATCCTCCATCCGTTTTTTGTTGGAAGGCGCACGCTGGTGCCCCTCGCGCGGTACAACTGGGCCGGCAGCCGAGACGATCAGACGCTCGCCCAGTCGCTGCGCGCGTACACGCTCCAAGTCGGCTACTACCTCTATGACAACTTCAAGACCTTCGCCGAGTACACGGCGGCCCAGAGCGGGCAGAGCAATGACGACGACAACCGCGTCACGCTCCAGTTCGATGTGGTGTTCTAGCGAGAAGGACCTGGACCGAGAACGTGTATCTTGTGGCACGCCATGATTTTAAAGATCTGGCCGCGAGCTACGATGCCTGGTATCAGACCCCGCTGGGTGCCGTCGCTCATGCCCTGGAGCGCAACGCTGTCTTGGCGCTGGCCGACGCCAAACCAGGCGAGCGGGCGGTCGACATCGGCTGCGGGACGGGGATCTACGCGCTGGAGTTGGCGCGTCAGGGGCTTCGGGTCATCGGCGTCGACCCATCGATTGAGATGATAGCCATTGCGCGCGAAAAGCTCCGGGAAGCCGGACTCGTGGGATTCTGGGTGTGCGGATCGGCCGAAGCGCTTCCGTTCCGGTCGGCGAGCGCCGACCTCGCGTTGGCCGTGACGTCGCTCTGCTTCGTTCCCCATCCCGATCAGGCCGTCGCCGAGATGCGCCGGGTGATCGCGCCGGATGGCCGGGTGGTGCTCGGGGAACTCAACCGTTGGAGCTCGTGGGCGTTGGTCAGACGGCTCAAAGGTCTGGTAACCGACACGATCTACAACCGAGCGCATTTTTGGAGTCGAACGGGGCTGACGCGCCTCCTCCGACGCAACGGGCTGGTGCCGCGCGCCGTGCGCATCGTGATCCATATTCCGCCGATTCGTCGCGCCGCGTTCCTGAAGCGCGCTCGTGTTTTTGACAACCTGTTGAGGCGGCTGCTTCCGGGAATGGGAGCGTTCATTGCCGTCGGGGCACGGAGGCAGACCGATGATGATTGAGATGATCGGTGCTGGGGTGACTCTCTCAAGGTTTCGAAGCGAAAGGCGGTTCGTTATAGCTGCTGAGAGTGGTTCTTCGTCGTGTTCGTGAATTGCGCTTGACGGTTATTGGAGAAAAAAGCTATGGTGTGTTTTGTTGTTTCGAAACATCGAAAAACCATATCTGTCTCTTGGAATCGATAGATGTCGACACCCGCCAAGAACCGTGAAGACCATGTCTATCGTCTCCACGCAGACATCTGCCAGACCCTTGCTAATCCCAAACGCCTGAAGATTATCAACCTCCTGCGGGAAAAGGAGATCTCCACCACCGAACTCCTGCAGGCGCTCAAGGTTCCCAAGGCCAATCTCTCCCAGCACATGGGGGTGTTGCGGCAAAAGGGCGTGGTGGTCGCGCGCCGGGAGGGCAACACGGTCTACTTCCGGCTGGCCCACCCGAAAATCCTCAAGGCCTTTGATCTAATGCGCGAGCTGCTCTTCGAGGTGATGGAGGACCAGCAGCGACTCCTAAGAGAGTACGGGGGAAAGAAGAAATAATGCGCGTGAGGCAAGGAAAGGGCGATGGAGTGGAGCACATGATGACGAAGCCTCCTGGACTCGCGGTGCCCTGGTTGACCCGATTTTCGGTCGAACGACCTTGGCTGGTCTTGGCCCTGACTCTGATCATCACCCTTCTCTTCCTGACGCAGATCCCCCGCGTGAAGACCGATACCGATCCCAAGAACATGCTGCCCGCCACATCGGAGGTGCGCGTCACGAATGAGGAGGTGGATCGCTGGTTTGCGCTACACAAGGACGTCATCGTTCTGGGGATCGTCAATGACGAGGGGATCATCAATCCCGCGACCCTCGAACGGATCACCCGGATCACGGAGGACATCCTGAAAATCCCGGGAGTGGTCGTTCGGGACGTGACCAGTCTCACCACGGTGGATAACGTCCTGATCGAGGCCGGTCAGCTCGCCGTCCGTCCGGCGATCGCCGAAATCCCCCGCACTTCGGCTGCGATGGCGGACTTACGGCAATCCCTCCTGTCGAATCCTCTCTTTGTAGGCAGGTTGCTCTCGCAAGACGGCACGACGACGGCCATCTACGTCCCCCTGGAGTCGGGGGCCAACGCCAAGGCGATCGCGGATCGGATCACGACGATTCTGCCGAAGGAAGGCGGACGCGAACACTACTACGTGGCCGGCGACCCCGTGGCCCGCGACACCTTCGGCACCCAGATGTTTTACCAAATGGCCGTCTTTTCCCCCATTGCCGGGCTGGTGATGTTCGTGGTCTTGTGGTGGATGTTCCGGAACCTCGCCCTGGTGGGCGCGGTGATGGGCGTGGCGATGGTCAGCATCGTCTGGAGCATGGGACTGATGATCGGCACGGGACTGCCCGTGCACATCATGAGCTCCATGATCCCGGTCTTCCTGATGGCCATCGCGACCGACAGCATCCATATTTTCAATGAGTTCTTCTTCCAATTCGGTGAAAGTCGAGACAAACGGCAGGCGATCTTGGACACGATTCAGGCGGTCGGGAAACCGGTCCGCTACACCGCACTGGCCACTGCGGCGGGGTTTGGCGTGCTGGTGGTCATGAACATCATTCCGGTGCGGGTCTTCGGCCTGTTTGTGGCGTTCGGGACGCTCGTGATCCGCCTTCTGAGCTTCAGCCTGATCCCGGCGGTGCTCACCCTCATCCGAGACGAGCGGCTCGGGGGGGGCCTGGCCGGGGACGAAAAAACATCCCAGCGGACGTCGCGGTGGTTGAGCACATCGGCCGCTGTGGGGCTCGCGAGGCCTTGGTTGATCACCACCGTGGCGCTGGTGCTGTTGGCCGGCGCGGTAGGAGGGATCGCTCAGATCCATGTCAACAACAACATGGTGGACTGGTTCAAGGCGAGCAGCGAGATCCGCGTGGCCGACCGGGTCATGAACGAGCGGTTGGGGGGGACCTCTCTGGCGTATCTCGTCGGGGTCTCCCACGAGCCGGATGCCTGGAAGCAGCCAGAGGCGCTCAGGTATATCGAGGGCCTCCAGAGGGACGTGGAGAAGCTGGCGGTGGTGGGCAAGACCTTCTCCGTGGCCGATTACGTGAAGCGGATCAACCGGGTGTTGCACCAAGACGATCCCACTCACGATCGGATCCCCGACTCTGCTGCCGAGATCGCCCAGTATCTGTTTCTCTTTGGCATGGCTGCCAAACCTTCTGACCTCGACAACGTGGTCGATTATCCGTTCGAGAAGACCAACCTCTGGGTGAACCTGAAGACCTGGGATGCCCAGGCGATGCGCGATGTGATCGCGCGCACGCGAGCCTATGCCGGCGAGCACCCCTTCCCGGGCGTGGAGTTTCGACCGGCGGGGATCGCATATTTCAATTTGGTGTGGAACGACGCGGTGCTTTCCGACATGCTTCGAGGGTTCATCCTGGCCCTTGTGTTGGTGTTTGTGATCCTCGTGTTCAACTTCCGGTCGTGGAAATGGGCGCTCGTCGCCTCGACCCCTCTCGTGTTTACCATCCTGGTGATTTACGGGGCGATCGGCTATCTGGGTAAGGATTTCGACATGCCGATCTCGGTCATGTCGACGCTGGCGCTGGGCATGGCCGTGGATTTCCCGATTCACTTCGTGAGTCGGTTCCGGCAGCGTTACGCGAAGGAACCCGATCTGGAGAAGGCCCTCCTCTGGACGGCGGCGCGGCCGGGGAAAGGGATCATGCGCAACGCTGCGCTCTTTGCCGTCGCCTTCTCGGTCATGGCCTTTGCTCCATTAACACCGTACATCACCGTGGGCGTGTTCATCGTGAGCATGATGCTGCTGTCCGCCTGCGCGACCCTGGTCGGGCTCCCTGCCTTGATCACGCTCTTGCACGCGCGTTTGATGGTGCCATCTGAATCTGAAAAGGAGGCTGCCTGATGAAGACATGGGGTGGTCGGTACGGACCAGCGCTGGTTGTCCTCTTGGTGACGGCGATGCAGGCGGTCCCGGCCGCGGCGACCGACGCCACCGAGACGGTTCGGAAGTCCCAATCCGTCTTCTTTGAAGCGGCAAAGGATTTTCAAGCGCGCGTCAAGATGACGCTCATCACCCGTGATGGCCAGCAACGTCTGCGCGATCTCACGATGCTCCGGAAAAACGGCGAGGCCGGCGAGCAGAAATACTTCATGTATTTTCACAGTCCAGCGGACGTCGCAGGGACGACCTTCATGGTGTACAAGTTTCCGAATCGGGATGATGACCGCTGGCTCTTCATCCCGGCGATCAACATGGTGAACCGAATCGCCGCGCGAGACAGCCGATCCAGCTTCGTGGGATCCGACTTCACGTATGAGGACGTCTCCGGCAGGGATCTGTCCGCCGACTCGCATACGCTGGTGAAGGAGGATCAGATCGGGGGCCGCAAGGTGTACGTTGTGGAAAGTACGCCGCGGAATCCTGCCGAATACGCCAGAAAGATGGCCTGGATCGACCAGGCCACGTTTTTGCCGCTCAAAGAAGAGTACTATGACGTCCAGGATGCGCTCTACAAGGTCTTCACCGCGGATGAGATCAAGGAGGTCCAGGGTTTCCCGACCGTGGTGAGACGGATCATGGTGAACGTGAAGACCGGCCACAAGACCGAAGTGGTCTTCGAGCGCATCCAGTACGAGGTCGGGCTCGGCGACGATCTCTTCTCCGAACGGTACCTCCGACGGCCGCCGGAGCGATGGATCAAATGACCGGGGCAAGAACACCGGTTTACTATGTGTGCGCGGCGCTCCTGGCGTGGGGTGTCCCTGTCGCCGCGGAGGAGGTCTCCCTCCACGGATTTGTGCAAGGCAACTACGCCGCACGTGTCACCGGACAGGAATTGTCGGGTCCGGAGGGCGGGGATGTGTTCCTGGGGGAGGAACGGCTTCAGATCAAACTCGCAACCTCGTCACAGGGGTCAGCATTCTTTCTGAAAACCGACGCCTTCCGAGACGCCGTGGCCCGCGTCAGCGATCTCGACGTGCGGGAGGCATACATCGATTCCAGCAGCGGGGCGGTCGATCTTCGTCTCGGGCGTCAGATCATCACGTGGGGTGTGGGGGATCTGCTCTTCCTCAACGATGTCTTCCCCAAGGACTACGCGGCCTTCTTCTCCGGCAGGCCCCTCGAATATTTGAAGATCGGCTCGGATGCGGCCAAGGTCGATGTGTTCACCGATGTGGTGTCGGTCGAAATGGTCGTGGTCCCCTTCTTTCAGGCCGACCAGCTCCCGTCCAGCCGGCGGTTCTTCGTGTTCGACCCGTTTCCTGGTGTGTCGTCACGCGTGACCGAAGAACCACGGGCGGAGCTTGGAAACACCGAGATGGCATTGCGCCTGTCTCGCAATCTCTTGGGTTTTGATACGGCGGTCTATGCCTCCAGAGGCTTCTTCACCACGCCGGGGATGAGGCCCGACAATCCGACTTTGCCCACGCAAGTCACGCTCTTCTTCCCCCGGCTGGCCACCTATGGCGCCAGTGGCCAGGGAAACGCGCTTGGCGGGGTGATGGCTCTCGAAGCGGTGTACTACGATTCCGTGGACGACCGAACCGGCCGCGACCCGGCGATTCCCAATTCCACGGTCAGGTATCTGGTCGGCTATCAACGACAGCTCTGGAGCGATCTGACCACGGGCATCCAATACTATGGAGAATACCTGTTCGATTACGGTCTCTACCGCGACGCGTTGCCCCCTGGTTTTCCGGCTCAGGATCGCCTGCGCCAACTACTGACCGTCCGCCTGACCCAGCTTCTCCGCTACCAAACTCTCCGGCTTTCCTTCTTTGTCTTCTATAGCCCAACGGATGAGGACTACGATCTCATCCCTGAGGTCCGATACAGCGTGACCGATGCCCTCTGGGGAGCGATCGGGGCGAATCTCTTCGGGGGGAAAACGGAGACGACCGCCTTCGGGCAACTCAACCGAAACGATAACGTGTATGTCGTTGCGAGGTACGAATTTTAAGGAGATTATCTATGGACAGCGGGATGATGGGCTGGGATATGGGCATTTGGATGGTCTTCAACCTCGTCTTCTGGATTCTCGTCATTCTGGGGGTCGTCTTGCTGGCGGCCTGGGTGGGGCAGAGAGCGGTGGGAGGGGGGAGCAGGACTCAGGAATCGGCCCTGGAGATCTTAAAGAAACGGTATGCCCGTGGCGAGATCTCGAAGGAAGAGTATGAGGAGAAAAAACGAGATCTGGCGTAAAAGGGAACAGAGGGATCCTATGAAGAAGAATCGCGCACTCGTCTTGGCATTGATTTTCATTGCGGTCGGGACGGCGGGTGTTTCGATCACGACGTGGTTCGGTGGGTATCAGACCGTTGAGAGCGGAATGTTCCCTGGCGTTGGAATGATGCGGATGATGGGAGGGGCAATGATGCCGCATCGGATGAGGGGCATGATGCGCGGGATGGGGGGCGGGCAACTCCCTCCGGCGGTCGAGCCGCAGCGTCTTCCCGATCCTGATGGTTCCGGCGCCGCGTTGCTTCGGCGGTATTGCGCCCAGTGTCACAACCTCCCAAGCCCGACCATGTACACGACCGAGGGGTGGGCGGCCATTTACCCGCGGATGATCGATCGCATGGAGGCGATGTCGGGAATGGGCGGCATGATGAGACGGGGGATGATGGCTGTGGAGGTTCCCCCCGCGCAAGAGCGACAAGAGCTTCTCGCGTACCTCCAGCGGTATGCCCTTCGGTCGATTGATCCCGAGAAGCTGGGATCACCGGACACGCCGGGTTCCGCACTGTTTCGGACCACCTGCTCTCAATGCCACGCCTTGCCCGACCCGGCCCTTCATACGCCAGACCAATGGCCGTCGATCGTCGAGCGGATGCGAAAGAACATGGAGGCGATGGGCAAGCGGGTGATCACGGATCGAGAGCGAGACGAGATCGCCGGCTTTCTCACGAAGACGGCCGGATCTTGAGAGAGCAAAATGGTGGGAAGAAGAGCAATTCTCATTCTCAAGCAAAGGAGCGAATCATGAAGAGGTGGATGGCACGCGTCGCGGTGGTGTTGGTCATGATGTCGGTGGGTTCGGCGGCCTCGGCCCAGATGGGGAAGGACGGCACGGGAAAGTCCGGGATGATGGGCGACGGCATGATGGGTGGCGGCGGGATGGGTATGCCGGACATGATGGGCATGCACGGACCCGGGATGGGGATGGACATGGGCGGCGGTATGATGGACATGATGAAGATGATGAAGGCCGTCTCCAGCTTGAACCTGACACCCGAGCAGAATAAGAAGCTCCAGATGGTCAAGCTCCAGCATCAGAAAGAAGCGATCCCGGTGCTCGGGCAGATCCGCATGGCAGGCGTGGAGATTCAGGAGCTGCTTCTTGCCGATCCCGTGAATCTGGACAAGGTCAAATCCAAGGTGAAGGAGAAGTACGACGCCGCCGCAAAGTTTGAGATGAGTCACCTCGCGCTGATGCAAGACGTCAAGAAGATGCTGACTCCCGAGCAACGGCAGCAGATGGAATCCATGATGATGGAGATGAGACCCATGCCCATGATGGGTCCGATGATGGGTCCGCCATCGGGGAACGGCAAGAACGAGGGAACGCCGCAGGCGGCGCCCGGTGCACCGGGCGGCTCTCCTCCAAAGACCGATGACCCCCACGGGCACTGAAGGAAGCTCTTCGCGGAGGCCGTAATCCTTCGTGGAGGGAGGGGGAAGAGACTCAGGCGAGAAAGGGGCGGATCGCATGAAAAAAGATCCCTGGAAGTTGATAGGACCTGGACTGGTTGTGATCTCTGTGCTGTTCGTCGTGGGGTCCTATCTCTACGACCGGAAAGTTCACATGACGGTTGTATCGCATATGCCGGACCCCGCAGATGTTCCCGGGGGAAACGTCTACGCCGCGACACTGACGGATTCCGAGGAGGGGAAAGCCTACCTGCGTTTATGGGAAGCCAAAACGAGACGGTCGAACGAAGGGCGATATGACCTGGAAGTCCGATTGAACGATGCGGAATTCTTCAGGGGCTTGGCAGTGGTCGAAGGGAAGGACGGTCGGAAGGCCGAGGAGCTGTACAAGGTTTACCAGGATCGGTATCACTTCGACCGGAAACTGGTCTTCACCGTGATGATGCACTCTCCCGTAGAAGGACTCTTTGATATGCATCCGAAACAGTGGATGGTACTCCGGCTGGACCCTGGGGGAGAGTATCAGCCCGAGCGCTGGGACGAGTCGAATCGGTCTACGGATTCCCACCGTCAAGCCGTCGTGGTGTTTGCGCGAGAGGACGGGGAACCGCTCGTTGCCTCGGAGTTGAAGACCGCCGAACTGGTGTTTCGCGACCCTGCGAAAAAGTCCGAGACGGTGTTACGGTGGGACCGCGGTGAATAGACAACGGGAGGAGCACGACTATGGCAACCGATCCGGTCTGCGGCATGACGGTCGACGAGGCCTCGGCCGCGGGGAAATCCGTGTTCGACGGGCGGACCTTTTATTTCTGTTCCGCTCACTGCCTTCGCGCGTTTGAAGCCAACCCGCAACCCTTTGTGACGCTGAAGGGGGGGCCGACGGGCGAGATGCGCTCGGCAGGTACGGGCCATGCGATGCCGGATGCGCCTGCAGCGGTCAAGGCGATCAAACCTTCCAAGGCGATGGCAAAGGATCCCATCTGCGGAATGGTGGTGGACAAGGTCACGGCGCTCAAGTCGGAGCGGGGCGGCCGCGCCTATTATTTCTGCAGCGTCGGGTGCCAGCGGACCTTTGAGTCTCCCGAAGCCGAACTCAAATCCATGCGCACCCGCGTCACGATCGCATTGACCGGCGTCCTGTTCCTGGCGATCCTCCGGGCCGCCGCCTTCTTGGCCCTGGCGGCGGGCGCGACGATCGTGACGTGGGCGCCGATCCCGGCGCTCCCCTGGTTCACGTGGGGGATGTGGCTCTTCATTTTGGTCACTCCGGTTCAGTTCATCGGGGGTTGGTCGTTCTACGTGGGATCCTGGAATGCGATCAGGACCCGCACGATCAACATGGACTTCCTGATTGCCCTCGGGACCTCGGTGGCGTACCTCTATAGCGTGGCGGTCATCTTCTTTCCACAGGTCCTGCCGATTGCGGTCGAAGAGCGCGATGTGTACTTCGAGGTGTCGGCGGTGATCATCGCCTTCGTGCTCCTGGGCAAATACATGGAGGAGATGATCAAGAAGCGCTCCTCAGCCGCCGTCCGCAAGCTGATGGATTTGAAGCCGGCGACAGCCCGCGTCATTCGGGAAGGGGCGGAGATGGAGGTCCCGGCCGAGACGGTGATGGTGGATGAGGTCGTGATCGTGCGGCCGGGGGAGAAGGTTCCCACCGACGGAGTCGTTCTGGAGGGAGCCTCGTCCGTCGACGAGTCCATGTTGACCGGGGAATCGATGCCGGTGGAGAAGGCGCCGGGGGCGCAGGTCATCGGGGGCACGCTCAACCGCACCGGGCTCTTCCGCTTCAAAGCAACCCGCGTGGGCGCGGAGACGGCGCTGGCTCAGATCATCAAGATGGTGGAGGAAGCCCAGGCCAGTAGCGCGCCGATCCAGCGGATCGCCGATCAAGTGACCGGCTACTTCGTGCCCGCCGTGGTGGGGGTGGCGGTCCTCTCCTTTACCGCGTGGTGGCTCTTGGGCAATTTCCCTCAGGGGTTGTTGTCCTTCATCGCCGTGCTGATCATCGCCTGCCCGTGCGCCCTGGGTATCGCGACGCCGGCGGCGCTCATGGTGGGTGTGGGGAAGGGGGCGGAGGGCGGGATTTTGATCCGCGGGGGCGAGGTCCTCGAACGCGCGCAGAAGCTCACGGCCGTCGTCTTCGACAAGACCGGAACATTGACCAGGGGCGAGCCCATCGTCACGGACATCATCCCGCTTGGGACACACCAGGAATCCGATGTGCTGCGATTGACCGCCGGGGTGGAGGCGGGCTCTGAGCATCTCCTCGGCGAAGCAATCGTTCGGGCGGCTACCCACCGCGGGCTGGTTCTTCCCAAGGTCACCGGGTTCGAGGCGATTCCCGGTCATGGGATCCGGGGAGACGTCGATGGGCACAAGGTTCTCTTAGGCAATCGGCGTCTGTTTCAGCGAGAGCGCATCGATCCCGAGCCTGTAGAGAGCACCATGACGCGCCTGGAATCGGCGGGTAAGACCGCCATGCTGGTCGCCCGCGACGGAGCGCTGGCTGGGATCGTGGCGGTGGCCGACACGCTCAAGCCCGAGGCCAAGGAGGCGGTTGCCGCCCTGCGTAGGGAAGGCGTCGAGGTCATCCTTCTGACGGGGGACAACCAGCGCACCGCCCAGGCGATCGCGCGCGAGGTGGGGATCGACCGGGTCATCGCCGAAGTCTTGCCCGCCGACAAGGCGCGGGTCGTACAGGACCTCCAACGACAAGGGAAGGTGGTGGCCATGGTGGGGGACGGCGTCAACGACGCGCCGGCCCTGGCGGTGGCTGACATCGGGATCGCGATCGGTTCCGGCTCCGACGTGGCAAAAGAAACCGGGGGCATCATTCTGGTGAAGAACGACGTGCGCGACGTGGTGGCGGGCATCCGGTTGTCGCGCGCGACCATGCGCAAGATCAAGCAGAACCTGTTCTGGGCTTTTATTTACAATACCGTGGGGATTCCGGTGGCGGCGCTCGGTTTCCTCAACCCGATGATTGCCGGGGCGGCGATGGCGTTGAGTTCGTTATCGGTGATCGTCAACTCGGCGCTCCTGAAGCGCGCGCGGATTTGAAGCTCCCCGCAGCAAGCCGCGGGGGAGCTTCGAAGTGTAAGGCACAGGAGCACGATTTCCATTTGCTCGCAATGCACTTTCCAGCACGTAACCTGGGGTCGGCGACTGCCGGAGACTGACATGGACTCGGAAAAAACATCTCGATCGAGCGGCCGGGTGAAAGTGCGAGCGGGCGCGGTTCTGCTGGCGTTTCTCGCGATCGCCGCCTTCTTGCTGTTGAGCGAGCACCGAGCCCATGTCTTTGGCGCCCTTCCGTACCTTCTCCTCCTATTGTGCCCGGTCCTCCATCTCATCTTGCACGGCGGCCATGGGACGAATGGCGAAGAGCACGAGGGGCACGCTCGCGAAGGGGGTAAGCGGTGAACGACGTCCCTGCGTACGGCCTATGGCCGCTGGTGATCATCAATTCGCTGGTGTTCATCATCTTCGCCTTTAGCTTCACCAAGCCGAGCACGGCGCGTGACTGGCGATCGTTCGGCGCATTCTCGGCGTTTATCGTGGCGCTGTTCACCGAAATGTACGGCTTCCCGCTGACGATCTACCTGCTCTCGGGGTGGTTACAAAGCCGTTATCCGAGCGTCGACTTTTTCTCGCACGACGCCGGTCATCTGCTGGAGGTCCTGTTCGGCTGGCGAGCCAACCCGCACTTCGGTCCGTTTCATCTGTTGAGTTTCGTCTTCATCGGCGGCGGCTTCATTCTGTTGTCCAATGCCTGGCGGGTGCTCTACGCGGCACAGCGCAGTCACACGCTCGCCGTGACCGGGCCGTATGCCCGCATCCGCCACCCGCAGTACGCGGGTTTCGTGCTGATCATGTTCGGTTTCCTGCTACAGTGGCCGACACTGCTGACGCTCGTGATGTTTCCGGTGCTGGTGTACATGTACGTCCGCCTGGCGCGGCGCGAGGAACGCGAAGTGGCGGCCGAGTTCGGCGACGAGTACGCCCGGTACGCGGCCAACACGCCCGCCTTCTTCCCACGCCTTGCCGCGAGCAGGCCCCGAAGCACCAACGCGAGCGAGTGACCATGGCCAGACACATCATCGTGAGACCGCTCTCCCATCGCCCCATCGAAGAGCGCGAGGTCGAGATGTGCGAGCGCAAAGGGATCGGCCATCCCGACACGATCGCCGATGGCGTCTGTGAGTCGGCTTCCCGCGAGTTATCGCTGGCGTACCTTCGGACGTACGGCACGGTCCTCCATCACAATTTAGACAAGGGATTGCTGGTGGCGGGGCAAAGCCTCCCGCGGTTCGGAGGGGGACAGGTGGTCGATCCGATCAAGGTCATCATCTGCGGCCGGGCCACCCACCTGGATGGGAACGCCGACGTGGCGGATTTGGTGACGGAAGCCGCCTGGCGCTACTTGGGGGAGCACGTCCGATGCGACCCGGAGCACTTCACGATCACGACCGAGATCAAAGAGGGCAGCGCCAACCTGAAAGAGGTCTTCGCGCGCGGCACCCCGGGGGGGTTGGCGAACGATACCTCGTTCGGATGCGGCTACGCGCCGTATTCTGGTCTGGAGGAGGCGGTCCTTGCCGCGTCGCGCCTGCTGACCTCACCCGACTTTCGGGAGCAGTTCCCCGCCGCCGGAGACGATTTCAAGATCATGGGTCACCGGCTCAACCGGGACATTCACTTTACCATCGCCTTGGCTTTCGTCGATCGGTACGTGGAAGGGGTTGAGCACTATTTCGCCCTCAAGAGCGCTATGGTCGAGTACCTGGGCGATCATCTCGGCGTGCCCGTGGCGGTCAGGATGAACAGCTTGGACGATCCCGCAGCGCGGGACGAGAGCGGCGTCTACCTGACCGTCTTGGGGCTGAGCGCTGAGATGGGAGACGACGGCCAGGTGGGGCGCGGGAACCGGGTGAACGGTTTGATCACGCCGGGCCGCGACATGTCGTTGGAAGCCGCGGCGGGGAAGAACCCCACGTCGCACGTGGGGAAGATCTACAACGTGCTCGCCCACGTGCTGGCTGAGCAGATCCACCGGAACGTGAAGGGGCTCCGTGAAGTGACGGTCTGGCTTACGAGCCAGATTGGCCGACCGGTGTCATCGCCGCAGTTCGTCATGGTCGAGGT
>Ga0180094_1000185_pt1 | contig 13804 bp, 14 predicted proteins | sample EasRivT47_16_1Da_FD_121786 | JGI IMG/M metagenome (GOLD analysis project Ga0180094, IMG submission 121786) | Soil microbial communities from meander-bound floodplain in the East River, Colorado, USA - East River metaG ERMLIBT47_16_1Da | ecosystem: Environmental > Terrestrial > Soil > Floodplain ... | reverse complement strand
TGTCCTTATCAAAGAGCATGGATGCAGGCCTCGGTATTAGGGGGTGTCGGTGGTGTGGGTCCGGCGTGGCGTTCCGTTGCCGCCGTAGACGATAAACACCTTCTTGCCTTGACGGACATGGTAGTTCGCCCAGGCCGGGCTCTGGTCTCCATATCGCGCCTCGGGATCGCTGCCGTGGGCTTTGAGAAAGTCGGGGTACGTCAGCCCGGCCTCAAACACGTCGGCCAAAAGGCAGTCGGTGCAAAACCCTCGACCGGTGAACGAGATCTTCCCGAGCAGGGCTTCGATTTCCTGAGGATCATTCAGTTCGATTGGTTCCATATCAATTTACAATAGCTCCAGTTAATGAAGTCTACGCAGGGACCTGGACATAAATCAAGGCCGACAAAAAACCAGCAGCCGGATCACCTGGTCAGACGGATTGTTGGCAGGATCACACGGACGGCTGCTCAGAGTCGGTCCCGGCAGGCACGGCACTTGAAATAACACTCGTAGGGGTATGCTGTCGAGTGATCAAGCGATTGATTAAGCGGGTTGTGGTGACCGGGGTCGGTCAGTGGCCGGGCAAGGCCGTGGTGACTCCGTTCAAACGACACGAGTGGCTCGTCGTAGGTGTTGACACCGCGTATCATCCAGAGTCCGTTCACCAGTTTTATCTCGTGTCCCGCCCCGATCATCCGGCATGGGTCGAGGAGCTCCTTCTGCTGGTCGGGCGAGAGCGGAGCACGCTCGTGGTTCCGACCGGGAGGGACGAATTCCTCCCCCTGGCACGCAGAAGGGGCGAGTTTCGGCGCTTGGGGGCGAACGTCTATCTTCCATGTCCCGAGGCGGTTGAAGACGTCCTCGATCATCCCCTGTGGTCGCGCCGACTCAGACGCGCGGGGTTGGACGCTGCCGCGCCGTGGTCCGGAGGACAGAGCGGAGAGCAGGACGTCCGTCGCTTTGAAGTCTCTCTGTGTTGTGACGATAGACCGCCACATTCTATCGTGGGATGCGCGGTGCACGAGCTCTTCGAGGAACGTGGCATGATGCCGTTCCGATCCGAGCGGCGAAAGGGTGAAACCGAGATCGAGGCGATCGCCACGCAAGCCGCCGAGGCCTTGGATGTGGCAGGGCCTGCGACCATCCACGTTTGCCAACGATCAGACGGCAGCCTGACCGTCACCGGGGTGACGTTGAGCCCGTGCGTTCACGGTCCCTTCGTGGACGACGTGTTCGAAGCCCTCGCCTTTCTGTGGAAGCGCGACCATCCGGCCTGACGGGATCGCCCCCTCTCAGGGGGTCGCCGACGGCTGGTTGGAATCCGCCGACTCCAGCACCCCGTCAAACGCCCTGAGAACGTAGTAGTACGTGGTTCCTGCCGAGACGTTGGTGTCCGTGTAGGCGTTCGATGTATTCCCGCCAAAGCTCGTGACGAGCGAACAGGGTCCCGACGCCGCAGAGCCCCGGTAGAGCCGCTGTTCGACGACGTTCGTCGAACCGGAAGGCGTCCACGTGAGGTCGACGGCTGCTCCACCACTCACAGGCATCGAAGTTGCGTTTAAGAGGCGAGGCGCCGAAGGTCCGAGGACGACACCCGGTGCCGTCCCACCCGTGTTACCGTCCACTTTAACGGTGTATGAGTATGCCGCCATGTCTGGGACTGCTCTCTGGTGCAGGAAGAAAGTGGTGGCGACGGGTTCTTCCGCTGAACCGATCGAAATCGGACCGCACGGGGCGGGCTGCCATTGCCACGACACGCGGTACCCCGAGTTCGCGGCGGAGACTGGGCTCCAGCACACCAAGACATCGTTTGTGGATGAGCCGGTCAGCGCGGTGGGGCAGAGGGACGAAGTCGTTCCGGCCGGTTCGACGGCCAAGCCGGTGGGAAACGGTGCATCCGGAAGAGGGGATGACAGAGGTGTGGCGCGAACCTCCTCCGATCGACCTCCCAGGACTCCCTCGTTGACGGCTTCGACCGAGTAGAAATACATCGTGCCGATATCCGGCCCCCGGTGGGTGTACCGAGTTGCTCTCAGCGGAACGCCCGGAATGGTGAGGGACTCTTCGGCGCCGGTGATCCCCTTCCGGGCGTAGACATGATATTCGCTCGCGTGGTCGGCGGCGGTCCACGAGAGATCGACGAAGGGGTTCGCGAGGCCATCGGCACCGTCGGCAAGTCCCACGGTGACGTCGATGATGACCGGAGTTCCCGGTAGGGTTGGCATGGGGGTCGCAGGGACCGCCGGATCGGATGCCGGACCGACCCCGGCGCCGTTAACGGCACGGACGCTATAGTAATACGTCACTTGATTGATCAAGGACGTGTGAAGAGCCTTGGGCAACGCGACGTCCTTGAGCGTCTGGTTTCCTAAGGCGCTCGAGACGGAGACCCGGTATGTGAGCGCCCCGGCCACCGGGTCCCACTGGAGCGTGACCATACGGTTGCCGGCCGTGGCTCGGACTCGTTGGGGCGCGCCGGGAAGGGCCGTTGACGGCGTGGCGGTGACGACTGAAGAAGGGAGGCCGGCGCTGCCCCGTCTATTCAGTGCCTGAACCACGTAGGCATACGTCTGTCCCGACGTGAGACCGGTGAGCAGGTACGACGTTTCGGTGGTGGTTTTCTGGTCGGCAGCGCCGGGCGTGACGGTCGACCCTTCGTCCCACCAGACAAGATATCCCGACGCGCCCGCCACCGGATTCCACGTCAGACGAACGTCGAGGTCGACGACATCCACGACGACTCCGTCAGGCGCCGGCAGCGGTGATTCGCCCGAAGGGAAGTCCATGTTCCCACACCCGGCGAGAGCCGACGCGAACACGAGGGCTTGTGTCCAGACGAGGATGAGAGGGAATACCTTGAGCCGAACCATCCTACATTATAGCACGGTCCACCGGTCCAGCGCACCCGCCGTTGATGGCCCAACGGTCTTAAGGGAAGACGCCTCGCGCGAGTTTGGCTTTGGCGATTTTTTCGATCCCGATCATCAGGGCGGCCATTCGCATGTCGACGCGTTTGGCCTGGGCGGTTGCCAGCACCTGTGCGAAGGCCGTCGTCATGATCTCGCGCAACCGTTCGTAGACCTCGCGCTCCTTCCAAAACAGATGTTGCAGGCCCTGGACCCACTCGAAGTACGAGACCGTCACCCCGCCGGCGTTGGCGAGGATGTCGGGGATGACGAAGATGCCTCGGCTCTGTAGAATCGGATCTGCCTCGAGGAGCGTGGGGCCGTTGGCGCCTTCGGCCAGGATGCGGCAGCGTAGGCGTTCGGCATTGGCCTTGGTGATCTGGGACGAAAGTGCCGCCGGGACCAGGATGTCGCACGGCAGTTCGAGCAACTCCGCGTTGGTCAGGGCCTCGCCTCCGGAGTAGCCGTCGAGCGAGCCGTGGCGCCCCACGTAGGATATGGCGTCCGCGATATCGAGACCGCGATCGTTGACCACCCCGCCATTGACGTCGCTGATGGCGATGACCGTACAGCCGGCCTCCACCAGGGCTTTGGCCGTGTTCGACCCCACGTTGCCGAATCCCTGGATGGCAGCCCGCGCTCCCTCGGGGCGTATTCCGAGGTGGCGCATCGCCTCCAGCACGGTATACACGACGCCGCGCCCGGTGGCCTCGCTCCGCCCCTGGGACCCGCCGATGGCGATGGGTTTGCCCGTCACCACGCCGGGAACCGCATAGCCCTTAAATTGGCTGAAGGTATCCATCATCCAGGCCATCGTCTGCTCGTTCGTTCCCATGTCGGGAGCCGGCACGTCGATATCGGGTCCCAGGATGGGGAGGATCTCGGCGGTATACCGCCTCGTTAATCGCTGCAGCTCCAGGCGGGACATCGTGTGCGGATCGCAGCGGACGCCGCCCTTCGCGCCGCCAAAGGGCAGCCCGACGAGCGCGCATTTCCAGGTCATCCACATGGCGAGCGCACATACCTCGCCAAGATTGACGTCAGGGTGGTAGCGGACCCCGCCTTTGGACGGTCCAAGAGTGTTGTCGTGGTGCACACGGTAACCAGAAAAGACACGGATGGCCCCATCTTCCATGCGAATCGGAACACTCACCATCAACGCGCGCTTCGGAGCGACGAACCGCTGCCACACGTTGGGGTCGAGGTCGATTGCGGCCGCGGCTTTTTCGAACTGGGCCACCGCCATTTCGTAAATGGGAGTGTCATATTCCGGTCGATAGGCTGATTGATGAGAAGCCGTCATCCGTGTTCTCCTCCGGGCTGGAGCGAGTCGCCCTGGTCACCCGCATCGAATACGGATTGAGTATAGCAAACGAAACGCCGGCGACTGCCGGCGGTCCTTGTCCGTTGCGCGACGAAGGTGCTAGACTGACGCGCCGTGCCTACCGATTGATTGGGATGACGAGACGCGCCGAGATTCTGATTATTGGGAACGAGATCTTATCGGCGAAGGTGGCCGATGAGCACTCGGGTTTTCTCTGTCGAGAATTTCGCGCGCTGGGCGTGGATGTCCGCCGGGTGGTCATTCTTCCAGACGAGGTTGAGGCGATCGGCGACGCCATCCGAGACGCTTGGCGAAGATCCGATCTCATCGTCACCACGGGTGGCGTGGGGCCCACCCACGACGACGTTACGATCGCGGGGATTGCGCACGGACTCGGGCGGGCTGTGGTTCGGCATCCGGAGCTCGAAGCGCTGGTCAAGGAGATCTATGGAGAACACCCGCCCAGTGCGCTCGCTCGATTGGCCGAGATTCCTGAGGGGGCATCGCTCCTCTCGGCGCCAGGCCTTCGGATTCCGGTCGTGGTCGTCGAGAAGCTGTATGTCTTCCCGGGCGTGCCCGAGGTGTTTCGTCGCAAATTCAACGCCATCAAGTCGCGTTTTCTCGACACGCCGTTCTCTATCAAGAAAGTCTATCTGACAGTCGGGGAGGAGCCGATTGCCTCGATCCTTTACGAGGTGATCGAGAAATTTCCGGCGATCGTGCTGGGCTCCTATCCGACGTTCACCCAGGCCAAGTATCGCGTGATGTTGACCCTGGAGTCCAAGGTCCCGTCCTACCTGGAGGAGGCTCACGCCTATCTGATGGCCCGGTTGCCACAGGACGCGATCGTTCGACGTGACGACGATGCGGTGCCCTCGATCGAGCAGAGTACGGAGGGAGTGCCGCCTTGTTAAGGCGGGGAACGCGCGCTTAGGCGAGCGTGTGGTCGATCAACATCGACCACGAAGTCTGCGCGCGACGAAAGTGAGCTCGCGCGGCGAGCAGCTCGCCTTCGAGGGTGGCAGCCAACGAGCGGCGTTTCGTGTCCATCGAACGCTTGGCGGCGCGATAATCGGTCTTGACCCGTTCCCACTTGACACGGGCGGAGACCAGCGCTTCGTGCGCCAGGTGGAGCTTTTGCTCCATCGCGTCGCGGAATTCCCGAGGCCGCTGTTCGAGATTTTTCTGAGCCAAGGTCTTCTGGACCTCGATCCGAGCCGTAAAGATATGGGTGTCTTGGGCCGTTCGGAGGCGGGTGGCCCATCCGCACAGCGCAAGGGCCTTAATCAGCCACTTGGTCGGGTCCCAGTGATACCAGCGGATGCCGTTCCGGTAGTCGTACTGAAACTGATGGTGAAAGTTATGGTACCCCTCGCCGTAAGTGAGAAGGGCCACCACGGCGCTGTCCCGCGCCGAGTCTTTCAGCGAATAGGGCTGGCGCCCCATGAAGTGGCAGAGCGAGTTGATGAGGAACGTCGAGTGGTGAACGATCACCGTCCGAGCCACCCCCACGAGGAGAAAACTTCCCCACGCGTCTCCCACCCACCATCCGAAAAGCAAAGGAATCACCCCGCCGACCCCGATGGCCAAGGCGGTGTAAAATTGGTTCTGCCAGCGAACGAGCGGATCTTTCAGTAAGTCCTGGACGTTCTTGAGGGGTCTCGACTCCTTCAGCATGACCCATCCGATGTGCGCGTAAAAAAACCCTCTCCGGATGTTGTAAGGATCGCCCTCCTTATCCACGTTGAGATGGTGGGCGCGATGATCCGAGGCCCACTTGAGGGCGGAGTTCTGGCACGCGGCGGCCCCAAAGATCAGAAAGAACGCGCGGACGGGGAGCGTCGCTTGGAAGGCCTGATGCGAGAAAAGGCGGTGATAGCCTCCGGTGATCGATAAGCCGGTTGCCGCGAGGTAAAAGGCAAACAGGGCCACAACGGGCCACGAGAAACCCTGCGTGGCCAGGTGAATGGGGACACCGACGAGCGCGACAACGGCTGTTCCGACGAGAAAAAGCGTGTTGAGCCAATCGAATGATTGCCAGGGAACGGAAGGTTTGGATGTCTGGGTTGTTGGTGCGGTTGCTGATGTCATCGTTTTGAGGTCTCCGGTTACTCTAGCAGAAAAGGTCCTACGAGAAGCACATTGCCTTCGAACACGATCTGGATAATTCGGGCAACTATAGGGGAAATACCTCCCATTGTCAACCCGATGTGCGACGAACGGTGCGCACCGAGGCTGTCAGACGCGTGCGTTTGATCGCGTGACGGTCGAGGAAAGGGTTTCCTCGGATCGTCGCTCCCTCAATTGAGCGAGCGGACTGACGGCGAGGAGGGGGGATGGATCCTGACGAGGTAATTCTTCCGGTTGTTGGCCGTAAACTTCCACCCAACTTGGCATTCCATCACGAGGGGGTGTTCGCCGGGTGTCTTGGCGAGAAAGGTGAAGACTCGTTTGCCAAAGTCGGCCGTGTCCACGTTGACGGTGCGGCTGTAGTCGTCATCGATGAGGTCCATGGCGTCGGGGGGGTATCGTGGAGTCCAGCTATGGCCCCCGGTCCGGTCTTCCCACAACGTAATGTGAAACGTGGTGCCGGCTTCCGCGTCGATGATTTTCGCGGCGACTTCCTGAGACGTTTCTTGAGGCATCGTACGGTGTCCCCATACAATCGCCGTAACTATAGCACAACGCGGGGACGGTTGTCGTCACCCCGGGGAGGCGGCCAGCGGCGAGAGGGTCATGGCGATCTCATCGGAACCGTTTGAAAAAGCCTTGACCTTCCTGTATCATCGAGCCCCGGTGAGGGAGAGTATGATGGGCGTTCTCGATGGGAAAGTCGGTGTCATCCTGGGCGTGGCCAGCGAGCGGAGTATCGCGTGGGGAATCGCGCAGGCGCTCCATAAAGAGGGGGCGGGTCTCGCGTTCACCTATGCTGGGGACATGATGGAGAAAAGGGTTCGTCCCCTGGCGGAGTCCCTTGGTGCGAAGTTGATTGTGCCCTGTGACGTCACGCGGGATGAGGAAATCACCAGGGCCTTCGAGGAGACTGGGGCCGTGTTCGGGGGGCTGGATTTTGTGATCCATTCGCTGGCGTTTGCCAACCGAGATGATCTCAAAGGACGCTACCTCGATACGTCTCGGGAGGGATTTCGCGTGGCGCTCGATGTCAGCGCCTATTCCCTGGTTGCCGTGGCTCGTGCAGCGGCTCCCCTCATGCGGGGCCGACGCGGGAGCGTGGTGACCCTGTCGTTTTACGGCGCCGAGAAAGTCATTCCCCAATATAACGTGATGGGGGTTGCTAAAGCCGCTTTGGAGGCCAGCGTGCGCTATTTGGCGGCTGATTTGGGGCCGGATGGGATTCGTGTGAACGCGATCTCGGCGGGCCCGATCAAGACGTTGGCGGCTGCGGGAATTGCCCAGTTTAGAGACATGCTCCACCAGGCGGAACAGCGGGCTCCGCTGCGGCGTAACATCACGCTTGAAGACGTGGGTGGCGCCGCGCTCTACCTCTGCAGCGATTGGTCCGCTGGTGTCACGGGTGAGGTGCTGTACGTCGACTGCGGTTATCACGTGATGGGGGCGTGACGGGTCGGCGTGGAGGAATCCTGCGCAGCGGTACTGACCTGTCTCGGCGGTTCCGAACTGCCTGCTCACGTCATCAGGCGAGTCGAGGACCGGGTGGCGGACGAGGGGATGCGTCTGGGTCCCCCGCGCACCCTCGCGTCGAGACGTCTTCACGGCATTGAATATTCCGTGACCAGCGCCGCGCCGATTGATTGGCGCGCGACGACGAAGCGCTTGCGGGGCCTGCAACAAGAATTGGGCGTCGACCTGGCGGTGATGCCCGCCGACGGATCGCGGCGCGAGAAAAAACTCCTGGTCATCGATATGGATTCGACGTTGGTCCAGAGCGAAGGGATCGACGAATTGGCGAAAGAGGCCGGGGTGGGCGAGGCCGTTGCCGCCATCACTCGGCGCGCCATGAACGGCGAACTGGATTTCGAGGGCGCGCTGCGGGAGCGCGTCGGATTGCTGCGCGGTCTTTCCGTGGATGCCCTGGAGCGAGTTGCGCAGCGTATGGTGTTGAGTCCGGGCGCCGACAGGTTGATTCAAGTCCTTCGGCGGGGCGGTTGCGCGGTCGCGGTCGTGAGCGGGGGGTTCGACTATTTTACTCGCCGTCTTCCCTCGCGCTTGGGCTTGGCATATGCCTATGCCAACCACCTGGAGGTCGAAGAGGGCCGGCTCACGGGGTGTCTCGTCGGGGAGATCGTGGACGGTCGTCGGAAGGCGGCGCTGCTCGAAGAGCTGGCGCGCAAAGAAGCGACCGGTCTGGATCGGGTGATCGCCATCGGTGACGGGGCCAACGATCTTTTGATGCTCGACCGAGCCGGTTTGGGTGTGGCCTACAACGCCAAGCCCAAGGTTCGTGAGGCGGCGCCGGTGACCCTGAGCGTGCCAGACCTGAGCGCGGTTCTTTTCCTGCTGGGATATTCCGAATCCGAATTGCCGGAGTGACCCCATGACGCTTACCGTTGTCGATCTCGTCGCCGGATACGATCCGGTGGTGTCCGCGCTGATCACCGACTATTTCCGCGAAAACGAAGCCGCGCGGACCGCGTTGGGCCTGGCCAATCGAGCGGGCCGACGCTTGGCCATCGATCACATGGCGATCCGCTGCCATCGGGTGGACGAGCGCGCGGGCGAGTTCTTGGCCATGGGGTATCGCTACCGCGACGAGTTGATCGAGTATCCCGATCAAGGGTGGTGGGCCAAGGTCTATCGCAAGGAGGGGAGGCCTACGATCTTTATCGACCAAGCGTACGAGGACGACCGCGGCCGAGAGAGCCTGCTTCGGACGTGGGTCGATCGCTTCGGCGATCGTGTGTTACATCATATTGCGATTCTGGTTCCGGACATCGACGCCGCCAAAACCGAGATGGAGCGGGCCGGCGTCCCCTTCTCGGGAGCGATCGTCGGCGCGAAGGGCACGCGGTTGCGCCAGATTTTCACGGCGGCTGAAGTGCGGGGCGGGGAGGCGTTCTCGGTGCTGGAGCTGGCCGAGCGTTGCGGGTACGACGGATTTGTCGCCGAGCAGGCGGACGGGTTGATGCAATCTTCTCGCGTGAAGAAAACGGGGTGAAAGTGCATAGCGCTCGCATACCCCGCAGCAGGCTGCGGGGTATGCGAGCGAATGTAAAATAGGGCTTCTGGTTCCGTGCGCTTCGAAGATGCCCTGCAGCAAGCTGCAGGGAACTTCAACGCGCACCCTGTGATGGTCGAAGACATTTCGCAGCCTTGGCGCCTGACACGACGCCAACGTTGCGCCACAGCAGGACAAACAGGAGGACGAAGCATGTGGGGTTTGCGGATGGTCGCGGTGGCTGTCGTAGCAGGGTTGGGGATCGTGCCGGCTTGGGCGGGTGAGGAGTTGGCGACGATCAATGGACAGGTGATTACGAAGGAAGCGTTTCAGTCGGCACTGGAAGGGATGCCCCCGCAGATGCAAGAGCGCTTCGCCACTCCGGAGGGGAAGGAGCAGTTGCTAGACAGCCTGGTGACCCAGGAAGTGTTGTTTCAGGAAAGCCAGCGGGTGGGGCTTGAGAAAGAGGCCGCGGTTCAGAGTCGTTTGACGGACGCCAGACGGCAGATCCTGGTTGAAGCGCTGATGCAGAAACTGGTGGCGGAAGACGTCAGCGACGCGAAAGTGAAGGAGTACTACGACGCCCATAAAGCCGATTTCCGGCAAGTGAAAGCCAGCCACATTTTGGTGGAGACCGAAGAGCAGGCGAAGGACGTGAAGAAGCGCGTGACGAAGAAGGGCGCCGATTTCGCCGCGGTGGCCAAAGAAACGTCGACCGATCCCTCCGCCAAGGAGAATGGGGGTGATCTTGGGTTTTTCACCAAGGACCAGATGGTTAAACCCTTCGCCGATAAAGCGTTCGCGATGAAGGTGAAGGCGATCAGCGACCCGGTGAAGTCCGAGTTCGGCTACCACATCATCAAAGTCGAGGAGATCAAAGAGGCCGAACCAGTGGACAAGCTGGACCCACAGGCCTTGAATGGGATCAAGCGCGCCGTGCTCAACAACCGGGTGGAGAAGCTCAAGAGCGCCGCTAAGATCGTGATGAATAAGGACGGGTTGAAGTAAGGGCGGCGTCGCGTCCTCTGCGACGGGGCCGGTTGTTGGTGTTTGTGTTGTCTTTGTGTTGTAGTTGTAGGGGCGAGTTGCTACGCGACGCAGGTACCGCGTTTGAAACCCGCCCCCACGGACTACTTGAACAAGGATTTGAGCCCCCCCAAGAATCCCTTTTGCTCGCGGCTTTCCATGAGGAGTTCGAGTTCGCCGCGGTCGAAATAAATCCCCCCGCACGCGCCGCACTGATCGACCTTGATCCCCTGCAGAGCGATTTCGCTCATGGGGCCTCCGCACTTCGGGCACTTCATCCAATGGTCGCCCGCGTGGTGGTTTTCCTGTTCCTTCCGTTTCGCATCGAGTTCCTTGCGGCGTTTTTCGATGAGTTCCTTGTTCTGCTTGTAAAAGTATTCCTCCTCCTTGTTGTACCCTTTGTCCTGCAGATCTGAACTCATGAGGCCTCCTTTACGGTGGATAATGCCGAATCACGGCGGTGACCGTTTTGTCGGGCGCCCGCCCGAACCAACTCCGCGACGTGGGCCTCGACGGACCGGCCCAGCGCGTCGAGGTCGTAGCCACCCTCCAGGCACGACACGATGCGCCCCTCGCAGGAGTCGGCGGCCCACGACGCGACCAGCCGCGTCATCGCGGCGTAGCCCTCCTCGGTTACGCGCATGCCCGCCAGCGGATCGTCACGGTGGGCGTCGAATCCCGCCGAGATCAGGATGAAGTCCGGCGTGAACGCGCGGACCGCCGCCGCGATCTGGACGTCGAACGCTCGAAGATAGTCGTCGTTGCCGCTGCCCGCGGGCAGCGGCACGTTCAGGGTGAACCCCTCGCCCGGCCCCTCGCCCACCTCACCCCGGCTGCCGCTCCCCGGATACCACGGGTACTGGTGAAGGCTCACGTACAGCACGGTGGGATCGTCGTAGAACGCCACTTGCGTGCCGTTGCCGTGGTGGACATCCCAGTCGAGGATGAGAACGCGGGCGAGGCCCCAGCGGCGCTGGGCATAGCGCGCGCCCACCGCCACGTTGTTGAAGAGGCAAAAGCCCATCGCCCGCGACGGCTCGGCGTGGTGGCCGGGAGGGCGCACGGCGCAGAACGCGTTGGCGACCTGAGCGGTCATGACCGCGTCGATTGCGGCCAGCGTGCCCCCGACCGCCTTGAGCGCCGCGCGGTACGAGCCTGGCGACACCGGGGTGTCAGCGTCAAGGTAGGCGAGGCCCGACGACGGGATCGCCCGGGCGATCCCGTCGATATGGCGGGGCGTGTGCACGGTTTCGAGCCACGTCCGGTCGACGAGCGGGGCGGTGATGAGGGAGAGTCGGTCTCGGTACTCTGCGGCATGAAGACGGCGCAGGATAGCATTCAGCCGCTGTGGAGACTCGGGGTGCGAGGGCCCGGTGTCGTGTTCTAAGTAGCCCGGATCGCTGACCAGCCCGGTCGGAAGCATAGCGGTACTATACCCGCGCGAACGGGCGGATTCAACTCCTGATCGGCGGTAGTGTGTGCGGCGGTTGCCGGGGCCTGGCAGGCTGCTCAAAAGCTCCAGATGCAAGGCCGCAGCGACTGTCTTGAATGTCAAGTTGCCTGATCAGAAATTGTTCGCCACGGGGTCCGATGTTTGAGCAGGGCATTCAGGATCGTGAGCAATTTGCGCATACAGGCGGTGAGCGCCACTTTGGGCGCTTTGCCTGCCCCGCGCAACCGCTGATAAAACGCTTTGAGCACGCCATTATGGCGTGCGGCGACCAAGGCCCCCATGTAGAGGACCGCCCGGACGGTCGCCCGCCCACCCCAGATCGTTCGTTTCCCGCGGAAGGTGCCGCTGTCCCGATTCAGCGGGGCGATCCCCACCAAGGCGGCGATTTGCTTGCGGGTCAAGGTGCCCAACTCCGGCAACTCCGCCAGCAGCGTGCGGGTGATCACGGGCCCGATGCCGGGCACGCTCTGCAACAACGCGTCGTGTGCCCGCCAGATCGGACTGGCCTGCACCGCCGTCGTCAGGTCCCGATCGAGCTGGGCCACGTGCTGCTCGAGCCAGTCGATGTGCGTTTGAATCTGGCTCCGCATCCCGTGGGGCGCGCTGCCGCGCCGATTTTTCTCCGCGGTGAGCATCTCCACCAGTTGCCGTCGCCGCGTGAGCAGGGCCGCCAACTGCTGCGTGCTCGCGTCCGGCCACGGCCGGCACGCCGGCCGCACCGCTTCGGCAAACTGGGCCAGGATCTGGGCATCGAGCCGATCGGTCTTGGCCAACCGCCCCGTGGCGCGCGCGAAGTCCCGCACCTGTCGGGGATTGACCACGGCCACCGGCAAGCCGGCCGTGGCCAGCGCCCCACTGAGCAGGACCTCCAGGCCCCCAGTGGCTTCCACGACGATCCCCACGGGCGACAGCGCGCCCAGCCGCTCCACGACCGTGGCGATCCCCGCGTCATCATACGGCACCGTGAACGGGGATCCGGCGGGACGCAGGGCCACATCCAAGCGGGCCTTCGAGATGTCGATGCCGACAAAGACCGGCGCTGCTGTCATCACACTCCTCCTCATGGTGGCCCGTCCTTGCACGATGCGGGCGCCGACGGCCCAGGCGACTGTACGGGCTCTTTCGGTGACGGGTGTGACGATCCCCGCTGCGGCACGGTCTCAACGGACCTCAGGAAGCTCGGTCTGGCACACCCGGTTTGCTTTAGGATGCTATCAACTTTCATTGTCCCAACCAAGATACAAGGGAGGAGGAACCCGGAGCGTACGGGGTCGTACGTGAGGAGTTCCGACGACCGAGCACGCAGCAGATGGACTTTTTCAGCAGTCCTGCTACCGGGGCAAGGGTGATCCCGCAACCGTGGTGCGCACGTCGCGGATGAACGAGTGCGCTCGGGCGCGGTCGTGGATCGCCGCGATCTCGGGAATCGTCAATCGCTCCGCGAGCCGCGCATTTTCCAGGCTCTGGTGGGTCCGCGACACGGTCGTGTTGTCGGTGCAGACCGCGACCGGCACCCCGGCTTCTAAAAACGTGTAGATGGGATGCAGTTCACCGCGTTTGACCGCGCCGGTATGGTAGTTGGACGTCAGACAGCACTCGACGAGCACGCGATCCTCGGCAAGGCGTTTAACCAGGACGGGGTCCCGCACCGCCGAACAGCCGTGGCCGATTCGGGTCACGCCGAGATCCTCGATGGCTTGCCAGATACACTCGGGCCCCTCGTCCTCTCCGGCGTGCACCGTCAGGCCGAGGCCGCCGAGCCGCGCCACCTCGTAGGCGTCGCGGAACAGCCGCGGGGGATTGCCGCGCTCGGCTCCGGCGAGATCGAAGCCGACCACCCCGGCGCGCGTGTGGAGGTGCTGGGCCTCGGCGACGGCCTGCCGGGCGATGATCTTGGCGATGTGGGGGCCGTGCTGGCGCATCGATATGATGATCAGCCCGACCTCGAGGTCGGTGTGCGGTCGTCTCCCGGCGTT
>Ga0180094_1000182_pt1 | contig 13887 bp, 13 predicted proteins | sample EasRivT47_16_1Da_FD_121786 | JGI IMG/M metagenome (GOLD analysis project Ga0180094, IMG submission 121786) | Soil microbial communities from meander-bound floodplain in the East River, Colorado, USA - East River metaG ERMLIBT47_16_1Da | ecosystem: Environmental > Terrestrial > Soil > Floodplain ... | reverse complement strand
GTTTGACCGCCTGCTCCTTGAACTGGGCCGTGTATTCCTGCTTCGGGATCTTGATCATCTTCGCCTCCAAGGTGACGTCCATTTTACGCTATCCTTGGAAGACGAAATTCGAGGGGAAGCTCACAGCTTGCGCAAACTGCCGTTTATGAGCGAGCCCCATGCGTTCGAGCAGTCGCTGTAACATTCATACGCCGGCACCAAGCCTATGTGCGTGAAGCGGACTTCGGTTTTATCGCCCTTTTTAGAGATTTCAAAAGTAATTTCTGTGCCCTTCCACTCACTTTTGTCTTCAACAAACGTAAGGTCGGCGTCTAAAACAAGCCAAACGACTTTTTTGCCAGGGATGAATTCGGTAATCTTCTGTTTGCTGTAGTGAATGTCTGGGACACGATACGTGAACTCGGCGCCGAGTTTGTCGGTGTCGCCCTCGATTTCTCCCGACCACCATCCCCGGACATTGTTGATGGCAGCGAAAGCTTCTTCGGGGGTTTGGTCTGCCAAAAAGGCAGTGGTGTAGTTTTGATCGCTCATGCTTCTCTCCAAGCCGTGTTTTTTTGCAATTTGCTCGTTTTGGTTGGGCTGGCCCTTACCCTTGGTAATCAGGTTGCGCAGGCTGCCGTTGATGTAGGTGCCCCAGGCGTCCGAGCAGACGCCGTAGCATTCGTATGCGGGGACGAGGCCTACGTGCGTGAAGCGAACTTCTGTTTTGTCGCCCTTCTTGGCGATTTCAAAGACAATGTCGGTGTCCTTCCACTCGCTCTTGTCTTTTACGAAGTTAAAGTAGTTGTCTACAACGTGCCAAACAACCTTTTTACCTGGAACAAGTTCGGTGATTTTGATGGTGCAGCGGTGAATGTCTTGGTAGTGGTACTTAAATTCACCGAGTTCGTCGGTCCTGCCCTCAATTTCTTCTGACCACCATCCGCGAACGTTATTGATGGCGTCGAAGGCTTCTTTTGGAGTGTTGTCTACCAAAAGAGTGATGCTGAAATCTTGATTATTTTTCATGTTTTTTGTTTTTATCGGAAGGTTCATTCCGGTCACCTCCGTTTTGGACTTCGTTTGTTTGACTTTCATTTCGCTCTCCTTCTGATTGGGTTTTATGGTTGATATTCTTGGCTCCGTTCCAGGCACGAAGCTTCTTCACAACTAACGCGGCCACTCCGCCCGCGATCGGTTCGGCGCGCGGCAGCTGCATCTCGACCGCCGCCAGCGCGACGCCCAGCGGAAAGGCGGCCATTCCGAACACGGTCCACACGACTAAGTACCCCACGCCCACACAAAATCCAACCCACCGCCATTTCCGTAACGGAGGCTTATCGATGGGTCCAGGCCACCATGAAAGGGTTAAGCGGTCAGCCCATCGCCAAAATCTGATTGGGTCTCTTATTGACCTTTCTCTTTTGGCAAACACCAGACGTCTTTGATCTTGCAAAGTCTTGCAAGCATCTCTGCGTACTCTTTATTAAGGGCTGCTCTTTCCGTCACGCCGAGAGGCTGGATCATGTATCCATGGTGGCCGTGAAGGATCACAAAAGGATCCATGCCACCGGGCTTCCCGCCGCCGATGTCTTCATTGGAAACATCAGGGGCGTAGTACATGACGTGTGGGTAGTTACTGGTGGTGACACGGTCGCTTTCTTCCGGCATTACGTACGTTCTCAGCACTGGAGACAGCATATAGGAGACGCCGGCTCGTTCCGGCGCTTTATAGAATCCTGCTTTGTAACGGTCTTGCATGACTTTCTTGAGTTCGCCGGGAGGAGTCCCCTTGGCTTGCATCTCTGCTGCGTCAAAGAAGATCCGCATCTGCGCCTTGGTGCCCGCTTTATCAAAGGCAATCGGGTAGAGAATATCGCTTCTATATTCCGTTAAGGGCCAGGATCCTTTGAACGTATCATCGCCGGTTCGGGCAACGAAGGCGTGGAAGTCGTTTGTGCCCTTGCGTGCAACTTCGAAACCCTTGGCAGGGTTTAAAACATATACCGTTGCATTGTCTCTGAGGTGCGGCGGCAGTGCGCTCAGGGCGAGCTGAATTTCTAAATCTCGCGGTAGCGGGTCAATTTTATTCGTCGCCGCGGGAGTCTGCTTATTTTCCGCGCTCGCTGTCAGCGAGAACAAGAGACCTGCAATTATGATAATTGTCTGGATCTTTCTCATCTTGACCTCCTTTGGTTCTTCTCTGTTTGGGTTTTAGGGTTGTTATTCTTCGCTCCGTTCTCGGCACGAAGCTTCTTCACGACCAGCGCGGCCCGGCAAAGTGCCCGTTTTGTCGCAGCACGTCGTCGCAGGTAAAACACTCGTCAACAAAGGCGTTCCGCTCGCTTTCCGACATCGTTTCCCACTTTTTCGGGTCCGCGTATGCCAGGCAGATGTATTTCATAGGTGCCCCCGCTTTGATTATCTCACGTGAATTGCCGTCTACACCCTATAGTCGTTCGGGGGGTCCCAAAATCGACAACGAGAACTAAGAAAAAATCTGTTCCGTCCGTTCACGAATCTCGGTCACGTGCGGCCCGTTGGGCCGCCGTTCTCAACAGGCTGGTAGGAAAGAAGAACAACCCCGCTCCTGAAGGTCTTCGTCGCTGTCAGTTTCAGGTTCAGCGTGTGCTTGAGGCCTTTGAATATCGGCGTGCCGTCGCCCAGGACAACCGGATCCACCATGATCTGGTATTCATCGATCAAACCCTGTTGTGCAAACTGGGTGGCGATGCTGCCGCTGCCCAGCAGTGTCATATCCTTCAAGGGTATCTGTTTCATTTTCTTTATTTCTTCCGCGATATTGTCCTTCAACAGCCTGGTATTGTTCCACTCGGCCTTTTTCAGCGTCCGTGAAAAGATGATCTTGTCCGCATGGTTCATTCCTTCGGCGACGATCGGATCATTCTTGATCGCAAACGGTGTCGGCCAGTAACTGGCCATGAGCTCATACGTCACGCGTCCAAAAAGAAGTGTGCTCCCGGATTTGAACCCCTCGACAGCATATTCGTTCTCCTCCGCGCCATGCCTGTGCCAACTGATATCTCTATTTGGGCCTTGAAAGTAGCCGTTAAGCGTAATGAAATTGAATACGCTCAATTTTCTCATATCGCCCTAACCTTCATTTTACTGAGGAGGTCACCAAATAGTGCGTACTTTTTTGTGCCCAATGACCGTGAAATAAGGCATTCTGTGATTCTTTTCCCGGCAGGATACGCACTCTTTGATGGCCGGATCAGTAATTTCCGCGACGAGTCCCGCATTCCACTCTCGATCATGACGCTCTCGACAGCGGCCTGAGCAGCAGCCGATTGACTTCGAGCGCAATCCACCGAGGCGGCAGTTCACCCGCGAACGCCAGCAGCTTGGCCATCACCCCCGGGATGACGACTCCGGAGCCGCGCATCATGCCGCGATATCCCGCACGCGCCACGGCAGCCGCGGACATCGACGGCATCCATTTGTAAAGCGCGGTTTCGGTCGCTCCTGAGGTTTCCTCGAATGACGTTTTGGTGGGGCCGGGACAGAGGATGGTGATGCCAACGCCGCTCCCGCGTAGCTCCCGAGCCAGACCTTTGGAGAACGACAACACGAACGACTTGGTCGCGTAATACACGGCCTCCTGCGGCCCGCCGGGCTGATACGCGGCGAGCGATGCCACATTCAGGATCCGCCCACTTCGTCGGGCTATCATCTCGGGCAGCGCGAGCCGCGTAAGGGTCGTCAGCGTCCAATACGTTCAGCGTCACGAGCCGGCTGATCGCGTCGCCGTCCTGCTCGGAGAAAGCACCGTGCAGGCCGACACCTGCGTTGTTGACAAGGGTGTCAACCGTGACGGCCTCGTCGGTCAGCTCACGCCACAGCACACGCGCGGAGCTTGGTTCGGACAAGTCTCTCGGACGGCTCAGGACGGACACGCCGTGCTGATCGCGAAGCTCGCGGGCGATATGTTCCAACCGTTCAGCCGAACGCGCCACCAGCACGAGGTCATGTCCGCCCGCGGCGAGCAGTCGGGCGAGTTCCAACCCGATGCCGCTCGACGCCCCGGTCACGAGTGCAGTGGGTCGAGTTGTGCGGGTCACCATCTCAGTGTTGACCTTCGGGATCAGTAGTGGACCTGAATCCTGATGTCTTTGACCTCGTTCGAGAGCGGGAACACGGCTTCACCGAACTTCGGAGCGCGGGTGGCGTGGACGATATTGTTCGACACGCCGTACCCCTCCTTGGGAATGCCGAAGAGTCCTTTATTGAATTTCGCGTCGCCATTTTCATCGTGGTAGGTCGACAGGGCATAGCTGCCAGCTGGAAGCTCGTCGAAGCGAACCTGTACCGCTCCGTTCCGAATGTCGGAAACGATCTTGCGGTAGGCTCCTGATTCGTCGTCCGGAAAGCCACTCTCCTGGCTGAACAGAGCCACTCGGGCGCGACCCTCGGGATTTCGAAACCCTTCGATGGTGACGACGACCGACCCAACACCGTCTCCACCGACAGCGGTACCAAGAAGAAGGGCGATCATGACCAGCACGACCCAAGCGCGGGAGAGAACACGTCGCATGATGAACCTCCTGTTGGTCGTCACGTCCGCACCTTTCGACCGGAGGCGGACCACACCACGAGCAACTGCGACGGAGTCATGGCCTGCACACACACCAGGCCGGGTTCGCGACTGGTCGCTGTGTCCTCGCCGCGCAGAAAATGGTCCCGAGAGTCTCCCTCGCGGGTCATCCAGACCAGACCACCCAAGCAGGTCACACTGAGGTCGGAACCCCGCTGCACTCGACGCGTCCAGACCTGGTTGGAGTCGAGCCACACCACTGCCTCGCAGTCTTGAGCCGAGGATTGAGCCGCCGCGCCCAACGCGACAGCGGACCACCGCGCCCGCGCGGTCATTGCTGCCAGCCACGCAGCGATCCGCTGGGAGAGCGAATCTGGGTCTTCCTGCCGCCCCGCCGGCCCAACGTGGGACTCGGGCGATCCCGATGGCGGGCGACTCAAAACACTGTCAGACGGTCTGTTGGCGTTCATTGGTTAGGCGGCCGTGGTGCTCACTCGATCTTGTGCCCATCGTTCGCCTCGATCAATCCTCTTTCTGCCGTAAGGAACAGCGTCTGTCGTGCTCAGGCGGTAGAACACCGCGAGGTGTGTCGACGCCAGTAAGGGGACCAGGAAGCCTGGGATCAGTAACCACGGCAGCGTGGTCATGATGTCTGATCCCGGCTCCATGAAGATCAGCCGCAGAGGACCGGGCGAAGAGACCACGCCGAGTCCCACGGCCGCGATCAGATCGAGCAGACCAAGGACATTCCAGATCAACACCGTTGAATGGGCAGCGGCCCCCTTCTTGTAAGCCAGCCATGCGACCGGAGCCGCGGTGAGGCCGACCAGGATATCGCCCCAGCCCGCAACCGGAGCGAAGGGCGCCGGCAAGCGGCCGGCGGCATAGCGGAGTAAGAATGTGACGCCGAAGGCGCGGATGACGTTGACCCCGATGAGCATGGACAGCGGGATCGCGCGCAGCGCCCGGTGTAGGGTCGGCGAGCGCAGCACGCCCGCACAGAGGATCACGATCGGGAGCATCACCGCGATTCCGAGGCCTGGCACACCAAGCCCGTGCTCATAGTGCAGCACTTCGGTCGCCGCCATCAAGGTGACGAGCATGAACCACACCGCGAGTCCGCTCGCAATGCGGATACGCGCCGAGACGTCTTTGCCGAATCCGATGGCCAATACCGCAATCGCAACGGCCGCACAGGCCGTCATTTCAATCGACGCAAGCAGATCGAAGTTCATCGCCCACCTCCGTGAATTAGCCGCCGGCACCCACCGCGGATGCGGTCTGTTCTACCGATCGGTGATCACTCTCCCACCCGCCGCCCAGCGCTTTGAATAAATCAGCGGTGGCGGCGAGCTGCGCGCGTTGGGCCTCGATGCGGTTGAGTTTCGCGGCCAGTAACCCGCGCTCCGCATCCAGGACGTCGAGCTGACTGGACACGCCGTTCTGGTAGCGCAGCCGCGCGAGGTCGAGCGCGCGTTGGAGCGCGGCGACCCGCGCCTGTTCGGCGTCCAGTGTCTCGCGCGCCTTGCGCTGCGCCACCAGGGCGTCGAGCGTGTCGCGGAACGCGTTCTGGATCGCCGACTGGTACTGCGCGAGCGCCTGTTGCTCTCGCGCCTTCGCGGCCTTCACCCGCGACCCGGTGCGGCCGGCGTCGAACACGGTCTGCGCCGCTGATCCCGAGACCTGCCAGATCCGCGCGGGCGCGGTGAACAGGTCTATAAGCTTCGTGCTCTCACCGCCCAGCAAGCCGGTCAGCGAGATCGACGGGAAATACGCGGCCTTGGCCTGGCCGATCCGCGCATTGGCCGCGATCAGTTGCTGCTCAGCCTGTTGCAGGTCCGGCCGGTGCTCCAGCAGATCCGACGGCAACCCGGCCGGCACTGCGGGCGGAACCGTGAGCGCCTCGATCGCGGCGCCCCGCTCGGGCGCCGAGCCGACAATGGCCCGCGGGCTGCGGCCGAGCAGCACGGAGAGCGCGGTTTCCTGTCGTGCGAGCTGGGTCTCGAGGGCGGGCAGCAGCGCCTGCGCCGCCGCGGTTTCTGCTTCCACCTGCCGCAGCTCGAGCTCGGAGGCCACCCCGGACTCAAACCGCTTGCGTTGCAGGGCCAGCGACGCCACCCGGCTTGAGACGGTGCGCTTGGTGATCGCGACCTGTGCGTCCAGCGCGCGCAGGTTGAAGTAACCCCGAGAGACCTCGGCGATCAACGCCAGCCGCACCGCGTCGCGGTTGAACTGCGTCGCGAGCAACTCGGCCCGCGCGGCTTCGGTGGCGCGCCGGTACTTGCCCCAGAAGTCGATTTCGTACGACGCGTCCAACGTGGCGCGCACGTTGTTGTAGATCGGGTCGGTGCCCGGCGTTACGCTCAGCGCGGTGTCCTCGCTGGCTCGGGTTCGAGATGCGCTGCCGTTGGCGGAGACACCGGGCCACTGGTCGGCGCGCGCCACGCCCAGACTCGCGCGCGCCTCGTCCACCCGCGCGATCGCCAGGCGCAGGTCGGCATTGTGGCCGAGCGCTTCTTGGATCAGCGCGTCGAGCGCCGGATCGCGATAGTCACGCCACCACTCTTCCGGCACCAACGCTGCGCTGGTCGGCGCCGGCCAGGCGTCCGGGGTGTCGATCGTCTGCCGGCGGTAATCCGGGCCCAGCGTGAAACAGCCCGAAAGCAGCGTGACAATCAGGGTCGCGATGACAACACGATGCGGTATCATGACCGTCCTCCTTGATTCGTGAGCGCGGCCGGGGCCGTGGCTCCATTCCCGCCGACAATGGCCTTCCGGTATTCGACGTCGACGGCGACCTCGGCCGTCGAGCGCGTATCCGTCAGGCGCCGGGTGGTCATCAGCGTGAAGAACATCGGCACGAAGAAGATGGCCAGGAACGTCGCGGCCACCATGCCGCCCATCACGCCGGTGCCGACCGAGATGCGCGCGCCGGCTCCAGCGCCGGTGGAGAAGGCGAGTGGGGCGACCCCCAGAATGAACGCGAGCGAGGTCATCAGGATCGGACGAAAGCGCAGCCGCGCGGCTTCCAGCGCGGCATCCGAGGGGGACAACCCCTCGCGGTGCTTCAATACCGCGTACTCCACGATCAGGATGGCGTTCTTGGCCGCCAGACCCAGCAGCGTCACCAGGCCGATCTGGAAGTACACGTCATTGGTCAATCCCCGCAGCCAGACCGCGGCCAGTGCGCCGAACGTGCCGAAGGGCAGCGCCATCAGCACGGAGATGGGCAAGGACCATTTCCCGTACTGCGCGGCCAGAATCAGGAACACCATCACTGCAGCCAGTCCGAGGGCGATCCCGGACGTGCCGCCGGATCGCTTTTCCTGGAACGAGGCGCCGCCCCAGTCGAAACTGAAATCCGACGGCAACACCCGCTCCGCCACCCGCTCGACCGCCTGGATCGCCTGGCCCGAGGACACGCCGGGAGCCCCTTGCCCCAGGATCTTGACCGCAGGCAGGTTATTGAACCGATCGAGCGTTTCCGGCCCGGCCGTGTACCTGACCGTGGCCAGCGCCTTGACCGGCACCATCCCGCCCTGTTCGGCTCGCACGTAGAGCTCCCCGATCGAGTCGGGCTTGCTCCGGTAGGATGGCTCCGCCGACATCAGCACCTGCCAGGTCCGGCCGAATCGGTTGAAGTCATTGACGTAATACGAGCCGAGGGTCGCTGACAGCGTGTCGAACAGATCGTTGATCGGCACGCCCAGCGCCTTGGCCTTTTCGCGATCCACGTCCACGTGAAGCTGCGGGACGTTCGGTCGCCACAGGGTCTGCGCTCCCGCCAGCATCGGCTCCTGGTTGGCCGCGGCAAGAAATTCGCCCATCACCTGAGCCAGGCGCTGCGGCCCGCCTTCGCCGCGGTTCTGCACGTAGAACTCGAACCCGCCGGAGTTCCCCAGCCCGAAGATCGGGGGCGGGCCGAAGGCGAGCACCAGCCCTTCTTTGATGTGCGCGGTCTTCATAAAGTACTCGCCCACCAGTTGCCGGGTGTCGACCGCGCGCTCGTCCCAGTGCTTCTGGGTGACGAAGATCGTGGCGGCGCTGTTGCGGAAACCGCCGCCGAGAAAATCCAGCCCCGTAAAGGCGATCGCGTATTCATTGGCCGGGTTGGAGAGAATAGCCTGGACCACCTCACCGACCACTTTGTCGGTGCGCTGCAGCGACGCCCCGTCCGGGAGGAAGACCGCGCCGATGTAATAGCCCTGGTCCTCATCCGGCACCAGGCTGCCCGGCGTGGCGCGCCAGAGCCCGGCGGTGATCACCACCATGCCGACGAACAGGGCGAGGCCGATCGCGCTGCGGCGGATCATCCAGGCCACGCCCGCGGTGTAACGGCCGGTCAGGCGCTGGAACCAGGCGTTGAACCAGGTGAAGAACCGGCCGGGCGTCCGGTGTCCGTGCCGGAGGATCAGCATGCAGAGGGTGGGGGTCAGCGTCAGCGCCACGATCCCGGAGAGCACCACCGCGATGGTGATGGTGACCGCGAACTGCCGGTACAACTCGCCGGTCAGTCCGCCCAGAAATGCGATCGGCACGAACACCGCGCACAGGGTCAGGACGATCGCGATCACCGGGCTGGTGACTTCTTGCATGGCCTGGATCGCGGCGTCGCGCGCGGACTTGCGCTGCTCGCGCATGATCCGCTCGACGTTCTCCAGCACCACGATCGCGTCATCCACTACGATGCCGATCGCCAGCACCATGCCGAACAAGGTGAGCATGTTGATCGAGTAACCGAGCATGAACAGGCCGGCAAAGGTGCCGATGAGCGAGACCGGCACGGCTGAAAACGGGATCAGGGTCGCGCGCCAGTTTTGAAGAAAGAGAAACACCACCACGAACACCAACGCCATGGCTTCGGCCAAGGTCTTGACCACTTCCCGAATCGACACTTCCACAAATCGGGTGGTGTCGTACACGTTGGAGTACGCCAGGCCCTGCGGGAACCGCCCGGCCAGGGTCCGCATCGTCTGATCGACTTCGTCGGCCACGGCCAGGGCATTGGCGCCCGGCTGCAGGAAAATACCCAGCAGCGTAGCTTCGTTGCCGTTGACCCGGCCGATGAAGTCGTAGTCCTTGGACGCCAGCTCGACCCGCGCCACGTCCTTCAGGCGCAGCGCGGAGCCGTCGGGATTCGCGCGGAGGATGATGTTCTCGAATTCCCCCGCTTCCGCGAGCCGGCCTTTGGTGGTGATGGTGTACACGAGTTCCTGCGGTCCGCCGGTCGGTGTCTGGCCGATCTTGCCCGCAGCGAACTGTGCGTTTTGCTCGTTCAATGCCCAGACGATATCCGAGGTGGTGAGCTTCAACTGCGTCATGCGGTCGGGCCGCAGCCAGATCCGCATCGCGTAGTCCTTGGCGCCGAAGATCTGGACGTTGGTGGTGCCCGGGATGCGCTTGAGGGTGTCGAGCACGTTGAGCGTCACGTAGTTACTGGTGTGGAGATCGTCGAACGTCCCATCGGGCGAGTAGAACGCCAGCACCTGCAGAAACGACGACGAGTTCTTCTCCACGGTCACGCCTTGGCGGCGCACTTCCTGCGGCAGCCGCGCTTCCGCCTGCCGGACGCGGTTGTTCACGTTCACCGTGGCCTGGTCCACATCGGTGCCGATCTCGAACGTGACGTTGATTTCCACCGCGCCGTTGGAACTCGACGTGGAACTCATATAGAGCATGTTTTCGACGCCGTTGATCTGGTTCTCCAGGGGCGCGGCCACGGTTTGTTCGAGCACCTCGGCCGAGGCGCCGGGATACGCGGCCCGGACCGTGACCACCGGCGGGGCGATCTCGGGGTATTGCGCGATCGGGAGAACCCGCACCGCGGCCAGGCCCGCAAGCACCAGGAAGATCGAGAGGACGCCGGCGAAGATCGGGCGGTCGATGAAGAAACGGGCGAACATCAGCGGACTCCTTCACGTTGCGCGTGTTGGGTAGGGGCCGGCTTGGCGGCTGGTTCGTGCGTCTGGCCGGACTGAGCCTGCGGCTGCTGGCCGAGCTGGTCCGGACCTTCAGCGGGCGCCTGCGCGATCTTCACCGGGGATCCGGGGCGCGCCTTGACCACCCCGTCGACAATGACCGTGTCACCCGGCTTGAGCCCGCCTGTGATCACCCAGTCCGTCCCGGACCAATCGCCGACCTGCACCGGCCGCGGTTCGACCAGGCCCTGGCTGTTCACGGTCATGACGAGCTTGGTGTTGGGACCCTCCAAGACCGCGCGCTGTGGAATCGCGATCGCGTTGGGACGGGTGGCTCCGGACAGATGAACGCGCACGAACTGGCCCGGGCGCAGCAGGCGCTGCGGGTTGGGCACCACCGCGCGAGCCTCGATGGTACCGGTGTGGGAATTCACCCGGACGTCGGTGAAGTCCACCTTCCCGGGGCGCGTATACTGACTGCCGTCAGCGAGTTTCAACGTGACGTCGAATCTGCCATCCTTTGGTAACGTGAGCCGCCCTTCGGAGACGTCGTGCCTAAATCTCAGATGTTCGGCTTCGGTGAAGCTGAAGATCACGTGCACCGGATCGATCTGCGAGATGGTGGTCAGCAGCGTCTGCTGCGCTTGCACCAGACTTCCTTCAGACATCACCGCGCGGCTGGTGGTTCCAGAAATCGGCGCTTCGACGCGCGTGTAGGAAACGTTCAGCCGCGCCTGAGTCACCGCCGCCTGCGCAGCCTTCACGTTGGCGGTCGCGACCTGCTCCGCGGATTGCGCATCGTCGTACTCTTTCTGGCTCACCGCCTTGACCTCCCACAACGGCTTGAGACGAGCCGCGTTGCGCGTGGCCTGCAAGAGACTGGCTTCGGCGCTGGCCAGATCCGCCTCGGCCCTGGCGAGCTCGGCCCGGAACGGTTCCGAATCAATGGTGAAGAGGCTGTCTCCGGCTTTCACCGCAGCCCCTTCCTGATAGTTCCAGCGCTCCAGGATGCCGGAGACGCGCGCACGCACCTCGACTTCGCGGACTCCGGCGATTTGACCCACATATTCGTACACGGCGGGCAGGTCGCGCGGTTGCACCGTCACCACCGCCACTTCCGGCGGCGGAGGAGCCGCAGCGGAACCAGCGGCTTGACTGCACCCCGACAGCGCCATCATCACCCCGCCTGCAAGGAGGCTTGCGCCAAGCCCGAGTCTTCGGGCGCTGAGATCTAATCTGTTGGTCGTCACCTGCATCGCGAATCCTTTCGTCGTAGAAACCGCGTGAAGTTATTTGTTCTGCTCCGAATGCCTGATCCCTTGGATGAGGCAGGAGTTGAAACATCCCTTGGCCACCAGCTCGACGTGCTCCCGGTACATGGTTCTCAACAGATCCTTCCCTGCCTCGTCGATGAAGCTCACCGCGGTCAAGTCCACGCGTACCGTGGGGGGCTGTTGCGTATCGGCCGAGCGCCAGCAGCGTTCGAGTTCCTCCACCCAGGGCCCGGCGAGCCTTCCTTCAACGTTGATCACCACGGTCCCGGCCTGACTCTCACGCGTGACTTTCAGCATGTGGAGAGCTCTTCAACTCCGGGACGCGGTACAGCGTTGCGCAGCGCTCCGAATCGCGCGAGCACACGGTCCAAACTCTGCTGGTTGGCGACATAGAACAACACGGGCACCTTCTTGTCCGGAGCCACACACTCGCCCCCCAGTTGTTTCACGGTCAATGCCCGCAGATCCCGGGTCGGCACAATGCCTGCCCGCGTTCCGTCCGCCAGTGTGAATGTCATCCTCATCGCGTCCTCCCCTTTCTCCCGCAGTGTTGCCATGCCCGTAGCAATAGCGACTATCGTGCCAAGCCGCGTGACGGCCCGGATCACATTGCGGAAGTGGCGGAAACTACGTACGAGTTACGAGGTCTTTGGACTGGAGGCTGGCTTGGACAGGAAGTCAGTGCCGACGCTGGCGTGCCGAAATAGCGGCAGATGCCGAAGGAGCGTCAGTTCGAAGCGAGGGAGTACGCGCTGTGGTTGTGACGAACGCGTTACACGCGGCGGGAGATGCCGAGCTTCTTGATTCGCGACTGCAGCGTGGTGCGTTTCATCCCGAGGCGGGCGGCAGCGCCGGAGGCGCCACCGATGATCCACTCGGTTTCCTCAAGCGCGCGCAGGATGTGCCTGCGCTCGGCCGCTTCCAACGTGGCTTCCCCATCGGAGGGGGTTGTGTTCCGGACTTTCAATTCCCCGAGCGGAACGCGGAGGTCAGTGCCATGGGACAGGATCACGGAGCGTTCGATCAGGTTTTCGAGTTCCCGGATGTTGCCCGGCCAGTGGTACTTGGAGAGCGCGGCCAAGGCGTCGGTCGGTATGGTCTCGATCCGCTTGTTCATGCGCTGCGCATATTTCTGGGCAAAATAACGAACGAGCAAGGGAATGTCTTCGGGACGCTCCCGCAGCGAAGGCACGGTGATGGGAAACACGTTGAGGCGGTAATAGAGGTCGCTGCGGAACTGCTTGTCCGCGACCATCTGTTCCAAATCTCGATTCGTGGCCGCCACCAGACGGATGTTGACTTTGATGGTTTTCGTGCTACCGAGCCGCTCGAACTCCTGTTCCTGGAGCACCCGCAGCAACTTGGATTGCAGCTCCAGCGGAATATCGCCGACCTCGTCGAGAAAAATCGTCCCTTGGTGCGCCAGCTCGAACCGGCCGATCTTCTGGGCAATGGCGCCGGTGAACGCGCCCCTCTCATGGCCGAACAACTCGCTTTCCAGCAGGCCGGTGGGGATCGCGGCGCAGTTCATCTTCACGAAAGTCCGCTCGCGCCGAGCGCTCAGGTTGTGGATCGCGCGCGCGATGAGCTCCTTGCCGGTGCCGGTCTCACCCTGAATCAACACCGTGGAATCGGTGGGCGCCACGGTCTCCACCTGCTTCAGGATGCGCTTCAGAACCGCGCTCTCGCCGATGATCTCCTCAAAGTTGTATTCGGTGCGGATTTCTTCTTCCAGGTAGAGCTTCTCCTTGTTGAGCTGTTCCTTCAGCTCCGCGATCTCCCAATAGGCCAGGGCGTTCTCGACTGCGATGGCGATCTGTTGCCCCACCTGGCTCAACAGCTCGACGTCCTCCGGGCTGAACGCGTCGTCGCGGCGGCGCCCGAGGTTCAGGGTGCCCTGCATGCGGTTGTGAGAGACCAGCGGGACGCAACAGAGCGATTTCAGTCCTTCAGCCAAGACGCATCGAGCCATTTCGGATTCTGCCGACATCGCCGTCAGGTCCTGCTCGCGGAACACCACCGGCTTCCCCGAGTTGATCGCGATGCTGGCTGGAGTATTGCACTTTGGACCCGCTTGTTTTTCCTCAACCACGCTTTGGTTCTTCGCAAAGTCCAGCACGTGGACGCGGCACACCCGAGTCTCCGGGTCATACAACACCAG
>Ga0180094_1000181_pt1 | contig 14011 bp, 30 predicted proteins | sample EasRivT47_16_1Da_FD_121786 | JGI IMG/M metagenome (GOLD analysis project Ga0180094, IMG submission 121786) | Soil microbial communities from meander-bound floodplain in the East River, Colorado, USA - East River metaG ERMLIBT47_16_1Da | ecosystem: Environmental > Terrestrial > Soil > Floodplain ... | reverse complement strand
GGAGGCGGAAAATGCTGTTTAGCGATGCGGATGAGACGGAAACGGGATATCTCAAAGTGGGGTTTTATGGAGGACCTGGCAGTGGTAAAACTTACACCGCATTAAAGATTGCAACTGCTATTGGTAAAACCTACCTCATCGACACTGAGTTAGGTAGTGAAGCGTACAAACGGTTGTTTAAGTGTCCGGATGGAAGCTCATTTAAGGTTTTGCACACTCGAAATCTTGAAGAAGCTATGGCAGGAATCAATGAAGCTGTAAAAGCTGGAGGGGAGGTGCTTGTGGTTGATCAAGTAACTACCCTTTGGGAAATGGCTCAGGAAGGATACATCGCAAAAGAGCACGATAAAATGTCAACTACTTGGGAAGCTATTGAACGTAGTGGTAATGTTCCATGGACTGCTTGGAGACATATCAAGAAACCGTACAAGAAGTTCATGCGAGAGCTTATCAATGCTCCAATTCACGTGTTCTTCGCTGCACGGATGTCTGTGGAGTATAAAAGAGGTGCTGCAGGTGAACCGGAGAAAATTGGGGAAAAGATGAATGCGGAAAAAGATACCCCGTATGAACCCCAGATTGTAGTAAAGATGGAGTTTAACAAACCCAAGAAGCAATGGCTTGCTTGGGTAGAGAAAGATCGTTGGGGGACAATTGGAGGAAAGGTATTTGTAAACCCTGATGTGAGCATGTTTGCAGATATCTTACCCCTCATGGGTCATGTACACAAATCAATCCCACAGGATGTGGAGGACATAGCATCTGGAACTGTAGATGAAGTACCCGCCAACAGCGCACAGCTGCGCTTACTCAGGATGCTCATGAAGAAAGGAGGAATCGATGAAATAGAAACACGTTTAGTAGGAATCACGTCGGTGGTAGCCAATGAGTTTATCAATTCGATGACACTCAGTGACTACTCAATGTTTACTAAAAAGGAGGGGTAAGAAATGGCGATTGTGAATGTGGATGTTGAAGGTCTTCCAGATAGTGATGCACTGCCGGCAGGACAGTACAAACTGCGTATCGACACGGTGAGTGATCCTGTGGAAGATAAGAACGGCAATGAGTACATCTCGATCGATTATACAGTAACTGCGGGTGAGTATACCAACAGGAAGGTGTTTGATAACTACGTCCTGTTGGAAGGTCAAAGCAAGCTCAAGAAAATCCTCCGTGCGTGTAAGTTTAATGGAAAGGTACTTGCTGACACGAACGAGATTGTCGGGCTTGAGCTTGAAGCCGTAATCAAAGTCAAGAAGTCGGAAGAGTACGGGGAACAGAATAACATCTCTGTGTACTTGGTCAAGTAACTCTAACCTTTAACACAAGGGGAGGGGCTTCGGCCCCTCCCTTATTTTCTGGAGATCATGGATCTTCCATCATCACGTTGTAGGGAATGTCCGTTGTATATGCGACTGAGGTATTTTGTGCCGGCAGTTAGAGTACCTGGGGCTACACTCGCGATTGTAGGTGAAGCTCCAGGAGCACAAGAAGTTGTTAACAAAAAACCATTTGTCGGTCCCAGCGGCCAGCTGCTTGACGGCTTGCTCAAGAAAGCTGGAATTGATCGCAAGGCTGTGACAGTTACCAACGTGCTCAAGTGTAATCCAAAAGATAACAAACTCCCTGATGATCTTGAGCTTGCGGTTAACTGTTGCAGTGAGATTTTAGATAAAGATTTAGAAGATGCGAAGATTATAATTGGATTGGGCAATGTGCCTCTTAAAGCCATGACCAATCAAAGTTCTATCATGAAACGTCGGGGTTCCATTTACCCACTTCACAACGGAAAGCACTTCGTCGGTACATTGCACCCTTCTTTCCTCATGCGTAGCCAATTTGTAAAGAATAAGAAAGGGGTGATACCTAAGGAGATTGTAGTTGCAGATCTTGAGAAAGCTAAACGACTCTCAATTGAAGGTGTACATATCCCCACGTTTGAGATTGTGACTGACCCAAGCTCATATGAGATGGATGAGTTTCTCAAGTGTTTGCAAGATCCTGAGCTCATGGTGGGAGTAGATATCGAAACAACTAGGGAGGGTAAAGCTGAACACGCTGTTCCTACAATTATCGCCTTTGCAACCAAAGATTATGGTATTTGCGCAGAGTTTGATGAAAGTTTGGAGTTTATTGCGGCGGCATTAGAAAGTCCCGCACGTAAAGTTTTTCACAATGGGGCGGTGTTTGATATCTTCGTGCTTGAAGGTGTAGGATTCAAAGTCAACAATTACTATATGGACACAATGTACGCTCATCACTTAGTCTTCTCTGAACTCAAGCATAGCCTTGGGTTTGTTCAATCTCTCTACACTGACCTCCCATTCCATAAAGACATGGCTGATGATGAGGAAATGGAGGATTCGTGGGAGAAATAAGCTCGACATTTAAAGAATACTGTATCCGCGACGCTGTAGCGACTGTACATATCGCTGAACCGCTACTCGATGATATGGATGAATTCAACGTGCGTGACATGTATTTTAACGTAGTACATCCGCTCGCAAATATCATTGCTCAAATGAATCGGCGTGGTGTGTGGATCAATTTAGATCGACGTCAACACGCCATTGATGATATCAACAATGTTATTGATAAAAATCAACTCGCGTTGAATGAAGTTGCAGGACGTGAGATATCTGTAAATGGAGATAGCCTTCGTGATTGGCTTTATGATGATCTCAAGCTTGGAGGAGGAAGGAGAGCAGGGTCTAAGCCAAGCACGAATAAAGCCATGCTCAAGGCTCTTGCAGAGAAATACCCTGATTTGGAGCCTGTGTTTAACCTTGTGCTCAGTATTCGTACAAACAAGAAACTTATCAACACGTTTCTTGAAGTTGCAGGGGAGGTAGATGCAGGTGGACGATTACATCCCAGTTTTCGTATTGGACCCGTCACAGGTCGCCTCGCATGTAAGCGTCCCAACTTCCAAAATATCCCACCAGGAGTATGTAGAAGCATATTCGCTGCACCACCGGGATACGTATTCGTTGGCGCTGACTACTCACAGGTCGAAGTGCGGATTTTTGCTATTCTCTCCGGAGCACGGGGGCTCCTTCGGGTACTTGCCGAAGGAGGAGATATCCATGATTACAATACGGAACTTGTGTTTGGAATCAAGAAGGGAACAGTAGATGCGAAGGTGTGGAAACACTTTCGTGGTTATGCCAAGAGGTTTTTGTTTGGTATGATATATGGGGGAAGTGAGAGTACATTGATTCGTGCGGTGTCGGGGGCGTATGCTGACGCAGGTCAGAAGGTATCTGACGTTGCAGTTAAGAATGCTATGAATCGGTTCTTTGAAGCAAACCCAGAAGCACGTATCTTTATGCAAATCTGCAGATCCACGGCCCTCGTTAAGCATATTATGTATAACGCATTTGGCCGACCCAGGATGTTCTTTGGTACGCGGGAGGAAATTCCTGGTCAGGGTGGTAACTATCCCATGCAATCCGGTGCGGGAGATCTTATCAATGAGCGTATGTTGATTATTGATAAAGAAGTGCCCGGTGACTTACTCATTCAAGTCCATGACTTTGTAATGATAGAAACACGAGAAGAGAATGGAGAAACGGTAGCTCACCAACTCAAGGAGATCCTCGAAGCACCATGCAAGCAGCTGGATGGCTTTAGCTTTCCTGTTGAGGTAAAGATTGGAAAGGACTGGAGTGAAGTGTAATAGTCAGGAGGGGTAATGGGCTGGATAGACGACTACTGTGTCTACGCTCAGAACAACGAAGCCCCTGCTGCTTTTCATTGGTGGACAGGGATGTCGGTTTTGAGTAGTGTTCTTAAGCGTAATGTAGAACATTTTCGAGGGTATGGTAAAATCTACCCTCCGCTTTGGATCTTGTTGATAGGCCCCAGCGGGTCAGGCAAAACCACAGCACTAGATATTGGACTCAATATCCTTACAAAGATTGATGGAGTAAGAGTGTTGGCAGATAGAGGATCATCTGAAGCTATGGCTAAAGATCTCTCCACCGCTGATGACTTTGGTAACACCGAAGCTCATGGAGTTATCTACGCGCCTGAGCTCACCACGTTTATGGACAGACGTGAGCATAACCAAGGAATGGTTCACTTCCTCCTTCGACTCGGTGACTTCCCAGACACCTGGAACTATCACACGTTTCGTGGTGGTCGTATCCCACTCAAGAACGTTGCGGTGACGTTTATGGGGGCTACAACAATCGACCTCATCACAGAGGCGGTTCCTCCAACGGCGCTTAAAACAGGGTTCTTGGCGCGGTTTATCTGTGTGAATGGATATGGACAGGAGCGCGGAGTAGTACCCGACCCGTGGTCAGACGCGAAGCTTGAGCGTGAAGTTTCTAACTCTCTCCATGAACTTAGCTTACTCAATGGGCGTATGGTAATGCCCAAGCGTGCACAGGAATGGTGGATAGCATGGTATTTCCGGCATAAGGCGCGGTTCTCAAGTGAGGGTTCAGAGAGGATGCGAGCGTTCCTTGAACGTAAGCACGTCTTCCTTCTACGCCTCGCCATGCTCGTATCCATCTCAAGTGTGAAGAGGTTGGAGTTTACAATAGATGCGCTTGAAGAAGCCGAGAAGAGGTTAGACAAAGTGGAGTTAGAACTCAGTATGATCTATGAGCAGATTGAGGCATCAGCTGTAGGTAGAGAGCAGGTCAAGCTTCTTGGATATATCGTCGCGGCTCGTGAGGGTATCACTCACAGTGAGTTACTTCGCAAGACTGCTCTTACTATGCTTGACGCGAATAGCTTTAAGAAAATCATCACTCTCCTCTTTGACGCTAGACGAATTAGTATAGTCAAGAATAAGCAGGGGGAGTTAGTGTATAAACGTGGAAAGAATCTATGAGTGTTATAGTTAACATAAGAGTTGAAGACTTCGACGCGCGAATCGACAGGAGGACGATTTGGGGCAATCCCTTTCGCATCGATCATGATGGAACACGTGAGGAAGTGATAGCTAAATACAAAGCATGGATAGTATGTCAACCTCAATTATTAGCTCGACTTGGAGAACTCAAAGATAAGAGATTGGGATGTTGGTGTAAACCGTTGGCGTGTCATGGAGATGTGTTAGTAGAGTTGTTAAATGCTTTGTAACATTTGTAAACGTTCTCAATTTAAGACATTGGAAGAACTTGAATCTAATCACAATTGGAAAATAACGAATTGTGAAACAAAAGCGCACGTTTTGGTAGCACATGCTATTCAAGCGGGATTGCTCAAACGTTCTTCTAAATGTTCATGTTGTAACAATTCTGGAAAAATTCACAGTCATCATCGTGATTACACCAAACCTTTAGAAGTAATTTGGTGTTGTTCAAAATGTCACAGACAAGAACATAGTTGTACGTATGCCTTGTTAAATAAGCCTAGAATACAAAAACGGCTGCTGTTAACCAAATTGGGCTTAGGGTAGGCTTACGAGGGCGGGTAGGCTATGGCGTTAAGCGGTACGGTAAGGGTAAGGGGGCGGGCTACGGTAGGGCCACCTCTACAGGCTGCTAGGGGCTTAAAAAGGGTATATGGTACTACTTATGAGTAGTAGTTAAAGAAAGTAATCGTTACCATTACTTTCTACTCTGGAGAGCATTATGAAAACTTGTACACATTGCAAACAAACAAAAGATACTGTTAATTTTTCACCGGGTTCTTCTTGGTGTAAACTGTGTAGAGCTAGTGCTATGAAAGAAAGAAAACAAACGCTGTTTATACTTGGTAAGAAAGCCTTTGATGAAAGTAGAATCAAAAGGAGACCTGAAGAAAAGAATATGGATCCAGAGGATTGGGAGTTGTTTTGGCCGGCGGTTACTAATTTGAATTATCGACTTTACTTTGATTTGCTTCAAAGTCTTGGATTGCGTGCACAAGAAGGCTTGGGTTTAACTCCAACAGATTTTGATTTCAATAAAGGAATTGTAAATATCAAGCCCCTGAAACGTGATGATAATTACTCCGCTCATTTTCCTGTACGACCTGATCTTATCACAAAGTTACAAAGCATGGGATATCCATACTTTAAGTTTACCTACATCAGTGCTTGGAGAGTGTTTAAGAAAACAGTCGATCAATTAGGGCTCAATCATCGACTTCGTCTCCATTCATTAAGACATCTTTATCAAACGCGACTAGTGTTAATTGACGCGTCTGAGTTTGATCGTGCGTATATGTTAAGACATAAACAAAAAAGTCAAACTAATCAATACGGATATGTACCAATGGCTAGAATGAAACAGTTAAGTGCCAAGCTGTGGGAGGCTCAAACATGGTTATGGAAAAAAGAAAGTACGTGATTTGTGTAAAGTGTAAAAGAAAATATCTTGATGTTAATAATGAAGGTTGTTGGCATTGTACTGCCAAAGCAAAGTTGTCAGCAACTCAACTTCTTTACAGAAGCGATTTGAAAATTGAGCTGGGGGATAAAAATGAGATTGTTATAAATGTACGTTATCGTAGTGATATGGGATTGCGTTGGGCTTCAGTTAGTGTGACGTTGGATGAAATTGTAGAAGTGATTAAAAAGGCAACTGCTAATGCGACATGACATTGAGCAATTTCATACACTATAGCACAGTTAAAGGAGTTTCATGGTACCCAACACCCTCTGGGATCTTATACGTTCCTACGTTGATGAGCCCACATCACGGGAACAGATTGGACAAGTGTATGACGCGGTGCAAAGTAGTATCAATCACGAGGTTACTATCAGGATAGTTCAGAACAGCCTTAACCTTCATTTATTAGTCACTACACGTTATGGAGCACAGATACCTGTGGAGGAGGTGATAATGGCGTGCTTGGTAAGAACGCCGGATACAAGTCATAATGTGAAGTGGATTATCAACTTGGCGGAAGTAATAGAGCTACAAATGAGTGAACTCTTGGAGGGTCAAAATGAGTGACACGAATTTTACGTTACGAATCAGTGTAGAGATTGACGGTCAAACTGCTTTTCGTAACTACTTCATTACGTGTAAGCAAGAAGTTGATGTGCAGAAGGTTATGAGCAAGTTGCTTAGTAAGCTTCAACCTTGGACAAAGGAGATAGATGTTGAGTTAAACTTAATAGAGGATGAAGCAGATGAACTTACTCAACCTCAAAAGGAGAATCTATGAGTGGAGATAGTAATAAAAGCATTCAACCAGGTCTTACATTGTACCTCGTCGGTCCTCGCACCTTTGCAGGTAAGCTTGGAAAGATAGATGACAAGTTAGTATTGGATGACGCTGTGGAGTTTCTTACTATCTTGAACCCTCAAGGAGTTGCGGTTGTGTCTATGTTACTTGGTACGTTGTTTATAATAGAAGAGGAAGGGTTAATGGCAGAAATGAGCAAAGACAGCTTATACTATCGTCCATACTATCAAGCAGTTGCAAATCTCAAACTGGCTTGAGCTAGAGGAGGCTCAATGACACGAGCAAGACTTGTTGATAGATATGAAAGTCTGTTTGAAGCTAAAGCCGAAAACTTAGTTCCTTTAGCAGGATTTCTTTATTCCACATACCAAATGACTACAACTGAAAGAGCCATAGCTATTCTTGCGTACTTTCGTAAAAAGCAGGAGGAAGTGAGAAATGAAGGAATATCATAAAATTGTGACAGTTTACAACCGTGACCCAGCAACAAATTACCACACACTTGTTGATAAGGATTATGCTTGTCGTGAATTTGCATATCTTGCGGACAACAAATGGTATGGACAGAAAAGGTTCATGGGACTAATTTGAGGGTGAATTGGGATGGACAAAAAGTTACAGCGGGTGGAAAGACACATACTTCTTTAATTTTCACACCTTTACGTGAGCGTTTGGATAAGCTATTCTATGGAAGTGCGTTGGAAAGAATCTTTGGAAAAGAAGAAACAGATGTAACTCTGTTTGGAGAAGGCTTTGGAGCTAAGACTCAAGAAGGTGGTGGTAACTACATTCCAGACGGTCAAGACTTTGTATTGTTTGATGTAAGTGTTAACGGTATCTGGATTGAGCGTTCAAATGTAGAAGATATAGGTCACAAGCTAGAACTTCAAATAGTCCCTGTTATTGGATGGGATACACTTCCTGAAGCTGTTGAGCTCACACGTGTGGGATTTAACTCAAAGTGGGGTGAGTTTATTGCGGAGGGGCTTGTGATGAGACCGGATGTGGAACTTTTGGATAGATTTGGGAATCGTGTGATTACCAAAATCAAACATAAGGATTTTGAAAAATGACAACATTTTACATTTGGAGAGATGTGTTTGACAAAGAAGCCTTCTACGTTGGAGTCAAACGTAAAAATGGAGCCTATATGGTATGGACGTATCTATATATGGATGGAGTAGATGAAATATTTGGAACAGAGATTCGAAAAGCTGTGAGTGAAAGTAAGGAACCTGTAGAGGTTCGTGCTAACGTTGAGCTCGTATCATCGCAAAGCCCACAATCCCAACAGTAAGTGCACTAATGGCTCCAACCCAACCCTTTTGATAGAATGCATAGTTACGCTTGACTTTGTTTACATAGTCTTGATTGACGTAACGTCGTGTGGGGAGGCTTGAATACAATGGCCTCCCTGCATTATATGCGCTAATGGCATCATCAAAGCTATACTTATCCATTTGCATACGAATATACTTTGAGCCGATGAGGATATTGAGAGTTGGTTGTTTGAGTTGAGTAGGTGTGATTGATGAGTTGTTAGCTACAGATCGTGCAGTTCCGAGTAGTACTTGCATCAATCCATAACTCTTATCTTTGATTTGAGGCTCCGCGCGTTCTGCATTAGGCATCCAGTTGGACTCCGTGCGAATAAAGGCTTTGATGAGGTTTGGATCGAGGCGATTTTGCTTTGCAGCCGACGCGATGATATCTTCGTAAGCCATCAATCTACCCTCCCCTCAAGTCTTATCACGCGTTTGCGATCTCGAATAGCTAATGACACGACAAAATCTCCAATTTCATGAAAGGAGCCGTCGGATTGTTCCTGTTCTATCACCCCAAATAGACGGGGCATGTCCATACCATTTTCATACTCTGTAGTACCGTGACGAATGCGTACAAATCTATACGCACCTTCTGTCATCGACGTTTGGGCATCATCAAGGCCATACCACCAATAAGCACAGCCCCAATTCCAACAGGATACACCCAAGCCGGCAGAGCAGAAGGTGGTACGGTAGTCTTCATCTCTGCTTCAAGATCAACAGGAAGTTTCTGCTTTCCCGCTGCAACTTTCGCTGCAAGATCTGCAGCCACTTGTGGAGAAAAACCTTTACTCAAAAGAAACTCTTTGATCTTGGGAGCCGCATAGTAACCTGCAGTCACCCCCACAGCAGCAATGGCTGTGCCTTTGAGAATACGTCCCCATTTCTTACTCATTCCCAACCCATTGTAGTTTGCGCTATATGTACCTGCGAAGGCCATGGTTATTTTCCTTTCTGCATAAAGGTGTATGCGCCAAATGCAATAGCGCCGCCAATAAGAAGTATGGGCAATGACCCGCCCATACCTGCTTGAGTTGCTTCTTCAGCTCCTGGAGCTGGCTCAGATCCTCCACCACCCCCACCGGAGGCTTGATTAACAGCTTGCTCTGCACTACCGGGACTCATTCCCTGATCAACCAATGCACTCACCGCTTCCGATCTCTCACTTTGAGATAACGCTACTGCTACTCCAGTCGCCGCAACTGCCCCAGCTGCAATAGCAGCTACCTTTCTCGCTTTGGGAGAGATAGACTTGAGTGCCTTACTCGCAGTTTTTCTCTGAGACTTAAACAACAAGCTTGCAGGCATTACTACAGGAGCCAAACGTTTTGCGATCGCTTTGATAGGCTTCGGAACCATCTTCCTCAAGCCCTTTCGTGCGGGCTTAAACACAAGAGCAGCGGGGGTGACACGTGCTACAACTTTCATAACCTTCTTAAGAGGCTTTGGAACAATCTTCCTCAGCTTCTTAGTCAGTTTCTTAATTCCAAATCCAAGCGTTCCAAGCTCTCCTGTCGCTTGCATATCTTATCTCCTTCCTTGCATGAAGGTAAATCCAACAAGCAACACAGTACCGCCCATAAGCATTATGGGCATAGCTCCTCTCATTCCAGCTTGAGCAGTTTGATTAATCCCTCTTGCTTGAGCAATAGATGCAGCTTGAGCAGCTGTCTCAGCTTCAATCATCATCTCAGCTTCAGCCTCAATCATTCTTGCAGCTTCATCTTGAGGAATACCTTTATCTGTGAGTGTCTTCATTGCATGAGTAGCTGCCGCAGGTCCAAGTTTGGTCAAGGCTTTAGGAGCAAAGCTCTTAAGAGCCGTGCCAAATTTAGCCATATGCGGACCCATCTTTGCAAGTACAGCAGGGCCTGCAACTACAGCAAGGGCTACTGCACCAGTTACAGCTCCAATCACTCTTCCAACTCTGAACAACTTTTTCCCAGACTTACTCTTCACGCCCAAAACTTTTGGCTTTAACCCTATAACCCCACCTGTTGCTCCAGCCACCACAGCCCCTACTTTACGCAAGAACTTGGGCATTTTAATCTTTCCAAGCCCATCTTCATATGTAAGTCGAGGTTGTCTTGATGTTTGTAACATACTATCTCCTATTCACTGTGATGGTTTGAGATAGCCCACTTGGAGTTTTATCTACAACAGCTTGAACTCCAATTGTCCATTTGCCTTTACGCGTCCACTTCACTGTGGGTTTATTACTCACACTCACAGGCACTCCATCGGGTACAAGTACAGGCCCACATGGCCCATGCACAATTTTCGTTGGTATTGGTCCGGTGCCTTTAACGGCAAATACTTGATACTGCACCGCTCCGACAAGATCTGATCCGTCACAATTTACAGTGACTGAATCCCAACGAAGATTCTGCGAGGGCGAAGAAACTCCAGGGCCGTAAGTATACAGCCCCAGAGCTCCTAGCAGTATCAAGATTACTGTTGTCACTGCAACCTCAGATTCCCAGGAATTGCGGGAACCTTAGTGTTAAGGATAAACGTAACTTCGTTGGAATCTCCAGACACGGCTCCATCCGTGTTATACGCAGTCACCACCGCAAAGTAAGTACCGTCAGGAATTGTTAAACTTCCCAATGTACTACACGGAGCCAAAGGTGTTGGGGTAAGAACAACTTCTTTGGTGATCGTGTACACATGAGTCACTGCACCCAGCTTGATGCGATAACCGCCAAGATTGGTAACAGGTGTTCCGTCACCGTTGGTCGTCACTCGATCCCAACAGAGCGAGTTGTTAACTGTTGCTGCAAACGCGCTGATGGGAAAGAGGAATGCAAGAGTAAGAGCAAACGCGATGATTCTTTTCATTATCTCACCATTCCTGTAAGGGTGGTACCAAACTTAGTGAGTAGATCTGCTGTACCGCTCACTCCAATTCCAAGTGTGTATGATTTATCTTGAAGATTCTTGCCTACATCAAAATGGATTGAATCATTCCAAAATGAAACTGGAGTAAAGGTCGGGATCCAATTTACCCCTCCACCAGGTTCAACTGAGGAGGAAGCGTAGAAGGCAAATCCTCCCAATCCCAATGTTTTATACCCAGTTGCGGTGTGAAAACCTGCAATGGACCCCGTGTATAATCCCGCAACCATCCCTCGGGCTTCAGGGTTATCTCCAGTGTTGTTATTTCTCGCGAATCCAATCGCGTCTTGAAGCTCAAGTCCTTCAGAGAACTTGAGATCTAAGCCAAGAACCTGAGCTGCATTGGCTTTCTTATAACACCCACCCACCAACGCAACTACCACAAACATTACTGTAACGAGTAACTTCATTCTTTCACCTCCGGTTGAGTGTTTACTGCGGTTGGAGCGCTTCCTGTTGTGGCATCCTTTTGCAAAACGCCCCAGATTGCAAAGATGAGGCCCATAACAAAACTTCCCCAAGATGCTTTATCGTGAGGTAATACAATACCTTGTGCAGCAAGATATTGAGTAATACCTACACCAACGCCCGCTGCTGTTGTATGCCAGTTTCCAATTCCACGTGTGATTAAATCATTTTTCATAGTATACCTCCTTTCTCGCCTTTTCTAATGGCGGCAGTGTATTGCTTAATGTTATAGACAGTTACCATAACACTCAATCCTGCTGCGAAAAGTCCAATCCAATTCCAATTGACAAATTGCTCCATCTTTTTAAGGCTCACTTGCACGAGAAGCCTCCTGTTCACACACCTTATTCATCGTCATCACCAACCTTCCCATCGCTTCCTGATCCTTTCCTTGAACATACTCCACCCGACATGAATGTGCACCAAGCGACGTCGCGAGAGCAAGAAGAACGGGGAGGATCGTCTTGAGTAGTGTTTCTTTCACTTCACCACCCCCGAACACGGTTCAAGATGCTTCGCGAACGTTCCGTCGGAGGTAAATCCGAGGTAGAGAAGTGTTCCGACGATAAGGGAAGCGAAGAACGTTTTCATCCAAATTTCTCCACAAGCGCTGCAAGGACTTTGAAGTTCTTCCCAATCGTTTCAAATACCTTCATAAGAGAACGATCCATTTCAAACTTATTCGCAACGTCAAACTCTTTGTTGAGCTGTTCAAGAATCGTAAACGGGATCTCGATCTTGAGTGTCAAGTGATGCCGCTGTGCCTCTCGAGCAGCCTCTCCACGGATAAGCTCAAGATCAGACGCTCGATACTTCGGTGCATCTCGCATCCATCGGCGTACCGTTTGTCCTGGCTTCTCCCCGGGAAGCGGATTACGTCGACTCATCGCGGTCCCTCGAACTTTACCCAGTCCACGGATACGCCTTTGGCCTTCGCTTCTTTGTTATACGTTCCCCAGATCGGGACGAGCGCGGCTGTCGGAATCGTAGTCGTATGAGTCGCCTCAAGGCTTCCGTTAATGTAAAACTCGATCGAGCTCGCCGTGGCGATAATCTCGAAGGTGTTATCTTGATCAAGCGTCTCAGTGAAGCTTGTAGTAGTAACGGTCTCATTCCCCGCTCCGGTACCCCTCTTCGTTACCGCTGAAAGCGCGACGTTTGTTGTTGTGACGTCCATACGAAAACACACGCAGGAAAAGCTTCCCGCTGTCCCGTATCCGAGGCCAGTGATGATCGAGCTTCCGAAGCCGATCACTTCAACACGGTGAAGGAGATCGGAATTGATTGGAGCTGAACGCCACTTGAGCTTCATTACCGTCGCACTCAACGCCTTCGTTCGAACCGCCGTGTCATTCTTCTGAAAATAAAGTGTTTGATACCTCCCAGAGTTCGCCGTCGTGTGTAGATCGATCCCAGAGTTATCGTTTTGATAGATTCGATTCGAAATTGCTCCTGTACCCCCACTCGCAAGTCCGAAACTGGCGAGAGAGGTGTACGGCAGAGTAAAGTCTGTTGCGATGGTGTATCTATTTTCGTAGTTTGCCGCGTAATCATCTGCGAGAACCGGAGAGACGATAGAAAGAACGAGCACAAGCACGACGACGAAACGTTTGATCATAAAGCCTCCGAGGTTATGAACGTGGACGTGCGTACTGCACCCAATCGAGTTGTGTTCCGCGTGATCCTGCGGCCTTACTCCGTGTTGAGAAGACAGGGAACACGATCGCCGTAGGAATATTCGTGGTGTGTGTTGCGACAGCCGCTCCGTTGATGAAGAAGGTAACGGAGGTAGACGTTGCGACAATCTCGAAGCTGTTCATCGTGTCGAGCACTTCGATCACCCCGGTGTCTGTCGTAGTCTCCGTCGCTCCGAGTTTTGTGACGGCGATGAGGTTCGTGTTCGCGACAGTCACATCGATACGGAAGCATACACACGATGACGCACCACCGGATGCATACCCGGTACCGTTCGTCGCCGTGGATCCGAATCCAATAATCTCCATTCGTTGAAGGAGATCCGTATCAATCGCTGCGGAGCGCCATTTTATACATTGTCTCGTTGCGCTCAACGCAAGACCATTACTTGCCGTGTCGTTCGAAGAGCCAAAGACGGTTGCATATCCCCCGCTCGTCGCCCCACTTCGGACGTCCCAGGTGACGTTATTATTTCCAAACCCTCCCGT
>Ga0180094_1000180_pt1 | contig 14055 bp, 10 predicted proteins | sample EasRivT47_16_1Da_FD_121786 | JGI IMG/M metagenome (GOLD analysis project Ga0180094, IMG submission 121786) | Soil microbial communities from meander-bound floodplain in the East River, Colorado, USA - East River metaG ERMLIBT47_16_1Da | ecosystem: Environmental > Terrestrial > Soil > Floodplain ... | reverse complement strand
GTCCGCGGCGAGGGAGCCTGGTCGCAGAAGGGACCGGCGTATTTCGGCGACTGCGCCTACTACGGAACGGACAGCAATCCCAGCATGCAGCACCGCGGCGTCACGGTCGTGGATGCCTCGGACCCGCGGCGCCCGCGGATCGCTGCGTACCTGGACGATACCTCGTCGATGCTGGACCCGCACGAGACCCTGAAGCTCAACGACCGGCGCAAGCTCCTCGTGGGCTCCCAAAGGGACGGGCCCGGATTTGCCGTCTATGACGTGTCCGGCGACTGCCGCAGGCCGGTCCTCAAGTCAAACATCCAGTTGACCAACAGCCGGGCCCACATGGGCGGCTTCGCCCCGGACGGCCTGACCTACTACGTCGGCCAGACCAATAGAGGCATCGGCGGCCTCATGGCGATCGTTGACCTCGCCGACCCATCCAATCCGAAGCACCTCCTCAACTGGCAGTTTATGGGTGACGGCAGGCCCCACGACGTCAACCTCAACAGGGACGGCACGCGGCTGTACTCGGGGCAACCCGGCACGTTCGGCAACACCGGCTCCTCGATCGGCCCGAACGGTCTGGTGATACTCGACGTCAGCGACGTCCAGTTCCGCCGCCCCAATCCGCAGATCCGGATCGTCAGCAAGCTGTTCTGGGCGGACAGCGGACAGGCGGAGCAGATGTTGCCCATCACGATTAAAGGGCGCCCGTACATCATCAGCACGGACGAGTCGGGCGGCCAGGGAGGCGTCGGTGGTTTCCCGGCGGCATGTGCGCGCGGCGCGCATCCCTTTGGTTTCGCGCAGCTCATCGACATCAGCGACGAGACGAATCCCAAGCTGGTCTCCAGGCTGATGCTCGAAGCGAGCGTCAACGCGAATTGTCAGCAGCAACTCGCTGATCCGCCGGACGTCGGCGGCGCCAGACCCGACTACTCCGGTGAAAGGTGCACCGTAGACCGCGTCCGGAATGCCACCATGGCCGCCTGCGGGTATAGAGACGCAGGTCTGCGGGTCTTCGACATCCGCGATCCGTACCGCCCGAAAGAGATCGCGTACTACAAGCCGGGGGCTGCGCGGACGGCTCATCTTCCCGGATCGGGCGGCTGGGCGCCGGGTGCCGATCGAACCGTTGACCGGATAGCCGGTCTCCCGCGCTTCGTGCGGCACGGGCGCGAGCTGCACATCTGGTTCGTGAGCGATGACAACGGATTCCAGATCGTGCGCTTCAAAGGGCTCAACAAGGACTACTTCGAGGAGTCGGACGACTAAATCGACCGAGGGATAGGAGATCAGCAAACAGAAAACCCCGGGCTCGAGAGAGTGCCGGGGTTCTTTGTTGCCTATTGCCGCCGCTCGATGAAGCGCGCGAACGCGTCGTCGGCGCCGAGCAGCCAGTGGCCCAGCTCGTCGAGCGTCTCGTCGCTGAGCTCGTCCGGGCCGAGCCGGAAGCGCGAGGCGCCGGAGCGCCCCACGTTCTCCATTTCCACGATGAAGCCAGGCTGGTCGTAGTCTGCGCGCAGCACGATCTGGCATGGGAACGGTCCGGTGACCATCAGCTTGGCGTGCACCACCATGCCAAAGTCGTTTTTCTTCTCCAGCGCTTCGTAGCGCACGCCCATCTTATCGAGGCGCTGCCGGATCTTCGGCAGCTGCTCTCCCGAGATCTCGAGCCTTTCCGGGCGGACGAACGCGACCGTGAACTTGAACACCACGTAGTCGAACCGCTCCTCGCCGACCAGGCGGCGCAACCGGTAATCGGCGGAACCTTCGCATAGCGACAGCCCCGAGGCCTCGCCGAAGTAGATGGTGCCAAAGCGCCGCTCGGACACCGGATGCGCGTCGCGCAGCATGGTGCCGAACTCCGCGAGATAGCGGAACGCCGCGCGCAGGCGCACGTCGATGCGCTTGTCGCTCTCGGCCTTCTTGGCTTGCTCGTCGACAACCGGAGTCGGACGCGCCGCGGCCTTCTGCTTCAGGAGCTCGAGCGCGCTCGGCCGGCGGGCGGATGCCGCCGCTGGCGCCGGCTCGGCCAGCTTGGGATCGAGCAGCGCGCGCTTTTTCTCTTCCTCCTTGCGCAGGCGCTCCGCCTCTTCGGCGCGCAGGCGCTCCTGCTCCTGGCGTTCGAACCCCTGCGCGAACGTATCGAGGTCCTCCATCAGCCGCGCGCTGGTTTCGGCGGGCGCCGGCGGCGGCCGGCCGGAGCCGCTGCCGTGCAGGCGGCGCTCTTCCGCGCCGAGCGCGACCGTGCCGAAGGCGCCGGCGAGCCGGGTGTGGCGCAGGTCGTTGGCCATGTCGCCGGCGCGCTGGTAGCGAGCCGCGGGCGACTTGGCGAGCGCGCGGTCGAGAATCCGGTCGAAAACCGCGGGGAGCTCCCGATCGAGCTCGGTGACGGGCCGATGCCGCTCGCTGGCGATGCGGTGCAGGAGCGCCCATACGTTGGTGTCCGCCGGATGCTCGAACGGGGTGCGGAGTGCGAGCATTTCGTAGAGCACGGCGCCGAGCGAGAAGATGTCGGAGCGCGGATCGATCGCCTGCCCGGTCACCTGCTCGGGGGACATGTACTTGGGCGAACCGAGCGCGGCGCCGGTCTGGGTCATGGACGAAGAGGGCAGGTGCGCGACGCCGAAATCGGTGAGCTTGGCGCGCCCGGCGGCGGACACCATGATGTTCGCCGGCTTGACGTCGCGGTGCACGATGCCGAAGCGCTGCGCATGGTCGAGCGCGTCGGCGACCTGGGCCGCGATGTCCACGATGGTGGCAAACGGCAGCCGGCCTTGCTCGCGCAGCATCTGTTGCAGCGAGCGGCCCTCGAGCACCTCCATGGCGATGTAAGCCACCCCGTCCTGCTCGCCGACGTCGAAGATCGTCACGATGTTGGGGTGGTTGAGGCGCCCGGCGGACCGCGCCTCGCGCAGGAAGCGCTCGCGCACTTCCCCCATCACCTCCGCCGGCAAATCCGGCAGCAGGGTCTTGATGGCGACGTCGCGCTCGATCAGAGGGTCCTTCGCAAGATGGACGGCGCCCATCGCGCCGCGCCCGAGCTCGCCGACGATGAGATAGCGTCCGAAGCGTCCCTGATCCGTCAAGTCCTGTTATCTCCCCGCGCTAGCTTCGCGGAATTCCGGGCGTGCATCAAGGGCCCGCGGCGGCGGCTTCGGGACTGCGATCGCCGCCTCTGTATCATTCGCATCAACCCACCAACGGAGGACCCGAATGACACCCAAGACCCGATTCCAGCGTCTCGCGATGCAAGCGGCGACCCGGGCCAAAGCAGCGGCCGCCCGGGTTACCCGCGAAGCCAACCGACTGCTCAAGGAAGCGCGCCGGCGAGCGACCGACGAGCGTACCCGGCGTAGGATCAAGCAGGCGCTCCGCAAGACCGGCGGCGTGCTCAAGGCGGCGAGCGTGGCCGCGGTGGCGGCAGGCCGCGCCGAGATGAACAGGGGCAAACGCGCTCCCGCTCGACGCCGCTCCCGAAGCTAGCGGGCCGGCGCAGGGGGGAGTCTTGATTTGCATCAAGATCATTGGTCTGCGCCAAACTAGGCTTCTTGCCTGAATCCGAGTGTGGGACTGGAAGCCAGATCATGATGCTGCGACCGATAGCTGTACCTGAACAAGTTGTGTCGCTGCGGCGATTCGCAGTCGTTCTGGCCGCGACCGCGGTGCTTGCCGCCTGTGCAGCGGGCCCAACGCCGCCGAAGCCGGGCGCGGGCGGCGGCGATGCGCGCGAGCGCCGCGTGACTGCGGCGAGCGTCGACGCGACGCGCCTGCAGAGCCAGCTTCTGGCGCTCGCGGACACGGCACTTGCGCGCCTTACGGCAGCGACCACGCCCGGCGCCTCGGACAAGGATCCGGAGGTCCGGCGGTTCAGCCTCACGACGCGACTGACGCTTGGCACCGCGCTGGTCGGGATCGTGACGGGTCCCGAGCCAGTGGATGCGCTGCTCGACATGCTTACGCACACCACCCTGGTTGCCGATGGCATGCGCAACGAAGCCAAAGGCAGGCCTGCTGACAGTCCGCAGGCGAGGGTCCTCAAGGCGCTGGAGCTGAATGAGGCGGATGCATGGAAGCTCGCCGAGCACTGGGCGGACGCGCCAACGCGGTCCGCGCTGCGCGAGCGCATTCTCAGCTGGCCGGGCGAGCGAAAGACAGCGGCCGAGGTCGCCTACGTCCGGCTTTCGGATGTGCCCCGCGCAGGCTCGGTCTCCGCCGAAGCGGGTGAAGGGGCCATTAGTTCTCTGCGCGCGGCGGTCCAACAGGCCGAGCAGGCGCGGCTGTTCGGCGAGCGTGCGCTGTTCCTTGCGCAGCGCACGCCGTACACCCTGCGCTGGCAAGCCGAGGTCCTGACCCACAATACCCTGGCGATGGACGAATCGCAGCGCTTGCTCGAAAGCGTCGGCGGACTCACCGCCACCGCCGATTCCGCGGTGCGCGAGATGGCCACCATGCCGGCGAAGTTGACGCAGGAGCGGGTGGCCGCGGTTCAAGACCTGTTTGCGCGGATCGAGCACGAGCGCCGGGCCACCCTCGAGCAGATGGCGCTGATCGTTCAGAAGGAGCGCTCGGCCATGCTGGCCCAGGCGGGCGAAACCGTCACTGCCCAGCGCCGCGCAATAATCGAGGACCTGACGGGTATCGCGGCCCAGGCGGAACAACGGGGCCGGGAGTGGGGCACCGCGCTGCTGGTGATCGTCGCGGTGCTGATCATAATCGTGCTTGTCATGCTGTTCGGCATGCTGCTCGTGTACCGGCGCCTGCTCCAGCGGATGGAGCGCCATCCGCCGCACTGATGTGCAATGCGTACGCGAAAGTAGGTTACCGCCACGCCATCTTCAGTAACGAAAAGCCCGGGCTCGAAGGAGCGCCGGGCTTTTTTGTTACTGCGGGGGCAGGACGGTGGCAATCGCGCTGCTTGTGATATCACGGACGGAACGGCCGAGGGAAAAGGTCAGCGTTCCTTGTGCGACGACCCAGCTCTGGGATGCGCTGTCCCATGTCGAAATGGGATGGCTCGAGGCGTTCGGGTCGATCGTCAAGGTCCTCGAGCCCGTGGCCGCACCGCCAGTATGTATTCACCATTCATCTTCTGGTCTCCTTCTCTTAACGGTTGAGAAAGCCACCAGAGGTTAACCTTCGCGGCCCTACATAGGATCTATCCATTCGTTGCCATCGAATGCCCTTTCAGTTGTAGAACGAGCGCCAGTGCTGCCACGTACCATTCTCATAGGTCGTGACGTAGATATTGCCCTGCCGGTCGGTGGCGAACACTACCGGTATGTCGGTTGCGCCGTTCTCCAGCCAGCGACTTGCCGTGAGCGAAATGATTCCGTCGAGCGCGGGAGGTGTTGCCGCCGCGGGCGCGTGGAGAGGGACCGACCACATTTTCCAGGGATCCCAATTAGTAAGGGGCGACGGCCCGGTTGCCGCTCGAGCCCAGCCGTTGCCCGTTCCATCAATCGCGAAGACGTGGACCTTTCCATCGGCCGTCCAACCGGCATCGATGTCGGTGAGCGATGGTAGCGCGGTCTGACCGAATGCGACGGGCGTTGACCACGCCGAGCCTTTAGTCGCGTTTACCTGCCACGACGTGCGCACCGCGCCCGCGGTCGACAGCACGAAAACCTGTTGGCGGCCGTCACCGTGGCGAACGGCGGACACGCGTTTTGCGTTGACGCCTATGGACCGCTTAGCCCATGTTCCCCACTTGGCGCTGGTGGACGCGCTTGAGGCGCACACGGTGTACAGCGCGTGGTCATTGCCGATTACGTACAAACACGGCAAGCCGGAGTCATCGGTAGTCGCGGCAATATCGAGGAAACCATTGACCCCGCTGGGTGCCGCCATGGTTCGCCACTTCAGCCATTGCCCGTTGGGGTTGACGTGACTGGTGTAGAGCTTTCCCGTTCCACTCACGACGACGACCTGCGGTTTCCCGTTTTGCAGTCGAAACGCCGCCAGCGGCCCGGGGCTGGGAACCGTTCCGCGATCCCGAAACCACGTAAACGGTCCGGACGCGGTCGCGTCAGCACGAGAGCGGCCGACGACACGGCCGAGATCGCTGTCCGTTGCGAAGACTTGCGTGCGCTGACCGCCGTCGTCATGGGATGCGACGGCGACACCGCCGGCATATCGGGGCGCGTTCTGGAAACGGCTGGCGCTCCAAAACCCGCCTCCGCCGCTGATCACGCCCGTTACCTGGAACTTCGGAGTCCTCGCGTTACCGACATCCCAGATCACCGGCGAGCCGGAGTTCCCGCCTTGTACCAAGCAACTGAAGTTATCCAATCTGACGAATCCGTCCGTGTCTTCGATTGCCAGGCACTTGGGGTCGATGAAGGCGGGTATCCACCAGCAATTGTTCTTGAAGTTGGCGCAGTAGCCGCCCGGGCTGGGTTCCGGATAGGACGCCGCGAGTTGCGGATACGCCGTAGCGTCACGCGCATATCCCGCGAAGGTGACGAAGTTTGGATACTGCCATCGCTCCATGGGTACCAATGGCAGGGTTGTGAAACCGGACACCGGCGTTGCCAGATGCCCGATGCCCCAGTCCGCGGCCACGGATGGTTGTGCATTATTTTGAACACGGCTGCCGACGATGACACGGTCAACCTGATAACGCGGGGGGTTTGCGCGACCCGGATGGTAGTTCGGGAAGTAAGTGAGATCCGCCTGCCAGGCGCCTTGAAGATAAGGCGCGCCGCCGGCTGTCTGCCCGTCGTAGTCGAACGCAAAGCAATGCGAGGCGGCGAGGATGTGCTGACGATCGATGAGCGTTGCCGTGCAACCGTTATCCAGAAAACCAACCGCGCCCCAGGGCAGGCTCAAGGTTATCGGCATGACGTTGCGCTGCTCGGCATCCGCCGCGTCCGGCTCCGTGGCTAACAGCGGCAGCATTCCCGCCGAGAGCGCTGCCGCCGTTTCATCATCCACGACAGCAAAGCCGGGGGCGACCGGCAAGACGGCCAGCCCGAGGATTAAGCAGCGCGCCAGCGTGACACGCTGCAACCGCCGGAGCTCGTGCCGATGGGTCATCAAAGCAGTCCGACGGACAGGAGCCGACGGCAATCGTGTGCCTGGCACCCAAACGCCGTACCGCTCGTATCGTTCGGGTCAAATTCAACCCGAATGGATTTTTGCGTCAGATGCGCCGTCGTCAAAACCGACAGCATGCGTGCCGCGTGCGCCGAGTTGGCGGTAGCGACCGCAAAATAGACGATGCCGCCACTTGCGGCGACATTGCATCGGACGTGTATGCGTTCGGCATACGTGGAAACGTCCAAGGACTTGCAGGTGTGGAACGTCGGCGCCGCGAACGCCGGAGTCGTCGAGTACAAGGCCAGCAAGGCGCTGGTTACGACAGCCCAAAAACCACTGGAAATCGATAACCGCCCGGAGCGATGCCAACTCAGGCCGCTCCCTTTCCGATATGAGTGATGTGCCGTAGCTGCACGGCAAGGATGAGTGTCCGATGTAGGCATTTCCCGCTCCTTTGTGATTTTGAATATTGACGAAGCGCCCAAGTGTGCCTCGCCGTTGGATGTCCGTTCGATTGATGGGCTAGACGGCATTGGACGCTACTTCCCTCATGGGGGCCAGTTGATTTCCATCCGGGCCCGGTCTCGAAAGAGGCCGGGCTTTTTTGTTTCAGTTGAACTTCAGCTTTGCCGCCTTGACGATCGCGATGTTGCTTTCGATTTCCTTCGCGATCAGGACGTCGAACTCCGCGGGCGTGAGCGGCATTGGTTCGATCCCCTGAGGCTTGAATTTCTCGATTACGCCGGGTTGGCGCAGCACTTTCATCGTTTCCTCGTGCAGCCGGTTGACGATGTCGCGCGGCGTCCGTGCGGGGACCAGCATGCCGTTCCAGAACGTGTAATCGCTGTTGGCATAACCTGCCTCGATGGTCGTCGGCACCTCCGGCAGCGCGCTGGAGCGCTTGAGCGTGCTCACGGCGAGCGGGATGAGGCGGCCCGAGCGTATGAATGGCATGCCCGAGGAAATGCCGATGCTCATGAAGTCGACCTGGCCGCTTGCCACCTGGGTCAGGGCTTCGGGGCCGCCCTTGAAGGGCACGTGCACGGCGTTGAACCCGGCGGCCAGGCGCAAGCGCTCGGCCGCCCAGTGGGTCGCGCTGCCGATACCCGCCGACGCGAACGTGAACGAGCCCTTCTTCGCGGCTTCGACCAGTTCCAGGAGAGTCTTGATCCCCTTGGCGGGCGAGATCACTGTGACGTTGGGCACGCTGCCGAAGACAGCCACTCCCGCAAGATCGCGGCCCGCATCGTAAGGTGCGTTCGGATAGGCCGCAGGCGCCGCCCCGGTTCTCGACCACGATGGGCTGGCCGAGCGCCGCCGAGAGCGGCTCGAGCACGATGCGTCCGATGATGTCAATGGTCGAGCCAGCACCGAACGGGACAATCGCCCGGATCGGCCTGCTCGGCCACTGTTGCGCCGAGGCAAGTCGTGGCAGCAGCGGCGTTGCAAGTGCGGCGCCCGACAATAACAGGAGCTTTCGGCGCGTAGTCATGGCGCGGTACATGGTTGTGCCCCTTTCCCGGCGCATGCGCCAGCCTATCACTGCCTTGCGGCATGCGCTTTCAAATGCCAAAGTGGAAACCGCGAGTGAAGGTGTTCATTTCATATTCGTCGCGGCAGGTGGAGCTCGCGACGCGCATTGCCCATTCGTTGCGGGACGGAGGCGACGCGGTGTTCTTCGACCGTGAGGCTCTTCCTCCGGGTGAAACCTATGATTCCCGCATCAGGGAAGCCATCGAAGGCAGCGACCTGTTCCTTTTCCTCGTCGACCCTGCGGCGATCTCCGCCGGCAGCTATGCGCTGGCGGAGCTGGGGATCGCCGAGCGCGCATCAGAGCGCAGCGCGCTGAAAGTTCTGCCGGTCATGGTCGCGGATACCAGTTTCGCGGCAATGCCTCCTTACCTGCGCTCGATCACTGTGGTGCAGCCACGCGGCGACGTCGTGGCGGAAGCGCTGGCGGCGATCGCCGATGCGGCGCGCGAGCTCAGGCGCGAGCAGGTGTCGGTATCGACCATGATCACGAATTCAGGCTGGATGCTGAATTTTTTCATCATGGATGAGAATCTGCGGGAGGTCTTCTATCGCTTCGGCGACGAAGCAGACTTCCGCGGCACGGGCTTCAGCCAGACTCCGGATCGCCGCAGCGGCCTGCCGCAACCCAGACTCTTTGCGACGGTCCCTCCGGTCACGGGCACCCGGGAGTTGTTCGTCAAGTACATCGACTCGAGAGGCCGCGAGCGTGGCCCGTATCGGCTCGTGATCGACGCCAACCAGCAGCTCGTCGCCTCGGTCAAGCAGGTCCTTGAGGTGACCAAACCCTGGGTGGCTTTCAGGGAGTACCCGGAAGGACAGTGGCTGGCGTACTTCACCCATCTTCTGGCGTACAAGGCTGCGTTGAGGGAGATCCAATACTCGGTGGACAACGACACGCTCTCGAGCCGCGTCCGCTTCACCTCCTCGCCTGGGCCGGCGCCGGGGATCGGCGCGGACGACGAGGTGATGGTGAAGATTCCTCCGCAGACGCGCTACGTCTGCGTCAAGCTGGTCTTCATCGACGGCAGCGAATGGCCGGCGGAGCGGTTTGGCCGCAGTTAGAGGTCGGGCTCTTACAGCCCCGCGGACTGGAATCCGCGCCCGCCCGGCGTCGGCTGGCCGTCGCCGAGGCGCTCGATCAGCTCCCGCCACAGGGAGTCGGTGTCATGGCGGAAGAGGAGCTCGGCATCGGGGTCCGTGACACGCCAGTAGCCGGCTTCGATCTCCTTGGCGAGCTCGCCCGGCTGCCACGCGACGAAGCCGGCGAAATAGCGCGCGTCGTTGGGCGTCTGCTCGATGATGCGATCGACGGCCGGTGCGCTGGAAACCACGAACAGCTCGCCGAACAGCCTGACGGCGTCGGCGCCTGGATTGCTCCGCACGACAACGAACAGCGCATTCGCCATTTCGGGGCCGCCGAAGTACACGGGATCGGCGACCTTTGCCGACGGCGCATGATCGGGGAACAGAGTTGCGAGCTTCACGTCGGTGGCGCGGTTGAGGATGAAACCGAGGTGCCGGTCGCCCGCAGGCACGGCGATCAGCGCGGTCTGCTGGTAAGGGCCCTGCAGCGCTGGCGAGGCCACCAGCAGCAACGGTTTGCTCACCGGCTGCGCCTGCGTCGTGGCCGCGCAGAGGAGAAACACGCAGAATGCGATGACGCGTTTCATGGGCTACCTCCCTTGGTTCTATGGAGTGTGCGTAGTCCATTCTGCGAAACAGGCGGCGCGAAGTGTCCAGTAATGTCAGGCCTGCGCAAAGCACGGTCAGCCGCTGACTTCGGTGGCGGCGGCAGAAAGTCACGGGCCCGCTGCGAAAGGTCACCCAAGCGGATAGCTTCAGCGGAAAGCGGATAACGCGCCTCGCGCGCCGAGGCGCCCAAGTTCGATGCAATCCTGGATTTCGTCGAAACGACGCCGTGCTGGTGGGAGGGCTGCGCCCGCTAGCACGCCATGATCGCTCGAGGGCTGGCTGTTCGACCGGTTCGCGATCCGCGAGAGCGAGCTCGTCCTGCAGACGAGCTTCGCGGCGCTCCTGGAAGCGAAAGTCGAGTTCGAATCGTTCTGACACCCGGGGCTCGGCGAGCTTAGAGCCAGCTCGTTCGGGCTCAGGCGCTTTCAGCGACCGGTGCTGAAGCCTACGGGCGCGGCGTCCAGAAACCCTGGAACCCGCCGCTGCCGTAGATCCGGTCGTTTCTGAGGTTCCCCTCCAGCGCAACGCGCTCGTAGAGGTTCGCGCCGCCCTTCACGCCCATGGAAGCGAAGCTCACCAGCGTATCGCTTTCGCTGCTGCCCACCCCGGTGACCATGGCCACGTGTCCGCCCCAGAAAATAACGTCGCCGACCTTCGGATTGGCGGCACGAATCGGCGTGGTTTTTTTCGCTTCGACCAGCCCGGCGATGACCTGCGTCATGCCGCCGACCGCCGAGATATCGCTGACTTTTGCGCCGTAGAACGCGGGGACGGTGAGGCCCTCCCAGCCGGCGCTGCAATCGACTTCGTCCGCGTCGAGCATCGCCTTGATCACGAGCTTGGTGCAGTCGGCGAGGGCGTCGTCGGTCAGGAAGTCTTTCTTGCGTTGCACCCAGGTGTTGCCGCCCTTGGTCACCTCCTCGGTCTGGTGACCATACTTCGTGCCTTTGCTCTTGAGGTGGGCGACCAGCTTCTTGACGGCCTCGGCGTACTTGTTGACAGCCGGCACCGCCGGGGCTGCCTGCGCGGGCTTGCTGACGGAATCGGCCACGCCGCCCAGGGCGGAGGCGGGGCTGCCGGGCTGGTCTCGCGTGGCCGGCTTGCGGGAGCCTCCGACCGCACGCTCGAAGAGCTCGTAAAGGGTCGGCCAGCTCATTCCTGGGCCGCCGGCTCCTTCGCCAAGCCGTCCTCGATGAAGGCGACGAACGAGCTGGCGAGCTGCTGCACGGCCCAGGATTGCGGCTTCAGCAGTTCCATCGCGGCCGGCGGCGCCTTGAACAGGGCGTCGAGGCCGTTGCGGTTCTCCATCGCGCGCGCGACCAGGCCGTTGTTGGCGGCGCGGGCGATCTCTTCGGCGATGAATGCGTGCGATGCGGCGCTGAGGCGCGGCGGCCCGCCGCCAGCGGCGAGCGCCAGCGCCGGCTTGTCTTCCATGTTCAGCGTGTGCACCAGGAATTCCGAATAGCGGCGGCGGCTGTCCGAGCGCTCCCCGTAATGGTCGTCCGCGTCGGCGTAGTAATAGGCGCGCAGGTTGTCAGCCAGGGACCAGCCCGGGTCATAGCGCGCTGCGAGGTTGACGCCGTCCACATCGCCGACGAGGTCCTCGCGGGGAGCGCTCAGGCGGCGGAAACACTCCAGGCATTCGCTTTTGCGCTGCTCACTGGCCAGCATGGCGGCGCAGTAGGATTCCTGCGCATCGGGCCGGATGTCGAACGAAGTGCTGAAGTATTTGTGCACGAGATACAGGGTGAGGGGCTTGCCGAGGTCTCCGCCCCAGGTCACCGCCAGGTCGACTCGCAGCGCTTTCGAGTCGAGCTGCAGGCGCCCGACCTGCGGCTGCGGCTTCTGCCTTTCGCCTCCTTCGATGCCGACCAGCACGTGGCTCAGGGTGATCAGCTCCGGCCCGTGCATGACTCTCGATCCGGCAATCAGGCGCTCCGCCTCGGGAGAGCGCGCCTTGAACAGCGCGGGGTCTTTTGGATTGGTGCCGATGACCTTGTCGAATGCCGATGCAGGCAGCAGCACCTTGCGCACCATGGCGATGAAACGCAGCCGGGTAACGGCCTGGGCAGGCTCCCAGCCCTCCAGCAACTCGACCATCCGGCTCAAGCTCGCATGCTCGAGCGTGACGTCGGCGCTTTCGGTGGGCACCTCGGTGCCCTCGATGCGGATCACTCCGGTCAGACGCCATGGCCGGGGCACGGCATCGTCGAGCAGCAGCTGCACCGGCAGAGCGAAGGATCCATCGGCCTCGACCGGTAATGTCGCGCTGACTTCGCCATTCAGCGCCGGGTTGGCGTAGCGGCCGTAGCGCGCGGTCACCTTGAGCGTGGCGAGGCGAGGGGCGTTCGAAACGAGATCGCCGACCACGACTTTTCCGTGCAGCCAGAAGCTGAAGTGGCCGGGAAACCGGTCGAACCAGCCGCGAATCAGGCCCGCTCGCGGTCCCTGCATCGAGATCGCAAAACTGGACGTCGGCCCGCCCCAGGTCGCTTTCGCGACCACCGGCCGCAGCCTTGTTTCGCGGGGATCGACGCGCGGCTTCGCTGCGGCGAGCGTATTGGCGACGTTGGCCACCGCCGCGGCGGCACTACCGGGCGGATCGCCCGCCCCTCCCTTGACCGCCGTCGAGGCCCGATCGAACTGGCCGTTGAGCTTCGCTAGCCAGTCCATCGCCCTATGGACCGGCTAACCTGCTCTTGAACGCGGTCTCCAGCGCCTGCGCGATTCCCTGCCGCGCCTGGGTGGGGTCCTGCGGAAAATCCTTGAAAAGCTGCTGCCAGACATAGGTGCGGATCGGCTCCTGCGCCTCGCTCTCGAAATCCAGCCCGGCTTTGATGGCGCCCACGGTGAAGATCGGGGCAAGCAAGTCCTGCTGGTTCTCGATGAAGTGCGACAGCTGCTCATAGCCCGTGCGCAACGCTTCCTTCAGGCTGCGGCTCGCCACGTCCTGGCGATATTGCTGCTCTTTGTCCTTCAGGTCGCTCCACAACGTGTAAAGCGTGCCCGCTTTTTCGCCGACGAGAAGCACGCCGGCGGCAACGACCAAGGCGACCGGTGCTGCAGCGCCAGTGACTGCGAACGGCAGCAGGACAGCCCCGCTGAGGAAGCCCGAAAGCTCGGACCCGGTCGAAAGGATCGCCGGCCATCTGTCCGGCGGTATGAGAGGCACGTCCCAGGCGTCCAGCGCCCCTACCGCGATCAAGAGAAACTTCTGGCTGTAGTCGCGCACGATGTGACGCACGTCGTCGACGTGCGCGTTGAGCTTCGACTGCGGTACGCCCGCCATCTGCCTTCGCAGCTCCGCAGCGGCGCGCTCCATATAAGCTTCCAGCAGCCGGCTTTCGACCTGCTGCCGGAACGGCCTCAGCCTTGGATCGACCAGAAGCCGGTACCAGTCCCTCAATACGTCCGGCCACGTTGCCAGGCCTTTATCGGGATCGGCGTGGAACTGCGCCACCAGCGACGCGGAGGTTTTCTGCAGGAACACGTCGTACATGCGCTTCACGGCGCTGACATCGGCCTTCGTCTGGTCGCGCGCCTTGCTCAGCAGATAGATCCGGTATTGGCCGTCGGCGGTGAACAGGATGAACAGTCGCGCCTGATCCTTCAGATCGCGGGTTTTGGCCTGTTCGGCCCAGAAGCTGTCGAACCATGCGGCGAGCTTCTCGTCCAGCTTGGCGCCGCCCAATGCTCCGGCGACGGCGCCCATTTGATCGGCCGCGCTGCCCGACTTGTCGCCCTGGGGATTGGTGGCGGCTCCGGCTGCGATCTGCCCGAAAGCAGCGTGCGCCCGCAGCC
>Ga0180094_1000178_pt1 | contig 14093 bp, 15 predicted proteins | sample EasRivT47_16_1Da_FD_121786 | JGI IMG/M metagenome (GOLD analysis project Ga0180094, IMG submission 121786) | Soil microbial communities from meander-bound floodplain in the East River, Colorado, USA - East River metaG ERMLIBT47_16_1Da | ecosystem: Environmental > Terrestrial > Soil > Floodplain ... | reverse complement strand
TGCTGCAGGCCAGCCTCCGCGAGCTGCGACTCGGCGCTCTTCGCGCGGATGTAGTCGACCACCGCGTCGACCGTGAGCCTGCCCACCAGCCTGCCGGCGGCGTCCACCACCGGCGCCGAGACCAGGTCGTAGCGCTCGAAGGCGCTCGCCGCATCCTCGGCGCGGTCCTGGGCGTAGAGCTTCACGCTTTCGGCGACCATCACCTGGCGCACCTCGCGTTCGAGGTCCGACACGATGAGCCGCGCGAGCGGCAGCGTGCCCTTCAGCACCTGGTCGCGGTCGATGACAAAGAGCTGGTCGGTATGGTCGGGCAGCTCGTCCAGCCGCCGCAGGTAGCGCGTCACCGCCTCGAGGGTCACGTCCTCGCGCACCGCGACATGGTCGAAGTCCATGAGCGCGCCCACGGCGCCTTCCGGAAAAGACAGCGCCGCGCGCAGCCGCTCGCGCTCCTCCGCGGGCAGCGCCTGCACCACCTCCTCGATGACGCTCGGCGGGAGATCCGGGGCAATGTCGGCGAGCTCGTCGGCCTCCAGCGTCTCGGCGGCGGCGACCAGCTCGCGCGAGTCCATCGCCTCGATGAGCGATTCGCGCACCGCATCCGAAACCTCGACCAGGATCTCGCCGTCGCGGTCGGCCTTGACGAGGTCCCAGACCGCGAGGCGCTCTTCGAGCGGCAGCGCCTCGAGGATGTAGGCGATGTCGGCGGCGTGCAGCCGGTCGAGCTTGGCGCGCAGCTCGGCGAGGTGCTGCTTGTGCACGAGCTTTTCGACCAGCTCGTGCTTGGGCATCGCCTGGCGCTCGACCAGGCTCTCGACCACCTTTTGCTTCTGCAGCAGCGCCTGCACCTCTTGCAGGTTCTGCTGCAGGTCCTCGACCTCGAGCCGCGCCGGCGCTTCGTTCATGGAATCTGCGCAGCGGCCATGCGAGTCGAGATCGTCGCCATGCGTCCGGCGATGTAGGGGGTCTCGCGCCCGCGGTCATAGCGCCGGGGACTCGGCAGGATGGCCGCCAGCCAGGCCGCCTGGTCGGGCGAGAGCGCCGCCGCGGGCACGCCGAAGTGGTGCCGCGCCGCGGCCTCGGCGCCGAAGATCCCCTCGCCCCATTCGGCGACGTTGAGGTAGAGCTCGAGAATGCGGCGCTTGGAGAGCGTGCGCTCCATCATCCAGGTGATCGCGGCTTCCTGGCCCTTGCGCAGCCACGAGCGGCTGCCCGAGAGAAACAGGTTCTTCGCGAGCTGCTGGGTAATGGTCGAAGCGCCGGCGACCACTTTCCCGCGCTCCTCGTTCTTCTGCATCGCCTTCTGTATCGCCTCCCAGTCGAATCCCTCGTGGTCGAGGAACTTGGCATCCTCGGCGGCGACCACTGCGCGCTTGAGATGCCCGGAGATGCGCGCGTACGGCACCCAGCTGTGCCGCAGCCGGGCGCCGGGCTTCCCCTCCAGGTACCGGTCCATGAACGCGGTCGACGACGGATTGAAGCTCGACCAGTAGACGATATGCGCCAGGAACCAGAGCTGGACCGCGATCACGACGAGGAGCGCCGTCCCCAGCGTGTAGCAGAACGTCTTCCAGGCGAAGACGAGGGCGCGAAAGCGCTTACGAGCCACGCAGCTTCGCGAGCACCGGCCGCGTCGACGGCCGCACCCCGCGCCACAGGTAGAACGACTCGGCCGCCTGCTCGACCAGCATGCCGAGGCCATCGCAGGTGCGCGCCCCGGCCTTGCGCGCTGCGGCGAGAAACGGCGTCTCGCGTCCGTACACCATGTCGTAGGCGAGAATGCCTTTCCCCAAGAGTTTTTTTGGTAAAGGCGGTGATTCATGCGCCAATCCCGCCGACGTGGCGTTGATCACGACGGCGAAGCGCTCGTTGCCGAGCGAGTCGTAGCCGCAAGCTGTGGCACCCGGGAAACGCGCGGCAAGCGCCTCGGCCTTCGGCACGGTGCGGTTCGCGATCACGAGGCGCACGACGCCGGCATCGAGCAATGCGCCGACCACCCCCTGCGCCGCCCCGCCCGCGCCGAGAAGGAGAATTGCCTTGCCCTTCAGGGCGACGCCGAGGTTGTCTGACAGATCTCTGGTCAAACCTACCCCATCGGTGTTGTCGCCGAAGGAATCGTCGAAGCGCATCGTGTTCACGGCCTGCGCGAGGCGCGCACGGTCGGTCACGCGCGCGCACAGACGAAAGGCCTCGTGCTTGAAGGGCAGCGTGACGTTGAGACCTTTGCCGCCGGAGAGGCGCCAGCGCTCCACGGCCTGGGCGAAGCCGTCGAGGGGCGCCTCGATGCGGCCGTAGTCGATGTCCTGCCCGGTGGCGCGGGCGAACTCGGCGTGGATCAGGGGGGACTTCGAATGCGTGACCGGATTGCCGATGACCGCGTACCGGTCGCTCATCTCGGCTCACTCAGTCCAGATCTTGTCGCCCTGGCCGAAGAACCAAGTTCGGGTGATGACCAAGAGGTCGGTGTCGCGGCGGATGTCCGGCGGGAACGCGGCGAACGGCGTCGCCATGCGCACGATCTTGAACGCCGCGGCGTCGAGCACCTTCAGGCCCGAGGAGCGGTCGAGCTCGATCGATTCCACGCTGCCGTCGGGACGGATGGTGACCGTGAGCCGCAGGTTGCCGTAGAGCCTGCCGCGCGCCTCCGCCGGATAGTTGAGCGTGCCGACGCGCTCGATCTTGACGCGCCAGTCCTCCTCGTACTGCGCGAAGCGGTATTCGGCGGCGTTCGCGCCGATGAACTTCTTGCGCGGGCGCTTCTGGTATTCCTCGATCTGCCGGTCGATCTGCGCCTGGAGGCGCATCGCGGCGAGCGCAAGGTCGGCCATGTCGCGGCCCTTCGGCTGCGCGCCGGCCTCGTCCACCCCGTGCTCCCGTGGCGCCGTGGCGGGAACGCGGCTTTGCTCCGCGCGCATCTGAGCGAGCAGCTCCTGCTGCCTCGCCTCCAGGCTGCGCTGGCGGCGCTGCGCGTCGGCGAGGTCCTTGCCCGGCCTGGGCGGCTCGGTCACCGGCAGCGGTGTCTTCGCCCGCCGGCGCTCGTCCACCGTTCCGCCGCGGTCGAGATTCGCCTGCGCGAGCACGTCGGCCCTGGCGGGCCGCTCCTTCGTCTTGGCATTGACGAGGACCACCTCGAGGGGCGCGTTCTCCTGCTTCCAACGCTGCCCGTCTGGAAATTTGAAATGCACGGAGAGAAGCGCCGCATGCAGCGCGAGGGACAACCCGAGCGCCGCGCCGAGGACGCGATCTTGCCTCGCCACGATCAAGTGCATTCTCACTTCAATACCACAAGCCTTTCATATTTTAGGTTTTTTGGCCAGCGTCCTCCGTTGGTTTTTGCACACCGCCGAGCGTTTGGCGATAAACGCAGCCGAGCGAGCGCTCGATCAGGTCGACCCCGGTGACCTCGAGCCGCACCAGCGTGCCCGGCTCGAGCGTGGGCGCCGCGCTTACGCGCGTGACCAGCGGCAGCCCCTCGACGCGCACCAGATTCTCGCGCAGGACTACGGCTTCCAGCGCCCTTATTTCCTCCTGCAGCAGCCAGCGCAGGCTCCAGTAGGTCTCCATCGCCCGCTGGTGCTCGTCGTAGCTGGCTGCAGTCACTTCGAAAGCGCGCAGCGCCGAGAGCAGCGCGTCCGAGTTGCGCGCAAAGGGCGGCTTGCGGCCGCTGAGTGCGGCGGCGAGCTGCCACTGGTTGACCAAGTCTACGTAACGCCGCAGCGGAGAGCTCATCCAGGCATAGGACGCCACACCCAGGCCCTCGTGCGGCTCGGGATGCACGCCGAAGCGGACTTTTCCGGTGGATTGCACGCGATAGATGGCGGCGACATCGCGCTCGGCGAGAAGCTCGCCCCACGCCGAGTTGGCGAGGATCATCATTTCCGCCACCAGCTTGTCGAGCGGCGAGCCGCGCTTGCGCGGGACGATGCGCACGCGCTCATTGTCGACGAAGAAGCTGTAGTCGAGCGCGCCGCCGGCGCTCGGCCGCCCGCGGCGCGCTTCCAGCGCCACCGCAGCGCGCCAGAGCACGCGCAGATCCTCCTCGAATGCAAGATTCATATTCTGATTTTTTTCAAAAGCGTCATTCAGCACGTCGTATTCCGCGTGCCGCAGGTTGGCGACGATCGGCACCAGCTCGAGGCGGGTATGGCGGCCGCGCACCGCGTAGTCCTCGTCCAGATCGACATACAACGAGACCGCCGGCAGCTCCCCGCCGTGGTCGAGCGAGAAGCGCTGGATCACGTCCTCGGGAAGCATCGTGTACTTGCTTCCGGGCATGTAGGCGGTGGAAAGCCGCTCGCGCGCGATTACGTCGAGCGGCGAGCCCGGCGCGAAGCCGAGCGCCGGGGCGGCGATATGGATGCCCAGGCGCACGCCGCCCGCGGTGCGCTGCACGGAAAATGCGTCGTCGATCTCGGTCGTGCCGATGTCGTCGAGGCTGAAGGCCGCGGCGGCCGCGCGCGGCAGCTCGTCGGACACGTTCGGCACCTCGTGCGGCGGGAAAGCAGTGCCGTGCGGAAAGAACTCGTGCAAGAAGCGCCTCAGGTGGTAGTCGTGGCTGTCGGGCAGGAGACCGCAGCGTTCGAAAAGCCGCGCCGCCGCGAGGCCGGTCCTGGCACAGGCCTGCTCGAGGGCGCGCGTCTCGGGCTTGCTGCGGTCGGGCGCATAGAGGAGCTCATCCTTCAGAAGCGCCACTTCGGCAGGACACTCGCCTTTGGCCAGTCGCTCCGCCCAGGCGGCGATCTGCTCCTGAACGCGCTTTTTCTTCTCCACCGCGGCGAGCGCCAGCCTGAGCGTCGCCTCGGGCGCAGCCTGGAAGCGCCCCTTGCCGCGGCGGTGGAAGTACATCGGCGCCGAGTGCAGCTTCATGAGCACGCCGGCGGCTTCCGCCGGGGTCGGCTCGCGTCCGACGTACTCGCGCGCGAGCTCCTCGAAACCGAACTCGCGCGCGCCGCTGCATTGCCAGAGAAAATCGACCTCGAGGGTATCGGCGAATGCTTGCGCCCCGACGAGCAACTCGGCGGCGCCCGGTCGCTCGAAGGAAAGCAGCACGTTCGCGGCCTTGATCTTGGAGCGCCTGCCGTGCGGGCTCTCGACGTGGAAGGACGCCGGCGAGCGCTCGAGCACCGTGCCGGCTTTCAGCTCGCCGTCTTCTTCATAGAGAAGGTGCACGCGAAAACTCGAGTATGCGCGCAAGATGTTGCGGGAAGCTCTGCAGGCTGTGATCCCCTCCGGGGACGACGACCTGCTCGGCGCCCGCGTAGCGCGCCACGGCCCCGCGGTAATCGAGCACCTCGTCCCCGGTCTCGACGATCAGGAGGTAGCGGCTCGGAGTGATGCGCGGCACGTAAAGCGCCTGCCATTCCCGCAGGTGCGCCTCGGTGAGCTCGTAAGGTTCGCCGGTATGCAGGTTCTTCTGCGACCCGAGGTACGCCCGCAGCCCGATGTGCGGATCGATCGCCGGATTGATGAGCACTGCCCTGAGGCCATGCTTCTCGGCCAGGTAGGTCGCATAGAACCCGCCCAGGGAGGAGCCGATCAGGCAGGGCCTCCTCGCAAGCAGCGGTTCAATGACCTGCATCGCGTCCCGCGCCAGGGGCGGCAGCGCCGGGCAGGCGTATTCGTGCTCAAGCCCGCGCTCGGCCATATAGCGCTGCATCACCTGCGCCTTGTGGGACAGCGGCGACGAGTTAAATCCGTGCAGATAGACGATCAAGCAATTTGTCGTGAATGCCGCCGAAGCCGCCATTGGACATGATGAGGACGTGGTCCCCTGCCCTCGCCTCGGCGACCAAGGCGTTGATCAGCGCCTCGAGATCGCTCTCGCAGCGCGCGCGGGGTCCGAGCAGCGCGAACAGCGAGCGCGCATCCCAGGTGATGCCGGAGGTGTAGATGTACACGCGCTCGGCCTGCGCGAAGCTCGGCGGCAGCGCGTCCTTCATGACGCCGCGCTTCATCGTGTTCGAGCGCGGGTCGAGAACGGCGAGAATCCGCGCCTTCCCCACTTTTTGGCGCAACCCTTCGAGCGTCGTGCGGATTGCCGTCGGGTGGTGGGCGAAGTCGTCGTACACCGTGACTCCCCTCGCCTGCCCCCGGACCTGCATGCGCCGGCGCACTCCGCCGAACGAGCCCAACGCCTCGATGGCGGCCGCCGCCTCGACACCCACATGCCGAGCCGCCGCAAGGGCGGCAAGCGCGTTCAGGCGGTTGTGCGCACCGAGCAGCGACCAGCGGACGCGGCCTAAAGGCTGTCCGGCGAAAAACACATCGAACGCGCCTTCCTGGTCCGCCTCGCCGGAGTGCCAGCCCTCGGGCAAGCCGAACGCTTCGACGGGGGTCCAGCAGCCCAAGGTGAGCACTCGCTTCACACTTTCATCGGCCCCGTTGGCGACCACTTTTCCCGACCGCGGCACCGTTCGCACGAAGTGGTGAAATTGGCGCTCGATCGCTGCAAGATCATCGAAGATGTCTGCATGATCGAACTCGATGTTGTTGAGGATTGCGGTGCGTGGCCGGTAGTGGACGAACTTCGATCGCTTGTCGAAAAAGGCCGTGTCGTACTCGTCGGCCTCGATTACGAAGAAGGGCGACGAAGTCAGGCGGGCGGAGACCGGGAAATCGTTCGGCACCCCGCCGATCAGGAAGCCGGGCGCGTGCCCGGCACGCTCCAGGATCCAGGCGAGCATTGCTGAGACCGTGGTTTTCCCATGCGTGCCGGCGACCGCAAGCACGTGCTTGCCGGCAAGGACCTCGTCGGCGAACCACTGCGGGCCCGAGACGTAGCGCTGGCCGGCGTCGAGGATCGCTTCCATCAGCGGATTGCCGCGCGTCACGACGTTGCCGACCACCCAGACGTCGGGGCGAAGCGCGAGCTGCTCGGCGCCGAAGCCCTCGGTGAGCTCGATACCGAGCGAGCGCAGCTGGTCGCTCATCGGCGGATAGACATTGGCGTCGCAGCCGGTGACGCGGTAGCCGGCGCTCTTGGCGATCGCGGCGATCCCGCCCATGAACGTGCCACAGATGCCCAGGATGTGAAGATGCGCCGCCATGAAGCGACGAGATTCTATGATTGAATCGCAGGCGTGGGCCGCAAGGGCACTCGCCAGACCGCAATGCGCGCGCGGATCGCCGCGGCCGCCGCGCGCATCATGGCCGAGGACGGCATCGACAACTTCGCGCTCGCCAAGCGCAAGGCCGCGCGCCAGCTCGGCGCGCCCGAGAGCGAGGCGCTCCCGGCGAACGACGAGGTCGAAACCGAGCTGCGTGCCTACCGCGCGCTTTATCAGTCCGAGGAGCATCCGCAGCGCGTCGCCGAGCTGCGCCGCATCGCGCTCGATGCCATGCGCGCCCTGGAGCGCTTCAACCCCTACCTGACTGGCCCGGTGCTGAAGGGCACCGCCGGTCCGTACGCCGAGATCGAGCTGCAGCTCTTCCCGGAAAGCGCAAAGGAGGTCGAGATCTTCCTGCTCGAGCGGCGCGTCGCCTATACAACCCACGAGGGCCGGCGCTTCTCGGGCGATCGCGCGCACGCGATGAGCGTGTTCTCGCTCACTTGGCAGGACGCGCCGCTCAAGCTATCGGTGTTCGACCCGCGCGACGAGCGCCTCGCGCTGAAGACGTCGCAGGCCGGTCGGGTGATGGACCGCGCCGGCATTGCCGAGGTCGGCGCGCTCCTGCGCAATGGCGAGCCGGCGGCGTGACCTCCTGATCCTGGGCGGTGTCGGCGCCGCGGCCGCGGTAGCGGGCGCGTTGTCCGGCGTCCTCGCCTTGCAGTCGGGAAGCGGCGCCGCCGAGCTGCTGGCCGCCCGCCTCACCGACCTGGAGGGCAGCCCGCGGCGCTTGCTCGAATGGCAGGGCAGGGCGCTGCTCTGCAACTTCTGGGCGACTTGGTGCGCGCCCTGCCGGGAAGAGGTGCCGTTACTCGTTGCTGCAAAGCGGAAAGGACTCCCCGCCAGCATTGAGATTGTCGGCATCGGCATCGATTCTGCATCTAAAATCCGCGAATTCGCGCAAAAGTACGAGATCAACTATCCGCTGCTGGTCGGGGACGCTACATCGCTCGCCGTGATCCGCGCACTGGGAAATCGGAGCGGCGGCTTGCCCTATACGGTCGCGCTGGACCGCCATGGGGCGCTCGCCGGGCGCAAGCTGGGGGCCCTCACGGAGCTCGAGCTGCGACAGGTCCTGGCAAGCTTGGTCGGCTAAAATGCCGCGTTCTGCGGCGAAAAACGGCTAAAAGACGAGCTTCTGTACGTCTCCGTGCGATCCCCGGGGAGGAGCGATGGACCTGCGCAAGCTGAAGAAGCTGATCGACCTGGTGCAGGAATCCGGCATCGCCGAGCTCGAAATCACCGAGGGGGAGGAGAAGGTCAAGATCGTCAAGGGCGGCGTAGTCAGCATGAGCGCCGCGCCGCCCGCCCTCGTTGCGCCGGCGGCGGCAGCCGAGCCGCGCCCCGCCGGCGCCGCCCCCGCGGAGCCTGAGCCCGGCCAGGAAGGGCACGTGGTCAAGGCGCCCATGGTCGGGACCTTCTACCGCTCGTCGTCGCCCGATGCGAAGCCCTTCGTCGAGGTCGGGCAGGCGGTGAAGGAGGGCGACACCATCTGCATCATCGAGGCGATGAAGCTCATGAACGAGATCGAAGCCGACGCCTCCGGCGTGGTGAAGGCGATCCTCGTCGAGAACGGCCAGCCGGTGGAATACGGCCAGCCGCTTTTCATCCTGGGCTAGATGTTCGGGAAAATCCTCATCGCCAACCGCGGCGAGATCGCGCTGCGCATCCAGCGCGCCTGCCGCGAGCTCGGGATCCGGACCGTGGTGGTGCACTCCGAGGCCGACACCGAGGCGAAGTACGTGAAGCTCGCCGACGAATCGGTATGCATCGGCCCGCCGCCGGCGGCGGCGAGCTATCTCAACATTCCCGCCATCATCAGCGCCGCCGAAGTCACCGACGCCGAGGCGATCCATCCCGGCTACGGCTTCCTGTCGGAGAACGCGGATTTCGCCGAGAAAGTCGAGCGCTCGGGGTTCGTGTTCATCGGCCCGCGGCCGGAGAACATCCGCCTGATGGGCGACAAGGTGAGCGCAAAGGCAGCGATGACCAAGGCCGGCGTGCCGACCGTCCCCGGCTCGGAGGGCGCGTTGCCCGAGGACCCCAAGGAGATCGTGCGCATCGCGCGCAAGGTCGGCTATCCGGTCATCATCAAGGCCGCGGGCGGCGGCGGCGGGCGCGGCATGCGCGTGGTGCATACCGAGGCGGCGCTGCTCAACGCGGTGAACATGACGCGCAGCGAGGCCCAGGCGGCGTTCGCGAACCCGGTGGTGTACCTCGAGCGTTACCTCGAGGAGCCGCGCCACATCGAGATCCAGGTGCTGGCCGACGCCCACAAGAACGCCGTCCATCTCTTCGAGCGCGACTGCTCGCTGCAGCGCCGCCACCAGAAGGTCCTCGAGGAGGCCCCGGCGCCCGAGCTGCCGACGAAGCTGCGCGACAAGATCGGCGAGCGCTGCGTCGACGCCTGCCGCCGCATCGGCTACCGCGGCGCCGGCACCTTCGAATTCCTCTACGAGGACGGCGAGTTCTACTTCATCGAGATGAACACCCGCATCCAGGTCGAGCATCCGGTGACCGAGATGATCACCGGCGTGGACCTGGTGCAGGAGCAGATCCACATCGCGGCCGGCGAGAAGCTGCGCCTGCGGCAGAAGGACCTGACGGTGCGCGGCCACGCCATCGAATGCCGCATCAACGCCGAGGACCCCTACCGCTTCACGCCGTCGCCCGGGAAAATCACGTCCTACCATCCGCCGGGCGGGCCGGGCATCCGCGTCGACTCGCACGTGTATCAGGGATACAGCGTGCCGCCCAACTACGACTCCATGATCGGGAAGGTGATCGCCTTCGGCGCGACGCGCGACCAGGCCGTCGGCCGCATGCGCATCGCCCTGTCCGAAATGGTCGTCGAGGGCATCCAGACCAACATCCCGCTGCACCGCGAGCTCATGAACGACACGCGCTTCCTCAAGGGCGGGGTGTCGATCCACTACCTGGAGCAGAAGCTCGCCCGGGAGGAAAAGAAGAAGAAGTGATGCCCTGGCTCGCGCTGACGCTGCAGGTGGAGCGGACGGCGGCCGAGGCGTTCAGCGATGCGCTGCTCGAAGCCGGCGCGCAGTCGGTGTGGCTGGAAGCGGGGCGGGTGTGCGCAATCCTCGAACCGCAGCAGGACCCGCGAGCGGTGATCACCGCGGCCGCGCAGGCAGCCGGCATGCGAGCGCCGCGGTTCACCGTGCACCCGCTCGACGAGCAGAACTGGGTGCGCGCGAGCCAGGCGCAGTTCGCGCCGCTCGCGGTCGGCGCACGCCTGTGGATCGGCCCAAGCTGGCACGAGCCGCCGGCCGGGCGCATCGCGATACGGATCGATCCCGGCCTCGCGTTCGGCACCGGCAGCCATCCCAGCACCAAGCTGGTTCTGAACTTCCTGGAGAAAAGCATCCAGGGAGGCGAGCGCGTGCTCGATTACGGCTGCGGCTCCGGTATATTGGCGATCGCCGCCGCCAAGCTCGGCGCGGCGCAGGTCGACGCCGTGGACCTCGATCCGCAGGCCCTCGAGGTCACGCGCGCGAATGCGCTCGCCAACGGCGTCGAGCTGAACGCAGCGCTGCCCGATGCGCTGCCCGCCGCGGATTACGATGTCGTCGTGTCGAACATCCTTGCCCAGCCGCTGATCGTCCTCGCGCCGCTGCTCGCGGAGCGCGGCGCGCGCATTGCGCTTTCGGGAATCCTGGAAACGCAGGCCGACGAGGTCATGGACGCCTACCGGCCCTGGTTCGACCTAAAGGTCGCCGATCAGGACGACGGCTGGGTCTTGCTCTTGGGAAAGAGAAAATGAATCTGGTCACGCGCTGCCCCGCCTGCGGCACCGCATTTCGCGTGCAGCGCGACCAGCTTGCCGCGCATTTCGGAACCGTGCGCTGCGGCAAGTGCGGCAGCGTGTTCAACGGCGTGGCGGCGCTGGTCGAAGAGGGCACGGAGCGGCTCTCGATCGAACCCTCGCCGCAACTCGGGCTGTTCGATCCGTCGCGCCGGCCGGCGCAGGCGGGCGCGGCGTCGGATAACGCGTCCATGCCGGAGTTCATGGCGCCGATCGAGCCGGCTCGCCGCCGCGCGTGGCTGTGGGGCCTGGCGGCGTTCCTGGCCGCCGCCGTGCTCGCCGCGCAGGCCGCCTACCGCTATCGCGCCGAGATCGCCGCGTTCGCGCCCGATGCGCGCGCGCCGCTCGATGCCGCGTGCCGGTGGCTGCAGTGCGCGGTGCTGCTACCGCGGCGCGCCGACCTGATGAGCATCGAATCGTCCGACCTGCAGGCCGATCCGCGGCGCGAGGGGCTGATCGTCCTGCAGGCGGTAATCCGCAACCGCTCGCGCTTGGCGCAGGAATATCCCGCGCTGGAGCTCACCCTGACCGACGAAGGGGGCCGCCCGGTGTTGCGGCGCGTCCTGCTGCCCGCCGACTACGTCGAGGCCGCGCGTTCCAGGCAGGGCATCGCTGCCGGCGGCGAAGCGGCGTTGCGCGTTTACCTCGATGCAAGCCGCGCGCGCGTCACGAGCTACCGGCTCTACCTCTTCTATCCCGCATGAAGATCCTCGTCACCGGCTCGATCGCCTACGACACCATCATGGTGTTCCCGGACCGCTTCCGTAACCATCTGCTCGCCGACCAGCTGCACATCCTGAATGTCTGCTTCCTCACGCCCGAGATGCGCCGCGAATACGGCGGCACCGCGGGCAACATCGGCTACAACCTGAAGCTGCTCGGCGAGGATCCGCTCGTCATGGCCACCGTCGGCGAGGACATCCAGCCGTACTTGCAACGGTTCGAGGCGCTCGGCATCGCGACGCGGCTGTTCAGGCGCGTGCCCGGCCAGTTCACGGCCCAGGCCTTCATCACCACCGACCTCGACGACAACCAGATCACCGCCTTCCATCCGGGCGCGATGAACCACTCTCATGAAAACTCTGTCACACGCACCCTCGACGCCGGCCTCGCGATCATCGCGCCCGACGGCAAGGACGGCATGCTGCAGCACGCGCGCGAATGCGCGGCCGCTGGCCTGCCGTTCCTCTTCGACCCCGGCCAGGGCCTGCCCATGTTCTCCGGCGCCGAAATCGGCGAGTTCCTCCGGCTCGCCGATTACGTCGCGGTAAACGATTACGAGGGCAAGCTCCTGGAAGAGAAAACCGGGCGCAAGCTCGAGGCGCTCGCGCGCGAAGTCAAGGCGCTCGTGTACACCCTTGGCGCCCGCGGATCGGTCATTTTTGCCGGCGGGGAACGCCACGAAGTGCCGTGCGTTCCCGCCGATGCGGTGATCGATCCGACCGGCTGTGGCGATGCCTACCGCGCCGGCCTGCTGTACGGCATCGCGCACGGCTGGGACTGGCCCAGCACGGGTAAGCTCGGCGCCGTCATGGGCGCGCTGAAGATCGCCCACCGCGGCGCGCAGAACCACGCCGCCGCGCGCGACGAAATCGAAAGCCGGTTCCGCAAAGCGTTCGGCTACTCACCTTGGAAGGGATGACTTGATTTTCGCCGCGTATTCCTCGAGCTTTTCGCGCGGCGGGTTCTTTACCGGCCAGGTCAGCGCCATGCCGTCGCCCTCATGGCGCGGCACGAGGTGCACGTGGTAGTGGAACACCGTCTGGCCGGCCGCCTTCCCGTTCGCCTGGTAGACCGACAGTCCCTGCGGCACAAACGCGTCGCGGATGGCGCGTGCCACACGCAACATCGCAAGGGAGACAGCCGAGGCCTGCGGCGCATCCAATCCAAAAACATTCTCGACGTGCGCCTTCACGGCAACGAGGACATGCCCCGGGTTGACCTGGCCGAGGTCCATGAAAGCGAGCGTGTGCTCGTCCTCGTGCACCACCGTCGCCGGGATCTGCCGCGCCACGATCCTGCAGAACACGCAATCGCTCATCCCTCGCCTCCTGGGCTCTGATAGCCGCGGCAGGGTACTCGATAAAGGGTCCGGTCCTCGAGCCGCAGCGCGCTGAGCGCGCCGCCCCACACGCAGCCGCTGTCGAGCCCCGCTACCCCCGGCGCGAACACCAGCCCGAGCTGCGACCAGTGGCCGAAAACAATGGTGCGCTCGTCCCGCTGCCGGGTCTCGTACCATCGCAGGTAGCCTTTGCGCGGCTGCGTGCCTTTGCCTCGCAAGTCCATTCGACCCTCCCGGTCGCAGAACCGCATCCGCGTCATCGCATTCACGATCACGCGCAGGCGGTCCCAGCCCGCGAGCGCGTCGTCCCAGCGCTCCGGCTTGCTGCCATACATGTTCTTCAAGAAATCCCTGTAGCCCGGGCCGGCGAGCGCCTGCTCGACTTCCCTGCCGAGCTCGACTGCTTTGGCGATGCTCCACTGCGGCAGGAGGCCGGCATGCACCATCGCGAAGGAACCCTCGGCATGCATCATCGGGCGCGTCCGCAGCCACGCGACGAGCTCGCGCGCGTCGGCTGCATCCAGCACATCGATAAAAGTGTCGCCCGCGTGCGGTCGCTCGAAGCCCTCGTGCTGCGCGACGAGATGCAGGTCGTGGTTGCCGAGCACCACGACCGCGCGCTCTCCGAGGTCTCTCACGAAGCGCAGGACTTCGAGCGACTTCGGCCCGCGGTTGACGAGATCGCCCACGAACCAGAGGCGATCGGACGATTTGTCGTAGGAAAACTTGCGAAGCAGTTCCTGCAGCTCGTCGCAACAACCCTGAACGTCGCCGATCGCGTACGTCGCCATCGGCGGCGACTATAGCGCAGGCGATTTCAGCCCAGCCGGCCGATCATCGATTTCAATACCAGCGAGCGCGCCGGCACGAAGTAGGTGGTCGTGCGCATCGAGGCGATTTCAAGCAGAACGTCCAGGATGTAGTACTGCATCACGCTGAAGGCGAGAAGGCCGATAAGCGTGACCCTCTTGACCTTCAGCCAGCGTTGCAGGGCCGGCTTGTCGGCTGCCTTTCGCGCGGACGCTTCGCGCACGTAAGACTGAATGTCTTCGCGCGTCTTGAGCGCTCGGCCGGCAACTTTCTCCAGGTGCTGCACCAGCTCTTCGCG
>Ga0180094_1000177_pt1 | contig 14093 bp, 12 predicted proteins | sample EasRivT47_16_1Da_FD_121786 | JGI IMG/M metagenome (GOLD analysis project Ga0180094, IMG submission 121786) | Soil microbial communities from meander-bound floodplain in the East River, Colorado, USA - East River metaG ERMLIBT47_16_1Da | ecosystem: Environmental > Terrestrial > Soil > Floodplain ... | reverse complement strand
GCTTGGTGATGATATTGACGACCCCCGCCAGAGCCTCGGAGCCGTAGAGCGGGCTTTGGGAACCCGGCAGAACCTCGATCCGTGCGATCTGATCCACGGTGAGGTGCGCCGTGTCGAACGCGCCGGTGGTCGGGTTATTGACCTTCACGCCGTCGATGAGGACGAGGACGTGGTTGGAGTTGCCCCCGCGCAGAAACAGCGACGTCTGTCCCCCGGGCCCGCCCGACTGGACGACGTCCAGCCCCGGCACCTGCCGTAGGATCTCGCTCACGGTCGGGACCTGCATCGATCGAATCGTGGCCTCATCGATCACGGTCACATTTCCGGTCATCTGCTCGATCGGCGTCCCGGTCTTGGTGCCTTCGATGACGAGATCGGGACGGGATGTGTTTTGCGCTCGCGCGGGAGCGGTGGTCAAGAGAACGAGAAGGACAACAGCGAGTGAACGGCACAGAAGCACCATGCGAACGACTCCTTTCGTGGATGAGCGGCCCGAGACTGTGTGCCGAGGGGTGGCTTCATGGTTCATCAAGGCGGTACTGAATCCGCGCGGGAAAACGCAGCGGCGTGGGTTCGGGCGGAGGCGGAAGCGATCCCAGCCGCTTCACCATGCTCAGCGCGGCCTGGTCCAACACCGGCTGGCGCGACGAGCTGATCACCTCAGGCTCCGAGACCCGCCCGTCGGGGTGGATGGTGAACGCGATCTCGACGATTCCTTCGACACCGCGCTGCCTGGCGAGCAGGGGGTAGCGCTTTTCGCGCGCAAGCGCGGCCAGGACGATGGGACGATAGGGGTCTTCGACGCCGGCCTGTTGCATGGGCGGTGCCTCGTGCGTCGTGTTGTTTGGCGTGCCCATAGTATCTCCCTCTGGTCTCGGTAGTTCCTGTGAGGTTTCGCTGTCGTCGCCATTTACGGAAACACCGTCCGAGTGCGTTGTGCGAGTGGGCTGTCCGGTCACGCTCTCTGGGCTTTCGGAGGAACGGTCTTCTCGGCTGTCTGGAAAATCCCCCCTTGCCCCCCTTTGATAAAGGGGGGATGGGGTTTCGTTGCCACCTCTTGGCGCCCCCTTTATAAAAGGGGGAGGGGGGGATTTGATTCGACGCGGCTGAGCCAATGGCTCATGGGGACTCACGTGCTGTTCCTCTGGTCTTGCCGTTCTCTCTCCACCGTCGTCACCCGTAAGTCGAACCATCATTACCCGATCGGAGACCGGAGACGGTTGTCCGGGCGACGAGGCGAACGACGCCGTGAACAGCGCCGCACCCAGGGCCAGATGGAAGAGGGCCGACAGTCCCATCCAGAGTCGCATCGACGGCCTCGTCATGTTTTCTCCCAGTCGAGGGTGACCCGAGGCGCGCGGGTCCGGGGATGGGTGTCGATCGACGCGCGGCAGCCGTAGACCTCTTCCACCATCGTCTCGGTCAGCACATCCGAGGGCGAACCCACGTCGTGGAGTCGGCCGTCTCGCAGGACGATCAGGCGGTCGCAAGAGGAGACCGCGTTGAGGTCGTGGGAGACGATGATCGTGGTGAGGCCGTGCGTGCGCGTGAGGCGGTCGAGCAGGGCGTAGAGACTGACCTGGTATTTCAGGTCGAGATTCGCGGCGGGCTCGTCGAGCAAGAGGACGGCCGGCTGCTGAGCCAGGGCACGCGCGATCATGGCCCGCTGGCGCTCGCCGCCCGACACCTCGAGGACCGAGCGATCGGCCAGCTCGCCCAAATCCATCAGCGTGATCGCGTCGTCGATGGCCGCGAGATCGTCCCGCGACTCGAATCCCCACGCCGACAGGTACGGCGACCGTCCCATCGCCACGATCTCTCGCACCGAGAACTCGAAGAGCACTGCCGTGTCCTGGGGCACGTAGGCCACCAGGCGGGCGAGGTCGCGTGGAGCCCGCCTGGCCAGGGGCGACCCGTCGAGGACGATCGATCCGGACGCGGGGCGGACGAGACCTCCGAGCGCGCGCAGGAACGTGCTCTTACCGGAGCCGTTCGGCCCGATAATGGCCACGGACTCGCCGCTGACGATCTCAACGCTCACGCTCTCCAAAGCCGGCGTCATCTCATAGCGCACCGTCAGGTTTTTGATCTCGATGTAGGGGCGTATCGCGATACGCCCATCTTTTGCCTTTTGGATCCTCATTGAACCCCTCACACCGTCCCCATCTTCCGCCTCTTGGCCAGCAGCGAGAGAAAGAACGGCCCCCCGCAGAGCGCCGTCACGAGACCGACCGGCACCTCGGTCGGGGAGAGGGCGACGCGCGCGACGGTGTCAGCGACGATGAGGAAGATCGCGCCGCTCAGGACCGACGCCGGCAAGAGGAGCCGATAATCCGATCCGATGAGACGCCTCAGGATATGGGGGATGACGATGCCGACGAAGCCGATCATCCCGCTGATCGAGACCGCGACCGCGATGAGAAGGGCGGACACCACCAGCCCGGCGCGGGTGACGAACTCCGCGCGAATGCCGAGCGACTGGGCCGTGTCGGGGCCCAGCGTCATGACGGTCAGGCGATGGCCTTGCAGGCAGAGCAGCCCCATCCCGGCGAGCAGGAACGGGCCGATCAGCCCCAGCGTGCCCAGATCGAGCGAGCCCAGGTTGCCCATCAACCAGACGACGCGGCCGACGAACCGGGTGGGATCGAGGTAGGTCGTCAAGACCATGATCCCGGCGGTCAACGTGCCGTTGAGGATCACGCCCGCCAGCACGAGCGTTTCCGGCCGGATCCGCCCCTGGACCTTCGAGAGTTGATACAAGACGATCAGCGCCGCCAGCCCTCCCCCAAAGGCCAGGACCGAGGTCGTCGTCAGGCCGACCAGGGCGCCCGGCAACTCCACGAGCCCGGCGATCATCACGCCCAGCGCCGCGCCTGCCGAGACGCCTATGAGGTGGGGTTCGGCGAGCGGGTTGCGCAGGATCGACTGCAGGACCGCGCCGGTCACGGCCAGGGTCGCGCCGACCAGCGCCGCCAGCATGATGCGCGGGAGACGGATATGGAGCAGGATTGTCCGGCCGATATTGGCGTCACCGATGTCACCTGAGGGAGCGTCACGACCGGTCAGGATGGCCACGGCGCGACCCAACCCGATCTGTTCAGGTCCCAGCAAGGCCGAGCCAACAGTCGTGGCAGCGAGCAGGCCTGACAAGACTGCGAGGGTGATCACCGTACGCCGGAGGGTCAGTGACTTCACGGTAGCGAGCCTCCTGGTTGGAAAATCCCCCCTCGCCCCCCTCTTTCAAAGGGGGGATTACTGGGAACCAGTAGATCATGTTGTGTTTTAAGTTTCGAAGCAATAACCTCTACAGCATCGATGATTCTTGGACCTGGGCGATTCACGAGGCCGCGCGGGATCGCATAGAGTCGTCCTAACCGAACCGCCGAGATCGCGTTCCAGCGTCGCCAGGCTGGGAGGCGCCGCTTGCCGCCGTCCGGTGTGTCGTCCGCGAAGAAAATCACCTCGGGATCGAATCCGACGATGGCCTCCATCCCGATTCGCGGGTAGGCGGTCGTGCCCCCGTCAAAGGGTCGCGCGCCGGCCTTGATCAGCACGTCGTACAGAAAGCTGCCTCTCCCGACCGTGATGTACGGATCTTCATCGACGAGGTACAGCACGCGGGGCGGGGAGCCGGTCGGTCGACGGCTGGTGACGGCGTCGAGCCGCTTTCGCAAACGCTCGACCAGCTCCTGTGCCTGCGATAGGCGGTCCGTGATCTTCCCGAGACGGAGGATCCGGTCGAACACGGCATCGATGGACGTCGGCTCGAACCCCAAGGCCGGAATGCCGAGCCGGTCCATCCGCGCGGCGAACTCCCGCATGCCGATGCCCCCCGTGCCCAGGACAAGATCGGGCCGCAAACCGACGATGACCTCGAGGTTGGGACTCACGCCGCCGACCTTGGGCTTGGCGCGTGCCGCCTCCGGGAAATCGCAGAAGTCCGAGACCCCGACGACGACGTCGTCCAATCCGAGGGCGAAAAGCGTTTCGGTCAGGCCGGGCGAGATGGAGACGATACGTCGAGGCGGCTTGGAGAAGACATGGGTGCGGCCGAGATCGTCGTCAATCGTGAGGGACTCGGCGTGGGCGGGGAGAGTCGCGCAGAGGGTGAAAAGGATCAGCGTGGAGAGAAGCCGAATCGAAGAAGCCGTGCGCACAAGGCGCTCCTCAAAGGAAAAACTTCGAGGATTGCACCCAGCTTCTTCATCCCGAAGGGTCGATCACGCCTTTATTCGAGGCACGATCGCTCAACAGTCCAGGCAGGTCTTCTGGCTCCCGGATCGTCCTACCCCCTCCCTTCCCGACCGATACCATCCGGCCAGTGGGTCGCGTCAGGGGGGTCGTCCCCGGTTACAGCGGCGGGACCGCCCCGGATTCACACCGGGTTCCCTTTTCAAGCCCACGATGGGCTACCTGGATCGGGGGCCACTGTAGTCGAACGAAAGGAGTGATGTCAAGAGGCGCAAGCCGTCAGCAAGAGTTCATTATTCAACAATGTCTCCGAGGCAGCCCCCCCAGTCTCGAATATCCTTCACCATCCTTCTATGGAACACTCATAAATCTGTAATTTGAATTTCGATTCCGGCCCGATTTTGGGCAACGGTCGTGCGGCATCCCGGCTCCTTTTCAACGGTTCTGCATTGAAATCAATACATCCTGAGATTGGCATGTCCTTTGCTCAAGGCCCACGGAGTGGATCGCACACGACAACCCAGTATGCTCCACCTCAGCGCCATTGTGTGGCTGCTGTGTCTTTCGGTCACATATGTTTCTCAGGTATTGGCGGGAGAAGCCATCCTGTCTTGGGATCCGAACGCCGAAACCGACCTCGGTGGGTACAAGGTTTATTACGGGACCGCTTCTGGCACCTACGGGGCGCCGCTCACTGTCGGCAACACCACGACCTCTACCGTAAGCGGCCTAAGCCCCGGAACCTATTATTTTGCCGTAACGGCCTACGACACGTCCGGGAGCGAGAGCGGATTTTCCGCAGAGGTCAGCAAGACCGTCGTGACCACGCCATCCGACACGACCCCTCCCCAGATCACCGGTGTGACGGTCGCCAACCTCACGAATACCTCGGCGGTGATCACGTGGAGCACCGATGAAGCCGCGACGTCGCAGGTCGAGTACGGTATCACGTCGGCCTCTGGGTCATCGACCGCCGTTAGTTCGACGCTGGTCATGAGCCACAGCCAGACCGTGGCCGGCCTTTTGCCAGGCACCGTCTATTTCTACCGGGTGCGAAGCACGGACGGCGCGGGCAACACGGTGTTCTCAAATGAATCCGTTTTCACGACCGCCAGTGCGGCCGATACCACACCGCCGGGGGATGTGATTGGCTTCACCACCAAGCCCCGCAGTCGCATGGTCGTGTTGTCGTGGACCAATCCCGCCGACCTCGATTTTGCGGGGGTGGTGGTTCGGTATCGAACCGACGGGACCTATCCCATCACCGAAACCGACGGCTCCCCGGTGGGCGACTTTCCCGGTTTGCCGAATGAATTCGTCAAAACCAACCACACCGGCCTGCAGAATAAGGTGACGTACTACTACTCGGCATTTACGTACGATACCAACGGCAATTACTCGAGAACGGCGCACTCCTTCGCCATGCCCGACGAGGGATTGGGTGAGTCGATCGATGCGCCGAGCGGCGGGGGCGGGTGCGGAATGATCCGCCCAGAGAACGGCAACCGTCCGGGACCTTGGCAGGCCGCCGATATGGTCGCTCTTCTTGGTTTCCTGTTGATTCGCCTGGCGAAGCGGCTCGCGGATCGGGTCCAGCACGTGCGCCCGGCGTCGGCCATGGAGAGATCGGTGGCCTAGGATCGCCCCCATCGTTTCGCGGGCGTACTCGGGTTTGCTGCGGTCTTCCTGATATAGACCGAAATCAAGGCCAGAGAACCTTTCTGCCCGAAACCTGTTTCACCCCTTCAGTACGCTCTCGAACACTGCTTTGCCATTCACAGAGTGTGGTTGTGAACGTTCACGCTACCGGATATTCACGACTTCCGACCTGAACGTCAGCCCGAACGCCTTTTCCTGCCACGGAAATCACAATCCGTTGATCTTCGGCCTCGGTCGTCAGCCACGACGACATGGAGCTGTTTGCTCCATCACCGACCTACTGGCTTCTCGAACTGGTGCCAGCAGAGGCCCTCTCGGCGTGCCGGGTCAAGAAAACGTGGCGCCGCCCGTTGGTGGTCGCGGGAGACAAATCCCTCTCCACACGCGACGCAATTCGGAGTAAGATGCCGGCTATTCGTGTCGAGGACGATCGATGCCGAGTGAGAGTGCGCTTCCTGACGTGGCCGCGACCGCCGGGGCGTTGCTGGAGACGCTCCAGGCGCTGGCGACCGAGCTCCATCGGTCGCCGCCGGCGCGGGTGTTGACGCTCGATAGTTCGTTGGAGCGGGATTTTGGGTTCGACAGCCTCGGGCGGGTCGAGCTCGTCTTGCGTGTCGAGCGGCGCTTCGGCGTCCGGCTCTCCGAGCAGTTGATGGCGACCGCGGAGACGCCGCGCGACGTGTTGCGCGCGGTGCTGACGCCGTCTGCCGCCGCGGCGCCTCCCGCGGCCGTCGAGGCCGTGCACGCCCGGGTGGGCGCGGTCGAGGGCGCGCCGTCGGACGCGGCCACGCTGGCGGAGGTCCTCGCCTGGCACCTCGAGCGGCACGCCGACCGACCCCACATCTATCTCCTCGACGACAAAGGCTGCAAGGAGACGGTGACGTATGGCGGGCTCTGGCAAGGCGCGCTGGGCGTGGCTCGAGGCCTGAGGGGGCGTGGCATTGCGCCCGGCCAATCGGTCGCGATTATGCTTCCTACGTCCCGCGACTATTTTTTCGCGTTTGCCGGCGTCCTGTTGGCGGGGGCGATTCCCGTGCCGCTGTACCCGCCGCTTCGTCTGGCCCAGCTTGAGGACCACCTCCGCCGGCAGACGGCGATCCTGAACAATGCCCTCGCGGTGTTGATGATCACCGTCACCGAGGCGCAGCGCCTCGGCCGCCTCCTCAAATCCCAGGTCGGCACGCTGCGCGATGTGTTAACGGTGGCGGACGTCTCCTCCGCGGACGGGGACGAGGCGATGCCGAGCCTCCGGGGGGAGGAGATCGCGCTCCTGCAATACACCTCGGGCAGCACCGGGGTTCCCAAGGGCGTGGTGCTCACGCATGCCAACCTGCTCGCGAATATCCGGGCGATGGGGCAGGCGGTGGGCGCCCACTCGGGCGACGTGATGGTCAGTTGGCTTCCGCTCTATCATGACATGGGGTTGATCGGCGCGTGGCTCGGCAGCCTCTACTATGCCGCGCCGCTGGCGCTGATGTCGCCGCTCACGTTCTTGGCTCGGCCGGAGCGCTGGCTCCGGGCGATCCACGATTATCGGGGCACGATCTCGGCGGGCCCCAACTTCGCCTTCGAGCTGTGCGTGCGCAAGATCGACGACGCCGCGCTCGAAGGCCTCGATTTGAGTTCCTGGCGCCTGGCGGTCAACGGCGCCGAGCCGATCAGCCCGGACACGCTGTCGCGGTTCATCGAGCGCTTCGGCCGCTACGGGTTCCGTCGCGAGACGATGGCTCCGGTCTACGGGCTCGCAGAATCCTCGGTCGGCCTGGCGTTTCCTCCCCTCGGGCGGGCGCCCGTCATCGATCGCGTCGACCGCGAGGCGTTCGCGGTGCGGGGGCTGGCCGAGCCGGCGCCCGAGGACGACCCCCACGCCCTGCGCTTCGTCGCGTGCGGCCGGCCGCTGCCCGGTCATCAGATCCGGATCGTGGACGACACGGAGCGCGAGGTCTCGGAGCGCGAGGTCGGGCGCATCGAGTTTCAGGGGCCGTCAACGACGAGCGGGTACTACCGGAGTCCCGAGGCGACGCGGGCGCTCTTTCACGGCGAGTGGTTGGACTCGGGCGACTTCGGGTACATGGCGGAGGGGGATGTGTACGTCACCGGCCGCGCGAAGGAGCTGATCATCCGCGCGGGGCGGAACATCTACCCCTATGAACTCGAGGACGCGATCGGCGCCGTGCCGGGTGTGCGGAAGGGGTGCGTGGCCGTCTTCGGCAGCCCCGATCCGGTCTCGGGCACCGAACGGCTCGTCATCGTGGCCGAGACGCGGGAGACCGGTCCCGCGAAGCTCGACGTGCTTCGATCCCAGATCCATACCCTCGCGATGGACTTGCTCCACACGGCCCCCGATGAGATTGTCCTCGCGCCGCCGCACACCGTGTTGAAGACGTCGAGCGGAAAGATCCGCCGGGGCGCGTGTCGGGAGTTGTACGAACGGGGGACTCTGGGCGCCGAGCGGCGCGCGGTGTGGGTCCAGGTTCTGCGGTTGGCGTTGACGGGGTGGTTGTCGCGGGTGCGGCGCTCGGGGCAGGGGTTGGGCCGAGCACTCTTTGCGGGCTACGCGTGGAGCGTCTTTGGCCTGGGCATCGTGCTCGCGTGGCTGTGCGCGGCGGTGCTGCCGACCCGAGCATGGCGCCAACGCGCGGTGGGGGCGCTTGCGCGGCGTTTCATCAGTCTGGGCGGCGTGCCGCTCGTTGTGCGGGGCGCGGAACGCTTGGCGACCGGCGGGCCGGTGATCGTTGCGTCAAACCACGCCAGCTATCTGGACGCGATCGTGCTCACTGCCGCGCTGCCGCGAGCCCTGAGCTTCGTGGCGAAGCGCGAGCTGGCCGATGTGGCGATCGTCCGCTTTTTCCTGAACCGCCTCGGGACGGCGTTCGTCGAGCGCGTCGATCCCAAACGGGGCGTCGAGGACACGGGACGCCTGGCCGACGCGGTGCGCGAAGGGCACTCGCTCTTGATGTTTCCCGAAGGCACGTTCGGGCGCGCGCCGGGCCTCAGGCCGTTCCGCATGGGATCGTTCGTCGTCGCGGCCCAGACCGGAACCCCCGTCGTCCCGGTCGTGATCCGAGGGACGCGCTCGATCCTTCGCGACGGATCCTGGTTCCCGCGGCGGGGGGCCGTCAGCGTGACGGTCGGTGAACCGGTCGTTCCTCAAGGGACCGACTGGGCGGCCGCGCTGGGGCTTCGCGATGCCGCGCGCGCCGAGATCCTCCGATGGTGCGGGGAGCCCGATCTTCAGCGTGTAACCGGCTGCTGAAAAAGTCCATCTGCCGTGTTGTCAGTCGGTCTTGCGTGCTCACGTACGAGCCAGTACGCTCCGCGCGCAAGACCTCCCTCCGCCTTGCATATGGAGCTTTTTGAGCAGCCTGCGGTGACCCTTATAGGTGGTTGATCCGCTCGGCGAGGAACGAGGCCGCGTCGTCGACTCCGGTGGGGGCGACAGGGGGCGGGATCGGCCGGGACCACAGCGCCCGCAAGCTCTCGTCGAGCGCCCCCTTGATCCAATCCTCCCGATCGATTTCCATGCAGCGCCCGTGGCGCTCGAGCCATGCGATCAGGAAGGGTTCTTCGGGCCAATCGAGGCGCCGGACGTAGAGGACCGGCACGCCGTTGCACGCGGCCTCGACGAAGGTTCCGTAGCCCGGCTTTCCGATGACGGCGTCGCTGCTCCGCAGTACATCGACGAAGGGCATTCCCAGCGCCTCGATCGCGGTGGCGTTGGGATGGGTGGTCCTCCAGGCCGCGGGAACGAGCCAGTGGATGCCGGGCAGGCGGGGCCACTCGTCCACGGGCAATCTCATGGCGATGCCGCCGGGGGCGATCAGCACGAGTCGATGATCGGGATTCGCGCCGAGGCGGTGCACGATCTCCGACCGGCGGTCCCGGCCCACGGTTGCGACCGGGCCGATCGGTCGGCGCCTCGGCAGATCCATCATCGGCATCGACGGCTCGCACTGAAGAAACCATTCGGCGCCGCGATACGCATCCAGCATTTGAGCGTGGATGGCCGGGGCTTCGGGGCGGTTGCCGCAGTAGTGGGCGTAGACGTCGGCCCAGTTCAGTGAGCACAGCCCGAGCGCTGGAAGACCCGTCTTCGCGGAGGCCGCCAGCGAGAGATAGGGCACGTTGCACAACAAGAGATCGGGTTGGAGGGCGGTCAGCGCGGCAGTTTCGCGCTCCACCTCGTCGTCCCAGTGTGTGTGCAGGCGCGCATACGCCCGCGCGCTCTCGTCCACCAAGACGTCGATCGCCGACGCCATGACCATTCCGAAGTCGCTCGCGACCGCGACGTGGTCCCACGGTTCCTGAAAGCGCGCCCTCAGCAGCTCGCGCGACACCGTGGTGCGAAGCGTCACCCGGAGGCCGGGCACTTGCGCGCGCAAGGCATTGACGACGGGCGCCGTGAGCGCCGCGTGGCCAAAGCCGTGGGGCGAGATCGCCACGACCAGGTGGGGCGCTGGTTTGAGCATAGTCGAGGACTATATCACACGCTGCACGGGTTACTCCGCCACCCGATCGATTCGATTTGCATAGAGGTCCGTGACTGGGGTATACAAAGGCGACCATGTCCGTCACGTTCACCTACACGCCCATCGGGGTGTTCCGCACGCCGTATCTGACGACCGCCGCGATCCCAAAGACGTTGGGGCAAGCGCCGACCGCGGAAGCGGTGATCGAGGTCGACCCGGCCTACGCCGACGGTCTGCTGGACATCGACCGGTTCTCCCACCTCATCGTGATCTTTGCGTTCCACCAGAGCACGGCCAAGCCCCTGCGCGTGTATCCTCCCGGCCAGACCAGCGAGCGGGGTGTCTTTGCGTCCCGCTCGCCCCATCGTCCAAACGCGATCGGCATTCTCACCGTCGAATTGAAGAAGCGGGAGGACACGCGGCTCTTCGTTACGGGCGTCGACGTGATTGACGGCACGCCGGTGTTGGATATCAAACCCTACCTCGCGCATTTCGACTGCCGGCCGGACGCCACGCTGGGATGGGTCGGGGAGGAAGCCCGCCGTGGGTAGGCACCGTTGGCTGGCGCTCGCCGTGGCGGCGTCGGCGGTGCTTGCCGGGGGATGGGGGTGCGCGCCTCGGTTGGTTGGTCTGGAGCACGACACGTTGCTGCGGTTGAAGGCCGAGCCGGAGATCCGCGTGGTCCGATACCCCCCTCCCATGTTTGATATCGCTAATCCCGGGAACAGCGTGGTGGGATCCGTGTTCGGCGTGTCCGGCGGCGGAATTGCCGTCCCGTCGCAGGGCGACGCGGCCACCGACCCGGCTCGGGCCGTTCAGGACCGCTTTGCTGCGTCTTTGGGCTTCGAGATGGGCCTGACGAACCTGCGTCCGGTGGACGACGTTCCGCCGAGCGACCGGCTCGATGAGACGGGGAAGGCGTTTGGTCACGGCCTGATACTCGACTTCAAAACCTTGCGCTGGGGCCTCTCGTACGATCCGCAGTTGTGGACGCGATACCGCGTGGTGTACTCGGCGCGGGCGCGCCTGGTGCGTGCGGACGACGCGTCGTTGGCGTGGCAGGGCATTTGCGACGCGTCCGAGCGGGAGGCGGCGCCCGGCACGACGATGGGCGAATTGACGGCGGCGGATGCCGCGCTTCTCAGAGACAAACTGGATGACGCGGCCCGCTCGTGTTCCGAGGATCTGGTGCGTCAGTTCCTTCGACAGGCCGGACGAGATCAGCCATTGTCGCCGGGGAACTAACCTCGGTCAGTATCCTGCGGTCAGGGCCGCTGACCGGCGGGGTGCCGTTTCAGAAGGAGGAAGAGTTGTCGCTCGAAGAGAAAACGTTCACGCTTCGCGTGAGCCTCGAAGTCCATTTCCCCGATGCCTATGATGGCGACGAAGACGAGTACGCCTGGCTACGGGAGTGGGAAGCCGAGATGAAGGGGGAGCTCGTGAAGGCGGCGTTCGCTTCGTTGCGTCGGTATCCGTCGTGGCAGGTTCGCGTCCGAAACCGCGGGATCTCGGAGCGGGATGAAATCGAGGTGGTCGTGGCCAAGCATGTCTCCTGATCCCGCGATGGCGGGGGAGCGGCCGCCGCGTCGTTCTGCAGGCTGATGCGGGCGTCGATCGGCTGGATCGTGGCTGTGACCGGCCTCGCGCTGGCGTTCGCGGGGTGGTGGTTGTGGACGATGTTCTGGATGCCGGGATCGAGTTATCGGGGGCCGCTGGTCCCGTTGAGCGATCGCGAGATCTCCGTGAGGGATTTCATTCACCAGCACGTCGAGACGCTGGCGGGCCGGATCGGCGAGCGGAACGCGACACGCTACGATCACCTGACCGCCGCCGCGGATTTTCTCGACGCGTCGCTTGGCGGGGCGGGATTCGAGGTACGGCGCCAACGATACGAGGTCGGCGGTAAGCCGTTCGACAACATCGAGGTCGAGATTCGAGGAACATCCCGACCTGAGGAGATCGTGGTCGTCGGCGCGCATTATGATTCGGTTTCGGGCGCGCCGGGCGCCAACGATAACGCCACGGGCGCCGCGGCGGTGGTGGCGCTGGCCCGTATGTTCGGGGGGGCCCAACCGGCGAGGACGTTACGTTTTGTCGCGTTCGTCAACGAGGAACGGCCATTCGCCCACACCCCCGACATGGGAAGCGTGGTCTACGCCGGCCGCTCGCGCGAACGGGGAGAGCGCATCGTGGCGATGCTGAGCCTGGAAACGATCGGCTGCTACGCCGACGCGCCGGGCAGCCAGCGCTACCCGTCGCCCCTCGACTGGGTCTACCCCTCCACCGGGAATTTCATCGCCTTCGTCGGCAATTTCGCGTCGCGTCGCCTCGTCCGCCGGACGATTGGGGCGTTTCGCCGCGGGACCTCGTTCCCGTCCGAGGGTGGAGTGCTTCCGGAGCGCCTCCCCGGCGTGGGATGGTCCGATCATTGGGCCTTCTGGCAGGCGGGGTACCCGGCGGTGATGGTGACGGACACCGCCCTGTTCCGCTACCCCCACTACCACACGGCCGCGGACACCCCCAACAAAATCGATTATGACCGACTGGCGCGTGTGGTGATCGGGCTGGAGCACGTGGTGGCGGATCTGGCCGAATGAGCGTGCGGCGGGGCCGTCCATCGCGTTCTTGACCCCGCATGCCTCGACGGTCTAAGCTGGGCCGTCATTTCCCCGAACCCACGAGGGGCGAGGGGCAGAGAGAGGGGAGCGATGGCACGCACACCGGTCAGTGAATTGATGATGCCGAACCCCATCACCATCGCGCATCGTGAAACCGTAGGGAAAGCGATGGAGCTGATGGCCCGCTACGACGTCCGGCGGCTGCCGGTGACCAAAGAGGGCAAGCTCGTCGGGATCGTTTCAGACCGCGATCTGCGCCAAATGGGCGGCCGACCCAGCGTGAAGTTACCCAAGAGTGATCGGGATGACGCCTATCTGCAACTGCCGGTTGAAGAAGCGATGACGTTGAGCGTCATCACCATCCGGGAGCGTCAATCCGTGCAGGATGCGATCGTGTTGATGGTCAAACACAAGATCAGCGGTTTGCCGGTGATTGGTCCGGACGGGGCCCTGGCCGGGATGCTCTCCGAGCAGGACGTGCTCAAATACTGCCTCAGCATTCTCGAACGAGAAGCCGACCGATAGAAACAGCCCTGATGGCAACGCTCATGGATGCGACCGTATTTCCGTAGACGCTCGTGATGAAAACGAGGGCTGACCACCTGACGTCGCCGCGTCGTGATCGCGTGATGGTGTGAGCCCTTGAACTCGTTCGATGTCGTGATCATCGGCGGTGGCGCCGCCGGGTTGATGTGCGCGTTCACGGCCGGGCGGCGCGGGCGGCGGGTGTTGGTGCTGGAGCGCTCGAACAAGGTCGGCAAGAAGATTCTCATGTCCGGCGGCGGGCGCTGCAATTTCACCAACCTGCAGATCGAACCTGACCGCTTTCTCTCGGCCAATCCCCATTTCTGCAGATCGGCGCTGAGCCGGTACACCCAGTGGGACTTCATCGACCTGGTGAAGCGCCATGGCATCGCGTTTCACGAAAAGGCTCAGGGCCAGTTGTTTTGTGACGAGTCATCGAAGGCGATTCTGGCGATGCTGTTACAGGAGTGCGACCGGGCTGGTGTGCGGATCGAAACCCGGTGTGAGGTGGGGACGATCGAGGCCGATCGGGGTTTTCGGCTGGCCACCAGTCATGGCGTGTTCCACGCGGAGGCGTTGGTCGTGGCGTCCGGCGGGTTGTCGCTTCCCAGCTTGGGGGGCTCGGGCTTCG